>Ga0207675_100000647_pt1 | contig 34259 bp, 16 predicted proteins | sample KBSSwiS42_FD_184305 | JGI IMG/M metagenome (GOLD analysis project Ga0207675, IMG submission 184305) | Switchgrass rhizosphere microbial communities from Kellogg Biological Station, Michigan, USA - KBS Switchgrass S4-2 (SPAdes) (version 2) | ecosystem: Host-associated > Plants > Roots >...
TCGCTGGCGCAAATCGCAGACCTGCAGGTCGCTGCACGCACGTCTTCGTTCTCGTTTAAAGGAACGGCCGTTGATGTTCCGACCGTCGGCCGCAGACTCAATGTCGGTGCAGTGCTCGAAGGCAGCGTGCGCCGGTCTGGCGCCCGTGTGCGTGTTACAGCGCAGCTGATAAACGCAGTGACCGGATTTCACATCTGGTCGCAAAACTTCGACCGTGAGTTCAAGGACGTCATTGCGCTTCAGTCGGAAATCGCCGTCGCGGTCGCCAGCGCGCTTGAAGTCAGGCTGATGCCAGGGAAGGTACGAACTCCGGGCGGCACCCTCAATCCCAAAGCACTCGATGCCTACTTGCGCGGGCGCGCGGGTGAACGGATTCAGGACGAGAAGAACTTGCGCATGGCACTTGTCGCGCTTGACGAGGCGGTTGCGCTCGATCCGCAATTTGCGAATGCGCATGCATTGCGCGGGGACGTGTTGGCCCAGCTGGCGAACGCCTATGTCAAAGATCCTGCGGAGGATCGGCGTCTCCAAGCGGACGCCCTGCAAGCGGTGAAGCGGGCAGTTGCGATTGCCCCGGATTCCAGTTTCGCGTACGGATGGCTCGGGCGCGTCCTGTTGCACACCACTTCTGATTATGCCGCGACCGACGCAGCCTTTCGGCGCAGCATGGAACTGGCGCCGGGCAGGGCCTCCGCGTTGCTGGGCTACGCATCTTTCGCAATCCTGATGGGACGCGCCGATGCATTGCCGGCTGTCGAACGAGCGCTGGAACTGGATCCACTCAATCCCTCCGTCATGTCGACCCTCGGCATGGTCCAGTTCTACCTGCGCCGGTACGACGAGGCACGCAAATCCATGCTAGAGGCAATGGAACGTTGGGATAACCGGGTAACGCAGGACTGGCTCGCCCTGAACGAGCTGGCCTCGGGAAATCCGGCCGCTGCGCTGCCTTACTGTGAACAGGAAACAGGGGGCTGGAGTACTCAAACGTGCCTGGCTATTGCGTACCACCAGTTGGGGAGGCGGACAGAGGCTGAGGCAGCAATGCAAAGACTCAAAGACGAAGAGGGAGATGCCGCCGTCTACGAGTACGCCGTGATCCATGCGCAGTGGGGCGAGCCGGCAGAGGCGATCAAGTGGCTCGAAAGGGCTGCCGAACTGAAGGATCCAGGTCTGATCGAAATCAAAGCAGACCCGCTGCTCGATCCGCTGCGGAAGATCGACCGATTCAAAGACCTCGTCGCTGCACAACACTTCCCGACTGCTGCACCCTGACGTTTTTGCGGGCTCGTCTTACCTGTGTTCAGGCGCTCATGTGCTCTTGAGCCTCCAGGTTATCTGTCATCGTGCTAGGTTATTCGTCATGGCCCGTACTTCTAAATCAAGTTAGGCGCCATTGTGAACGTTAACCCCAACGTCACCGACCCAACTTGGCTCCAAGGAGGAGCTGGCACGGGCATCATTCGCTCCCATACAAGGCGTAATGCTCCGCCTCTCGGCTCGTCGCGTCTCCTTGTGAGTCCGTCGCATCCGGCGGCGATTCCTCGAGCGAGACCCCCAAACAGCTACGGTGAAAAATCACCGTTGCAATCCGCGACCCTACCGGGAAACAGAGTCAATTTACGCGGCGTTCGCGGCCCGCCCAATAGGGCTCGCGCAAGATGCGGCGCAGAATTTTTCCGGAAGGTCCGCGCGGGAGCGCCGCGACGAAGTCAACGCTCTTCGGCACCTTGAAGCCCGCCAACCTTGTGCGCGCGAATGAGAGGATGGCCTCCGCATCCGGCTCGGCTCCAGGCTTGAGCACCACCATTGCCTTGACTGCTTCACCCCACTTGTCGTCGGGCACGCCGATCACTGCTACTTCCTGCACAGCTGGATGGCCGAACACCGCGTTCTCGACTTCCGCGGGGTACACGTTCTCAGCGCCCGAGCAGATCATGTCCTTGAAGCGATCCTGAATGTACAGATAGCCGGCTTCGTCCAGGTAACCGGCATCGCCGGTTCGCAGCCAGCCTTCCGCGCTGATCGTCTCGGCCGTCGCGTCCGGACGATTCCAATAGCCAACCATGTTGGCGACGGAGCGTGTCTCCACTTCACCGATCTGGCCTGCCGGCAACGGCGCGCGAGTAATCGCGTCGACGACTCGAATCTCGACACCTGGCATCGGAATGCCAGCACCGCGCATGCGCTTGTTGCCCGCCGGATCATGATCCTCAGGTGGCAAGTACACGATCGTGCCGCACGTCTCCGTCATGCCGTATTGCTGACAGAAGCCACAGCCAAAGACTTCGGTTGCTTCGCGCAACAAGTCGAGAGCAATCGGCGAAGCGCCGTATAAGATGTGCCGCATGCGGCTGTAGTCGATCTCGCGCACACGCGGCTGCAACAGCAGCATGTGAAGTGCCGTCGGCACGAGGAACATCTTCGACACCCGCTGTCGCTCGATAGCTTCGAGCACCTGCGCCGGGACGAACTCCCGCTGAACGATCGTGTGCGCGCCGTTCAGAAAGCCGACGATCGCCCAGCCGATGCCGCCGATGTGGCCGACAGGCAGCGCGACGAGGTTGACGTCGTCCTCCTGCCACTCATTCCACTTCATCTGCTCGCGCACTGCCTCACGTCGGCCGGCAAGGATGTTGCGATGGCTGAGCATCACGCCCTTCGGCAGGCCGGTCGTGCCGGAAGTGTAGAGTTGCAGCGCTACGGCGCTCGGATCGACCGCGCTACGCGAGTCCGTGGTGCTGTGTAAATCGCGCCAGTCTTGATAGCGCTTCAGTCCCGCGCCGCCTTGCTCCATCGCGACTACACATTCGCGCGCATATCCGCCGGCGCAGAGGTCATCGATTCTGTCGATTTGCTCGCTGCCGATGAAGAGCAGCTTCGGCCGCGCATCGCTCAGAATCTGCTGGACCTCCGGCGCAGCAAGACGCCACTGGACAGGTGCGATCACCGCACCTGCTTTCGCGATCCCGAACATCAACTCGAAGAACTCGTCGGTGCCTTTTCCAAGATAAGCGATTCGATCGCCAGGCGCGCAATCGGCAGCGAGCAGCGCATTGGCGACACGGTTAGCGCCTGCATTCAGCGCGGCCCACCGGATCGTGCGCCCTTCGAAAGTCATTGCAGGGCGCTCGGCACGCACGCGGGCGTGGTAGCGCGGGATATCGCCGAGCGTCGGCATCGCATCGAAATCGAGTTGCATCGAGTCCATCTCAGCGGCGATAGAGATAATTCGCCGGCAATCCCATCCGACGGCTTGAGTAAACGGGGGGCGAATATGGGATCGGCACCCGTTCGAGCCACGCGCCGAGACGCTGCAGCAGTCGGCGCTCCCTGTCGCGCAGCTCCCATTGCTTGCCGTTCAGCTCCAGACGCTCGATTACCCAGCGCGGCAGCACGGCGATGCCGGCTCGAATCATCATCGGTTGCAGCGGACGCAACGGCAACGGCAGCGCTGGCGCGCGTTTCACGATATCGAGAAATTCGAAGACGATTGGATGCGGCTCCAAGTGCGGCCGCATCGCTTCGAACTGTTCGCGCTGCTCGCGCAACGAACGCGGCGCACCGGTCGCGAGAAACAACCGCGCGGACGCTTGCGATTCTTCGTAGTGCTGGTCCCGTTCCTCATCCGAGAGCGGACGGCAGAACAACGCATACGCTTCCATGAAGCCGTAACTTGCCGTGCATTGAACCCAGTCCAACAACTTTGGATCGTTCGCCCGGTAGGGCGTACCGCGCGGCGTATGTCCCTCGACGCGCTCATGCATCCGCACGACAGCGCCAATGAGTTTCTCTGCGACTGGCGCCGGCGCATAGACACTCACGTGTGTCGCGAGTCCGGTGCGGCGCATGCGCGTGATCGGATCGGTCGGAAAGATGGAATGATTCCATACGCCCGAGCGGACGCGTTCCTCCCCGAGCTCGAGCAGCACAGCTGTGATTCCGCCGATGAACAGTGAGACCGGATTCTTGTAGATCTGCCACGCCAGCGAATCGGGTGCGTAGAGCGCAGGCGCGCCCGCTGGGTGCAGAAAATCGACTTTCGGTAACGGCCGCTTGCGCGAGGTGCGTGCGTCCGGTCGCGTGCCGCTTTCCGTCAATGAACGCTCATTCATGCACTTAGGTGCCTCTACGCTGGTCGGCCTCGCGCAAAGCATTACTGCTTGGCAGAGGATTCGAATACTATCGATCCTGATAGGTCGGGGGGTCGACCGGGGGATACATATAATGAGTGCTGTCCCAGCCAGCTCGGCCGAGCTGCGGGTTCTCACGGGCGCCCGTGAGATCGCCGCGCGTGGCAAGGCCATCGGTTTGCCGTTGATCGCGACCTGTGCCGACATTAGTAGTGCACGGCCCGTGACCTTCAGGGACGGAACGCCGGTGGGGGCACTCTTCCAATTCGCCCGCGACGCGCACGAATACTGGCTGCAGGGCGACCTCGCGCTCCAGAACGCCATCGTCACGATTACCCGTTGGACCGCCGAGCCGTTCTACTACGATCACGGTGTGATCGGTGGCTGGCAGCAGATGCGTATCGCACCCGAGTTGCTGCAAAAGGGCACTGGCACGAATCTGAGCATTTGCGCTTCGATCGTGGCGCCCATCCATCTGGCGGGCGGTGTCATCGGTGCGGTCGTATGGGCGACGGATCAGCACACACTGAATGTCCGCGCGGTATTCGAAGAGCATGCTGCGGATCTGCACATCATGGCGCTGCGCTTCATTTCGGCTTGCAATGCGACGGCGCATGGCGAACCCAGCATTCGCTTCTATCGGTTCACGCGTCGCGAGATTCAGTGCCTCAAGCTTGCCGCGGCGGGCAAGACGGACGAGGAGATCGGCACGATCCTGAGTCTGGCGATCCCAACCGTGCGCTTTCACCTGAAGAAGGCGGGCGAGAAGCTCGGCGAGAACGGTCGATTGCGCACGGTGCAACACGCCGCCGCCCTGGGCTTTGTCAGCACGCGACTGTGACTCCGCTGCAACGTTAGAACTTGAAACCGAACGTCGCGCCGTACGTGCGCGGCGGACTGGGGAAGCGCACGACGACGTTGGCGTTGCTCGCTACCGCGGTCCAGTAGTACTCGTCCGCGAGATTGCGGCTCCACAGCGTGACAGACCAGCGATCATCGCGGCCGTGCAGACCCACGCTGGCGTTCACCAAGCCGTAACTCGGCAGTTTGTAGAGCGGCAGGTCCTCGAAGATCGTGTTCGATTCGCTCTGATAGCGCGTGTTGAGCGTCAGCTGCAAACCCAGCGCGTCGGTTAGTTCGTGGTCGAAGATGAGTGACAGGCTCGCCTGGAAATCCGGGCTGTAGATGAATTCGGCGCCGTCGAAGTTCTGCGGCTGCCCGGCCGCGTTGGTACCGATGTAGTCCTGGATCTCGGTCTGCAGCCAGAGCGCTGTCGCGGAGAGCGTCAGGAACCGACTTGGACTCCACGTCAAGTCGCCTTCGACGCCGTAGGCCTGCGATTCCGGCACGTTGTCGAGTCGGGCCAGTGCGGTATAGATCGGATCCGCGAAGTAGGTGCTGATCTGCTTGTCTTCGTAGTCGTAAAAAAAGCCGGATAGGTTCAGCTGCACGGTGTTCTGTGCGAGCGTCGACTTGAGGCCGAGCTCGAAAGCTGTCAGAAGCTCCTGTTTCACCGGCGCGTTCTGTCTTGCGAGGTTCGCGGCGTTGATCGGCGTAGTGCCAGCCTTGGCGCCGCGCGATGCGGACAGAAAGACTAGTGACTGGTCCGCGATGCTCCAGTCGAGCGATACGCGCCACGCGATGTTGTCCTCGTCGAGTGTCGAGCTGACTTCACCGAAGGTGCCTGTCGTCGGATCGAATGTGTTGCACTGGCCCTGCGAGATCGGCGCGGCGAACACGCCGTAGGTCTGCAGATACAGCGCACGGTTCACGACGTTCACGTTCGGCAGCATGTTGCCGTTGAAGTCACGCGAGCAGCCGCGATACTGCTGCTCGTCTTCGGTGTAGCGCAGCCCTGCGTTGAGTTTCAGGCGCTCGCTGAGTGACCAGTCACCGTTCGCGAACACGCTCCACGTGCGCGTCTCGATCCGTCCGATGTCCTCATACGAGCGGAATGCCTGTGACAGCTGGGCCGGAGTGTAGCCGCAGCAGTTGAACGGAGTTGCGAGGAGCGGCTGACCGACCGTGCGGATCAGCGTGACGTTGGCGTTCTGACCGAGCAGCGTGCGGTTGCTGTCGACGATGTCGTCCTTCGCATAGTAGGCGCCGACAAGCCAATGCATGTCATCGTCGCCGCCCTCGATGTGGATGTCTTCTGCAAGTGATTCGATCGTGCCGAGCGTGTGCTGCAACAGGATCTCGTAAGGCACGCCGCTCCAGTCGGACAGTGCGTCGCGCTCGAAATCGTTATAACTCGTCAGTGACACGAGCCGAACATTGTCGGTGAGGTCTTGGTCGAGTCGCAGCTTCAGCCCCGTGAAAGGATTGTCTTCGCGCAGCGGGCCGCGAAAGCCGAGACCTGTGCCGACGTCGGCTCCGCGCACGGCCTCGGCCGCCCAATCGCCATCACTTGCTTCACGTGGCTGGTTGTTGGCGACATAGTTCACGAGGCCCGGGGCATTGAACGGGCTGGACGCCGTTGCAGGCGTGAAGCCGATGCCTTGTCCGGCTACGGTATCGGATTCATTGCGCCACCAAGTCGCAGAAAAATCGATGTGCGTGCTTTCACCCGGATCGAACGCGAGCGATGCGCGCACGCCGCGCTTCTCCACCTCGCCGAGTCGTTCGCCGCGGCTGTTGCTTTGCTGCCAGCCCTCGCCGCTGTTGGCGCTGCTCACGGCGAGCCGTGCCGAGATAGTCTCGCTCAGCGGTCCAGAGATGAAGCCGCTAAAGTTGTAAGTCTCATAGTTGCCGACCTCTGCGGTCGCGCCGGCGCGGAACTCATCGGTGGGTCGCGCGGTGATGAAGTTGATCAATCCGGCCGTGGTATTGCGCCCGTATAGCGTGCCTTGGGGGCCTTTGAGCACTTCCACGCGCTCGAGATCCATGATCGGCCCGGTGTTCATGATCGGATACGCGTACGCCACCTCATCGACGTAGGTGCCGACCGTTGACGTTGCCGACAAGTTGATAGTGTTGAAGCCGATGCCACGCAGTGTGTAGGTGGGCACGCCTTGATAGCTTTGCGAGACGGTGAAGCTCGGCACGATTGTCGTCAGGTCGCGAATGCTCGTGACCCGCAGCGCTTCGAGGCTGTCGGCATCGATCGCCTGGATCGACATGCCGACCTTGTTGATCGACTCGGCGCGGCGCTGCGCGGTGACGATAATCTCCTCCAGCTGGCCGTTCGCTGGGGTGTTGTCAGCTGCCCAGGCGTGTGCCGGGCTCGTGAGGGCGACTGCAAACATCAGCTGCAGCGCGTTTTTTGACCTGATGCGCATCGTCGTCCCCCATTTCCGCGCGGATTTCCCGACGATTACATCGCTGTGCGAAACGGACAACTATCGAATCCGATAGGTAGGGCGGCGGCATGACGTGAGTACGATCTCACCGCTTGCAACGAGGGCAATCGGTGGCCATTGACTTCGCATTGAGCGGGGAGCAAGAGCAGCTGCGCGACAGCGTGCGCGTCTGGCTGCACGATCTATACAGTTTCGAGCAGCGGCGCTCGGCGGTTCAATCGCCGTCCAGCTTCAGATCGGCGGTGTGGTCCGCTTTCGCCAACGACCTTGGCATTCTGGGAATGACGTTTCCGGAACGCGTCGGCGGCTCGGGCCTGGATGCGGTGGCGACGATGGTCGTGATGGAGGAGTTCGGTCGCGCTTTGGTCCTTGAACCCTACCTCGAGACCGTCGTGATCTGCGGCGGCCTGCTGGCGCGCGCGGGCGGGGGACGCGCCGATGAGACGCTGGAAAGGGTCGGTGCCGGCCATGAGGTCCTGGCCCTGGCCGCTTTGGAAGCGACGTCGAGATACGACATCACCAACGTTGCGACAACCGCGCGTCGCGACTCAAGCGGCTGGCGGCTCGACGGGACGAAAGCGGTGGTGGCCGCAGCCCCTTGGGCATCGCAACTGCTGGTCGTCGCGCGAACGGCCGGTAGCCGGGGCGAGCGCGAAGGCCTTTCGTTGTTCCTGGTGTCGAGTTCCGCGCCCGGAGTGAGCATGCGTAGCTATCCGACGATCGATGCCCGGCGCGCCGCCGACGTGACACTCGAGCGTGTCCGAGTCCCGACGGATTCACTCATCGGCGAGGAAGGCGAGGCGGCCGACGCCATCGAATACAGCACCGATGAAGCGATTTCCGCAGTGAGCGCGGAGGCAGTCGGTCTGATGTCCAAGCTCCACGAAGACACGCTCGAGTATGCGAAGCAGCGACGACAATTCGGCCAGCCGATTGGCAGGTTCCAGGTGCTGCAGCATCGGTTGGTGGACATGTACATGGAAATCGAGCTGGCGCGCTCGGCTACGTACCTCGCAACACTGCGCCTCCCCGCGTCCGCCAAGGAGCGAGCATGTGCTGCGTCCGCTGCAAAGGTAACCATCAATAAGGCGTGCCGCCTGGTCGGCCAGAGCGCAGTGCAAATTCACGGCGGCATGGGCATGACGGACGAGCTCGCCGTCAGTCACTTCTTCAGGCGCGCCACGGCGATCGAGCTGGAGTTCGGCACGATGGACTTTCATCTCGCGCGCTATGCGTCACATCAATGATTGAACGGAAGGCCATGGATATCGAGTGGAGTCGGGATGAGTGCGCGTTTCGCGATGAAGTGCGGGAGTTCTTCGCGGCGAACCTGACTGACGAGCTGCGCGCCGCGGGCAGATTGATGACCAGCGTTTACAGTGATCACGAAGCGTCGCTCGAATGGCAGCGGATCCTGGTCGGGAAGGGTTGGGCTGCGCCGGCCTGGCCGGTCGCGTACGGCGGCTGCAATTGGACGGTCGCACAGCACTACCTCTTCGCGTGCGAATACGCTCGCTCCGGCGCACCCCTTCTGTCCCCGATGGGCATCAAGATGTGTGCTCCGGCGCTCATTGCATTCGGCACCTCGCAGCAGAAGAGCCATTACCTGCCGCGCATGCTGAGCGGTGAACACTTCTGGTGCCAGGGCTACTCCGAACCTGCGTCGGGATCGGACCTCGCCTCCCTGCAGATGACGGCGCGCGACGACGGCGACAGCTTTGTCTGCAATGGAACGAAGATCTGGACTACGCACGCTCAGGTGGCCAATTGGATCTTCTGCCTGGTGCGTACCTCGAAGGAGCAGCGGTCCCAGCAGGGCATCACGTTTCTGCTCATCGACTTGACGAGCCCTGGCGTTGGCATTCGACCGATCGTCTCCCTGACGGGCGAGGCCATTCAGAATCAGATCTTCTTCACGAAGGTACGTGTGCCGAAGGCGAACGTCGTCGGGCAGGTCGGTGCTGGTTGGACGGTGGCGAAGCACGTGCTGGAGTTCGAGCGCGGCGGTAGTGCCTATGCGCCGCGGCTGCAGTCGGAACTGGAGGACTTGCGCGCATTCGCATCGGCTGTGCCCGGTGATGCGACGGCGTCGCTTCTTGATGACCCGCTGTTCAAGGCAAAGATCGCCGCTGCGAGCATTCGCGTCGCGGCTTTGGAGGTGTATGAGTTGCGCGTGATGTCCAAGCTCGGCAAAGGCGAGCCGCCTGGCCCTGCCGCGTCGGTCATGAAGATACTGGGGACGGAGCTGCAACAGCACATCAGCGAACTTGCGCTCGAAGCGGCCGCTCACTACGGTCGGGCCTATCAGCCGCAGGCGGCGCGCCCTGGCGGACCGGTCTCTCTGCCGCATTCCAATGACGTCGCGGTCGGTCCGCGCGCGGCCGTGCTCGCGCCGCTGCGCTATCTGAACGAACGTGCGGGGTCGATCTATGCGGGTTCGAACGAGATTCAGCGGAACATCATTGCAAAGGCTGCGCTCGGTCTGTAGAGCAAAGGTGTCGCAGCAGCATTGCGCGAATCGACAGTGAGCTCGCGCGACACCTCGAAGTTCCTGGTCGGTGACAGCCTGGCAGGTGCGGACGTGCAGCTCAGTTTCCTGGCCGAGATGCTGACTGCTTCATCGCTCGGCGCGCGAGCGCGCAGTCGTAGTGAGATTTCGTCTTCTCCGCGCCTCCCTATCGAAAGCGATAGTTGTTCCATCCCCTCGTGCGGATGTAATTGTCCACACGCGCAGCTCGAGCTGCGGCTGACAGCTCTCATGGAACTCAGGGGGATCAGGACATGGCAGCCTCAATCAGGAGAGTCGCATGGTGGCTGGCTCTCGCGACGTGTGCGACAGCGCCGTGGACCGCAGGCGCACAAACTCTGCCGTTGCTCGACCAGGCAACAATCCGCTCGCCACTCATGGCGGGCTGCAACGGCAAACCCGACAGCACACCGTTGCCTGTCGATCCGCGCACGCTGGTAAAGCCGACCGTCAATGCGAATCCCAACGCAGCGATCCAGTTCAATGCATTCTTCATCGATCTGCACAATCCGCCGGCGCCCTACGTCAAGCGCAAGCCGCCCCGGCCAACGACGTGCGGCGAATTTCGCGCAAGCGCGCAACGCGGGCGGAATAATCTGGAATCACGGCAATACTTTCAACCGATGGCACTCGCCGCGAGCTACCACTTCATCTACCTGCAGTGGGGTTATCTGGTGCGTCCCCCGGATTTCGACGAGCAGGTCGCGAAGCGCTACGGACTGTATCCGTCACCTTTCCGCAATCCCTATCCGCTGCCGGGCGAAGATCCAAATGCGACAAATGGTGGCAGTGGCCAGCTGCCGCTCGGCCTGATCCAGGGCAAGGATGACCGGGGCAGGTGGACTGGTCTGATCGGTGCGAGCTGCTCGGCTTGCCACGACTCGCGGCTCGGCACGACGAGTGAGTCCTCGTTCGCATGGGGATTGCCCAACAGCGCCAACGATGCAGGCCTGCTGGCATCCGATATGTTCCGCACGACTCCGATCACGACGCTGGGTGAGCTGCTGCCGATTCCGTGGAGCACGGGGCGTGGCGGGTCCGACGCGATCGGACTCATCTCGCTGCTGCCGGCGCTCTTCGACATGGACAACCTCGCGCTCGCACCGAGCCCACTGGAGTATGTTGCCGACGCGCCGCATGCCGGCATGACGAAGGCACCGGCCTGGTGGAATCGTGGCTTCAAGACGCGCCAGTTCTGGGACGGCGCCTTGTCGTCGGACAACGTGCATTCCGAGATGGCGTTCGGCGTCGCGAACATTTTCCGTGATGCCAGTGCCCGGCGCGGGCTGGAGCCGGAGTTCGAGGATATCAACAATTTTCTGATCTCGTTATCACCAGCGAAGTATCCGAAAACCATCAACACAACACTGGCCGAGCAGGGCGCGCTGCTCTTCCATGAACGCAATCTATGGGCGAACGGTGCAAATGCAGTGATTCCCAAGCCGGCTGGGAACGGCTCGTGCGCGAGTTGCCACGGAGTCTATTCGCCGCGTCACGCGGCGGACTCCAACTATCTGCCGGACCCGCGCCTCAAGGGCGTCGCCGGCGTCGTCACGCCGATCGAGACGATTCGCACCGATCCACGCCGCATGCAGCTGATGGCGGACATTCGTCAGCGACGCGCCTGGAACAGTTCCTGGTGGGCGTACAACGAGCTCAGTCCGAATTGGACGAGCTACCCATCCGATGACATCGTGTCGAGCGAGCTGCGGCGCGTGCCGCGCGCCATCTACGACAATGGCGGACCCATCTACTCGCCGCTCGGGCCGAACGAATGGGTCAACCCGATCGGATACGTAGCACCGCCGCTGTACGGTTCCTGGGCGACCGCGCCGTATTTCCACAATGGCAGCGTGCCGAATCTGTGGGGCGTACTGAAGCCCTCGGACCGACCGAAGGTCTGGAAACGCGCTCAGACGGCGCCGGGCTGGGGCGGCAAGAACGCAGGCTTCGACTACAGCTACAACGCGTACGACTTTCAGAAGCTCGGGTGGAAACACACCACGCTCATTTGCAGCGATTCAATCTTCACGAATCCCTTCCTGCCGTGCAGCGAGCACATGGCGACGATCGACGTGCTGTTCTCGATGTGGGACAACGTGGCAGCCCAGTACTTGAACTTGGCCTATCAGTCACCGCCGCCCATCACGGACAGGCAGATCGCTTCGCGCATGATTTACAACACCTATCTCTACAGCAACAGCAACGCGGGCCATGACTTCACGCAGTCGCTGACCGATGCCGAGCGCTGGGCACTCATCGAGTATCTGAAGACGCTGTAGAGCGATGAGGAGATTGTGACTCCACTCGGGCCGCCCATGAGGGCGGCCTCTCGCCAGATCACCTGCCGGAAGTGTTGCAGTTGCCGGACGAGCGGATCATCGCTGGAGCGATCGAGCGATGAGCACATGATTGGACTCATCCATAAGGCTGAGCGTGCCGCCACAGTCGAAGGTCCGGCACTGACAGAGATGCCGTCGTACCGCAAGTTGTCGACGCGCGGGACCGTATACGCACCAGTTCGTACATGTCACAAGCAGGATTGACATACACACGAACCGGTTCGTACACTCCCAACGGATCGCGCCATGAGAGCGCGATCACGCGCGCGCCCGCACTGGGCGACGCGACTGCGCGATGAAAGTTGATCGACAGGGGGCAATCAATGACTACCAGGACACCGGCATCCAGGATGGCACCGTGGCTGGCGCTGCTCGCGAGCAGCCCGGCCGTCGCGCAGCAGGCGGAGCCGACTTCGGCTTCGGCAGGCGAGGTGGAGGAAATCGTCGTCACGGGCTCGCGTATCGCGCGGCCGGACTATTCATCGACCAGCCCAATCGTGACGTTCAGCCAGGAACAGATCACGCAAGCCGGCACGGTCAACATCGAGAATGCGCTGAATCAGCTGCCACAGTTCGTGCAGGGGCAGATGCAAAGCACGATTGGAGCAGTAGCGCTGGCTGGCCGTGCGTCACTCAACCTGCGCGGACTGGGTGAGACGCGCAACCTGGTGCTGCTCGATGGTCGGCGCTTGCCACTGTCGAACGCGAACGCGGTCGTGGACGTGAACCTCATTCCGCAGTTCATCCTCGGCGGTGTGGAGACGATCACGGGCGGCGCATCGGCGGTCTATGGTTCCGATGCCATGTCCGGCGTCGTCAACTTCAAGAGCCGCGAGCACTTCGAAGGCATTCACCTCGATGTTCGGACCGGTATCAGCGATCGGGGAGATGCCAAGACGGCCGACTACGGCATCACCGCCGGCTTCGAAATATCCGAGGGAAAAGGCAACGTGCTGCTGTCGGCTGGCTACACGGATCGCGATGTCTTGTGGGGCCGCGATCGCGAGTTCTTCCAATTGGGTGTCCTGTCTTCTTTCATCGGTCAAGGCACGTACGTTCCGGCGCCGACGAATTTGCCCCAGCAGTCGGTCATCAACACTGTGTTCAGCAACTACGGTGTCGCGCCGGGTGCCGTGCTCAATTCACGCAGTATTGGCTTTAATGACAATGGCACGTTGTTCGGCCAGATCGGGGCTATCAACTATCAGGGACCAACAACGCAATTCTTCAGCACGACTGGCGCCAACGTTCGCCAACCTGTTACGTACCAGGAATTCGTCGTCAACCCGATGGAGCGCAAGTCGTTCTACGGAAAATTCGACTTCGACGTCACGGACACCGTGACCGCGTACGGACAGTTCCTGTACAACAAGACAACCGCAACGGGGCAGGTCGGCTGGTCTCCAACGCTGTTCGTCGTACCGACGGTGCCTGTCACCAATCCGTTCATCCCGGCGGATTTGCGCACGATCCTCGCATCGCGGCCGCAGCCAGGCGCAGAGTTCACGATGAACCAGCGCTACATGGGTTTGGAGTTCCGGAACTTCCCTTCGGACTTCACAGTCGGCCAATACATCTTCGGGCTGCGCGGCGACCTGCCGTTCAAAGACTGGCGCTGGGACGTCTACGGCTCCTACGACTCGACCGACCTGGTGGAGACGCAGGACAAAGCGATCCTGCTGTCGCGTATGCGCAATCTATTGACGGCACCCGATGGCGGAGCGTCGATTTGCGCAGGCGGTTTCAATCCGTTCGGCCTGGCTAACCAGACGAGTATTTCCGGAGCGTGCCGCAGCTATCTGGAGGCGGAGACGCACGACTACACGCAACTCACGCAGACGATCTTCGAGGCCAGCCTGAGTGGCGGCTTGTTCCAGATGCCAGCCGGCGATCTGCGCTTCGCTCTGACTCTGGACAAGCGCGACAACGAGTTCGAGTTCGATCCGGATCCGTCGCGCGAGAACGGCGACATCATCGGCACGCTGCCCACGTTCCCTGCACAGGGCTCGACCTCGGTCAAAGAAGCGGCCGTCGAGTTCCTCGTGCCGCTGCTGCGGGATGTGCCGTTTGCGCAGCGACTCGAGCTGAATCTCGGCTTCAGGACTTCGGACTACGAGTTCGCGGGTCGAGTGGAAACGTATAAGGCGGATGGCTTGTGGTCGCCGGTGAAGGCAATCACTTTCCGCGGAGGATTCGAGCACGCGATTCGCGCGCCGAACATCGGCGAGTTGTACAACCAACTCGGCGCTCAGGCGCAGATCGGCTCACCGCCAGGACAAGGCGATCCGTGCGACGTGCGGACTACCACGCGAACGGGCCCGAACGGTGCGCAGGTTCGCAACTTGTGCGTGGCCACAGGTGTGCCGGCACCGATCGCTGACACATATCAATATACGACCGTCGCGATCGGCGTGATCAATAGCGGCAACACCGACCTGACGCCCGAGGAAGCGGACACCATCACGTTCGGCGTCGTTCTGCGGCCTGAGTTCGATGCTGCGCTGGTGCGGGATCTGTCGGTGTCCGTGGACTACTACGACATCGACATCACCGACGTGATTGCGCCAATTGCTGGCGGCACTGCCCTCAGCAAGTGCTACAACCTCGACGGCAGCAATCCGTCGTACGACCCCGCGAACCCCTTCTGTCAGACGCTGCGTCGAAATCCGACCACAGGTGGTGTCGATACAGTAGCAGCGCCGTATCTCAATCTGGGTGGGCTGCGCACGAGCGGCATCGACGCACAGATCGATTGGCGCATGCCCATTGGTCCAGGGAGTCTCGATCTCAATCTCCTCGCCAACTTCACCAACTCCTATGAGGTGCAGCTACTGCAAGGATCGCCCTGGCAGGAGTTCGCGGGCACGATCGATGGCACGCAGAACGGCGGTATTCCGGTTCCGGACTGGAAGACGCTGACCTCGCTGACCTATCGCCTGCCAAGCTTCGAGGTCGGCGTGCGCTGGCGTCATCTGCCGGAGATGGATGACATTACTTCTGTGACGCGGCCGGCCAGTCCCGCACCGGGAGTGCCGAGCTACGATCTGTTCGATGTCACGCTCGCATACAAATTTAACGACACGATCAATGTGCGCGGCGGCATCAACAATGCGGCGGACAAAGAGCCCCCTATTGTCGGCGGCACGATTGGTCAGACTCAGCCTGGTACGTACGACATTCTCGGTCGCTACTACTATCTGGGCCTGCAGCTGGGCTTCTGACAATGTGCGAGGGGCTACGGGCCCCTCGCGTTTTTGTGGAATCCCAAACTCGGGTTCACATCGACCTATCGCATTCCTTTCGCAGGCAGCGACTTACGGCTTGGGGTACGCGTCGCAAGGAGTCGTTACGTACCCCGGATGTACCCCCAAGAAGAATCGGCTGCAGGCGGACCTCGGCGGACGTTGGTGGAGGAAGCGCACGCCAATTGGCTTGAGACTTCGATCTGCGTGCTGGACGTCTGCGGATGGCTCCTCGGGCCACAGCCAAGAAAATCAGGATTCTGTCTGCTACCTACAAGCAGACCACGATGACGCGTAGTGATCTTTGCGAGTGTCACCGGCAGAGCGCTGTGATGCACGCATGCATCTCAGCTGCCTAAATTGATCGCAAGTTCGTAATGTACAAGGAGGGCGGCAACGCCAAGCATGCCGATACCCCCATCGATACCCCCAGAGTCACAGTGCACTTCGTGAGGTTCTTGTTTTGGAGCAGTGTTCAGGTAGTTACACCCACAACCCTCTGTGCGCTGTCAGACATACAACCCCGGCTCCTGGGTCTAGGTTCTTCAGTTCGGCAGGCCACATCGCCCACAACCGCTCTCGCCCGTGCGTGGTTCGATCACGCCGTGCCGCCGACGTTCCACGGAGCGTTTGCTCCGAGCGAGCGATCACGAGCTGACCAAAGACCAACACGGGTCTCGGGTCCGGGTTGCCGTAACAGCCCCATCGCTGCTCTGATCCGGAGATCGTGTGCCGAGAATTGGCAAATCGCTATGCGCTCTGGCAGTGCTCGCGCTCGCCCTGGGATCCATTGTCGGGAGTGGCATCGCACAGAATGAGGAGCCTCGCAATGATGGCGCGATCGCCCTGGTGCTCGATATCCGGGATGCGATCGGACCTGCGACCAGCGATTACTTCGTGCGTACGCTGGAGCGGGGGCGCGAGAGTAACGCTCGGCTGATCATTCTCCAGCTGGATACCCCCGGCGGTCTCGATACAGCCATGCGCGACATGATTCGTGCAACGCTGGCATCAGAGATACCGGTCGTAACGTTCGTCGCACCGTCCGGGGCACGCGCTGCGAGCGCCGGCACGTATCTGCTCTATGCGAGTCACATCGCAGCGATGGCACCTGCCACCAATGTCGGCGCGGCGACCCCCGTCCAGATTGGAGCTCCATCGAAGCCGCAACCGCAGGCGGACGAGAAACCATCGGACAAAGAGCGTGAGGGGAAGAAACCCGAACGCGAGGATTCGGCACCGGAATCGACCGGCGAGCGCAAAGCTATCAACGATGCGGTGGCATACATTCGTGGGTTGGCACAGCTACGCAATCGCAACGCCGACTGGGCCGAAGCGGCCGTTCGTTCTGCAGCCAGCTTGTCGGCGAGTGAAGCACTGGAACAGCGCGTAATCGACGTGGTTGCCAAGGATGTTCCCGATCTGCTTCGACAAATCGATGGGCGGCGGGTTCAGGTGGTAGGTGGGGAGCAGACGCTCTCTACCGCGGCACTGCAGATCGAGCGAATCGAGCCTGACTGGCGCACGCGCGTGCTCGCTGTACTCACGAATCCGAACGTCGCGTATCTGCTCATGCTCGCCGGGATATACGGCTTGCTGCTCGAGGGCTATCACCCGGGGGCGATTCTTCCTGGTGTGGTCGGTGCCATCAGCCTGCTGCTCGCGCTATACGCCTTCCAGATTCTTCCGGTGAACTATGCGGGACTGGGTTTGATGATACTGGGGCTCGCGCTGATGATCGCCGAAACGTTCGCCCCGAGCTTCGGTGCTCTCGGCCTGGGTGGCATCACTGCGTTCGTGGTGGGCTCCATAATTCTCTTGGATACGAAGGTCCCGGGCTTCCAAGTGGCCCGTGCATTGATTGGCGGCATGGCGCTGACCGGCGGCCTTGTGTTCCTGTTGACAGCCGGTTTCGTGGTCCGCGCTCGGCGACAAAGGGTAGTCACTGGCCCCGAGCAGTTACTGCAGGAGACTGCCACCGCATTGGAAGACTTCGAGCACACAGGCATGGTGCGGCTGCATGGAGAGATCTGGCGTGCGCACTGCGCCACTCCAGTACGGCAGGGTCAGCGGCTGCGCGTATTGAGCGTGACTGGCCTCACTGTCGAGGTCGAAATTGAGTGACGCTGAGTTGGAGAATCGTTATGTACTGGATCGCACCTGTCGTCTTCGTCCTGCTTCTGCTGTTCAGCGCGATCCGGGTTCTGAACGAATATGAGCGCGGCGTCATCTTCACGCTCGGCCGCTACACGGGCACGAAAGGCCCGGGGATCATCGTAGTCGTCCCGATTGTTCAACGAATGGTGCGAATGGACCTGCGCACGATCGTGTTGGACGTGCCGACGCAAGACGTGATCTCGCGCGACAATGTCTCCGTCAAAGTCAACGCAGTGATCTATTTCCGCGTCGTCGATGCTGCCAAGGCGGTGATTCAGGTGGCGAGTCCCTTCGAGGCAACCAGTCAGCTCGCGCAGACGACGTTACGCTCCGTGCTGGGCCAGCACGAGCTCGACGAGATGCTCGCGCGGCGCGACAAGCTCAATCTGGACATCCAACGCATTCTCGATCAGGCCACAGATGTTTGGGGCATCAAGGTTGCCAATGTCGAGATCAAGCACGTCGACTTGGACGAGACCATGATCCGCGCGATGGCCAAAGGAGCTGAGGCGGAGCGTACTCGACGCGCAAAAGTGATCCACGCGGAAGGCGAGAAGCAGGCCGCAGCGATGCTCGTTGAAGCCGCCCGGACGCTTGCTGCAGATCCGCGCGCGATGCAGCTGCGATATCTGCAGACACTGGCGGATATTGCCGGTGACCGGTCATCCACGATCGTATTTCCCTTGCCCATAGACTTGATCGGCCCGCTTCTCGAGCGCGCCCGAGAGTGATCGCCCACTCGCAACCGCGACGCTGTCTTTCTAGCTACTAGGAGCAGAGCTGCGCGACGCCGGCATCCTCGCGGACCAGTTAGCGCTGACCAGGGTCTTGCAGCGTGGTGGTGACTACGCGAAGCAGCAAGAATTGCGGTGGCTAACTGCTGGCAGTGGCGTGGTTGGCGCCAGGCAAGAAGAGCGAAGTTCCACCTACACCTAGTGAAAAGGAGCGGCTGCTGTATCTGTGCCTGGGGGACAAGCGTCAGACGCACCGGCTCCTTGCACTTGAAAAGAAGAAGACTCCTGGGATCTCAACTCGCGAAGCTATTTCCCGCGCACTGGCTTTTGTGCAGCGAGACAACAGTTAATCAGAAGCCTTCGTTGGATGACCGAGATTTGAGGCCTACACCTCAACCCAGCCTCTCGGAAGCTCTAAGGGCATGAATCGACGGCCAAACCCACCTGGCCGAGTCAGAGTGTGAAAGTCATCACCTCCCGCGATCCTGCGACGAACTATGTTTTGGGACATTGCGACGAGACAGTTCACAGATGCAGATCCGATTCTTGCGGGGAGCGCGGCTTGTACGGTGCGGAGCAGCGCTGGCGGCACTGCTGCTGACCCCCGCCGCCCACGCGAGCACTGAGTATCTGTCTCGTCCCGACGTGCGCTCCTTCATCGAGGCCATGCAGGCCGAGCACGGATTGGATCCTGTCGAACTGGAGCGTGTGCTGGGTGACGCGCAGTACCAGCCTTCAGTCGTCCGCTTGATCGGACCCGACCCACTGCCCTCGACACAGGTCATCTCTTCGTATCCCGCGTACCGGAGCCGTTTCCTTACGACCTCGCGCATTAGCGCCGGAACACGCTACTGGGAGATGTACGACGCCGTTCTGCGGCGGGCGGAACAGGAATTCGGCGTGCCAGCGGAGGTCATCCTCGGAATCATCGGAGTCGAGACGGCCTTCGGTCAGAACACCGGATCGTTCCGGGTGGTCGACTCATTGGCGACTATTGCATTCGATGGACCGAGAAGGCAGGAATACTTCCGCGACGAGCTGAAGGAGCTCCTGCTTCTCGCCAGGGAAATGAGCATCGATCCGCTCAAGCTCAAAGGTTCGTATGCGGGCGCGATGGGTCTGCCGCAGTTCATGCCTTCCAGTTATCGCCGCTATGCAGTGGACTTCGATGACGATGGAGTTGTCGATCTCGCTGGCAGCGCAGCCGACGCGATCGGCAGCGTCGCAAGCTATCTTCGTGCGTATGGCTGGACTACTGGTGAGCTGCCGGTGGTGTCCGTGCAGCTGCCTTCCGGCAAGGAAGCGGAATTGGTCACGGGCTTGAAGCGGATCCACCAGGTGACGGATTTGCGAGAGCAGGGCGTGAAGTTCTCCAGTAAAGCGCTACCACAAGGTATGTGCTCCGTCATAGAGCTGCCTGTGCCGGGAAAGCGATCGAAATATCTCGCGGGCTTCGCCAATTTCGCCGTCATCACCCAATACAATCGTTCGATCTTTTACGCCACGGCCGTACTCGATTTGGCAGATGCAGTTCGTGCTGCGCGCACGCGGCAATTCGCCGGCAGCGATGCTGGTATCCGTATTAAATGAGTGACCGATACCCCCAGAAGTACCCCCACGAAGCGGTGGCTGTCGGCGGAGACTGGTGGACGTTGGCGGAAGAACTGACGGACTGAACGCTCAAAGATAAGAGCTTGCTGTCGGACGTCCCTGGACGTCCTCGGAAGTCTGTGGATGGCTCCCCGGGCCGGATTCGAAGTCGAGCATAAGTGCTTGAGCGCACACCTCGTCACGTCCGTTGGCCAGCTGAATATCCCCGCCCGCACCCCACTTCCTTTGAGCCTGGAATACGCGGCACAGGCGCGCGCCGGTGCGTTTGCAGTCTGATCGACGGACACGGTACTGCGCTCGGCGTGGGGAGTGTGCCGGGTTTCGGGGATTGGTTAGTAGGGTAGGGAGGTTGGGAATCGCTGGGCACCTTGTTTGTGCTCAGATGCTCATGTGCATCAGCGACAAACAGTTCCGTGAGCTTCAAGAGCGGAGGGAATCGGGGTCGTAGTAAGAGGCCGGAAAGCCAGTTTCGAGGTGAGATGTCACGGGCCAATTGACACGCGCGGTGTGAACGTGCCGGGAGCGCGCTCAGGAATTTGCCTTTTGCAGGCTGATCACGGAGAAGTGGCCGAACAGTCGACGGACTCTGAGTACATAGAAAACATCGTCGGTTGCGGATTTGAGGTCAACCTCGAAGACCGACCATAAGTTCAAGACACCAGGAAACTCGGCAACGGACAGTGTGGGCAAATATCCCAGTCGAACGATCTGTGCACGTACGTCGGCAACGTCAGCGTAGTGCGGCTGATCGCTCGACAGGTCCGCAAGCGCACTGCTGAAGGCATCACCGGACGCCGCGAGCTCATCGAGAAACTTGGCCAGCGCCGCAAAGTCTGTCTCGGTCGTATTGTGCGCGGGGACATACCGAGCAGATTCGTAGGCCGGACAGAGTCCCTTGCTACGAACCATGTATTGCAGAGTCGACGAAGGTTCGCCCCGTTCCGGCTCGATTCGACTTTGAGCGAAGCTACAGATCTCGCCGGACTTGCTTATGGGTCCGCGTGCGTAGTAGGACGCCGTATTCAAGTCGAGCTGTTTGCAAACACGCAGCACCGCGCCGGGGTTTCTATCCATGTACCCACGGACCGAGCCGGGAACATCGCTATCTGCAGCTGCCGCCGTCCGACACTCTTGCCGTACCCGGTCCGCCAAGCACGGGAACGGTAATGCCAGTACAGCAAGCAGCAACAGCGTCGAAGTCGTCAGTTTCATTTGGCGACCAGCCCTCTTCGCCGATAGAAGTCTATGAGAGTGCGCACATCCTGCTCTGATGGGTACGGCAGCCTTCCCGGTACGGCGCCTGGATGCATGACGCTCGTGGCGTCGGCGGTGTTGTGCCCGAGTCCGAGCGCGTGGCCCAACTCGTGATTCACCGTCGTACTGGCGCGATTCGCATGCAACCGAATGGTTCCATATCTTTCGGCGCCAGCGTAGTCGGGATCGTCGGCCCAGAAATACACCGGCACGACGCCGTGACCCTTGTACCAGTATTTGAGGCGTTCCCACCGATTCGCCTCGCGGAAGGTCAGCTGAATTCCATATCCGTGCGGACCAATGTGATTGATTCCGCGCAGCTGCGCCAGAGCTTCGCCGCAGTTTGGCGTAGCCGAGAACCGATAACAGGCGATGAGCACCTCGCCGCGCAGAATCTTGCAGTCGGCGTAGATTCCAGCCAACGGATTTCCCTGAGATCGGCCACCAATAATCGGGGCAGCACAACCCGTTCGCGACCGGCATTCATAGTTCGGGGCTTGACCCATGGGGGTTTCGGCATCGACCTTCGCCGCCACGCTGCGCCAGTGCGCGTTCAAGATCATAAGCGTACATGTTGAGTCCATCGCCGTATCCGATCGGATCCGGCTGCACGAAGCTCGCCAGCCGCGGCGAATACATGCGGGCTTTGTAGTAGTACAAGCTGAGCGATGCCAGCCATGCCTGCCCCGTGTAACCGAACCGCGACCCTGCCAAGGAACTGAGGTCACCATCTGGTGTGTACTTGTTGCTGCCGAGGCCCGCACCAGCGTTGTTGGTGAATGCCACGATCGAACCGCGTTCATCCGCGGCAAAATAGTTGCGGTTGGAGTTGTTGTACGACGCTCCGCTGTAGTAGGCGATTGGCTCATCAATAGCTGGACCGTGCACGTACCGCTTCGTGACGACACCAGATTGGTACTCTGCAATAAGATCCGGGCCGTCATACAGGAACTCGGTCGTGCTGCCGCTGCCGGTCAGGCTGCGCAACACACCGCCTGGGTCATAGGAAAGGGTAATAGTCGCTCCACTAGCGGTCGTGAGCCAGTTGTTGTCGTTGTAGCCATAGTTATTGCCGCCGCCGTCATTGGTCATGGAGGCCTTCGTGTTGTAGCTGGTGCTCGTCGAATTGACCGACGCGATCTGGTTGAGCCCATTGGGCGTAAGCGTGATAGTGCTGCTCGCTGTCGGCGTCCACGGATAGCGGGTATCGTTCGTCTCCGCGCGCGTATTGATTTCGAAAGCCGGTGTGTTTGTGGTTCGAGCCGCAAGATCGGCGTGAGCTCGCCCGAGAGCTACTGCCGATCTCAACTTGGCCAAGCCGGGGTACGTCCCGCATACGTCAGCACGAACAGCAGATCCTCGATGCCCTCCTGGGCCAGCTGTTCTCTCGTCTCCTGCGTGTCTGGCAGTGTCAGCTCCCATTCGCCGAGCGGTGACCTGCCGATCAGCGGCACCCACGCGCTCGCATTGCCACGCCGAGTACTGATTAAACCGCCGCTCGTGCCGGCGACAGTTCCTCCCACCGGTGCGCTCTCGCCGGTGGGCTGCAGCAATAGGCGCGTACTGCCGAGCTCGAGCTCCTGCCCGTCCGCTCGCACGAGCGCGACGACTATCTGCTGAATGCGCAGGTCCGAGACGTTCGGTGGAAAATCTCCAGGAGCGAGCTCGAACGTGATGCGCAAAGGATCCGCGTCACTCACCGGATTGTGTAGCGAATACCATTGATCGGCGAACTGGTCGCGTAGACTGAAAACACGCTCGGCGCTCACCGCGTCGTCCAGTTGTTGGATGACCTGCTGGCGATACGAGAAATCCTGCAGCGCGGTGTACTCCACAGTGAACAGCACATCCGCGATGCTGCGATAGTCGAATGGATTGGCGGCCTTGGGAAGCTGCAGCTCCCAGTTCGTGTCCACACCCATGCTCTCGAACGGCAGCAGCATGCCCGCGTCCGGCTCCAGTTCGATCAGGCCGGTCGCATTGTTCGGCGAGGTGAAGGCGATGAGCTCCGGATCGCGCCGTACGAAGATCGTCTGGAATACATCGCCGCCTGTGACCACCCGCGAGATGCCGGAGGCAATCAGCGTGGCGCGCACGTTTTGCACCGGAGGAATCAGTGCAATGATCGACACGCGCACGCGCTTGATCAGCCGCAGGTAGTGGCCAGGAAAGCCGCGGTCGAACAGCGCCATCGGCGTCGCGAAGGGCAATTGCCCCGTCCGCCGAAAGTTCTGGAACTCGAGCGGCAACAGCCGCGCCAGCGAGAACGTCTCGGTCAGCTGGAGTTTGCGGCGGTTCGTGTCGAACGCGAATTGATCCAGTCGGGTGATGTCCTGGAGCAAGCGGACCGAACCGGTCAAGCCTTGCCGGTCTGGTTGTGCGCCCTGAGCGTTGGACGCTGGCGAAGCATCTTCCGACGCATCCCAATAGTCCGCCTTGACGAAAGCGGGCGGCGATTCCTGGCGCTCGAAAGCCAATTGATATTGCGCCAGCTGCGCCATCGCGGTGGCCTGTTGCAGGAAATAATTGTAGGCGCCGCCCAGCACACCACTCATCCACGCGTACAGCTCCGCGTTGGTGAACTTGTTGGCGAGATACTCGATCGTCGCTTGTGCCTGGTCGTGCTGGATGAGCGAGATCGTTTCCTCCTGCCGCGCCACGTCGGTATGCGTTTGCGCCAGGGTTACTTGCTGCTCGCCGACGGCGATGTCTCGCTCCGCCAACTGACGCTGCAGCTCCCATTCCTGAGTGCGACGTTCGAAGCTGGCCTTCGCGGAGTTGATTTGTGCTGATGCCTCGGCGTTGTTGACGCTGCGCGTCTGGAGCGCCTTCGCGACTGCCAAGGTTCCGACCAGCACCGTGCCGCCCAGGCCGGCGCCGAGTCCGGTCCCGAGAAAGCCGCCCGATTCGACGCCAGCGAGCGTCTGAGCAACCGTCAAAGCTGCGTCCCAGGCTGCCAGCGTGTTCTTCGCGTCGCGCGTCTCTCGGTAGTCGGCGAGCATGTCCTCCTCGTAGCGGTTCAAGCCGGCAGCGATCCAGTCTTGATATGTATCTCGCTGGGTGGCAGCTCGATCGAGCTGCCGCTCGGCCAAATCGACTCCCTGCTGCGCTTCGCGCACGCGCAGCGTTTGCAGATTCACCGTAGCGCTCGCCAATTGCAGGTCATTGCCCGCCTTGAGCAAGCCGTAGACCTCCGCATCGCGACGCTCCAGCGCCGCGAGAAATGCCTGCTCGACCTGTTGCGCCAGGCTGACGAGGTTCCTGGCGCGCTCGATCAACACCGCATATCGATACGGAGTCGGCCGGAACAGCCGCTGCGCGTCGCTCGCGGCGGGCAGGCGGTCCAGGGTCATCGTCGGCTGCACCAGCGGCGTCGTCTGGCGCTCGATGCCGGCAATGTTTCGTCCGGTCCGCAGCTTGAACAGATTGAGCTGTGCGCGCATCCGCAGCGCTCGCGGAATCGGGTTGGCCGGAAACGGCGTCGTAGCCGGAGCCGGTGGCTGGAGTTCCGGCAGTGCCAGCAATTGCAGCGCCGTATTGTAGAGCGAACGCGCTCGCGCGATCGCCTCGCCGGTGTCGCGAGCAAACTCCGCATCGGCGAAGTCCAGATAGCAGCGCACCAGCGTCATCAGCGTGAACTGCGTGTGCGCGCTCGCGCGGACGGTGGCGATCTCGTGGGGATTCAACCCCACTCGCAACCAGTTGTCCGGATTGCGTTGGTACTGCGTTGTAATCTGCTCTTCGACCACCAGGCCGCGATAGATCTTGCGCTCGCTCGCCTTCAGGTGATCGGCGTAAAAGGTTTCGATCCAGTCGAGCGCTGACAGAAATTGACCGGCCTTCTGCAGCTGCAATGCCAGCGCCAGCGGCACGAAGTAGAAGATCTCCTGCAGATAGTTCGGCGCCTGTGCGGGGTTCGCGAGGTTGCCAAACTGGTTCGCGATCAACGTGCGGCGCTCACTCAGCTGCGTGTCGGTGAGCTGCTCGGTAATGACGAGCGCAGTATCGCGCAGTGGCTCTGGGAGATTTGCGCCGAGCTTGGTGGTCAATGCCGCATGGTATTTCTCCGCGAGCTTGCGCGCCTGCACCGGAGTGAGCCGCGTCTGATTGCGCAGCTCGATGAGCAGATCGTGGTACGGCGTGGTTTGTGTGACGCCTGGTCGCAGCTCCGGCAGCAGATAGCTCTCCGGATAAGCGAACACGCGAATGGCGGCGTTCCAGGTGGCATAGCCGCCCATCCAGGTCCATTCTTCATCGAAGTCCGCCTCGGTGTACTTGCCGGGTTCGAGCGCGAGAACCCAGGCTGCGGCGGGGTTGCCTGCCCCCAGGACCGAGGGCATGTCTTTGAAGCGCCCGGTCCGCAACGACAGCAACGCGTCCTGCAGGGTTTCGAGTGCTTGTTGCGCCCGGGTCGTCCGTTGCTCGCCGTTGTCCTTGCAATCGATACCGAGCTCCTGCGTCAACCGATCGGCGATCTCGGCGGCATCGTGCTCGCCCGCGATGGCAGCAATGCATCCCGCACGCAGGATCGGCAGCGACAGTGCCTCGACGGCGCTGACCGACGCCTGCATTGCCTGCGTCAGAGCACCTTCCTGCTGCATCCGTGAACTGAGCGTCGCAAGCCATGCCTGGCGCGCCTGCGGTGTCGCTCGCCACCGCGGCAGCGGTGCGATCTGAGAGGACCCTTCCGCGACTTGAAAGAAGTCAGGACCCAGGATCAGTCCCTTCTGTCGCTCCTGTGTCCGCCACGTCGCATGCAAGGCCAATTTCCGAACTTGCACGAGAATGGCGTAGACATCCTCCCATTCTGCATCCAATACGGTGCTGGCGACGGCCAGCTCGCGCACTCGCATGAGATGCAGGAACTGCTGCAGCGTCAGTTGTTTGGTGCGCAGTTGCGTGTCGATGGCGACGCCGTCGCGACGTTGCTCGAAAAGAGCAACGAGATCGGCAACCGGTCCAAGCGCATCGGCGACGATCTTGTCGAAGCCGGTCTGCTGCGTCGCCTGTGCCTTGCGCTCGGTGTCGAGCGAAGCCCGGTACGCGGCGAGATCGTCGCGTCGTGCTTGCCAGAGATCGTAGGCAGCGTTTCCTGCCGTCGGCGTGCGCAAGTCCGGCGTACTGAGCAGATCCGGATCGATGACCGGCACCGGAGTATCGAGTTGCGAGCGAGCAGCGTCGTCCTGCTCCTGCCACACGCTGCGAAGGTGCTCCTTCTGCCAGATGAGTATCCGCGGCTGGGGCAAGAGACTCTCGGCGAGCGGCTTGAGGAGGGTCTGTTCGATTCCGAAGAGTGTCTCGAGCGCTACCTCGGTGACGTCGTCCGGCTGGAGCAGCAACTGATCGAGCCGGTCCGGCCGAAATTGCGCCAAGCCGATACCGAGGCGATTGGCGAGCGCCAGTCGGGCTGCATTGTCGCCAACGCGTACCAGGCGAATCTCGTCGAACGAGGTGCCCAGCTGCCGCAGCATCGAGAAGTAAGCTGCTTGACGGTAAACAACCTCCGTCGCCGCTGGTACGGTGCTTTGATTGTTCTGCAGGTAGCGGCGCAAGGTTTCGATGCACAACCGCACTTGACTGGTCGATTGATTCGCAACGATGCGATTGTCGCGTTTCACCAGATCCGCAAACGGCTGCAAGTAGGTCTCCACGAGCAGCTGGCGCGTAATAAGCGCGCCGTCCGGTGACACTTTCGCCCGATGCGTGGCGAAATCGAGCAAGTCATGCAGATAGGCTGTCGGGCTGAAGACCGCTTCGGGATCGGCAGGCTCGAACGGCTCCGCAACGACGATGCGGAGCTGCATGACAGCGGTGTTCGCCGTCGGTGCAGCGCCGTCCCTCGCGCGCACGGTGATCGTGCGATTGCCGGCGACGGTGATTGGAATCTGCGCCTGCCACTGCGACCAGTCACCAGGGGCTTTGGGTATTGCGGGCGTGAAGTCGCTCTGACCGTCGACGGACCATTCCACTGCGGCCACGCCGGTCTGGGTGTCCGATGCAGTGCCGCGAATGTCGATCGGCGCGCCCAGCGTGAAGACATCGCCTTCGTGCGGCACGAGCATAGTCACGCTCGGGGCGGTGATGTCGCCGACCTGGACCTGCACGCTTTGGAAGGCGCTCACGTTGCCGATGTTGTCCCGCGCGCGCAGGTTCACGGTATGCAGACCGAGGCCAGGTAGCGGCACGTTCGCCGACCAATTCGTGGTGCCGCTGGCCGTGTTGATCGCACCGCCACCAAACTGCCATTCGACTGCCGCAACTCCCGATGAGTTGTCGGATGCCGTGCCGGTGATGGTTGCAACATACGGCGGCGCCGGTCGTACAACGTCGGCAGGCGGACTGATGTTGAGTGCAGGTGGGATAGTGTCGATCGTGACCGTCGTCGAGGTCGATTCGTCATCGGCAAGATGTGGCGAATCGGCAGCGAACACCTCCGCCGTGATCGTCAGTGGGCCGTTGGCCACTCCGGCCGCGTTGAACGACCAACTGGTCCAGGGCGTATTCCCGGGACCGGTCGGCGTGGCCATGAAGGGACCCGCACCGCCCAGCCGTATGTGTACCGCAGTAATGGCGTCATCCGCATGGCGCAGGAAAACCCCTGGTTCCCCCGGGAAATCCTGCAGCAGGTCGCATCGGGCGCTGCCGGCGACCACGAAGCTGCCGCCCAGTATCGAGTTGAATGCCGGAGCGGCGATGCCGATCTCGGCCTCAAGGAAGCTGACTGCGCCAATATTCGGCGACTGATCCGGTTGGATCAGCGCGCTGGCCGTCACCTTCGATGCATCGCGTCGTAGCTGTTTCGAGTCCATGAATAGAGTCCTCACCATGCCCAAGCCGCATACCTGAAAGAGCTGATCTTCTTGGCGGCGTCCGCCCAGACCTGTGTCTTCCACGGGATCATCGTGTATTCATCGGACGTGGCGCGGATGTAGCCCGCCGCGGCTCCCTCGCCGATGTTCCGGCCGACGACCCCGAAGGTGCCTTCGAATGCGGATTTGCCCGTCGCCGTTGCGGATGCCGAGACGGCCCCCAGAGTGTGAGAGCCGGTCTTGTCCTCGACCCACGACCCGGCGGCGGTCGCATCGCGCTTGACGTTGTCGTCGTACGCCTCGATGGTGCCAACCATCACTGCGAGCGGCGCGAGCGCCGGAACACGTGTAAGAACCATCGCGGCGCCAGTGCCCGTGGCAGCTTCGGTCACCGCCTTCGTCGTGTTGCCTTCATGCAGATCTCTGATCACAGAGCCGGCGACGGAAGCGACGCCAGCACCGCCGGCAACCGCACCCGCGACCGGCATGCGCGGAAATCCGCTCGTCTTGCCACCACCGGCGCCACGCCCTGATCCGCTGCCGCCACCGCCGCCTTTGACCGGCTCGGGAGCCACCGGCTCGACCGCGCTTGCATTGCCGGTATTGCGCAGCTCATGAAGATCGCGCGCCGTCACCAGACGCTTGTCCGCAACACCAGACGGCTGCGGCGGTTTTGGTTTCGGATTGCCGCCCGCACCCTTCTTCTTCGCGCCCTTTATCTTGTCCTCATGCTTCCTGACGGTCTCGATCGGAAACTTGCTGTCTTCCGGCAAGACTCGCTTACCGGTGATGACGCTCAGCGCGAAGAAGGTCGCGCGCAGGAGTTTGCTGTCGAACAGCCGACCCTTCGGCGCCTTCGCTGCCGGCTGCAGCTTCACGGGCTTGGCGTTGCCGGCCTTGCGCAGCTGATGCAGGTCCCGCGCGGTCACAGGTCGCTTGTCGGGGGGTTGCGGATTGCGCCCGTCGACGTCGATCAATCGGATCGGATTGCCTGCGGAGTACTCGTACAAGCAGATGCCACCTGCGACGCCGATCGTGTCCGGAGTGATCCATCGTCCCAGCCAAGCGGCGTAGTACCTCGTGCCGTGGTAACTGAATCCGGTCTCTTCATCGCGCTGCATGCCCGTATAGCGGTAGCGCTTAAGACTGACTTCGGCGAGGTTGCGTCCGGCTTGATACGAAGTCCCGCCGTAGGGGTAGTACTCTTCGTACGAGATGATCTGGCCCAGCTCGTCCAACTCGACGATGGCGCTGCGCAAGTGATTGTCGAGCTGATAGCGGATGGCCTGCGCGGGTACGCCCGTCTCCTGGCCTCGCGTGCGAGTCTCGATCAAAACCACGCGCCTGCGATCATCCATGACATTGAGGGTCTGTCGCTCCAGCTCGATCGCGCCGCTGGCATCGCTGCGCCGAAAGACTTCGAACGCCCCGAGCATGATGCGCTCCTCGATGAGCGCGCCGCCGCTACGCTCGACAACTTTTCTAATGCGCTGCCCGCTCGAGTCGTAGACATAGAAAGCCGTGCCGCCGCCGGCCAGATCCACGCGCTGCAGCCGATCCTGACCATCCCAGCTGAGACTCGGCAGATGCGGCATCGTCGTGAGATTGCCGTGCGCGTCGTAGCGGTAGATTTCGGTCGTGCTCTCGCCCGCGCGGGTGCTGCTCAGGCGGTTGCTCGCCTTCTGCGGCTCGATGAGACTCGCCTCTGCGTAGCTGTAACTGCGCCGCCAGTTGCCATTGTCGGCCTGATGCAAGAGTTCGAGCATATTGCCGACGGCATCGTAGGCATACTGTTCCGTATAACGTCGCATTGCCTGGCCATCGCCCGGATGCGGCAGCCGCACGCGAAACTCGTCGCTCCAACTGCTCTGCGGCTGTGATTGCTGGCCGATGTGCTCTCGCCCTTGCGCGCGCGACAGCCGGTACAACGCGTCATACGTATAGTCGTTGTGCGCGGTGACTACTTGGTTGTTGAAGAAGACAGTCTGTCGGGCGTCATCCTGAATCGTGGCGACGTTGCCGATCGGATCGTAGACGTAGTTGAGATCTTGCAGCGGCTCGGCGCCGCGCTGCGTCTGCGCGCGCATCAGACGGAACGTCAGTGGATCGTACGTGTAGAGCGTACGTACGCCGTTGCCATATGTGATGCTCGTGCGCTGCCCCCTGGCGTCGTGCTCGATGCCGGCGATGAGTTGCGTCGACGCTGTTCCTTGCAGCTCCACGTCGATTGCTTCGAGCAAGCCCGCGACATTGAATCGTCGCCGCAGCGTGCTGCCGTCCGGAGAGGACAGCGCGATGGGCCGATTGAGTGCGTCATAAGTGGTGCGGCTGACAAATCCCTGCGGATCGAGGGCGGGCGCGCTCGACCAGTCCAGTGCTGTCCTGTACTCCTGCGCCAGCTGCCGGCGAGCGCTGAGCAGATTGCCTTTGAAGTCGTAAGCCTCGTGCGTGACTAGACCGGCCTGATCGTAGTGCTGGTACACCTTGCCGCGCAGATTTGCGGCGGGCGGATCCGGCGCGCGCTCCCCGAACACCGTATGCTCGATCAGCTGCTCTGCGCTCGCACCCTCCTGTAGATAGACGTCCTCCGGCCTGCGCAGCGCGTCGTAGCTCCTGCGCAGACGTTTGCCGCGACTGTCCCAGGCAAGAACCTCTTGACCGCCGATGTCGTGCAGCATGCGGCGCTGCGCGGCCTCCATGCTGATTTCGCGAATGCGGGTTCCGAGCATGTCGAAGTCGTAGCGCATGACGACACGACCGTTCGCGTCGACAATCTCGCGCTGGTTGCCTTCGATGTCGTAAGCAATGCGTGTCACCTGCAGCACGTCGCGCGTAGCGTCGTTCGCCTGGAGACGGTTATGTGCGATCGTGAGAAACGTGCGGCCGAGCGCGTCAGCGTGAATGACGCTAGGCGTATCGGCGTGCTGCGCCGTCTTGTGCGCAGCGGCCATCTCGGCCGCCCCGAGCTGACCTTCCGAACGCGCCGCATGCCAGGTCGGCAGGTAGTCGGAAGCCGCAAGGCGCTGAAACAATGCGCCCACGTCGACATCGGTGCTCGGATCCACGATCAGCGCCGTGTCGTTCACATCCCAGGCTGCGTGCTGCCAGGGATCGAACACCGTCTTTTCCCAGGTGTGATCGGCATGCAGCGTCGCAATGAGGCGCTCCAGCGGATCGTAGAACAGCGTCGAGCTGACTCCCACGCGGCGATCGAAGCGAAAAGCGTGCGTGTCGTCGAACAACGGCTCGAATTGCTTGATCGGCTTACCTTTGTTGTTGTACAGCGTCCAGCCGCTGCCGACCCAGCGCGAACCTGTTTGCGGCTCGTCCAGGCTGTGCGAGGCCGGTTCGGCCAGGGCCTTTTCCTGAATTTCCCGCCCGAATCCATCCGAGTAGCTGAAGCGCACTTGTATCCGCGACTCATTCCCCGGCGGATCACTCGGGTGAGTCTCGCGCACCAGCATCGCCGCGAACGCGGGTTGACGCTGACGGCGGAACCGCTCGAGGTCGTACACTATTCGCGTGCCTGCCGTCCCGAGTAGGGCAGCGGCGGCTGCAGTTGGATCATCGAGGAACGAGTCTCGCTGCTGCGGCGTGAGATTCGCCGCGAAGCTGGACAGGGAATCGCCCTCGCTCTGTCCTGCCTTGCCCATCGCGGCACTGCCGACCACCAGGCCGAGCACGTCGAACGCAACTTCCGAGCGGTTGCCGTTGGCATCCGTGATTCGGAACGGCTGCAGCACCCGATAGTCCTGCTCGGCGAGCGTACGATTGCCTAGCGCATCGCGTGCTTCGTTGACGAGCAGTGCGTATGCGTCGGTGTTGGTAATTGCGCTGTGTCCGAATGGATCACGCCTGCGTCGTACGAGAAAGAACTGCCGCTGCGCGAACGCGAGCTCATCGGCCGGCGTGTCGGAAGCGAGCGGCGAGTAGAACTCGCGTTCCGAGGGAATCCACCACGTGCGCTGGTCCTCCCCGCGGATGTAGCCGCTGTGCTCCAGCGCCGTCGCATCGACACGCTCACCGTACATCTGCTCGAGCAAACCTGCCGTGAAGGCAAGTCGGTGCGTCTCTCCCGGCAGCGCCAGGGATTCGAGCGTGCCGAGCGGCAACAGCTCGCTCAGATCATTCTTGCGAAAAAATACTCTAGTGTGCTCGATCAATCGCTGCTGCGGACGAGCTGGGTCCGTTTGCTCTTCATACTCGATAGTTGGCGCGCCACGGATGCGCGCGAACGAGTCCTCGGTCCATTCCGCATGGCTGAAGCGCTGAGCGGCAGTGTCGAGGGGCGCGAACCCCGTCAACTCATGGGTTCGCGTCTCGCACAACTCGGGTATCTGATGCGCTTCGAAATGGACATGCCCATCGTCGATGGCATTCGTGTACCGATTCTCGGTGTAAGTGATGAGCGTCCGGGTCTGCCGATCGCGATCCGCCAGCGTCGGTAAGCGCGGGTCAGCCTGCCGGCGTCCGTAGCTGATGCTGAGCACGCGCAACGGATTGCCATACGTGTCTGTATCGAGCGTGAGCTCGTGGCTGAGGCGTGGGTCCGCAGGCCGACGCTCGTAGTGATACTCGAGCTTCTCGATCTCGTGGCAGAAGTAGACGCCGTGATGGTTGACGCTCTGCGGCTGAACCTCTCGCACCTGATAACGACTCTCTGTCGCGAGATACGGGTGTCCCGCCTCGCTACTTCCGTCGTGCGCGAACACTTCGGTACGCAGCTGGGCACCACGCAATGCACGGTATGCCGCAGCCGGCGTCTGGCCACCTTCGACGATGTGCTCCGGCAGTGGCAGCGCCTCGCGGTCCCCCGTGTAGTACTCGCGCCGGAATCTCTGCGTCAGATCTCGATAGTCACTCCGTTCACGCCCGCGATCATCGAAATAGATGCCCGTGTGAAACCATGTGCGCGTTTCCACCGGTGCCAGGTGATATGCCGGCTCCCTGACGAATGCGGCGTCCGCGCCGTGCAGACCTGGTTGCGAGAATTCATCGAACGTTTCGCTATCGAGCTCATCGACGCGGCCGAAGCCGCAGAACTCGCGTTCGCGCCCGTCGAAGTGGCCGTGGTGATACCTGTACGTCGCGACCTTCTTGCTGTGACTGACATGATCGATGATCTCGACCTTGGCGACGACTTGCACCGGAAACGGCAGCGGCGCGAGCCATGGCTCACCGCGCGCGCGATCCTCGAGAAAGAAGCGGGTCGACGGCGCGTAGCTCACACGCGTGGTCGCGCCGAGATTGTTGTCGACCTGCGTCAGGACATAGGGTTTGACGCCGCCGCAGAAGTCGAGTGCCTTGAAGCCACTCTCGCGAGCCCCCGCGAAGTCGCCGCTCCACAGCAGCGCCGTCGTGCCGGTGCCGAATATATCTGCAAATTGCAGCGCGCTGGTGTCGTTGGTCTCGGGCGTGCCGCGCAGCGTCTGACGCTCGCTCCATCCATTCCCACTGCGATTGAACCAAAAATGCACGCGGCGCGCTTCGACGTATACCAGATCGGCACAACCTGTGCCGTTCAGGTCGGCGAGGAACAGTCGCTTTGGGTCGAAGTCGGGTCCGAGGCGCGGTGCGTCCGCCATCGTCACGCGCCGGCCGAAGCGACCGTAGCCGAGGTTCGGCCAGTACTCTATGCGCCCGTCGTACACGACCACGATGTCGTTCAGGCCGTCGCCGGTCATGTCCGCAAGACGCACCCGGCCGGCCGGATCGCCGAAGAAGACGTCGGGAAACTGCTCGAGATCATGCACGCGCTCGATCGCGCGCGGGCGGGCGAAGCCCCTCGCACCGAGGCATTCGAACCAGTAGAAGCGACGATCATCCGTCAGCAGCGCGTCGGCCCGCCCGTCGCCGGTCAGGTCCAGCATGCGAACATTCGCATCCTGCGGGCTAAATCCCGGCACGGTTTCATACGCAGTGAAGCGCTGCCACGCACCCTCGAGAGTCGTCTCGAAGAACCCTGGCAGGGGCCCCGCGTTGATCAACAGGTCGGCCGTGCCGTTGCCCGTCATGTCGCCGAAGCCGACACCCGGTTGCCCGAGCGACATGCCCGCCGGCACCTGTGCGAGCATGCGCGGACGATCGAATGTGCCATCGCCGAGATTGCGCCAGTAGCGAAAGCCACCGGGGCTCGCGTGCAGAATAT
>Ga0207675_100000651_pt1 | contig 34173 bp, 34 predicted proteins | sample KBSSwiS42_FD_184305 | JGI IMG/M metagenome (GOLD analysis project Ga0207675, IMG submission 184305) | Switchgrass rhizosphere microbial communities from Kellogg Biological Station, Michigan, USA - KBS Switchgrass S4-2 (SPAdes) (version 2) | ecosystem: Host-associated > Plants > Roots >...
GTCGGTGGTGGCCGGGCTCGCCGACCGCATCTGCGTGATGTACGCCGGGCGCATCGTCGAGCAGGGCTCGGTCGACGAGGTGCTCGACAAGCCGCTGCACCCCTATACGCACGGCCTGATCGGCTCGGTGCCGAGCCGCAACCGCCGCGGCTCGCCGCTCGCGCAGATCCCCGGCATGACGCCGGCGCTCCTCAACCTGCCGCCGGGCTGCGCCTTTCGCACGCGCTGTCCTCGCGCCGCCCCTGCCTGCGCGCAGTTGCCGGAGCTGGAAGCGCGCAACGGCCGGCTGGTGCGCTGCTTCTACCCCCTGTGAAGCTGCTCGAGCTCGAGCACGTCTCCAAGCGCTTCGTCCAGCCGCTCGACGTCGCCGGCAAGATCGCGCGCGCGCTCGGCGCGGACGTGTCGGATGAGGTGGTGCATGCGGTCGACGACGTCTCGTTCGGCGTGAAGGAAGGCGAGGTGGTCGGCCTGGTCGGCGAGTCCGGCTGCGGCAAGTCCACCCTCGGCCGCATGGTGGCCGGCATCCTGCCGCCGAGCGCGGGCACGATCCGCTACCGCGGCCAGGAGCGTATCGGTTTGAAGGTGCAAATGATCTTCCAGGACCCGTTCGCCTCGCTCAACCCGCGCATGCGCGTGGACGACATCGTCGGCGAGGCGCCGCTGGTGCACGGCATCGTGCAGAAGGCTGATCTGGTTGGCTACCTCGACGAGCTGCTGGTGCGCTGCGGCCTCGACCCGAGCTACAAGCGCCGCTATCCGCATCAATTTTCCGGCGGGCAGCGCAGCCGCATCGGCATCGCGCGCGCGCTCGCGGTGAAACCCGAATTCCTGGTGTGCGACGAGGCCGTGGCCGCGCTCGACGTCTCGATCCAGGCGCAGATCCTGAACCTCTTCATGCAGCTGCGCGCCGAGCTGGGCCTCACCTACCTCTTCATCAGTCACGACCTCGGCGTGGTCGAGCATCTCTCGGACCGCGTCGTGATCATGTACCTGGGGCGCGTGGTGGAGTCGGCCGAGGCGGATGAGATCTTCCGCGCACCCAACCATCCCTATACCCAGGCGCTCCTGAAGCAGGTGCCGCGCCTCGACACGCGCAAGACCCAGTTCAAGCCGATCGTCGGCGAGATCCCCTCCCCGCTCTCCCCGCCCAGCGGCTGCCATTTCCATCCGCGCTGCCCGCACGCCATGGCGCGCTGCCGCGAGCAGGCGCCCGCGCTGAAGGAAGTCGGCTCAGGCCACCTGTCCGCCTGTCATCTGAACGACCGCTAAGCTATTTGCCGGTCAGCGCGGCGATCTTCTTCTTGGCTTCGGCGACGAAGGCGCCGTGCGGGAACTGCTCGATGTAGAGCTCGATCTCGTCGGCGTCGGTGCTGTCCTTGACCCCGTCCCAGAATTCCTTTTCGGCCTCCGTCGGCTCGACGGCCTGGCCTGCGGCCTTGGAGAACACGTCGTCGTGTCCCTCGAGCGGCTTGCCGTCGGCGAGGCGCTTGATGGCGTCGGCGAATTCGCGCGCGGTCTGGTAGCGGCGCTCGGCTTGCTTGGCGAGCGCGCGCGCGACGATGCGGTCGATCTCGACCGGAATCTCGACCAGCTTCGACGGCCACACCGGGTCGTCCTCGACGATCTTCTTCTGCAGCGCCCACTGCGTGCCCTCGAACGGCTTTTTCCAGGTGAGCAGCTGGTAGAGGATGACGCCGGCGGAGAAGATGTCGGTGCGCCTATCGAGGGTCTGGCCCTGGATCTGCTCGGGCGACATGTAGGACGGCGTGCCGACGATGGTGCCGACGCGCGTCCTTTCCATCTGGTCGCCGCCTTCGGGCTCGGTGAAGCGCGCCACGCCGAAGTCGGTGAGCTTGGCGTGCCCGTTGGCATCGATCATCACGTTGGCCGGCTTGACGTCGCGGTGGATGATGTTCGCCTCATGCGCGAAATCGAGCGCCGCCAGCAGCTCGCTCATCATGCGGAAGATGGTCGCGAGGTCGAGGCGCTCGTTGCGGTCGAAGAAGTCCTTGAGCTCCTTGCCCTTGATGAACTCCATCACGATGTACGCGAGATCTCCCTCCTGGCCGAAGTCGTACACCTGGACCACGTTGCCGTGATTGAGCCGCGCGACCGCGCGCACCTCGCGCTCGAAGCGCACCTTCGCCATCTTGGCGGCGTCGGCCGAGAGCTTGGCGGTCAGGATGGTCTTGATCGCCACGCGGCGGTTGAGCTTCGGATCGTGGCCGTCGTAGACCAGGCCCATCGCGCCCTGGCCGAGCACGCCCTTGATCTGGTAGCGGCCGAGCGACTTGAGCGCTTCGCTACTCATAGAGCGACACCCTGGGCGTCCATTTCGCGTCGGCATCGAGCGGGAACACCGGCCGCGGCAGGCCCTTGAAGGCGAGCCGCTCGAGCACCGGCGAGGTCAGTCCCGGCGTGTCGACCTCGATCACGCGCTCGGGGGCGAAGAACTGGTCGAAGCCGCCGCGAAAATGGCCGCGCGACTTCACCACCACGGTGCGCGCGCCGGCGATGTCGAGGCCGTGCATCTCGAAGAACACCGGATCGGCGCACTGCTTGCGCTTGCTGACGCAGACCAGCGTGATGCCGCCGATCTGCAACGCCGCGGTCGGGCCGAGCTCGAGCGCGCGCCCGGCCCAGATGCCGCGGCGGCCGACGCACTTGCCGTCGGTCAGCTTTTTCACTCGCGCCCTGGCCTTGAGGCCTTCCGTGAACTGCACGTCGATGTCCTTTCCCTCGCCTGCGGCGTGCGCCGCGGCGGCGATCTGTGGCTCGAAGAAGTTGCCGTACAACACGTTCTCCGCCTTGGCCTCGCAAAGCTGTTTCAACAGCGTGGTGGTCTGCCCGGTACCGCCCCCGCCGGGATTGTCGCCGGCATCCGACCAGATCGTCTTGGCCGGAATGCGCATCGCGTCCTGGAACGAGGTCAGGCGCTTCACAAATCGCCCCCGCTCTTCCCAGGTGCGGGTGGCGATGTCGAGCGTCACGCCGCGAACGTCGGCCCCCTGCTCGCCGTTGACCACGACCGCCACGCCATTCTTCGGAGTATCGCTGAATACGAAGCCGCCGACGACCGACACGTCGAGCACGCCGTTGCCGACCTTGGTCTGGCCGTAGTTGATGGCATCGGCGTAGGGACCTTCCCACGTGAGCAGCGTGACCGACGCGGGCGTGAGCGGCAGGCGCGCAAAGGCGCGCTTCGATTTCTTGCCATCGAGGAAACCCAGCAGAAGCTGTGCCGCATCGCGCGCGCGCTCGGCCTGGTCCATGTGCGGGTTGGTGCGGTACGACACCAGCGCGTCGACGTTCGCGACCATGCGCTCCGAGATGTTGGCGTGCAGATCCACGGTGGCGACCACCGGAGCTTTCGGTCCGACCACGCCGCGCACCATCGCGTAGAGCTCTCCGTCAGGATCGGGCCCGGCGGTGGAGATCATGGCGCCGTGGTTGCTGATGTAGACCGCGTCGAGCTTGCCGGCGGCAACAAGACGCGAGCGCATCGCGCCGAGCGTGGCCTGAAAGAAGCGTTCGTCCACAGGCCCACCCGGCTCGCAGGCGGTGACGATGATCGGCACCGGCTGCCATTTGCCGCGGGCATCCATCTCCCGATAGAAGCCCGGCACCTCGGCCGGCATCGCCGGCGCCGCCTTGCGCGCTTCGCGTGCGATTTCCTCGCCTTCCAGGTAGCACAGCGAACGGAAATGACTTTCCGTACTGACCGGCGCGAAGGCGTTGCTCTCGAGATGGAAGCCGAGGATGGCGACGCGCGGGCCCGGAACTTGCAGCGAACCTGGGGTCATCCCTTTACGGAGGCTCCAATGAAGAGAACGCTTGCTGTGATGTTCATTTCAGCCATCGCCGTCACCGGCTGCAGCCGTCCTGTAGTGAAGGAAACCGTGGTCGAGAAACCGGTCGTGGTCGACCGCGCCGCGACCGGCGGAAGCGCGCCGGCCTGCACGTACGCGTCGCAGTCCTACAGCCACGGCAGCGTGTCGTGCCAGGACCGCAACCAGTTCCGTTGCGACAACGGCATCTGGAACCGCACGGCCAACGCCTGCTAGCAGCCGCATTTTCTCGAGGTCATTCCGCTTCGTCGATCCACGACTGCTGAATGGCCTCGAGAATCCGCTCGCCGCAACGCTTCGGATCGTCGCTGAAGCCCGGCAGCGCCAGCACCCACTTGTAGAGATCGACGAAGTTCACTGCCTTCGGATCCTGCTGCGGATGCGCCTCGCTCAGCGCGATGGCGATGTCCAGCGTGTCGGTCCACTTCACTTCTTTCCCCCGCCCTCGCGTTCGTAGTTGATAGTGTATTTGGGAATCTCGATCACGAGGTCCTGGTCGGCGATCTTCGCCTGGCACGAAAGGCGCGAGGTCGCTTCCAGGCCCCACGCCTTGTCGAGCATGTCCTCTTCCTTCTCGCTCGCGTCCTCGAGCGAGTCGAAGCCCTTGCGCACCAGAACGTGGCAGGTGGTGCACGCGGCCTGCTTCTCGCACGCGTGCTCGATGTCGATGTGGTTCTGGAGCAGCGTGTCGCAGATCGATACGCCGGGCCTGGCGTCGATCTCCGCGCCCTGCGGGCAGATCGCATGCCCGGGCAGCACCTTCAGCTTGGGCACTACAGGCTTCCGATCTTGCGGCCGGCGAGCGCGCGCTTGATACCCGCGTCCATGCGCCGCGCCGCGAACTCGTCGGTCGCGCGGTTCAGCGCCTCAACCGCCTGCTTGATCTTGCGGTGATCGGCACCCGTCAGGAGTTTCTGCAGACTGCTGATCGCGCGCTCGATCGCGGCTCGCTCCTCCTCATTCAATAATTTCTCATCCACCGCCAAGGCGGAGCGCGTGGCCTCGATCAGCCGCTGGCCGTCCACTCTCTGCTCGGCGAGCGCGCGGGCATGCATGTCCTCGCGCGCGTGGTCGAATGAATCGCGCAGCATTCGCTCGACGTCCGCGTCCGCCAGTCCGTACGACGGCTTCACGGTGATGGAGGCTTCGACGCCGGAAGTGCTCTCCTTCGCCGATACCGACAGCAGGCCGTCGGCATCCACCTGGAACGCTACGCGGATGCGCGCGGCGCCCGCGGCCATGGGCGGGATGCCCTTCAGCTCGAAGCGCGCGAGCGAGCGGCAATCGGACACCAGCTCGCGCTCGCCCTGCACCACGTGGATGCTCATGCCGGTCTGACCGTCTTTGAAGGTGGTGAACTCCTGCGCGCGGCCGGCGGGGATCGTGGTGTTGCGCGGAATGATCTTCTCGGTGAGGCCGCCCATGGTCTCGATGCCGAGCGAGAGCGGGATCACGTCGAGCAGCAGCCAGTCCTCGCCCTGCGGCTTGTTGCCGGCGAGGACGTTCGCCTGCATCGCGGCGCCGAGCGCGACCACTTTGTCCGGGTCGAGGTTGTTGAGCGGATCGCGGCGGAAGAACTCGCCCACCGCGCGCTGCACCTGCGGCATGCGCGTCGCGCCGCCGACCATCACCACGCCCTTGACGTCGTCCGCGGTCAGGCCCGCGTCGCGCAGCGCCTTGCGCACCGGGCCGAGCGTCTTGTGCACCAGGGTCTGCGTGATGCTGCAGAAGGTCTCGGTATCCAGCGAGACGTCGACGAACTCGCCGCTCGAAAGCTTCGCGGTGATCGCCGCCTCGCCGTGCAGCGTCAGGTATTCCTTCGCTTCGCGCGCCTTGACCTGGAGCAGGCGCATGTCGCGCGCGCCGAGCGGCGCGAGCTTTGCCTTCTCGGCGATCCAGCAGAACACCCGCTGGTCGAAATCGTCGCCGCCGAGCATCGAGTCGCCGCTGGTCGCCACTACTTCGAATACGCCCTTCGACAGCTTGAGAATGGAAATGTCGAACGTGCCGCCGCCGAGGTCGTAGACCGCATAGGTACCCTCGGAAGAGTTCTCCAGACCGTAGGCGATCGCCGCGGCGGTCGGCTCGTTGAGCAGGCGCAGGACGTTGAGCCCCGCAATTCGCCCGGCGTCTTTCGTCGCCTGCCGCTGCGCGTCGTCGAAGTACGCGGGCACGGTGATGACGGCGCCGGAGATATTGCCTTGCAGGGATAGCTCCGCGCGCTCCCTGAGGACCCTGAGGATCTCGGAGGAAACCTCGACCGGACTCTTTACGCCGGCCGCGGTGCGAAGCTGCAGCATGCCGGGCGCGTCGACGAAATCGTAGGGCGCGCTCTCCAGGTGGGCTACGTCCTTCACGCCGCGCCCCATGAAGCGCTTCACCGAGACGATGGTGTTCTTCGGATCGTCGGCCAGCCGCGCCTGGGCGGCGTAGCCTACTTCGATTTTCCGAGAATCCACATATCTGACAATCGATGGCAGCAGCGTTCTGCCGTTGGCATCCGCCAGCACGACCGGAACGCCGCTGCGCACCGTGGCGACGAGCGAGTTGGTGGTGCCCAGGTCGATGCCGATCGCGAGCCGCGCCTGATGCGGCTCGGGCGACATCCCCGGCTCGGAGATCTGCAGCAACGCCACTATTCGATCTCCTCGTACGCGGCGTCGATCTCCTCGTCGAGCCGATCCAGGAATTGCAGCTTCCTCACCAGGCCGGCGGCGGCGTTGTAATCCTTCTTGTGATCGATGGAGTCGCCAATTTGGCGGTCCATAAAGGATTTTTCCTGGCGAAGGCGCTTTCGAAGTTCATCCAACGCCGAAGGATCCTTGGCGTTCTCGAGCGCTTCGCGCAGCTCCATCTGCTGCATCAGGAACTCGGGCGGCATCGCCGTATTGGTCTCGAACGCTACGTCGACGCCGTGCAGTTCGAGCAGGTGCTTCGCGCGCTGCACCGGATCCTTGAGGGTGCGGTAGGCCTCGTTCACGCGCGTAGTCCACTGCAGTGAGGCGCGACGCTCGGCGTCGCCCGCGTGCGCGAAGCGGTCGGGATGGACCTTGGACTGGATCTCGCGGTAGGAGCGCTCGAGAGCGTCGGTCTCCAGGGCATACGCGGGCGCGAGTCCGAAGAGATCGAAATGGCTTTGCATCACATGCAGCGACGTCTCACGCGCCTCCGCACACGTATACCGTGTGTCGGCCGGTCGCGCGAGCGTCGTGCAATCAGTTAGGCGACGTTAAAGGATTCCCCGCACCCGCATTCGTCCTTGACCTTCGGGTTCCTGAACTTGAAGCCCTCGTTCAGGCCCTCGCGGGTGTAATCGAGCTCGGTGCCGTCGATGTACTGCAGGCTCTTGGGGTCGACCAGCACCTTGATGCCGTGGCTCTCGAATTCGAGGTCCTCCGGGTTCGCCTGGTCGGCGAACTCGAGCTTGTACGCCAGGCCGGAGCAGCCCGAGGTGCGCACGCCGACGCGCAAGCCGACGCCCTTGCCGCGCTTCGACAGCGAGCGCTGCACGTGGCTGGCGGCGGTTTCGGTAAGCGTCACTGCCATCAAGCCACCTTTTGCTCTTTTTCTTCGGCCACGCCGTGCTTCTTCTTGTAGTCGGCGACCGCGGCCTTGATCGCGTCCTCGGCCAGGATCGAGCAGTGGATCTTCACCGGCGGGAGCGACAGCTCCTGCGCGATGTGCGTGTTCTTGATCTCGGTCGCCTGGTCGAGGGTCTTGCCCTTCACCCATTCGGTGACCAGCGAGCTCGAGGCGATCGCCGAGCCGCAGCCGTAGGTCTTGAAGCGCGCGTCCTCGATGCGGCCGTCGGCGCCGACCTTGATCTGCAGCTTCATCACGTCGCCGCAGGCGGGCGCGCCCACCATGCCGGTACCCACCGCGTCGTCTGCCTTGTCGAACGAGCCGACGTTGCGCGGGTTTTCGTAATGGTCGATGACTTTGTCGCTATATGCCATATCAGACTCCTAGTGTGCTGCCCATTGCACGGTACTCAAGTCGATACCTTCTTTGTGCATCTCCCACAGAGGGGAGAGCTCCCTAAGCTTGGCTACTTTCCGCTTGATCAAGTCTATCGCGAAGTCGATCTCTTCCTCGGTGGTGAAGCGGCCGAGGGTGAAGCGGATCGAGCTGTGCGCCAGCTCGTCCGAGCGCCCCAGCGCGCGCAGCACGTACGAGGGCTCGAGCGAGGCGGAGGTGCACGCCGAGCCCGACGACACCGCGAGGTCCTTCACCGCCATGATCAGCGACTCGCCCTCGACGAAATTGAACGACACGTTGAGGTTGTGCGGGATGCGCTGATCGAGATCGCCGTTGACGTAGGCCTCCTCGATATCCTGGACGCCCTTCAGCAGCCGGTCGCGCAGCGCGCGGATGCGCTGGTTCTCGCTCGCCATCTCGGCCTTCGCCAGGCGCGCCGCTTCACCGAAGCCGACGATCTGGTGGGTGGCCAGGGTGCCGGAGCGGAAGCCGCGCTCGTGACCGCCGCCGTGGATCTGCGCCTCGATGCGCACGCGCGGCTTGCGCCGTACGTACAGGGCGCCGATGCCCTTCGGGCCGTAGATCTTGTGCGCGGTGATGGTGAGCAGGTCGACCTTGAACTTCTGCACGTCGATCTCGACACGCCCCGCGCCCTGCACCGCGTCGCAGTGGAAGATGATGCCCTTCGAGCGGCACAACTCGCCGATCTCCCAGACCGGCTGCACTACGCCGATCTCGTTGTTCACCATCATGATCGAGACCAGGATGGTGTCCGGACGCAGCGCGGCCTTGAGCTTGTCCATCGAGATCAGGCCATTGGCATCCACTTCGAGATAGGTGGCCTCGAAGCCCTGGCGCTCGAGCTCGCGGAAGGTGTCGAGCACGGCCTTGTGCTCGGTCTTCTGCGTGATGATGTGCTTGCCCTTGGTCCTGTAGAAGTTGGCCGCGCCCTTGATCGCGAGGTTGTTGCCCTCGGTGGCGCCCGACGTCCACACGATCTCCTTCGGGTCGGCGTTGATCAGCGCGGCGACGTGCGCGCGCGCCTCTTCCACCGCTTCCTCCGCCTTCCAGCCGAACGCGTGCGAGCGGCTCGCCGCGTTGCCGAAATGCTCGGTGAGGTAAGGGATCATCTTCTCCGCCACGCGCCGGTCCACCGGCGTGGTCGCGGAGTAGTCGAGATAAACCGGCAACCTCATCTCATCCCTCCTAGGCAGCCACCTTTTCGGGGGCGGGGCGGAAATCCTTGATCACGGACACCGGCTTGCCGCTTTGATGCGCGACCAGGTCGGCGAGCGTCACCGACGAGAGGTACTCCTGCATCTTCTCGTTCAGCGTCGCCCACAGGTCGTGCGTCATGCAGCGCTTGTCGTCGTGGCAGTTTTCCTTGCCGCCGCACTGCGTGGCGTCCATCGCCTCGTCCACCGCGGTGACGATGTCGGCGACGGTAATGCCGCCCGCGGGCTGCGCGAGGTTGTAGCCGCCGCCGGGGCCGCGCACGCTCGAAACCAGCGAGGCGCGGCGCAGCTTGCCGAACAGCTGCTCGAGGTAGGAAAGCGAAATGTGCTGGCGCTCGCTGATGGCGGCGAGCGTCACCGGGCCGCGGTTCTGGCGCAGCGCCAGATCGACCATCGCGGTGACGGCGAATCGTCCTTTAGTCGTCAGTCTCATGGGATTCCTAATACTTGATTAATGCAGTCAAGTATACACCTAATCCGACTGTTTTTGTCGGACAAAACCGCTTTTGGAATTAGGGGCTTAGGGGGTGCTACTTGACGGCCCGGAGGCGCTCGCGCTCGGACTTCTCCAGGCGCGATAGCTTCTCTTGCAGGCCGCTGACGGCGCGTTCGAGCTCCTGGGTGTATTCGACCAGTTGCTGCAGCGCCTTGGCGTACGGGTCCTCCTGCTCGAGCACCACCGCGTACGGAGCGAAGCGGTCGGACCTCACGCCGTCTTCGATGATGCGGCCGGGAATGCCGACCACCGTGGCGCCGGCGGGCACGGCCTTCACCACCACCGAGTTCGCGCCGATGCGCGCGTTGTCGCCGACGGTGAAGCCGCCGAGGATCTTGGCGCCGCCGCCGACGACCACGCCCTGCCCCAGGGTGGGATGACGCTTCGCACCGCGCTCGAGCGAAGTGCCGCCGAGCGTCACGCCCTGGTAGATGGTGCAGCCGTCGCCGACCTCCGCGGTCTCGCCGATCACCACGCCCATGCCGTGATCGATGAACACGCACGAGCCGAGCTTCGCGCCGGGATGGATCTCGATGCCGGTGACAAAGCGGCCGAGGTGCGAAGTAAAGCGCCCGAGCAAGCGCAGGTTGTGCTGCCAGAACCAGCGCGAGACCTTGTGGATCCAGATCGCGTGCAGGCCGGGATAGCAGAGCAGGATCTCGAGCGTGCTGCGCGCCGCCGGGTCCCGTTCGCGGATGCAGGCTATGTCGCTGCGCAGCTTTCTGAGCATGAGCACGATTTTATGGTTCCCGACTAATTCGATCAACTATTCCATTTGCTCATGAGTGCCTTGAGCAGGCCGCGCAGGATGTTCACCTCCTCGCGCTCGATTGCCGGCACCCGGGAGAACAGCCGCCGCCAGCGCTCCCGCAACCGCGAGCTCGGCGCGATGAAGCCGGTGACGACCGCCGCCTGCTCCAAGTGTGCATAAAGACCCTCGAGATCTTCAACCGTCGCGCGCCGCTCCGTTCGGGCAAACGGCATCGCCGGATCGACGGCCATGTGTAGCTCGTATGCGACGACCTGCACCGCTTGAGCGAGGTTGAGGGAGCTGAACTCCCTGCTCGCAGGGATGTGCACCAGGTACTGGCAGGCGAACATCTCCTCGTTGGTCAGCCCCGCCATCTCGTTGCCGAAGACGAAGGCCACCTGCCCCTCGGTCTGCGTGGCCTGCTGGGCAGCGCTGCGCACGTCGAGCACCTGCGGCGACCACTCCCGGCCGCGCGCGGACATGGCGAACGCGGCCACGCAGTCCTTGATGGAATCTTCCAAAGTTGGATGAATCCTTGCGTTGTCGAGCACATCCCCCGCATTGGTCGCCATCCATTGCGCTTCCTTCGCCGGGTAGCGCTCGGGCGCGACCAGGCGCAGGTCGGTGAGCCCCATGGTCTTCATCGCGCGCGCCGCCGAGCCGATATTTCCGGGATGGCTGGGCCGGCAAAGGACGATTCGGATCACGGGGACACTAGAATACGCGGCCGATGCATCCCATGCTCAACATCGCCGTGCGCGCCGCACGCCGCGCCGGCTCGGTCATCAACCGCGCGTCGCTCGACGGCGCCGGCCTGGAAGTGCGCTCGAAGCGCCAGAACGACTTCGTCACGCGCGTCGACCACGCCGCCGAGGAAGCGATCCTCGACGTGGTGCGCAAGGCGTACCCGGACCACGCGATCCTCGCGGAGGAATCGGGCGCCGTCGCCGGCACCGCCGAATACGAGTGGGTGATCGATCCGCTCGACGGCACCACCAATTTCATCCACGGCTTCCCGCAGTACTGCGTGTCGATCGGGATCCGCCACCGCGGCGCGCTCGCGCACGGCGTGGTCTACGACTCGAACCGCAACGAGCTGTTCACCGCATCGAAGGGGCGCGGCGCGTTCCTCAACGACCGCCGCATCCGGGTCTCGAAGTGCCTGCGCCTGGGCGACGCGCTGGTCGGCACCGGCTTTCCATTTCGCGAATTGACGCGCATCGACCGGTACACCGGCCAGATGAAGAACATGATGGAAAAAAGCGCGGGCGTGCGACGCGCCGGCGCCGCCGCGCTCGACCTCGCCTACGTCGCGTGCGGGCGGCTCGACGCGTTCTGGGAAATGGGGCTGTCGCCGTGGGACATGGCGGCCGGCGCGCTGCTGATCCAGGAAGCCGGCGGGCTGGTCGGCGACCTGAAGGGCGACGACGGCTACCTGGAATCGGGCGAGCTCGCCTGCGCCACGCCCAAGGTGTTCCCCGGGCTGCTCGAAGCCCTGCGCTAGTCGGCGTAGCCCGGCATCTGCCGGTCGAGGATGCGCATCATCGCCTCGAAGAACAGGCGCTCGCGCTCGGCGCGCGTGTGGCGGTCGTTGACCGGCGGCGCCTGCACCTGCGCCACGACCTCGTCGGACAGGATCTCGAGCGGCCTGCCGGTCGACATCGCCAGCACCTGCGCACGACACACGCGCTCGAGCTTGTAGAGCCGGCGGTAGGCTTGGGCCACCGTGTCACCGGTCACCAGCACGCCGTGGTTCTTCATGAACAGCGTGTGCTTCTTGCCGATGACGCCTGCCAGGCGCTCGCCTTCCTCGATGAAGTCCGCGGTACCGGCGTAGGTGTCGTCGTAGGCAACGTGGCCGTAGTAAAAGGCTGCGGTCTGGCTCGCGGGCAGCAGGCGGTTTTCCTTCAGCATGTTGAGCGCCAGCGCCCAGGTCTGATGCGTGTGCATCACCACGCGCGCGCCGGTGATGCGGTGGATCGGCGCGTGGATGCACTGCGCGGAGAGCTCGACCACGCCTTCGCCTTCCAGCGTGTTGCCGGACTCGTCGAACACGATCATGTCGCTGGCGCGCGCCTCCGACCAGTGCCAGCCGAAGGGCAGGATCAGGTAGCGATCGTCGCGGCCGGGCACGGTGACCGTGAAGTGGTTGTCGATGCCTTCCTCGAGCTCGTGCAGCACGGCGAGGCGGTGCGCGGCGGCCAGGTGGACCTTGGCCTCGCGCACCGGGTCTGCGACCGGCGTTTTCAGTGGATGGACGGACATGGTGGTTCACATGATAAACCTAGGGACCCATCTTGATCGGCCCGCCCGTCGCCTTCCAGCCCATGTGACCGCTGTTCATGTACCGCGCGTCGAAGCCGGCCTCGCGCAGCTTGATGGCAGTCTTGCAGCCGACGTGGAAACCGTAGGCGCAATACACCACCACCGGCTCCGACTTCGACAGCTCGCCGATCCACTCCTGGAGCTGCTCGGGATCGCGCCAGCGGATGCCCTCCGCGATTTCCTGCTGGCGGGAGACGAAGTGACGCGGGCGCACGTCGATCACCTGCAGCGGCTTGCCGGCCGCGAGCATGGCCTTCACCTCCTCTACGGCGACGCCCTGCACCTCGCCGAACTCGGGCTGCTCGAGCGGTCTCGGCCCCGGTACCTTGTGCGCGTCCTCGTACCGAGCCTCGAGCGCTGCCCAGTCCACGTTGCGCAGAAAGGTGTCGACATACGCCTTCGCATTGGCGCCGAAGTCCATGTGGTAGGCGTGCTCGTACATGTCGAGCGCCAGGATCGGCACGCCGCCCGCGACCGCCTGCGAATGCTCCGCCGCATACTGGTTGATGAGGCGACCGTCGCGCGGAATGTAGGTGAGCAGCACCCAGCCGGAGCCGCCGCCGAGCGCATAACCCATCGCCCTGAACTCCGCCCGCCAGCGCGCCAGCGAGCCGAAGTCGCGCGCCAGGACCTCGGTCATTCCCTTGGTCGGCTGGCCGTCGCCGCCCATGCTCGCGAAGTAGAGCTCGTGCAGCAGCGTGGAGTTGAGCGCGACCAGCTCCTCGCGCTTCAGACCGTTCAGGACATGGTTAGGCGTGGCCGCGAAGTCGAGCGATTCGAGCTGCTCGGCAATCGCGTTCAGCCGCCGCAGCGCCCCACCGTAGTTGTTCTCGTAGTGGCTCTCGATCAGCTGGATCGAAAGCCCGTTCAGCGTCCAGGGACGGCAGTGAATCTGTTTGAGCGTGTACCGCATGGTGCCCTCCAAGCAAAGTTGACAGGACTTGGACGGGGCACCGTCTTGGAGGGGAAAAGCTCCCGGGGATCCTGTTTATCCCCGCAGATAGATTAGAGCACTTCCTTGAACAGGTAAAGGGCGCTGTCCTTCGCGCGGTGCACCAGGCCGCGCTTTTTCCATTGCGCGGCATTCAGCTCGGTGCACAGCGCGCGGTCGGCCTCGAAGATCTCCTCCAGCCGGCGCGCGAGCTTCTGGTCGTGGAAGCCGACCGTGATCTCGTCGTTGGTCTCGAACGAGCGGTCGTCGAAGTTGCTCGAGCCGATCGAGCACCACACGCCGTCGACCGTCATCACCTTCTGGTGCAGCAGGCAGCGCTGGTACTCGAAGATGCGCACGCCCGAGTCGAGGAGCTGCTGGAAGTTGCGGTGCGCCGCGTGCTGCACCACGGGGAAGTCCGAGGCTTCGGCGGACGGCACCATCACACGCACGTCGACGCCGCGCTTCACCGCCTCCGCCATCGCCTCGACCGCGTCGACCTCGGGGATGAAGTACGGATTCTGGATCCACAGCCGCTTGGCGGCGCAGCAGATCACGGTGTGGTGCAGGATCTTGACCGCCGGCGCCGAGCCCTCGGGCTTCATGCTCGCGACGTGAGCCTCGACCTCGCCCGCCGGCTCGAGCGGCGGGAACGCGTCGGCGCCGACGAACAGGCGCCCGGTGACCTCGACCCAGTTTTCGCTGAACACCGACTGCACCGCGTGCACCACGGGGCCGCGCATCCGCACCGACAGGTCGCGCACGTGGTCCCGGTCCTCCGCATTGCCCAGCCATTGGTCGACGATGCAGTGGCCGCCCACCCAGGCAGTGCGGCCGTCGAGGATCGCGAGCTTGCGGTGGTCGCGCTCGGCCACCACGCCGATGTTCTTCAGCGTGCGCGGGTGGTAGATCGCGATGCTGCAGCCCGCGTCTTCCATCTGCTGGCGGGCCTTGCCGATCTTCTTGCAGCCGACCGCGTCCAGCACCAGGCGCACCTTGACCCCGGCGCGCGCCTGCCTGGAGAACGCATCGGCCATGCGCTGGCCGATCTTTCCCTCCTTCCACAGGTAGGTCTCGAAATGAACCGTCTGCTTCGCCGCCAGGATGTCCTCGAGCAGCGCGTCGAAGAACGCGCCGTTCTGGAAGATCTCCGCCGAGTTGCCGCGGATCGCCATGCCGAGCGACATGCCGGAGATCGACGCGATCAGGCCGTCGAGCGAGTCGTCGGTCTTGAGCGCGAGGTGCGGGTCCTTGTGCCGCTTGATCGACCAGATGGCGAGGCCGAGCAGCAGCACGCTGGCGATGAGGATGACGGTGATCCAGCCCATGGTGCGAAGATACCCTCCAATGACTACACCCATCCTGCGCATCGACGCCGACCGGACCACGCTCGGTGCCGGCGTCCTCGCCATCGGCTGGGGCACGATCGCGCGCGATTACTTCCGGCGCGACCAGCCGTCGCCGCTCGAGCTGGAAAACGCCATCGCCGCGATCGAAGACGAGATCGCACGCGCCGGAAGCAGCGTCGCCGCGGACCCGGTCGTCAGTACCGCGGAAGAAACCATCCGCGACATCGCGCTCGCCGCCGGCATCGCGCGCGGCGATGAAATGGTCCTGACGATCGCCGCGGTGGAGAACTCCTTCGAGCGGCTGACCCGCGCGCCGGGAATTCCCGGCGATCGCCGGTTCGCGGCGACGCTTGTAATCCTGCGCGAAGTCATGCACCACCTGGGCATCGGCTCCGTCGTCATCGCTGCGCCGCGCTGACCTAGCTCTTGTTCACCTCGGACAGCAGCTGGTTGAGGAGCTCGATGTCGGGCGGCTTGCCGAGGTGGCGGTCGAAGCCCGAGCGCAGCGCGCGCTCGCGGTCCTCTTCGCCGGCATAGCCGGTGACGGCGATCATGTAGGTTGAGCGCAGGCGCTCGTCGGAGCGGAAGCTGCGCGCCACCTGGTAGCCGTCCATCGTCGGCAGGCCGATGTCGCACAGCAGGACCTCGGGGCAGAACTGCCGGGCGATCTCGAGGCCCTCCACCGAGTCATAGGCCACGCGCACTTCGTGGCCGGCGAGCTCCATCGCATCGCGCAGGCTGAGCGCGGCGTCGGGGTTGTCCTCGATGATCAGCACGCGGCGGCCGCGGCCGGTGGCGCGTGGCTGCGCGATCGGACCGGGCGCGGCTTGCGCCGGCGCCGCCGCGCTCAGCGGCAGGCGCACGATGAATTCGGCGCCCTTGCCCGCGCCTTCGCTGCGCGCCTCGATCGTGCCGTCGTGCAGCTCGACCAGCGCTTTCGCCAGCGCCAGCCCGAGCCCCAGGCCGGCCTTGCGCCGCGCAAGGCTGGTGTCGGCCTGGCTGAAGGGCTGGAACAGGCGGCCGAGCATCTCGGGCTCGATGCCGACGCCGCGGTCGCGCACGCGCAGCTCCGCGCGGCCGTCGGCGGCGCGCAGGCTGACGGTGACCTCGCGCCCGCCGTTTACGAACTTGACCGCGTTGTCCACCAGGTTGCCGATGATCTGGCACAACCGCGTGCGGTCGCCGTAGACCGGCACGCGCCCGGGCGGCAGCGCGATGTCGAGCTTCACGTTGGCGCGCTGCGCCGCCTCGCGATAGTCGCCGGCGCATTCGCGCACCACCTCGGCGAAGTCGAGCGGCTCTTTCTGCAGCCGGACCTTGCCGTTCGAGATGCGCGTCACGTCGAGCAGATCGTCGACCAGACGGCCGAGGAACTGCGTCTGGCGCCGGATGATGTCCTGCGCGCGGTCGCGCTGCTCGGCGTTGCCGGCGGCGTTCACCAGCGCGTACAGGCTGTTGGAGATCGCGGCCATCGGGTTGCGCAGCTCGTGCGCCAGCACGCCGAGGAATTCGCTCTTGCGTCGGTCCTGCTCGGCGAGCGAGCCGGCGTGCGTGCGCAGCGCGTCGGCCTGGTGCTTGAGCTGCTCGTTCTGCGCCTGGATCTCCTCGCCCTGCGCCTGCAGCTCTTCGTTCTGCGCCTGGATCTCCTCGTTCTGCGCCTGCAGCTCCTCGTTCTGCGCCTGGATCTGCTGGTTCTTCTCGCCCAGCTCGGCGAGCAGCTGCTGCACGCGCTCGTAGGTCTTCACGTTCTGCAGGCCGACCGAGAGCTGCGCGCAGGCCTCCTCGAGGAAGGAAATCGACGGCTGCGCGAGCTTGCGCAGCGAGCCCACCAGCATCACGCCGAGCAAGGCGCCCTGGAACTGCACCGGCACCGCCACCACGGTGCGCGGCGGCGCGGCGTCGATGCCGAGCTTGATGTTGAACGGGCTGTCCCACGGGATATCCGCGGCGACCACGGTGCGCAGCTCCCGGGCCGCGCGCCCGGGAATGCCCTCGCCCACCGCGAGCGATGCCGCGCCGCCGTCGAGCGCGCGCAGCGCGATCGGCCGCAGGACCTCGCTGTGGTCGTCGACCCAATAGAAGGCGCCGACTTCGGCGTTGACGTGGTCGCACACCGCCCGCAATGCGGCTTCCGCCACGCCTTCCTTCGCCAGGCTAGAGGCCGCGGCGCCGGCAATCTCGCGGTCGGCGCGCAGCCGCTGCTCGCGCGACTCGAGCGCGGCCGCGGCCGCGCCGAAGGCGTAGGCGAGGCGCAGCATCTCGTCGCGTACCGCCGGCGTGCGGCCTTCCTTCGGCGCCCAGGCGAGCGCCGGGCGCCAGTCGCCGCGTTGCAGGGCGCCGGCGACGCGCAGCAGCTCGCGCGTCGGGCGCCGGATCGAGCGCGCGGTGAGAATCGCCGACACCGCGAACAGCAGCAGCGCGAGCAGCGCCGCGCTCACCAGCCATTGCGAACCGGCCTCGCGCGCTTCCTCGATCGCCTTCAGCGCGGCGCCCGCCTTTCGACGCTGAAGCTCGACGTAAGACTGCAGCGCCGCCATGGCAGCCTCGCGGCTCTCGGCAAGCACGCTTTCCGCCCTGGCAGCTTCCTCGCCCTTGGGATTGGCCCGCATGACCTCGACCGCCTGGGTCAGGTAACGCTCGACCCGCGGCGTCGCCGAGCCCAACAGCGCGTCGCCGTCGGCGTCCTTCGGCAGCTCGCCCAGCCGCCGCAGCGCCGTGCGCGCATTTTCCACGCTGTCCTCGACCCGCTGCTGGCGCTCCCGGCCGGGCGCGATCAGGTAAGAGCGCACCGCAATGGCGACGCGCATCAGGCTGCCTTCCAGCTCGTCCGTGGCCTGCGTGCGCGGCGTTATGCGCAGGGTGAATTCCTGCTCGGCGGCGCCGCTGCGCGCGTTCCAGTACATCGTCGATGCCATCACGCCGACGAGCGCCACCGCGAGGATCGCGAAGCCGACGCCGAGCCGCTGGCCGATGCTCAGGTCGAGCCCTCGCCTCATGCGCGCTCCTGCGCTTGTCCGTCCAGCGCCCGGAACAGTCGTGCGCTGTGGCCCAGGCTCTCCAGCGAGGCGCCGAGCGCTTCGCTCGGCCACTCGGCCTCGCCGAGAAACAGATAACCGCCGGGACGCACCGCGCGCCGCAAGGTCGTGAGCACCTGGTCGCGCACGTCGGGCTGGAGATAGATCAGCACGTTGCGGCAACTGACGAGGTCGAACCGGCCGTCGCCCGGCACGGTGCCCGAGAGCAGATCGTGCGCGGCGAAGGCAACCCGCTCGCGCAGAGCGCGCGCCACCGCGACCAGCGAGCGCCTGCCGTTGAACACCGGGACCAGATACCGCGCCGCCAGCTCGGCGGGGAGCTCCGCGGCCGCCTCGGCGGCGTAGACCCCGCCCTGTGCCGCCTCCAGCGCCGCCGGGTCGATGTCGGTCGCGTCGATGGTGCCCGGCAGCCCGGCTTCCTCGAGCAGCATCGCCAGGCTATAGGGCTCCTCGCCGCAGCCGCAGCCGGCGCTCCAGATGCGCAGCGGCGCGGCGCCGCGCGCGAGGTCCGGAAGCACGCGCGTGCGCAGCAGATCGAAGCTCGTCCGGTTGCGGTAGAAGCGGCTGACCTTGATCGAGACGCGGTTCAGGAGCAGCGCGGCTTCGTCCTGCGAGTCGCGCAGCAGCGTCAGGTAGTCCTCGAACGAGTCCGCGCCCACCGAGATCATCCGGTTGGCGATGCGCCGCTGCACCGTCGCCACGCGATAGCGCGTGAAATCCATGCCGGTGCGCTCGCGCAGCACCGCAAGGATGGTGGAAACGGTATCGGGCGCGGCTAGGTTCGGCATCTGGCGCGCGGTCATCGACCTCCCGACGCAATATTGCCAAGCGCGCCGGTCGCGGTCTGTCGGGCGACGCCTTACAGATTACGCCGGTCGCGGCATCGAGAACACCCGCTCGACCACGCTGTACTCGTCATAACCGCCGCGGGCGATCGGCCGCATCGCAGCGGAATCGACGCGGCCCTTGCTTACGAAGCGCTCATCGACGTAGATGCCCACCACCCGGCCGAGGACGAGCCGGCGCCCGCTGTCGCGGCCGTCCACGTCCTTCAGCTTCACCATCTCGGTGACGCGGCATTCGAAGGCGGCCGGGGAGGCGGCGACGCGCGGCGGCCTTACCAGGCGCGACGGCGCCGGCTCGAGCCGGGCGTGCGCGAACTCGCTCTCGCCGCGCGCCAGGGAAGCGGCGGTCGCGTTCATCTGGTCGCGCAGGTCCCAGGTCGCCATGCTCCAGACGAACTCGCCGGTCTCCATGGCAAAGGTCGAGGAGTCCTTGTCGCCCTCGCTCGAGAAGCCGACGATCGGCGGATTGGAGGAAAAGGCGTTGAAATAGCTGTAGGGCGCCAGGTTCAGCTCGCCCGCCGCGCTGACGGTCGAGATCCAGCCGATCGGGCGCGGCGCGACCAGCGCCTTAAACGGATCGTGCGGGAAAATGCTCCTGTCGCGGCTCTGCGGCTCGAAGAAAATCATCTGGCTCCCCCTGGAGCGCCAAGGCTACAACAACGTCGATCCGAGAAATGCTGCCAAGCGCCGCTGTTTACTTCAGCGTTGCCGTGTGCGTGCTCATCACCTCGAGCACGCGGCGGCCGTCGCTGCGCGTGACTTCGGTGCGGATCACCGACACGCGCTGGCCGCGGTGCACCGCCTTCGCCTCCGCCTTGAGCGTGGATCCTTCGCCCGGACTGATGAAGGCGGCGGCGATCGCGCTCAGCATCCAGGTTTCGGGCAGCGCGGCCGTTGCGGTGGCCGCCGCGAGACCGAGCAGGATGCCGCCCTGCACATACCCCACACGGTTGCCGACATGCGGCCCGTTCGGCATCACGCACGAGGCGCCGCCGGGCGCCGCTTCCGGCAGGAAGCCCCAGAAGTGGCGAATGAACGGCTGCCCCGTCTTTGCCGCGCGCTCGAGGGCGTCGTCGGCGTGCCGCAGGATGCGCAGCTCGTCCGGCGCCAGGTCCCGTTCGGCGAGGACCGGCGGCTCGGCATCGCCACGCTTGCGGTGCGGCACGGGATGCAGCGTCACCTCTGGCGGTGGCTTCAGCACCATGAATGCGCCGCTGCCGTAGCCGATCTCGCCGCCGCCGTCCTCGATCGACACGCGGCTGCGGCCGATGCCGCCATAGCCCTCGCCGACGAAGCCATGGCAGCGCGACGCCGCGCGGACGATGCCGGCGCGCGGGGCCGCGGCAAGCTCGAGCGTCATGCTGACCGTGGCGAGACGCGTCGCGGGATCGAGGTCGGCCCGGATCGCCGTGCCGAGCGCGAAGTCCGCTAGCACCGCAAGCGAGCCGATGTCGCCCGGGTCTTGCGGGTCAGTCTCGTACGAAAGGCGCGTGTTTGCACTGTCCACGCGATCGAACGAGAGATCGATGAAGTTGCCAGGGAAGTGATAGCCCGGCGTGCGGTTGAGCGCAATCGCGCGCAGCACCTGCCGACGTATCTGGTCTTCCGCGCTCACCGGTCCCGCTGGTCAGGCGTTCTGGATCACCACCGCGCGCGAGTTGAGGTACGCCTCGACCGCTTCGGGGCCGCCCTCCGAGCCGTAGCCCGAGTCCTTGACGCCGCCGAAGGGCATTTCCGCGGACGGCAGCGCGGGCATGTTCATCCAGAGCATGCCCACTTCCAGCCGGCGCGCGAGCAGGTCGGAGTTCTTCAGTGATTTCGTGAACGCGTAGCCGGCGAGGCCGATGGGCAGGCGGTTCGACTCGGCGATCGCCTGCTCCAGCGTGTCGAACGGCTGGATCGCGGCCACCGGGCCGAAGGGCTCGTCGTTGAAGATTTTCGCTTCCTTCGGCACGTCGGCGAGGATGGTCGGCTGCCAGAAATTGCCGGCGCTGCCGATGCGCTGCCCGCCGGTCAGGAGCTTCGCGCCCTTCTTCACCGCATCCTCGGTAAACGTGGTCATCGCGTCGACGCGGCGCGGGTTGGCGAGCGGGCCCATCTGCGTTCCTTCGGCGAGGCCGTCGCCGACCTTAAGCCCCTTGGCGTGGTCGGCCATCGCCTGCGCGAAGTCACCGGCAATCGAGCGGTGCACGAGGAAGCGCGTGGGCGAGATGCACACCTGCCCCGCGTTGCGGAACTTCGCCGCGCCTGCCGCCTTGACGGCGAGCGCGATGTCGGCGTCTTCGCAGACGATCACCGGCGCGTGGCCGCCGAGCTCCATGGTGACGCGCTTCATGTGCTGGCCGGCGAGCGCCGCGAGCTGCTTGCCCACCGGAATCGAGCCGGTAAAAGTGACCTTGCGGATCACAGGATGCGGAATCAGGTACGCCGAGATTTCCGCCGGGGAGCCGTAGACCAGGCCGAGCACGCCGGGCGGCAGGCCCGCGTCGGCGAAGGCCTTGATCAGCGCCGCGGGCGCGGCGGGCGTTTCTTCCGGCGCCTTGACGAGGATCGAGCATCCGGCAGCGAGCGCGGCGCCGACCTTGCGCACGATCTGGTTGATCGGGAAGTTCCAGGGCGTGAAGGCCGCGACCGGGCCGACGGGGTCCTTGATCACCATCTGGCGGATCGTGACGCTCATGCGCGAGGGCACGATGCGGCCGTAGACGCGGAAGCCTTCCTCGGCGAACCATTCGATGATGTCGCCGGCGGCCAGGGTCTCGCCCTTCGCCTCCGCGAGCGGCTTGCCCTGTTCCTGCGTGAGGAGCGGCGCGATCTCGCCCGCGCGCTCGCGCACCAGCGCGGCGGCCTTGCGCATGATCTTGCTGCGCTCCGCGGGCACCATATCGCGCCAGACCTCGAAACCCTTGCGAGCTGCCTCGAGCGCGCGGTCGAGGTCGGGCCGGCCGGCATGCGCGACGCGCCCGATTTCCTTGCCGGTCGCGGGGTTCATGACCGGCAGCGTTTTCCCTTCTGCGGGCGCCTGCCATTTACCGTCGATGAATAACTGCGTGTCGATGTATCCCATGGCGATCCTCGGTGCTGGCCAGAAAGAGCCTGATGTTAACTGAGACAATAACGTCTGCCCCAATGGAAAGGCTTCAGGATCACACGCCCATGATGCAGCAGTACCTGCGCATCAAGGGCGAGCACCCCGACATCCTGGTGTTCTACCGGATGGGCGATTTCTATGAGCTGTTCTACGACGACGCCGAGAAGGCATCGCGGCTCATCGACCTGACGCTCACCTCGCGCGGCACCTCGGCCGGCATGCCGGTGAAGATGGCCGGCGTGCCGGTGCACTCGGTCGAGCAGTACCTCGCCAAGCTGGTCCGCCTCGGCCAGTCGGTGGCGATCGCCGAGCAGATCGGCGACCCGGCCACCGCCAAGGGCCCGGTCGACCGCCAGGTCACGCGCATCGTCACCCCCGGGACCCTGACCGACTCAGAATTGCTCGATGACAAGTCCGACAATGTTTTATTGAGTATTTCCAGAGACAAAACCACGGTCGGGCTGGCATGGCTATCCCTGGCGAGCGGGGCGCTGCGCGTAGCGGAAGTAGCGCCGCAGGCGTTGGACAACGAACTACGAAGAATCGGCCCCGCCGAGGTGCTCATCACGCAGGAAGCGGTGCTCGATGGCCAGTTCGTCACCCGCCTGCCCGCCTGGCATTTCGACGTCGACGCCGGCAAGAAGCGCCTGCTGAAGCAGCTCGGCGCCGCCTCGCTCGCCGGCTACGGCTGCGAGGACATGACGCTGGCCATCGGCGCCTGCGGCGCGCTGCTCGAGTACGCGGCGAAGACGCAGGGCCAGGCGCTCGCGCACGTCACCGCGGTGAGCGCCGAGCGCGCGGGCGAATACGTGCGCCTCGACGCCGCCACGCGCCGCAACCTCGAGCTCACCGAGACCTTGCGCGGCGAGCCGGCGCCCACGCTGTTCTCGCTGCTCGACGAATGCGCCACCGGCATGGGCAGCCGGCTGCTGCGCCACTGGCTGCATCACCCGCTGCGCGATCGAGCAGCGTTGGCGGCGCGCCATGACGCCGTCACGGCCTTGCAGGATTCCCAGATCCACAAGATTCTCAGGCGCTTCTCCGACGTCGAGCGCATTACGGCGCGCCTCGCGCTGAAGAGCGTACGTCCTCGCGAGCTTTCCGGGCTTCGTGATTCGCTCAAGCTTCTTCCCGAATTGACACAGGCCGTGCCGGACACTGCCGCGCTTCTTCGGCAGTTGAGCGCCGACCTCGCTGTGCCCGCGGACGCATTGAACCTGCTGCAAAGCGCCATCCACCCCGAGCCATCGGCCCGCGTCATCGACGGCGGCGTAATCGCCGACGGCTACAGCGCGGAGCTCGATGAGTTGCGGCGCCTGCAAACCGATGCTGGCTCGTTCCTGATCGAGCTCGAGAAGCGGGAAAAGGAACGCACCGGGATTCCGAACCTGCGCGTCGCCTATAACTCGGTGCACGGCTATTACATCGAGGTCACGAGCTCGCATATCGGCAAGGTGCCGGAGGACTACCGGCGCCGGCAGACGCTGAAGAACGCCGAGCGCTACATCACGCCCGAGCTCAAGACTTTCGAGGACAAGGCGCTCTCGGCGCGCGACCGCGCCCTGGCGCTGGAGAAGTCCCTCTATGAGCAGGTGATCGAGCGGCTCCAGCCCCACCTCGGTGCGCTGCAGAAAATCGCGCGCGCCCTCGCACAGGCCGACGTGCTGTCGAATTTTTCTTCATTGGCGATGAAGAAGAATTTCGCCAAACCGCAATTCACGGACGACATCCAGATAACGATCGAAGGCGGCCGCCATCCGGTGGTCGAGGCGCAGATCGAGAGCTTCATCGCCAACGATTGCCGCCTCTCGCCAGTGCGCCGTTTCCTGCTGATCACCGGCCCGAACATGGGCGGCAAGTCGACCTACATGCGGCAGGTGGCGCTGATCGTGCTGATGGCGCACATCGGCTCGTTCGTGCCGGCGCGCGCCGCGCGTATCGGGCCGGTCGATCAGATCTTCACGCGCATCGGCGCGGCCGACGACCTCGCCGGCGGGCGCTCGACCTTCATGGTGGAGATGACCGAGAGCGCCTCGATCCTGCACAACGCCACCGAGAAGAGCCTGGTGCTGATGGACGAGGTCGGCCGCGGCACCTCGACCTTCGACGGGCTGGCGCTGGCCTGGGCGATCGCAAATCACCTGGTGCAGAAGAACCGCTGCCTGAGCCTGTTCGCCACGCACTATTTCGAGATGACGCGCCTCGCGCTCGAGTACAAGGACGTGGCCAACGTGCATCTCGATGCGGTCGAGCACAAGGACACGATCGTCTTCCTGCACGCGGTGGAGGAAGGACCGGCCAGCCGCAGCTACGGCCTGCAGGTCGCGGCGCTCGCCGGCGTGCCGAAGCCGGTGATCCGGCAGGCGCAGAAATACCTGCAGCTGCTGGAGGACTCGAGCCTCGCGCGCGGCAACCAGGATGATTTGTTTTCCCGAAAAACTGAGCAATCGGTCGAGCCGCCGAGCGATCCCCTGCGCGATGAAATGCTGAAGGTCAATCCCGACGAGCTCACCCCGCGCGAAGCCCTCGAGCTGCTGTACCGCCTGAAGAAGCTATGAAGCTGGAAGGCCTGCGGGTGCTCGACCTGACGCTGTTCCTGCCGGGGCCTTATCTGACGCTGGCGCTCGCCGACCACGGCGCCGAAGTGATCAAGATCGAGCCGCCGGGCGAAGGCGATCCCACACGCCACCTCGGCCTGTCCGACGGCGACAGCACGGTGTACTTCCGCAACCTGAACCGCGGCAAGAAAAGCGTGGTGATGGACCTGAAGAAGCCGGAGGAACGCGAAGCATTGCTCAAGCTGTGCGAGAGCGCCGACGTGTTCGTCGAGTCGTTCCGCCCCGGCGTGGTCGAGCGCCTCGGCGTGAGCTACGAGCAGGTCAGCGCGCGCAATCCGCGCATCGTGTACTGCTCGATCAGCGCCTTCGGCCAGCAGGGGGCCTTGCGCGACCGGCCGGCGCACGACCTGGCGGTGGAATCGCTGAGCGGCGTGATCAGCCTGAACCTCGGCGTGGACGGCAAGCCCGCCATTCCTGCCCTGCCCGTCGCCGACCTGGTGTGCGCGCTGCAGGGACTCTCGGGCATCCTGATGGCGCTCCTGCGCCGCGAAAAGACCGGGAAAGGCGATTACCTCGACATGGCGATGTACGACGCCACCCTCGCCGCCACTGCGAACATCCTGGGGCCGACGCTCGCCGAGAACCGGCAACCGGTCGCGCGCCACGAGCGCACCACCGGCGGCTCGGCCTTCTACCGCCTGTACGAGACCGCCGACGGCCGCCACCTCGCGCTCGGCGGGCAGGAGATGAAGTTCGTGCGCAACCTGCTCGGCGCGCTCGGCCGGCCGGAGCTTGCTCCGTTATGCGAGAAACCCGGGCCGCATCAGCAACCGGTGATGGAATTTCTGGAGAACGTGTTTCGTGCCAAGACGCTGGCCGACAATCTCGCGTTCCTGTCGAAGCTCGATGTTTGCTATGCGCCGGTGCACACTCTGCCGGAAGCGCTCGACGCCGCCGCCGACAAGCTGCTCCGCGACGAGCACGGCCGCCGCCACCTCGCGCCGCCGGTGCGCTTCCGCGACGAGCCGGCGCGCCCGAGCCTGCGCGAGCCGCGCCTCGGCGAGCACGACGCGCTCAAGAAAGGCGGATCGAGCGGATCTGGTCGCGGTTGAGGCCGATGTCGCGCAGCATGCGGTCGCTCATCGAGTAGAGCTCGCGCTGCGTGCGCCGCCGGGCCCAGGCCCTACGGAAGAATTCGAAGATTCGTTTCATCGCTTTCGGCGCCGACCAGCACCAGCCCGTCGCCGCACACCTGGTAGCGCCCGCCGGCGGCGAGGAAACGGTCGCCCTGGTAGCCGTCCTCGGTGATCCACACGCGCCCCTCGACCACCTCGATCGCCAGGCCGCGCGCGCTGCGCAACCGCAGGAAGCTTTTGTCCTTGAGCTGGAGAACCATGCCGCCAGCGTAGGACGTCGCCGCGCCCCGCAACAGATTCACGTCCCGTAAACTGTGCCCCTTACAGCGCGCGCCGCGAACGACTGTTATGGTCGGCGCGGCGCCGAACTGTGTCTGGCCGCAGTACAGCGCTCTTGCGAGGATGGCTCCATGCTGGAAACCGCGCCGCTCTATCACCAGCTCGCCGATCAGATCCACCAGCTGATCCGCGCCGGCACGCTGCGCGCGGGCGACCGCGTGCCCTCGGTGCGCCGGCTTTCCAACCAGCAGCGCGTGAGCGTGTCGACGGTGCTGCAGGCTTATCAGCGCCTCGAGGACATCGGCGTGATCGAGGCGCGCCCGCAGTCCGGCTATTACGTACGGCGCCCGAGCGCGGCGATGCCGGAGCCGGAATCGTCCAAGCCGCCGCGCCGCGCGCTCACCGTCGAGGTGAACGCGCTGGCCGACGCGGTGCTGGTCCACGCCACCGCGCCGAACTTCGTCGCTTTCGGCTCGGCCTGCGCCGCGCCGGAGCTGTTCCAGCTCGAGCGCGTGCGCCGCGTCCTTTCGTCGGTGGCGCGCCGCGACCGCGGCGCGCTCGGCCGCTACGGCCTGCCGCCCGGCACCGAGCGACTGCGCCGCGCGATTGCGCGCCGCGCGCTCGACTGGGGCTGCCGCATCGACCACCGCGACCTCGTCACCACCACCGGCTGCATGGAGGCGATCAACATCTGCCTGCGGGCAGTGACCAAGCCCGGCGACCTGGTGGCGCTGGAATCGCCGACCTACTACGGCTTCCTGCAGATCCTGCAGACGCTAGGCCTGCGTGCGCTCGAGATCCCGACCCATCCGCGCACCGGCATCTCGCTCGAAGCGCTCGAGCTCGCGCTCGCCGAGCATCCGGTGAAAGCAGTGCTGGTGATGCCGAACGTGTCCAACCCGATCGGCGCGAGCATGACCGACGTGGCGAAGAAGCGCCTGGTCGAGCTCCTGGCGCAGAAAGGGGTGCCGCTGATCGAGGACCACATCTACGCCGAGCTGCAATTCGAGTCGCCCGCGCCGCGGCCAGCGAAGGCCTTCGACAAGGGCGGCAACGTCATGCTGTGCAGCTCGTTCTCCAAGACGCTCTCGCCGGGGCTCAAGTCCGGCTGGATCGAGCCCGGCAAATGGCGCGACCAGGTACGCACGCTGAAGTGGGTGGTGAGCGGCGGGCACAACGAGCTGGTGGAGCTGGCGGTCGCCGAGCTGATCGAGTCCGGCGGCTACGAGCGCTCGCTGCGCAGCTTGCGCCGGCGCTTCGAGTCGCAGGTCGACACAGCGCGCGGCATCGTCGCCGACTCCTTCCCGCGCGGCACCCGGGTCACGCGCCCTTCCGGCGCCTACATACTCTGGGTGGAGCTGCCCAAGGGCTGCGACTCGGTCGAGCTGTTCGAGAAGCTGCTCGAGCGCGGCATCACCATCGCGCCCGGGCCGATGTTCTCGGCGTCGCAGCGCTACCGCAACTGCATGCGCCTGAGCATCGGCCAGGTCTGGTCCGACAAGCAGGAGAAAGCGCTGCGCGAGGTCGGACGCCTCGCGCAGCAGCAGTCCTAGTCCGCACGCACCGGTTTCAGCGCGTGGTCATAGGTCCACGCCCCGATCAGGTCACCCTGCACATGGCCGGCACGCACCGCGGTCGTGAAGTGGATCCCCGCCAGAATGCGCGAGGCGCCGTTTTCCTGCGCCGCCTCCGAGAAGCTCCAGAACTTGCGCGTGATACCGGCGTAAGGCGCCCCGCTCGTCGTGGAGAAGGAGACCATGTCGGTGCCGAAGTAGCGCGCCAGCACCGCTGCGGCGGCCGCGCCGAGCACGGTATGGGTCGACGGATAGTCGGGCACCGGGGGCGTATCGAGATCCGGTAGCCACGCTGCGTCGCCGCTGGAGCCGCCGTTCTCCCGAATGGCCGTCGCCGGGCGCCAGTAGTTGTAGTGGTACTTGGCCTCGAAGCCGCCGATGTAGCCGTCGGCCATGGCGAAGTTCAGCAGCGCAAACAGGCGTGCACTCTGCCATTCGTCCAGGTTGCGTGCATTGGCCACCTCGCGGGCAATGCGGTTCCAGCCCTGCGGCGAGCTCTCATACCAGAAGCGCGAGATCTCGCTCTGCTCGGGGGTGCGCACGGCCGAGGTCTTGCCGCCGATGGCGCGAACTTCCTCGATGTCGGCGCGTGCACGGGCACTCGTCGGCGCCAGCGGCTGTGCCGGCCGGAATTGCGCGGACGAGGTCAGCACGAACGGCTTCACCTTGCCCCAGTGCGCGAACCACGCCGGCGTGAAGTCGGGCGGCGTCGGGCGATACGCTCCCGGCTTGGTTCCTGCGGCCTGCACTACCTGGCGATTCGCGCCGTCGTCACGGCGCAGCGCGAGCAGGCGTGCGGCTGCCTGCTTGCCGACTCGCATCCCGTCCGCCATGGCGCGCTTGTCCTTCATTTGCTCCAGCGCCTCAGCGAACTGGACTTCGAGGTCGGCCTTGCGCGCCGGCAGCAGCTCGACCAGCACCGCATGCGCCGCGGCAGCGACCGCCGCCTCCGGCAGCGCGCCGGACGGCGCCGTGACGCCCTCGCGGTAGGGCTGGTTGCGGCGATCGATCGCATTGAGCGCGTCATGGATCGCCGCCTGGACGATCGAGAAAATGCGCGACTCGGTCAGCGGGTCGGTCTGCTCGGCCGCGGCGGCGTCGGTCATCACGCGGTTCCAGCGCGTGACCTCGCCCGCGCGCGCGAGCGGCACGATCAACAGGATGGAAAACAGAAATGCAATTACCCGGCGATTCATCGGAAGCTCCCTTGTTTTGGAGCGTGCAGGCTAGTCGCCGGCCGTTTCCGCAGGTTTTCAGCCCGGCAACCATTTGTTTCTGTCTCGTATACTCGGCGCATGAAGCTGGTGGACATCGGCGCGAACCTGACCCACGCGTCCTTCCACGCGGACCTCGCCGACGTCATCGCCCGCGCGCGCGAAGCCGGGGTTGCGCAGATCATCGTCACCGGCACCACGATCGAGGAATCGCGCGCCGCCATCGCGCTTGCCCGGGCGCATCCCGGCCTTTCCGCCACCGCCGGCGTCCATCCCCATCATGCGCGGGACTGCGGTCCGCACACGATTCCCGCCCTGCGGGAGCTCGCGAAGGACGTGGTCGCGATCGGCGAGTGCGGCCTGGACTTCAACCGCAACTATTCGCCGCATCCGGACCAGGAGAAATGGTTCGTCGCCCAGGCCGAGCTGGCGCTCGAGCTCGGCAAGCCGCTTTTTCTCCATTCACGCGATGCGCATCCCCGGTTTTCCGACATATTGAGGAACTTGAAAATTCGAAATGCCGTTGCGCATTGCTTCACCGGTGAGCGCGAGGAGCTGAAGGCCTACCTCGACCTCGGTCTCTACGTCGGCATCACCGGCTGGATCTGCGACGAGCGGCGCGGAAAGCACCTGATCGAGCTGGTGCGCGAGATCCCGCGCGACCGGCTGCTGCTCGAGACCGACGCCCCGTACCTCACGCCGCGCGACCTGCGGCCGCAGCCCAAGGCGCGGCGCAACGAGCCCGCCTTCCTCCCGCACATCCTTCGCGCGGTGGCGCGCGCCCTCGGGCGTTCGCCCGAGGAAGTCGCCGCCGACACCACCCGCAACGCCAGCACCCTCTTCGGCCTGCATGAATCTGGTTCATCTGCTGCTGCGCAGCGCCCGCTGGCAGCCTGATCGCCCTGCGCTGGCGGTCGGCAAGCGCCCGGTGCGCACGTACCGGGAGATGGCCTCACGCGTAGCGAAACTGGCATCGGGTCTCACCCATCAATTCAATCTGAAAAAACACGATCGCGTCGCCCTGGCGATGAGGAACTGCCCGGAGTTCTACGAGATCCTGTTCGCCTGCTGGCACGCCGGCATCACCGCCGTGCCGATGAACGCCAAGCTGCACCCCAAGGAATTCGCCTACATCCTGGAGAACTCGGGCGCGAAGCTGTGCTTCGTCACGCCCGACCTGCAACCGGCCGTGCCATCGGGGATCGCGGTCGAGGATGTCATGGGCGGAACCGAATCCTCACCAGCCGATGTCGATCCCGACGACGTCGCCTGGCTGTTCTATACCAGCGGCACGACCGGCGTCCCCAAGGGCGCGATGCTCACCCATCGCAACATGCTGTTCCAGACCCACGCGTACTTCGCCGACATCGACAAGCTCGCGCCGGGCGACAGCGCGCTGCATCCGGCGCCGCTGTCGCACGGCTCGGGCCTCTACGGGCTGCCGCATTTCGCCGTGGGCGCGGTGAACGTGATCCCGGAGAGCGGCCATTTCGAGCCCGCCGAGATCTTCGAGCTGCTCGACCACTGGCCGAACGCCTCCTTCTTCGCCGCGCCGACCATGATCGTGCGCCTGCTCGCGAGCCCGGCGGCGCGCACGCCGCGCAATCTCAAGACCATCACCTACGGCGGCGCGCCCATGTACGTCGCCGATTGCCTGCGCGCGATCGAGCTGTTCGGGCCACGCCTGTTTCAGCTTCTGGGCCAGGGCGAAGCGCCCATGACGATTACAGGTCTGCCCCAATCGGAACACGCCCGGCGCACTCATCTTGAAACCTGCGGTTACGCGCGCACAGGCGTCGAGGTAAAGATTTTCGATGACCAGGACCGCGAGCTGCCGGCGGGCGAAGTGGGCGAGATCGTCACGCGCTCCGACTGCGTGATGAAGGGCTACTGGCAGAATCCCGAGGCCAGCGCGAGGGCGAAGCGCGGCGGCTGGCTGCACACCGGCGACGTCGGCAGCCTCGACGCCGAAGGCTTCCTCACCATCAAGGACCGCTCGAAGGACCTGATCATCTCCGGCGGCGCCAACATCTATCCGCGCGAGATCGAGGAGGTGCTGTTGCGCCATCCCGCCGTCGCCGAGTGCTCGGTCGTCGGCCGCCAGCACCCGGAATGGGGTGAGGAAGTCGTTGCGTTCATCGTGAAACGCAAGCCCGTGGGTACGGACGAGCTCGACCACCTCTGCCTGGACAACATCGCCCGCTTCAAGCGGCCGCGCGAGTACCGCTTCGTCGAGGCGCTGCCGAAGAACAACTACGGCAAGGTGCTGAAGACCGAGCTGCGCAAGCAGCTCAGCGGCGGCGCGGCGAGTCCGGCTGCACCCAGTTCGGGTCGTCGATGAAGTAGGTCTCCTTGACCACGCCCTGGGCCAGGTTCACCAGGAACCAGCGCGGCGTCGGATAGCCGGGAATGCGCATCGGATAGGTCCAGATGTCGAGGCCGCTCATCTTCGCGTGCATCGGCTCGAACGGCGGTCCGAGCAGGTCGAGCACCTCGTCCGCGCGCGTGGCGCCCGGCTTGAGCTTCTCGGTGTTTTCCAGCGTCAGCCGCTGCTCCAGCGCGACCAGCCGCCCGTCCGCGCCGATGCGCGCGACGTAAGTGGCGTAGCCCCAGGGCAGGCGCGGATAGTAGTAGGCGGTCTCGCCGCCCGCCGCCACGCGCTTGTCCGCGGCCGGACCCATCACCGCTTCGACCTCCGCCGCGCTCGACTTCCCCGGCACCAGGCCGCGCCCCTCGAAGCTCGCGCAACCGGCGGCGATCACGGCGAGGGCGACGACGACGGTGATGCGCTTCATGGCATGCCGGCTACTCGCCCTTGCCGGGCTCCGGGTCGAAGTACTTCTCGAACTTGCCGGGGACTTCCTTCCAGGCGTCGGCGTCGGGCGGCGGCGTCCCCTTGCGGGTGATGTTCGGCCATTTCACCGAGAAATCGGCATTGAGCTTGAGCCACTTCTCCGCCTTGCCGTCCGAATCGGGCAGGATGGCCTTGGGCGGGCACTCTGGCTCGCACACGCCGCAGTCGATGCACTCGTCCGGATGGATCACGAGCATGTTGTTGCCCTCGTAGAAGCAGTCGACGGGGCACACCTCGACGCAGTCCATGTGCTTACACTTGATGCAGTCTTCGGTGACGATGTAAGTCATAGGGGGCGCATTATAAGACGCGCGTAGAGAAGCGGCGACGCGAGGTTAAGGGATTTGGTGACTGCCCCGCCGGGCAGGCAGAGGTGATCATAGGCGATGCCTCGCCCGCCCTTCCTGGCGCCGTTCCTGATCATCGTCGGCGCCATGCTCCTGATTCTCACCGCCGGCACCGAAGTCGTCGGTGGAATGCGCGCGTGGCTTGCCGGCAACGCCGAGCTGCCGAGGGAGCTGATCCTCCATACCCTCGTCGCCGGTGCGGCTTTGCTGCTCGCGGCGGCAGTGCTTATTACGCGCCGCTCTATGCAACGGCAAATGGCTGCTGAAGCCGCGCTGCGCCAGAGCGAAGAGCGCATGCGCCTGGTCGCGAACAACGTTCCGGCGCTGATCTCCTACGTCGATCGCGACCAGCGCTACCGCTTCAGCAACCGCACGTACGACGCGTGGTTCGGCATCCCGCACGAGCAGATGATCGGCCGCACCGTCGCGGAAGTGTTTGGCGACGACGCCTACACGCGCATGCGCCAGGACATCGAGCGCTGCCTCGACGGCCAGCCGGTCGAGTTCGAGTTCACCAACGGCGAAGGCGGCCGCCGGCGCACCATGCAGGTGTCGTGCGTGCCGCATCTCGGCCCGCGCACCCAGTACGGCAGCGAAGTGCTCGGCTTCTACATGCTGGCGAACGACGTCACCGCGCTCAAGCGCGCGCAGGAGGAACTGCGCTTCGCCGCGGTCCAGCTGCAGCACGATGCGCGCCGGCTGGAATTCCTCGCGCACCACGACACGCTCACCGGCCTGCCCAACCGCGCGATGTTCGCCGACCGCGCGCGCGAGGCGGTGGCGCACGCCCGGCGCCACGACAAGAGCGCGGCGTTCCTGTTCCTCGACATGGACAACTTCAAGAACGTGAACGACAGCCTCGGCCACGACGTCGGCGACGGCCTGCTGAAGGTGATGGCGGCGCGCCTGCGCGCCAGTGTGCGCGGCGACGACTTCGTGGCGCGCATCGGCGGCGACGAGTTCTGCGTGCTGCTGCAGGACATCGCCGAGCCGCGCGAGGCCGCCGCGGTGGCGCAGAAGCTGCTGACCGAGCTCTCCAAGCCCTGCCAGGTCGGCGAGCACGAAGTCGGCGCCGGCGCGAGCATCGGCATCGCCTGCGTGCCGCAGGACGGCGACGACGTCGGCACCTTGCTGCGCCTCGCCGACCACGCCATGTACCGCGCCAAGCAGCTCGGGCGCAACGGCTACCAGTTCTTCTCCGGCGTGCTCAACGACTCCGCGGCGGCGGCGGCCGAGCTGGCCGACGAGCTGCGCAGCGGCATCGAGCGCGGCGAGCTGTTCCTGGTCTACCAGCCGCGCATCGACGTCGCCACGCGCCAGCTCGCGGGCGCGGAGGCGCTGCTGCGCTGGCGCCACCCGCGCCACGGCGTGCTCGGCCCCGAAGCGTTCCTGCCGCTCGCCGACGATACCGGCCTGCTCGGCCCGATCGGCGCCTGGACCCTGCGCGAAGCCTGCTTCCAGGGCCGGCGCTGGATGGACGCCGGCGTGCGCCCGTTCTCGGTCGTGGTCAACATGACCGCGCGCCAGCTGCGCAGCGAGCGCCTCGGCGAGCAGGTGCGCGCCGCGCTCCGGGAAAGCGGCCTGCCGCCCGAATCGCTGCTGATCGAAATCCCGGAAACCGCGGTGCGGCATGTCGCCGAGCCGATCGAGCAGACCCTCGCCGAGATCACAGCCAGCGGCGCGCGCCTGAGCGTCGACGACTTCGGCACCGGCTACGCCTCGCTGCCGATGCTGCAGAAGCTGCACGCCAGCGCGGTGTGCATCGACCGCAGCCTGATCTCCGGCGTGCCGCACGACAACGAGCACGCCGCGCTCGCGCGCACGCTGATCTCCCTCGCGCGCGGCCTCGGCCTCGAAGTCGTCGCCAAGGGCGTCGAGAACAACGCCCAGCGCGAATTCCTCACCGATGCCGGCTGCCGCATCTGCCAGGGCGACCTCTTCGCCCCCGCCGGCCCCGCCGCCGAGATCGACCCCTTCCTGCGCGGCCGCCGCGCCGCCGCGCTGGCAGCCTAACGCCCGCACCGCTTCTCGCGCCGGCCCTGGCCGGCGTTTTTCCCTCGCGTCCGAGCCACCCGACGATTCGCCAAGCGAATCAAACGGCTGCCCCCATTTCATCGGGATATCAAGGACCGAAAGCCGACCGTACCTTCCCTAAGGCCCTGATTTGAGGAAAGCTTGACGCGGCCAATTTTTATCGCGGACTAAGATAGTCGGCAATGATTCTGATGATTTCACTATAAGGACTTCTCCTCGACGGCAACGAAGTTGAAGTGAAGAGGTCGGACTGCTTCACTATAACCGGCCTGTTTATGAGCGATTTGCTCTGG
>Ga0207675_100000653_pt1 | contig 34118 bp, 24 predicted proteins | sample KBSSwiS42_FD_184305 | JGI IMG/M metagenome (GOLD analysis project Ga0207675, IMG submission 184305) | Switchgrass rhizosphere microbial communities from Kellogg Biological Station, Michigan, USA - KBS Switchgrass S4-2 (SPAdes) (version 2) | ecosystem: Host-associated > Plants > Roots >...
CCGCGGGGCCGAGCTTGGCGGTCGCGCAGCTCAATGCACGCGGCGACGACGCGGCGATGTTCTACGAAGCAGGGATCATCGTGGGGGGCGCGGCCCTGCTGCGCCTCGATCTCGCCCACGCCCTGCCGGGCGCGATCGACCTGCTGGGCCACTATGGCAAGCCGCTGAACTACGACGGCGCCTCGTATCGCGATCTACAGCTGGCGTTCGACCTGCGGCTCTGAGGCGGGGCAAGGCCCACCGGACGCTGATCTGCAGCGAAATTCGCTTCGGTCTGAGCCATTCTCTCCGGCGGCCTAGCGGGATAGGCTCTAAGCTCAGGGCATGTCCGAGTCCGCCATCCCCGTCACGATCGTCACCGGGTTTCTCGGTGCGGGCAAGTCGACGCTCGTCCAGAGATGGCTCGAGGAGCTACCCCGAAACGAAACGGCGGTCATCGTCAACGAGCGAGGTGAAGTGGGCATCGACGGAGAGCTGCTCGCTGCGCGCGTGCAGCAGCTACGCGAGATCACCGGGGGCTGTGTGTGCTGCAAGAGCCAAGCCGAGCTCGTGAGCGCCCTCGCCGAGCTGAGCGCAATCACACCGCGCCCGGGCCGCATCCTCGTCGAGACTTCCGGAGCCGCATCTCCCGCTGGTGTGATTCGAGCCATCGGCGCTCTCTATCGCGCGCCCGCTCGGAGCGGGGGGGCGCGCGAGCGCGTCGTGCTCGACGGCGTGATCACCGTCATCGATGTCATGCGCGCCAAGCGCGCGCTCGAGTTCGACGTGGCGGTCGAGCAACTCGGGTTTGCCGATGTCGTCGTGCTCTCGCACGTCGACGAGGCCAGCGAGACATCGTCGGGCGTGGAGCTGGACGCGCTGCAGGAGAGCCTCTCGCGCTACGCGCCAGCGGCCGTCATCGTGCGAGCGTCGCAGGGGGCCATGGCTGCGAGCTTTCTGGAGCTGCTGGCGCAGCGGGCTGAGACCTTACACCTGCCGCGCGAAGGCTCGGCGCACTCGAGCATCGAAGCGGTATCCATGATGGTCGACGCCGAGCTCGACGAGGAGCTGTTTGGTGATTGGGTCGAGAGCGCGCTCGGCAACGTCGAGGCACGCATTCTACGGGTCAAGGGGATTCTCGCAATGAAGGGGATGGATGCGCGAGTGATCGTGCAAGGCGTCGGTGAAGCGGTCGAGGTGCTGCTGGGAGCTGCCTGGGGAGAAGCAAATCGAACGAGCCGCCTGGTGGTGCTCGGGCTCGGGCTGGACTCGGCCGCACTCGAGGCCGGCTTCCTCCGCTGCACCGCCGAGCGCTCGGCGGCCCACTCGAAATAGCCAGCCTCAGAGCTCGCCGGGAGCGGCGGCCAGTCCGTCGCCGCGCGCCGCCGGGGTGGCGCCCTTGGCCTGTGGCCGCGCTCGCGCCGCGCTCGGCCCCGAGAGGGCATCGGCGATCGCCGGGGCGCGGTCGGTTCTTTCCCAGCTGAACTGCGGCCGACCAAAGTGGCCGTAGGCAGCCGTGGCTCGATAGATCGGCCTCAGCAGCTCGAGCTCGGCGATCATGGCGCGCGGCCTCAGGTCGAAGTTGTCGGCCACATACGCGGCGAGCTTTTCGTCGCTCACGCTCCCGGTGCCGAAGCTGTCGATGTGCACGCCCACCGGTCGAGCCACGCCGATCGCATACGCCAGCTGGACCTCGACGCGCCTCGCCACGCCGGAAGCGACGATGTTCTTCGCCACGTAGCGCGCAAAGTAGGCCGCGGAGCGATCGACCTTGGAGGGGTCCTTGCCGCTGAACGCGCCGCCGCCGTGCCGGCCCATGCCGCCGTAGGAATCGACGATGATCTTGCGCCCCGTGAGCCCCGCGTCGGCGCGCGGCCCGCCGAGCACGAAGCGCCCCGTGGGATTGATGAAGTACTTCGTCCCGGCGTCGAGCAGCTCCGGGGGCAGCGCCTGGCGGATCACGAGCTCGCGCACGGCCTCATGGATGTCTTCGGTCCTGGCCTCGGGCGTGTGTTGCGTCGAGACGACGACGGTCTCGATGCGGACGGGGCGCCGCTCGCGATCGTACTCGAGGGTGACCTGGCTCTTGGCGTCCGGCCAGAACAGGCCCAGGCCCGCGTGCTTGCGCACCTCGGTCATGCGTTGCATCAGCCGGTGCGCGTACGAGATCGGCGCGGGCATGAGCTCGGGGGTCTCGTCCACCGCGAAGCCGAACATGATGCCCTGGTCGCCCGCGCCCTGCTCCGCAAAGGGGCCCGCTCCCTCCGTCACGCCCTGCGAGATGTCGGGCGACTGGGGCTCGATCGCGGTCAGCACGCCGCACGTCTGCCAGTCGAAGCCCATCGCGGAGCTGTCGTAGCCGACTTCCCGGATGGTGCCCCGGGCGATGCTCGCCAGGTCGACCTGGGCGCGGGTCGTGATCTCACCGGCGATGACGACGAAGCCTGTCTTGCACAAGGCTTCGCACGCCACGCGGCTCGACGGGTCCTGCGCGAGGCAGGCGTCGAGCACGGCGTCCGAGATGGCGTCGCAAACTTTGTCGGGATGGCCTTCGCCGACGGACTCTGATGTGAACAGGTAGCTAGACATGCGCTTGACTTCTCTTTCTTCGGAGCGGTGCCGCCGTGGCGGCGCTGCCCATTGAACCGCAGGGATGGCGTCCCGGCTGGGACCCTCGCGCTCACGCGCTCAGCACGAACCACATCGCCATGCCGAGCGAGGCGGCGGCCAGCAGCGTGTTCAGCGCCGGACCCGGCCACGTGAGGTGACCGCGCGGAACCTCCGGCGCGCTCAGATCGCGCAGGAACCTCCGATATTGCCAGGTGGAGATGGCCGCGACGAAGGCGCCCGCGAGCAGGAACAGCACGGAAACTGCCAGCGACATGTGCGACCGCTCCGCGGGGCCGGCAGCGCCGTGCTCGAGGACGAGGCCGAAGCGCTCCACGAGCACGCCCAGGCCGATGATCGCGATGGCGGTACGCTGCCAGGCGAGCAGCGTACGCTCTGCGGCAAAGAATACGCGGGGATCGTCGAGGTAGGACATGCTCATTTTCCTCTACAGGACCTTGGCGAGCAGGACGCCCGCCGCCACACCAATGGCCAGGTTGCCTGTCGCCACGGTGACGGCGACCGTGAGCGCCATGACGCCGGTCTCGGCAAACGGCACGCGCCCGAGCCGGGACCAGCACAGCGCGCGCCAGTCGATGGTCTTCAACGCGACGACCATCATGACGCCGGCCAGCGCCACCATCGGTATGCGTGCCATCACCGGGCTGAGGGCGGTCACCAGCGCCAGGAGCAGCAGCGCAGCGACCACGGTGGACACGCGGCTGCGCGCGCGACCGAGCTGCACGTTGACGACGGTCTGCCCGATCATGGCGCAGCCCGCGACGCCGCCGAAGAACCCCGAGCACAGATTGGCGATGCCGAGCGCCCACGACTCGCGACCCTTGTCCGAGCTCGTGCCGGTCATCTCGTCGACGAGCTGGGCCGTCAACAGTGACTCCAGCAGGCCCACGAACGCCGCGCTGAGCGCCGCCGGCGCGCTGATCCGCAACGTGTCCAGGTTCAACGGCACGAGGAGCACGCGCAGCCCCGGCAGACCGGCCGCCAGCGCTCCGTCGTCGCTCACGTGCGGCACCGCCAGCCCTGCCAGCTGGGCAGCCGCGGTGGCAGCGGCGATGGCCACCAGGGCGGACGGCACCGCCTGGGTGATGCGCGGCAGAAAGTGCACGATCGCGAGCGTGAGCACGAGCAGCACGAGGACGGCCCCGGAGGGCTGGGACACGTGCGGAACCTGCGCCCAGAAGATCAGGATGCCGAGCGCGTTGACGAAGCCCATCATGACCGAGCGCGGCACGTGACGCAGCGCCCGCGCGATGCCGGCCGCGCCGCAGGCAACTTGGAGCAGCCCGGCGAGCACGACGATGGGCAGCAGGTACTGGGTTCCGTGCGCCTTGATCGTGGGCCCGACCACGAGCGCGACCGAGCCGGCGGCAGCCGTCACCATGGCGGGGCGGCCGCCGAGCAGCGACATCACGAGCCCGAGCACGACGGAGGCGAGCAGGCTCACCTGCGGGTCGACCCCGGTCACGAAGGAGAACGAGATCACCTCCGGAATGAGCGCCAGCGAGGTGACCAGCCCCGCCAGGCATTCGCGCAGGAAGAGGGCCGGCGAGCGCACGACACCCACGGCGGAGGGTGGCTCTTCAAAGGCGGAGGTTGTGGTCGTCAGAACCGGGTTTGTCATGACTCGATCGCTGCTTTCTTCAGGCTCGAGACCGCTGCGGCGCGCCCGCGGCGCGCACGACGCAGCGAAAGCCGATGTGGCCCGTGGAGGTGTCGACCGCCTGCCCCTGACGGGCCGCCGGGCGATAGCGCAGGCAGTAGTTCGGAGCGCACAGGTGCGAGCCACCCTTGACCACCCGGGTGCTCGAGGGGGCGGCTGTCGCCGGGCCGCAGCAAGAGCCCGTGCTCTGCGGCGCTGCGAGCGGCTCGAACGCGCTCGCGGTCCATTCCCATACGTTGCCCACCACGTCGTAGAGGCCGAAGCCGTTGGCAGGGAACGCCTTCACCGGCGAGGTGCGCTCGAGGCCCGACTGCTTGAGGTTCTCGCAAGGAAACTGGCCGAGCCAGATGTTGGCCATCAGCTGCCCGTCGGGGGCGAACTCGTCACCCCAGGGAAACGTGGCTGCGTCCAGGCCGCCGCGGGCCGCGAACTCCCACTCGGTCTCGGTGGGCAAGGTCTTGCCCGCCCAGGCCGCGTACGCGCAGGCGTCCTCGTAGCTGACGTGCACGACCGGGTGCTCGCCGCGGCCGGCGAGCGTGCTGTGCGGGCCCTCGGGGTGGCGAAAGCTCGCGCCCGGCACGTACGCCCACCACGCCCGAGGGTCGCGCAGGCTCACCCGCCGCGCCGGCGCCTGGAACACCAGCGAGCCCGGAACGAGCAGCGCGGGGTCGGCATCCGGGTACAGCCCGGGGTCAGGGGCGCGCTCCGCGACGGTGAGATAGCCCGTCGCTGCGACGAAGCTCTGAAACTGCCGGTTGGTGACCGGGTGAGCGTCGATCCAGAAGGCCTCGACGGAGGCGCGCCGCGCCGGGCGCTCCTCGCGATAGAAGCGATCGGAGCCCATCAGGAACGTGCCAGCCGGCACGTGCACCATGTCCTGCCAGCGCTCCTCTCCGGGCTCCGGCAGCTCGAGCGCCCGCGCCCGGGGCGGGCAACGGCACACCCCGGGGCTCTCGGCGAACGCCGGTGCGTGCTGCTCGCGCAGCGCGACGGGCTCGCTCACAGCTGCGATTCCTTCGGCACGAAGCGCAGGGGCGCGCCCGGAGGGATCAACTGCTCGCGCTTCGTGCTGTCTTCGAAGGCCCGCACGACGCGATGGGCGTGCTGCATGACCCACCAGCGCACGTAGCGCTGGTTGACCGCTTCCCGTTCCTTCGGGTCCTCCTGCAGATGCGTGATGCGCGCGAAGCCGAGCGGCAGCTCGGGGTCGTGGAAGTGCTGCTGCCGCTTGAAGTTGATCTTGAAGTCCTTCCACTTCACGGCGTGCAGCTCATCCTTCAACCAGACCATGCAGGCTTCGCGATTGGAGGCGGGCTGCTTGCCCAGGAAGAACGCGCCCTGATCGACGCCGTCGATCAAGCGATCGCTCGGCGCCTTGCAGCCGGCGAAGCCGAGCAGCGTCGTGAACATGTCGGTGACGTGCACCATCTCGTTGCTCTCCGCTCCTGCCGGGACGCGTCCCGGCCAGCGGATGAGCAAGGGAGTTCGGATGCCACCCTCCGCGGAGCTGAAGTAGGAGCCGTCGAAGAAGCCGCCGGTGCCGCGCCCCGCCAGGTGGTCTTCGGCGCCGTTGTCGCCGCAGAACACCACGATCGTGTCGTTGGCGATGCCGAGCTCGTCCAGATGATCGAGCAGCACACCGAAGTCATGGTCCAGCATGAGCAAGCAATCGCCCCAGTCGCCGTTCGTGCTCTTGCCCACGAACTCGTCGCGCGGAATCATCGGAAAGTGCATCAGCGAGTGGTTGAAGTAGAGAAAGAAGGGCTTGTCCGCGGCGGCCGCGCGATCCATGAAGTCGATGCCCCGCTTCTGGTACTCGAGGTCGCACAGCTTCTTCATCTCCAGCGTCAGCTGCTGGCCCATGATCGGATGCACGCCCCGGCCCTTGCGGCCCTCGTGCATGTGGGAGTAGCCGTCTCGCTCCGGCACATAGTGCGGATCTTCGAGCCACATGCACTCGTCGTACGTGCGCAGCGGGCCGTACCACTCGTCGAAGCCATGATCGGTGGGCCAGCGCCCATCTTCTGCGCCGATGTGCCATTTGCCGAGACAGGACGAGGTGTAGCCGACCTCCGCGAGGATCTCCGCGATCGACCGCTCCCACGCCACCAGGCCGCCCGCGTTGCCGCCCAGGGCGATGGTGTGGTTGCCGGAGCGAATCGGATAGCGGCCCGTCATCAGCGCCGAACGCGTGGGCGTGCACTGCGGCTCGACGACGTAGTGCGTGAGCTTGGTACCTTGCCTGCAGAACGTATCGATGCGCTTGGTGTCGGCGCCGCGAAGTTTTCCGCCTCCGTAGCAGCCGAGCTCGCCCATGCCCAGGTTGTCGACGTGAAAGAACAGAATGTTGGGTTGCTTTGCCATTTGTATTCCTTGCTTTGGATGGACCGCGGGCGAGCCCCGCGGTGTTCGGAGAAATCTAGGCGGAGCGAGCGGAGCCTTGCTGTGCTCAGCTGCGCGCGCACGGCGGGTAGCGAGTGACGGCAGCGAAGTCTCGGCGGCGACCTCGCGCCCGCGCGTCCAATCAAGGCAGCGCGGCTAGTGCAGATAGAACAGCTAGTGGCAGCTCAGCTCGGAGCCCATGGCGGCCAGCGACTCGCTGCGGATCAGCCCCTTCAGATCGTTGACGAGGTCCGTGAACTGCTGGCTGCGCGTCATGTCCGCGCTGCGTGGCCGCGCGAGCGGCACCTTGATCTCGGCCTTGATGCGGCCCGGCCTCGCTGTCATGACGTAGACGCGGTCGGAGAGAAACACCGACTCTTCGATGTCGTGGGTGATGAACAGCACCGAGATGCGGAACTTTTGCCAGATGTCCGTCAGGATCTCCTGCATCACGGTCCGCGTCTGAGTGTCGAGAGCGCCAAAGGGTTCGTCCATCAACAGCACCTCGGGGCTGGTGGCGAGCGCGCGCACGATGCCGATGCGCTGCTTCATGCCGCCGGAGAGCTGGTCCGGGAAGTGATTCTCGAACGCGCTCAGCCCCGCCATGCGCAGCAGCGTGCGCGCGGCGTCCTCGCGGGGGGCCCGCGCCTGACCGCTCATCCGCAGTCCGAACTCCACGTTCTTGCGCACCGTCAACCAGGGCAAGAGCGAGTACTGCTGGAAGACCACACCGCGGTCGGAGCCGGGTTTCTGGATCGGCACGCCGTTGAGGGTCACCACACCGCTGGTGGGCTTCATGAACCCCGCGACGATGCTGAGCAGGGAGGACTTGCCGCAGCCCGACGGCCCGATCAACGACACGAACTCTCCGGGCTGAACGCTCAAAGACACGGCCTGGACCGCCTCGACCTCTGCGTCGCCCCTGCCGTACACGACGCCGAGGTTCTTCACTTCGACCAGCCCCTTGCCGACGGCGCCCGTCACCTGCGCTCTCCGTTGACGAAGGCTCGCCAGGGCATCACGAGCTGTCCAACCATGTGGATGGCACCGCTGCAGACCAGACCCAGGACGCCGATGGTGAGCATGCCGAGCACGATGGCTGGGTAATTGACCAGCGAGTATGCCTCCCAGGTGAGATAGCCGACGCCGAACTGGCCGGAGATCATCTCGGCCGCAATCAGCGAAACCCAGGCCACGCCCATGCCCACAGCCAGCCCCGTGAAGACGCTGGGCAGCACGCCCGGCAGGATGATGAACCAGAACAACTGCAGCTCGTTCGCTCCCAGCGAGCGGCCCGCGTTGAGCAGCACGCGGTCGAGCGTGTGCACTCCGTGCACGGTATTGAGCAAGATCGGGAACACCGCGCCGACGAACGTGATGAACACGATGCTCGCTTCATTGCTGGGCCAGAGCATGATCGACATGGGCACCCACGCGATCGCGGGGATGGGCCGCAGCACTTCGATCACGGGCATGCAAAACTCGCGCACACGCTGGTACTTGCCGATCATCAAGCCCAGGCCGACGCCCAGCAGCGTCGCGATGGCAAAACCCAACAAGATGCGCCGCACGCTGCTCAGCACGTTGACCAGAAACTTGCTCGAGCTCGTCACCTCCAGTGCCTGCTGCAAGACCGCAGCGGGCGTAGGCACGTTCTTGAAGCGGATGTAGGCTTCCAGCTGATACTTCGTTCCGAGGTACCAGAACGCGAACAGCAGGCAGATCGAGCTAGCCGCGAGCAGCAGGGTCACGCCGTGCCTGCGCCAGTGTCGGGACAGCTGGCGCAGCCGCTTCTGGCGCGCGCGGGGGAGCGCTGCCGGCGCCGGGCTCGGTGCTGCCATCAGCTGCGCTTCAGCAGACGTCAAGGGTCCCATGTCGAGGCTGGATGGCGATGGTACGGTCATGACTCTTCTCCCTGGCTCTCTGAGGTTCGGCGTCAGCGCAGGTCGCTGGGAATGGCGCTCAAGGCCTCGGCGTAGCTGCTCAGCTTGCCGCCATGCTCGCGAGCGTATTGCTCGGCGTCGTGCTTCAGGAGGAACGGCACGATCTCGGGCCGCGCCGTCGGCTTGCCTGCGCTGTCTGTGCCGCCGATCGCGTAGAAGGCCGCGTCCGCGAAGAGCTGGATGCCGAGCGCGTGGTCCATCACGTAGGCCGCGCCGATCTTCTTGCCCTCGGCGCTGAATGCCTTGACGCCGGCGAGCGTGCAGGCGGCCGAGCTAAACGGCGTCACGTCGCCTCCCTCGATCCAGATCTGGCCGGCCTCGGCCGGTACGCGGACGGGCTGCTTGCAGATCGGATCCATGCCCTGGATCGGAGAGCCGGCGAGCGACTCCAGCTGCGCTTCGTAGTCGAGCCCCAGCTCCCCAAACGCCTGGCGTACGAACTTGTCATTGACCCAGGGGCGCAGATCGAAGTCCTTGACCAGATTGAGCCGCCGCAGCGCGGCATAGTCCGCCTCGAGCGCGCTCAGCCACTGCGGCTTGATGCTCGGATCGAGCGTGTGTACCCCGCCAGGGCCGAGGAAGATGTATACGACCTCCTTCTCGATCTTGGTCCACTCCTCGACCTTCTCGGCGGCGACGCGCGGGTTCTTGCGCATCCAGTCGTTGGCCTCGATCAGGGCCTTGATGTACGCGACGACGATCTCGGGGTACTTTTCGCCGAAGTCCTTGCGTACGACCACGCCGTGAAGGGTGGGGCGCCTGGTCTCTGCTCCATCGTAGATCTTGCGAGCGAAGCCGCGGAACGGCAAGAGCTCCGCGTACGGGACGAAGTCGCCGTGGGCGTCGATGCGCTTCTCTTGCAGGTTGGTGCTGCCGACCTCCGGGCTCTGCGAGACCAGGTCCCAGAAGTCCGGCGGCAGCCCGCGGTCCTGCAAGGCTTGCAGCATCATCCCGTGCGCGGCCGAGCCGAACGGCACCGAGACCTTCTTGCCCTTCAGATCGGCGAGCTCGTAGTACGGCGAATCCTTCGCCACGACGATGCCGTTGCCGCCGCCAAAAGCGTTGTAAGCGATGATCGCGACGAGCTGGGTCTCGTTCTTCGTCTGCTGCCCGGTCGCGCCGTTGTAGATCAGCGGGTAGTCGCCCATCATGCCGATCTGGATGTTGTTGGCCATCATGCCGTTGGTGAGGGGCGGGGCAGAGGTCGAGTTCTGCCAGCTGAGCGAATATTTGACGTCCTTGTACTTGCCCGTCCTCGGCAGGTACTTTTCCAGCAGGCCGAGCTCTTTGAGCACGATGCCGCCCGTGACCGTGTTGGTCGTGGTGTGCTGCGTGCCGATACCGATCTCGATGGTGGTGGTAGCGCCGAGCGGCCCCGCTCCGAACGCCACGGCGCCCACGATCAGCAAGGCCACGGGGATCAACAGGCGTTTTGCATAAGCCGGGACGCGCATGACGAGGTCTCCTCGACAGAGCCCTAGAGCAAGCCCCGCGCCAGCGCTGATCTGCCGCGAATCGACCGCCTGCGCGCGGGCCTTGCCGCTGGGGCGGCAACCGCTGCCGCTCGCTGCCGCCGGAGCAGCAACCTGCGGCCGCGTGCACCGAGCCCAGAGCAGCGGTGCACGCAGTTCGACATGTCGCCGTAGCCTTCCGGAAACCGTCCGTTCAGCGCAGCCCTGGCGCGGCGTCTCCGCCCGCGCCGGCGCGGAGGGCGCGCGGCGCTCGCTCGGCGAGCGCGTGCGACCACTGCGCTGCCGCTACCGATACCGGCCGCGGAATGAGCCGCAGCCGCACACACTGGTCGGCAATGCGCTGCTGCTCCACGATTTGCCCCTGACTGATACCGACGCTGCCGAGCTCGCGGTCGAGCGAGGCCGCGATGGCGCGCGACGAAAAGCCAAGACCCGGCGCGAGCAGGTCTGCCGCGCGTCCAGGATCGCTCTCGACCCAGCGCGCCGCGACGTGCAGCTGCGTGCGCAGCTCGGCGACGAGATCGGGGTGCGCCCGGGCGAACTGTTCGCGGGAGAGATAGTAGACCGAGCTGTCGAATAGACCGCTGGTATCGCGCAGCACGCGTGCACCTAGATCGATGCGTGCGCTCGATAGCCACGGATCCCAGATCGCCCAGGCGTCGATGGCGCCGCTCTGAAAGGCTGCCAGCGCGCGCACCGGCGGCTCGAAGCACAACTCGATGTCCTCGCGGCCGAGGCCGGCCTCCTCCAGCGCCAGCATCAGCAGGTAGTGCGCCTGAGCCGCGCGGTTGACGGCCACGCGTTTGCCGCGCAGCTCCCGCACCGAGCGCAGTGACGAATGCTGCGGCACGATCAGGGCGGCGCCGCGCGGAGCCGGGGGCTCGGCGGCCACGTACACGACGGGCACTGCCTCCGCCTGCGCGAAGACCGCGGGACAATCGCCCACGACGCCGAGGTCGAGCTCTCCCTCGTGCAGCGCATGCACGATCTGGATGCCGCCCGGATACTCACGCCAGGAGATGTGCACGTTGCGCGAGCCGAGCGCAGCGTCAAACGCGCCATAGGCCTTTACCAGGGCCAGAAGCCCCAGATTCTGGTAGCCGATGCGCAGCACGCGCTCGGGCAGGCCCTGCGGCGCCGGGCCGCGCCCGCTCCGGCGCAGCCCGCCTGCCAGATGGCCGTGCTCGATGAGCCGCGCGCGCACCACGTGCCGGCTGAGCCCGAGCACGCGCGCCGTCTCCAGCTGGTTTTTTCCGGAATGGCGAAAGGCGGCCGAAAGCAGGGCGGCTTCGACGCGCGCATGAAGGTCCTGCGGGCAGTGGCACAGCAGCTGCGAAAGGGAGCGCTCCAGCGCCAACCAGGCAGCGCCCTCTTCGAGCAGCGCCGAGCCAACCGGTTCAGGGGCGAGCGCCAGCGCTGGCTCCGCTGGCACGAGCCGCAGCCCCGGCGCGGCTGGTAGCCCCAGGTCATTCGCGCCGAGCTCGCTGCCGTGGCACAAGATCACGGCCTGGTGAATCGCGTTCTCGAGCTCGCGCACGTTGCCGGGCCAGTCGTGGCGCAGCAGCGCCTCGGCGGCGCCGGGCGCGAAGCGCGAGCTCCGCCCGAGCCGCGCGCTAGAGCGCTGCAGGAAATGCCGCGCGAGCGGCAGGATGTCACCGCGCCGCTCGCGCAGCGGCGGCAGAAACAGCGAGGTGACGCTCAGCCGATAGTACAGGTCCTCACGAAAGCGCCGCTCGCGCAGCGCTGCGATCAGATCGACGTTGGTGGCCGTGATCAGCCGCACGTCCACGCGCAGCGGAACACGCGAGCCCACGCGCGTCACTTCCCCCGTCGACAGCACGCGCAAGAGCTTGACCTGCAGCGGCAGCGGCAGATCGCCGATCTCGTCGAGAAACAGCGTGCCGCCGTCGGCCGCCTCGAACCAGCCGGGCTTTCTGTCGTGGGCGCCGGTGAAGGCGCCCCTTTCATGGCCGAACAGCTCGCTCTCGATCAGCTGCTCGGACAGAGCCCCCGCATTGATGGCAACGAAGGCTCTGCCCGCGCGCGGGCTGCGCGCATGCACCTCGCGAGCGAGCAGCTCCTTGCCCGTGCCCGTCTCGCCGGTGATGAGCACGGGCGCGTCGCTCGCGGCCACGCGGGCGAGGCGCTCGAGCAGCTCGAGCGAAGAGGGATGCTCGAACACCAGCCCCGTTTCATGAGGCAAGGCCAGCGTGTGCTCGGACGGACTCCGCGCAGGCAAGCCGGTCGCACGCTCGCAGTCGGTAGCCAAGCCATTTGACTAAGCTGGATCGTCGAGCTCGGTCCACTGGAATCGGGCATGAAAGGCCGCTGAGATACCGCTCGTGCGGCGGCAGATGCGCTGCTGTCTTGGCGCCCTCACAGTAGAAGCGCAGACGAAGTGTCATGGACTTCATCCCGCAACACGATCCGAGGGTGCAGGCATGAGAGAAGCGGCGACGTCAAGGAGGCGACGGTCCCCCCTCTGGCGAAAGCGGCCCCGGGTCTGGGCGAGCGGATTCGGTTCTGTCGATCTTCGGATCTCGACCGCAATTCACTCCCGGTGGATTGCTGCGGCAACCTTCGCCGAAGAGTTCGCGTAAAAGGCCATATGAGCGAGTTGTCACGCGAACTGCCGGCGTGGTTCCATTCCGAACCACAGTTCGCGAAACCTCTGCTCGGCGGCACTCAGTGGGCCGCCGGACGGTGAGAAGCAGCAGCATCATGACTCTCGAGTGGAGGCGACCGCGTCGCCCGGCATGGTCTCGTCTCCATTCGCTGCTCGCAGCTCTCGCCTGTGCAGCAGCCAGCGTGAGCTGCGACGACTCGAACGAACCGAGCCCGCTGCTCGGCAGTGCCGGCAGCCGTTCGCCGGGCAGTGCCGGCGCTGCGGGACAGGGCTCGCCGGGCGGCAGTGCGACGGGTTCGGGCAACGAGGCGAGCCCTGCGCCGATGTTCATGCCCGCCGGCTCTGGCAACGAAGCGAGCCCTGCGCTGGTGTTCATGCCCGCTGGCGACGGGGAAGCGGTGGCGGGAGGCGACGTACCGGCGCTGGAGCTCGACGGCGGGCAGCTGAAGCTCGAGGTCTGCACCGACAGCATCGTGCGCGTGGCGTACGCCCGCGACCCCGCCTTCTTTGCTCGCCCGAGCCTGGCCGCCGCGCCCAAGCGCTGTGGCAACGTGAGCGCGACGGTGGCGTCCAACGAGCGCGTGCTGACCGTTAGCACTCCTGCCCTCGGCATACAGGTGGACAAAGCCTCGGGCCGCGTGACCTTCTTCGATTCGGACGGGGCTCTCATCCTGGCAGAGAAGGCACGCACCCTCACGCCGGTGACGATCCAGGGCGAGGCCACGAGCAACGTGCGCCAGGAATGGCAAGCCAACGCCGACGAGTCGCTGTACGGGCTCGGCCAGCGCCAGGATGGGCTGCTCGACATCAAGGGCTACGATCTGGATCTGAGGCAGTACAACACTCAGGTCAGCGTGCCATTTCTGGTCTCGAGCCGCGGCTACGGCCTGCTCTGGGACAACACGTCGTTCTCCCGCTTTGGCGATCTGCGCGCCTTCGAGGCGCTCCCGGGCGTCACGGGCTTGTACACCGGCGCGCCGGGGGGCGAGGTCGACGCAGCAGCGGGCAGTGTCGATTGGCAAGGGACGGTGCAGGCACCCGAGACGGGCGACTACCTCTTTCAGACCTACGCCAGCGGTGACGTGAAGCTCTGGATCAACGGCGAGCTCGTCATCGATCACTGGCGCCAGGGCTGGCTGCCTTACACCGAGCTCGCGCGGGTGCCGCTCGTGGCCGGCCAGAACGTGAGCGTGCGCCTCGCCTGGGCGAGCGATCTGGACGTCAACGCGCTGCGCCTCGCCTGGAAGACGCCTACGCCCGCGCCGAGCACGTCGCTCTGGTCGGAAGTGGCAGACGGTATCGACTACTACTTTGTCCACGGCCCCGAGCTCGATCGAGTCGTTGCCGGCTATCGGCGCGTGACGGGCGAGGCGCCGATGATGCCGAGCTGGGCCTTTGGTCTCTGGCAGAGCCGGGAACGCTATGCGACGCAGCAAGAGAGCCTCGACGTCGTTGCCGGCTTTCGCTCGCGCGGCATTCCGTTCGACGTGATCGTGCAAGATTGGCAATACTGGCCCATCGCTGCCTGGGGCTCACATCAGTTCGATCCTACGCGCTTCCCGGATCCCAATGCCTGGATCACGACGCTGCACGATACCGAGCACGCGCGCCTCATGATTTCGGTCTGGCCGAAGTTCTATCCAGGTTCGGCCAATTTCGCCGCGCTGCGCGCGAACGGTTTTCTGTACGAGCTCAACCTCAGCGAGCAACGCCTGGACTTCCTGGGCAATCCGTTCACGTTCTACGACGCCTTCAACCCCGACGCGCGCGCCCTGTTTTGGAGTCAGATGCGGCGCGATCTCTTCAGCCGCGGAGTCGATGGCTGGTGGCTGGACGCGACGGAGCCCGACATCGTGGAAGGCCCGTACGCGAGCCCCGAAGAGCAACGTCAGACGTTCGCCGCGCACATGCAGCCCACCGCGCTCGGCAGCGGCTCGAGAGTGGCGCTCGCCTACTCGCTGGTCAACAGCCAGGCCGTCTACGAGGGGCAGCGCGCCGCCGCCCCCGATCAACGGGTCTTCATCCTGACTCGCAACGGCTTCGCGGGGCAGCAACGCTACGCCGCCACGACCTGGTCGGGCGACATCACGTCGACCTGGACGGCGCTGGCCAAGCAGATCCCCGCCGGGCTGAGCTTCTCGCTCTCGGGCATCCCGTACTGGACGGTCGATAGCGGCGGCTTCGCGGTCCCGCCGCGCTTCGCCGGCGACCCCACCCCTGCAGCGACCGCCGAGTGGGCCGAGCTCAACACGCGCTGGTTCGAGTTTGCTACGTTCCTGCCGCTCTTGCGCGTCCATGGTCAGGCGCCGCTGCGCGAGATGTGGGAATTTGGCGGCGATGCGAGCCCGAGCTATCGGGCGCAGCTGAAGTTCGACCGACTGCGCTACCGCCTGCAGCCCTACCTCTATTCACTGGCGGGCAAGGTCACCCATGAGGGTGCGACGCTGCTCCGGCCGCTGGTGATGGACTTCCGAAACGATCCGGCAGCGCGAGCCGTCTCCGATCAGTTCCTGCTCGGTCCGGCGTTGATGATCAGCCCGGTGACGACGTACCAAGCGCAGAGCCGGACGGTGCATCTGCCCGCAGGCGGATGGTACGATTTCTGGACCGGGGCCGCCGTGGCGGGCGGGCAGTCGCTCGAGGCGCGCGCTCCTCTCGACGAAATCCCGGTGCACGTCCGAGCCGGATCGATCGTCCCCTTCGGCCCCGAGCTCTCCTATATGGGGGAGAAGCCTGCCGATCCGATCGTGCTCTACGTGTACGCGGGTGCCGACGGCGCCTTTACCTTGTACGAGGACGACGGGCTCACATATGGCTATGAGCGAGGCGAGCTCAGCCGAATTCCCATCGCCTGGGACGACGCCACGCGTACCTTGACCGTGGGCCAGCGAGAGGGCTTATTTCCCGGCATGCTCGCCCAGCGCACCTTCCAGATCGTGCGCGTCTCGCCCGCGACGGCGGTCGGCTTCTCCTTCACTCCAGCCGCGGAGCGCACGCTGACCTACGCGGGGGAGGCCGTTCAGGCGACCTTCTGAGCGACCCCGCCGCACTGTGCAGATCTGCCCGAGACTGCAGGCCGACGGTGGCGCCGACCCGGCAGACGCCGCCTGCGCTGGGTACCCTCCAGGCTCGACCCGCGCATTTTCCGCTCGAGCGGTCCTTGACACGATGGGTCAGTCGCGCTGTCAGCCAGAGGCGCGAGCTTTCGGCTTGCGGCTCTCGCGACGCGCGTGGGAACATCGCCAGCAAATCAAAGGGCATACTGGAGCGGACGCCGCGTGGTGCCGTGCGGGCAGCGGCGTCGGCATCGAGCCGAAAGTAGGAGCAATGATGAGGTCGAGCATCGCAGTCTTGGCGGCACTGGTGTTGGCGTTCAGTGCATGGGTGGCCCCCGTGCGAGCACAAGAGAAGGGCATGGTGGGTATAGCCATGCCCACCAAGTCCTCGGCGCGCTGGATCTCCGACGGCGAGAGCATGGTCAAGGCCTTCAAGGCCAAGGGCTACAAGACAGACCTGCAGTACGCCGAAGACGACATCCCCAACCAGCTGGCGCAGGTGGAGAACATGATCACCAAGGGCGCCAAGGTGCTGGTGATCGCCGCCATCGACGGCACCACGCTCTCCGGAGCGCTGCAAAAGGCGGCCGACAAGGGCATCAAGGTGATCGCCTATGATCGGCTGATCCGCGGCTCCAAGAACGTCGATTGCTATGCCACCTTTGATAACTTCCAGGTGGGGGTGCTGCAGGCCAATTCGATCGTCGACCGGCTGGGCTTGAAGCAAGGCAAGGGTCCCTTCAACATCGAGCTGTTCGGCGGCTCGCCCGACGACAACAATGCGTTCTTCTTCTATGACGGCGCCATGTCGGTGCTCAAGCCGTACATCGACAGCGGCAAGCTGGTGGTGCGTAGCAAGCAGATGGGCATGGACAAGATCGGCACGCTGCGCTGGGACGGTGCCGTTGCGCAGGCGCGCATGGATAATCTGCTGTCGGCTTTCTACGGCAAGGAGCGGCTCGACGCGGTGCTGTCGCCCTACGACGGGCTGAGCATCGGTATCATCTCGTCGCTCAAGGGCGTGGGCTACGGCACGCCGAAGCAACCCATGCCGATGATCACCGGGCAGGACGCCGAGGTGCCCTCCGTCAAGGCGATGCTCCGCGGCGAGCAGGGCTCGACCGTGTTCAAGGACACTCGCGAGCTCGCCAAGGTGACGGCCAACATGGTCGACGCCATCCTCGCCGGCAAGCAACCCGAGATCAACGACACCAAGACCTACAACAACGGCGTGAAGGTCGTGCCCTCGTACCTGCTCAAGCCGGTGAGCGTCGACCAATCGAACTGGAAGAGCGTGCTGATCGGTAGCGGATACTACAAGGAAGGTCAGATCAAGTAAGCTCTGGCGCTGGTTTCTCTCTCGCCCCAGGCGCTGATGTCCGCGCCCCCGTGCGGGGGGACCCCTGGTGCAGCGCGATCAGCCTCGGAACCGGAGACACCGTGGACACACTCCTCGAGATGCAGCGCATCGGCAAGGCCTTCCACGGCGTCCCGGCGCTGACGGCTGTCAATCTGGTCGTTCGGCGCGGCGAGATCCACGCCGTGGTCGGGGAGAACGGCGCCGGCAAATCGACGCTGATGAAGGTGCTCTCGGGCGTCTACCCCTACCCCGAGTACAGCGGCGAGATCCGCTTTCTGGGGGAGCAGCGCCGCTTCCGGGGCATCGCCGACAGCGAGTCGCTCGGTATCATCATCATTCACCAGGAGCTCGCGCTCGTTCCGCTGCTCTCGATCGCGGAGAACATCTTTCTCGGCAATGAGCCGGCGCGCTACGGCGTGATCGACTGGGCGCTGGCTCACACGAGGACCCGTGAGCTGCTCGCGACGGTCGGCCTCGACGAGTCACCGGCCACGCTCATCACGGACCTCGGGGTGGGCAAGCAGCAGCTGGTCGAAATCGCCAAGGCGCTCTCCAAGGAGGTCAAGCTCCTGATCCTGGACGAGCCGACCGCGAGCTTGAACGAAAAGGACAGCGACGCGCTGCTCGGACTGTTGCTGGGGCTCAAGGCGCGCGGCGTCACCTGCATCCTGATTTCCCACAAGCTCAACGAGATCGCCCGGGTCGCTGACTCGATCACGGTGCTGCGCGACGGCTCGACCATCGACACGCTCGATTGTCGCGCCGGGCCGGTGAGTGAGGACGTGATCATCGAGAAGATGGTCGGCCGCGAGATGACCGACCGCTATCCTCACCGCACGCCGCGGTTGGGCGAGGTCGCCTTCGAGCTGCGCGACTGGCATGCGTTTCACCCGACGCACACTGACCGCGAGGTGGTAAAGGGCGTGAGCCTGAACATCAGACGTGGCGAGATCGTAGGCCTGGCGGGCCTGATGGGCGCCGGGCGTACCGAGCTGGCGATGAGCGTCTTCGGTCGCTCCTGGGGGCGGCGCATCAGCGGTCGTGTGCTGCTCCAGGGGCGCGAGGTCGACGTCAGTAGCGTCCAGAAGGCGATCGCTCAAGGCATCGCCTACGTGACGGAGGATCGCAAATCGCTCGGGCTGCTGCTCAACGATAGTGTCGCGCACAATACCACGCTGGCGCATCTCGACGGGGTATCGGCCCGCGGCGTGATCGACGAGGGCCGCGAGCACGCGGTGGCAGGCGAGTTCCGCACCAAGCTGGGGACGCGCTGCACCGGCGTGCAGCAGCAGGTGGTCAACTTGTCCGGCGGCAACCAGCAGAAGGTGGTGATCGCCAAATGGCTGTTTTCGAACCCGAGCGTGTTGTTCCTCGACGAGCCCACGCGCGGCATCGACGTCGGTGCCAAGTACGAGATCTATACCTTGATCGCCAAGCTCGCCGACGAGGGCAAGTCCATCCTGTTGATCTCGTCGGAGATGCCCGAGCTGCTCGGCATGTGCGACCGGCTGTACGTGATGAACGAAGGCAGCATCGTCGCCGAGCTCGCAGCAGCGGAGACCTCGCAGGAGCAAATTATGCGCGCCATCGTGAAAGCCGGTAGCAGGACCAGGTCCTTGGAGGCGACGTGCAGCAGGTCGTGACCACCCCGCACGCGAGCGAGCCGAGCCGCACCGGCCATTTTCTGAAGCAGAACTTGCGCGAGTACGGGATGCTGATCTCGCTCGTGCTGATCATGGTCCTGTTTCAGGTCATGACCGAGGGCACGCTGCTCCAGCCCCTGAACCTCACGAACCTGGTGTTGCAGAACAGCTACATCGTGGTCATGGCGCTCGGCATGTTGCTCGTGATCGTGTCGGGCCACATCGACCTCTCGGTGGGTTCATCGTCCGGCTTCATCGGCGCGCTCGCCGCGGTGTTGATGGTGACCTACGAATGGCCTTTCATCCCCGCGAGCTTGCTCTGCCTGCTGGTCGGCGCCGCGATCGGCGCGGCTCAAGGCTGGTTCATCGCCTACTTCAAGATCCCGTCCTTCATCGTGACCCTGGCGGGCATGCTGGTGTTCAAAGGCCTGGCGCTCGCGCTCTTGCAGGGCCAATCGATCGGCCCATTCCCGGAGGACTTTCAGAAGCTCAGCTCGGGCTTCATCCCAGACTTGTTCGAGGGCGCCGAGCTGCGCCTGACCTCGCTCATCTTGGGCGCGCTGGTCGCGTTCGCCCTGATCGCGCTCGCCGTTCGTAGCCGCAGACACCAGACGCGCCATGGCATGGAAACCGAGCCGCTGGCGCTGTTCGCCGTGCGCAACGGTGTGTTTGCCGCCATGCTGTTGGCGCTCAGCGTGTTGCTCGCCTCGTACAAGGGCCTGCCAAACGTGCTGATCGTGATGTTCGGGCTCACGCTGCTCTACGACTTCGTCACCTCGCGAACGGTCATCGGCCGCCGCCTGTATGCGCTCGGCGGCAACGAGAAAGCTGCACGACTCTCGGGCGTGCGAACCGAGCGGCTCGCCTTTTATGCCTTCGTCAACATGGGCGTGCTCGCGGCCCTGGCCGGGCTCGTGTTCGCGGCGAGGCTCAACACGGCGACACCGAAAGCGGGCCAGGGTTTCGAGCTCGACGTGATCGCCGCCTGCTTCATCGGCGGCGCCTCTGCCTCGGGTGGCGTCGGCAAGGTCATGGGCGCGGTGATCGGCGCCTTCGTCATGGGAGTGATGAACAACGGCATGTCCATCCTCGGCATCGGCATCGACTATCAGCAGGTGATCAAGGGCCTGGTGCTGCTCGCTGCAGTCTGTGTGGACGTTTACAACAAGAACAAGTGATGACAGCCGCAAAACGAATTCTGGTGACGGGTGCGACAGGCAAGGTGGGGCAACAGCTCATACGAGCGCTCTTGCGAAGCCCAGAGCTCGGGGAGTTCAAGGTGCGGGCGCTTTGCCACGACCGGATGCTCGAACAGCGCGAACGACTCGAGGTCGTGCGCGGCTCCATCGAGCACCGAGCAGTGGCCGAGGCGGCCGTCGCCGACGTCAGCCACGTGGTGCATCTGGCGACCAGCAAGGAGACACCGGACAGCATCATGGACGTTGCCGTCAAGGGCTTGTTCTGGTTGCTCGAGGCGTGTCGGGTCAGCACGGCCTTCGAGCGCTTCGTTCTGGTCGGTGGCGACGCGGGCATGGGCCATTTCGTCTACCCGCACCCCATCCCCGTCACCGAGACACAGAAGCACAGCGCCTATCCGGGCTGCTATGCGCTCTCCAAGGTGCTCGAGGAAGTGATGCTGGAACAATATTACGTCCAGTACGCTCTCGACGGCTGCTGCTTGCGTGCGCCCTGGATCATGGAAAAGGACGACTTCAAATATCAACTGTCCTTTGGCGACGACGTCTTTGGCGGCCCGCGCTGGTGCGATATCGTGGGCGCGGAGCGCGCGGCGCAGTACCGACGCTCCGGTGCCGTGCCCGTGATGCTCGACCCGCAGGGCCAGCCGGTGAAGCGCAACTTCGTGCACGTCGACGATTTGACAGCCGCGATCCTCGTGGCGCTGAAGCACCCGAAGGCTCGCCAGCAAACGTTCAATATCAGCATGGACCAGCCGGTGGACTACGGCGAGCTGGCCACCTACCTCGGGGAAACGCGCGGCTTGCCGAGCGTGCCAGTTCCGACCCCGTATCACTCCACGTGGCTCGACAACACGAAGGCCAAATTCCTGCTCGGTTGGCGGCCGCAGGTCGATTTGAAGCGGCTGACGGACGCCGCGTTCGACTACGTGCGCCAGCCTGACGACCCGAGAAAGGTCTGGTATCCGGGCTGAAGGCGGGCCATCGGCGCCTCACGGCTGGGCCGGAATTCGGATTCGGTCAGGCCAGTCTGCGGATCCGGCTGTTTGCGCGCACGCTGGAAGCTGACGTAGCATGCGCTCGATGTCAGGCAAGCGAGCGATTGTTTTGCTGGCGGCGTGCGCGCTGCTCGGGTGCTCGAGCGGCGAGGCCTCGGAGGCCGCGGCCCGTGAAAGTGCTGGCGCCGCTGGCGCGGGGCAGGACGTCGGGGTGGGGGAGAGCAGCAGCGCGAGCAACGACGCGCGGGCAGGCGGCACGGTGTCCCCCACACCCAGCGCCTCGGACACGGCGGGCGCACCCGAGCTGCGCTCGGCTGCCGACGCGACCGCCGAGCCCGGTGCGGCCCCGGACGCCGCCGGCGGCACGGACGTCGCCGACGGCACGGACGCCACGGCCGTGCTGGAGACGATCCACTACTACGGTCGCTGGAACCACCTCGCCGATCGCGCCATCACGGTCAACACGGGCAGCCACGTGGTGGCGCGCTTCACCGGCACCGGTGTGAGCGCCCGCTTTGACGTGACGCTCAACCAGACGCCCAACCCCACGCTCACCTGGCGCATCGACGCGGACGAGTGGCAGGAGGGGGAGCTGGCGGCGACGCTGCCGCTCGGCACAGGCCTGGCGGCAGGGACGCACGAGGTGACGCTGATGGTGCGCGGGCTCAATGAGTTCCAGGCGCGCTGGACGCCGCCGCTCGTGTCCAGCCTCACGTTCCTCGGCTTCGACGTGACGGACGGGGCGCTCGAGGTGTCGCCGCGCCCGGTGCGGCCGAAGATCGAGCTCCTGGGCGATAGCATCACACAGGGGGTCAACCTCTGGCCGAGCCGGCCGGGGATGGACACGCCCTGCTGGCGCCAGGATGGTCGGCTCGCGTACGCGTCGCAGACGGCGCAGGCGCTGGGGGCCGAGTGGAGGCAGGTGGGCTTCGGGCGGCAGGGGTTGCTCATCGGCGGCAACGGCGGCGTGCCGACGGCGAACGACGCCTTCAACTTCATCTATCAGGGCGTGCCGCGTGACGCATGGCAGCCGGATCTGGTCACCATCAACCAGGGCACCAACGACGGCGGCGCTGCGGCGGCCGACTTCCGCGCGGCCTACACGGCGTTCGTGACTACCATCCGCGCGGCGTATCCCGACGCCAAGATCGCGGCGATGCGGCCGTTCAACGGCGCGCACGCGGCCGAGATCCAGGCCGAGGTCACGGCGCGCAACGCGGCGGGCGACGCGCGCGTCTACTACATCGATACGACGGGCTGGCTCGTCGCGGCGGACTTCACCGACGGGCTGCACCCGAACGCGCAGGGCAGCCAGAAGGCCACGGCGGCGCTGGTCCCCGCCATCATGACGATCGGTCTGCCGTAAGCGCTTCGCTGCGTGCGGTCGGTGACGACTTCTCGTTGACCTCAGCACCGCGTCCAACCAGCCCGGAGGAATCACGATGTCGACCATCTGCTCGGCGCCTCGGCTCACGCGCTACAAGCGCTGGGCCGACGAGCTGATCTTTCAAGCCGTGCGGGCGCTGCCAGAGGGTGAAGCAACGAAAGAACGGCCGACGCTGTTCAAGACGATGTTGCACACGCTCAATCACATCTACGTCGTCGATCTGGTCTGGCAGGCGCACCTCGAGGGTCGCAAGCATGGCATCTCCGCGCTGAACATGATCTTGCACGAGGACGTCGAGGACCTCTGGCGCGCGCAGCGGGCCGTGGATGAATGGTACGTGGCGCTGAGCGACTCGCTGTCGGAGCCAGCGCTGCGCGAAATCGTCGAGTTCGAGTTCATCGACGGAAAGCCGGGCAGGATGTCGCGCGGGGATATCCTGCTGCACGTCGTGAACCACACGACGTATCACCGCGGCTGGGTTGCCGACTTGTTCTTTCAGGTACCCGCCCGCCCGCCCACGACCGATTTCCCGGTGTTCCTCCGTACCGAAGAGTGATCCCCCGCGGACGGAGTTGCGGTCGCGGTTGACGGCGGCGTGCCGCGGCGCTGTACTCAGGCATCTTCGAGGGTAACAGCGTAGAGCCAAGGTGGGGCTTACGGTGTGAGGGAGCACGAGATGCGGCTCGCACCCTGCAAGGATCCACGCCAGCGGGTCGGGCTGGCGGTTCGTCCCTGTTCGTGCGGCCAGACTGCTCGGAAAGAGAACGACCAGGAGGGTAAGCGTGCCAAAATACAAGGGTAACAGTGATTGCGGTCGGACGCGCAGCTGGCGAGGCTGGGCCATTGGGATAGTGCTGTCCGCCGCAACGAGCGGATGCTTGTCGCAGGACGAGATCGATGGCGAAGACCTGCAGGAACAGGCATTGGGGCAGCTCGAGCAGGCGTTGTACGATAGCAGCGACATTCGTACCACGGCAGGCTCCGCGATGGTGGACGCCTACTTCGCGACCCTGGCCGATGGGGACGCTTTTGAGTATTGCGGTCTGATCGTGAAGAAGCCGGCGGGGGACTTTCGGGCGGGCGCCCCCAAGACCTCTCGACTTTCACTGAAGTGCGCCGCCACCATATCACTGGCGACCGGTGAAAAAGTGGTTGGCTACTATCACACCCACACTGCTGCGTCCTTGCCCGGCATTTCCACAGCAGACAAGCAGGAGTCTATCGCCACGAAGCGGGAATATTTTGTGCTATCGACGGCAACGGGATGCGGTGAGCAGTATAGCCCCAGCACTGGCGTGATCACGAACCTCGGATGCCCCTTCTGAAAGCCAAGCACGAAGCCGGCGGTATGGGTTGGGTGCTCGTCGCAGCGCTACACTGGCACTGCGCTGGCTCCTCCACTCTCGTGCCTCCGGCTTCTGCCAGCGAGCCGCGCTCAGCGCAAGGGACTCACGCTCCGTCCACCGCGGCGTCGCGAGCTGAACGATCGCCGTGGCCCGGCATCGCCGCGCTCTCTGCTCCGCCGCGCGCCGAAGAGTGCACTTATTCCGCCGCGCAGCCGTGGTTGATGTGGCAGGGAGCAGGGGATCAGCTAGCGCCGCGGAGAATGGCGGCACGTCCCGTGGTGGTCGCTCCGTTGCCCTTCGCGGCACCGCCCGTGCTCGAAGTAGGGTCCAGCGGAACACGCACCGTCGTCAAAGTTGCCAACGGCTGGCTGGTAGCGGTGGATCGCGGCGAGAACGGCGGCGGCCTGTACTGGGTACGAGCCGAGACATTGGAAGCGCAGCGAATAGACGGGAGTCTCATCGACTCGGTGCGCTGGGTCGGCACGTCCGAGTTTGGGATCCTGGCAGTGGCGGGCCTGTGCCATGGTGATGCTTGTGCGCAGCGCACTTCGCTGTATGAGCTTTCCTCCACTGTCGAAGGGGGCTGGGGGCTGCGACCGTTGGCACTGTTGAAAGGCTGTCCGGCGGCGATCAGCTTGGCGCCAGCGGGTACCGCGCTCGTCGTTGCAGCACATTGCGGCGCTCTCCACCAGATCGAGGCAGACGCAGCGCGTGAGGTCGCCGTGTGGCCAAGGCATCTCGGCCCAGTCCAAGTAGTCGTGACGCGCAGTGCAGCGGATGCGGTCTACTACGTGAGCTTTGGGCGCGTCGTTGCGCGGTTTCGGGCAGGCCAGTCCGAGTGGTTTGCTCCGCTGGAATGCGCGAGTGTTGCCACAGAGCCGAGCGGTCGTTGTCGCTGCGTCAGCGCTGCCCCGTAGCTGGGTGATCCACTCGGGGTGAGCCGCACGGTGACCAGCACGGGCGCGCGGCGCGCCATTTCGCCCCGTGTGGGGCACGGCCGCGTGCGGCGCTTGCACCGGCCACGCCCTGGGGCTCGCGCGCGCCAGCGGCGCGCTCATTGCATCAAAACATGACCGATGTCATCGGGCACTTGGTCTGCACGGGCGCAGCGCGCCCGGGAACGCGCCGTGTTCGGTGCGCGTGTCGCGCTGGACGTGTTGCTGATAGCGACCGGCTGCGCCGGCGCCTGGCTGGTCGCGCTCTGGGCCATCGGGGCCCTGGTCGTGTACGACTCGCCGGCGGGCGAACCCATCGTTACCGGCGGGCAGCCAGAATCACAACTGTCCGAGGTGTACGCTTTCGATGACCTGCCGCGCGTCATCGAGGGCGCCGTGTCCTGCCCACGCATCGAGCTGATCGAATACGCTGGCACCAGCGTTCGGTTCCTGCCTCCGGCACGAGTGGCAGCGCCGTTTCGCGAGCGCATCGTGGAGCTCGAACGGGTGGTGCGCGAGACGTCTCTACTCTTTTACGGCCGTGCGCCCAGCGCGCTACTCATCGCAGCGTCCTACGACTGCCGTCCCGTCACCGGCAACCGCCAGCGGCTGAGCGAGCATGCGCTCGGCAACGCCCTCGACATCACCGCGTTCCGCTTCGACGCCGACCCCGCGACGGGCGAAGCGGCATTCGACGTGCGCGTCGATCGTCACTGGAACGCCAGCGGCGATGCGCTCGTTGAGCGACACGCCCGCTTCTTGCACGCGCTCACGCAGGCGCTGATCGCCCGCAACGTCTTCCGCACCCTGCTCGGACCTGCACACCCTGATCACCAGGATCACTTCCACTTCGACATGGCGCCCCACCACTACATCGAGCTCTGAGTGGCCCCGCGTTCTCGAGAACAGCGGAACAGCACGTGTCAGGGGAACTCGGGTCCCTCGACGCCACCGCGGTCGGTCAGGTCCCGGGCGCCCTGGCCGCGCGCGACGACGGCCGAAGCGCGCGTGAGGATGTCGGGATTGGCCGCGATGTCGTCTTCCAGTCCGCTGACGGAGCCATGGCAGTTGGCGCACACGCCGTTGAACAGCTGGCGCGGAAACGACTGCCGCGCCGATTCGCCGGGATAGAACTGCATGGCCTCGCGCTGATGGTGCAGCGTGGGGGCCGAGTCTCCCTCGAGCTGGATGTTCACGGCCACGTTGAAGGGTACGCCGCCGGGCAGGCGTACATGGGCCGAGCCGTCTTTGGCATCGGGGGAGACACTGCCGAGCGAGCGGCGCCGTACGTACAAGGGGCCGAACGCGTCGCTGGTCGCGAAGGCGCCAGCGTTGGCGAAGCTCGTGACGCCGGGCGTAGGCGGCAGTTGCTCCCAGAACTGCACGTCGCCCGATACCTGGGCGAAGGGGCGGCCGCTGCGCGTGTTCTGGAACAACAGCGTCGCGAGCAGCGGCAGGTCGAGGTAAGTGACGTCCGAGAAGCCGCCGCCGCTGTCCACCCGCGTGGCGCCGTTGGGTTCGTCGATGCGCGAGCGGAAGACGGGTCGAGCGGCATGCGCATACACGGCGATGGGCCAGAGCAGGTCGTCCGCTCCGCTCGACAGCTCGCGCCGCTCGCCGCTCACCGGGTCGACCACCGCGAGCGCGAAGCTGCCCCCGATGCGACCGAGGTCGGTCGCGCCCGCCGCATAGCTGACCAGCACGCGCCCGTTGGGCAGCGGCGAGGGGCTCAGGTACGCGCCTCGCGTCGCGCTCAGGTTACCGGTGGCCGCTGGATCGGGCAGCTGGATCGAGTGCTGATAGAAGTCCTTGTTGGGCCAATCGATGGCGTCCGGGTCGACCAGGTAGTCTTCGGGGCGGTCACTGCGCTGGTCGATGCCCAGGCTGCGGTTGATGATCGCCAGCGTGCCGGCGCCGCGTGCGGCGCCTTGCTGGCTGAAGATGCCGGCCAGGTTGCGGTCGCTCAGCTCCACCACCTCCGTGAACTGGTTGAAGCCCACGCTGGCGCGCGATCCAAAGAGCGGGTGGTAGTCGCCGCCGTCGAGATTCATGCGCCGGCCGGCGATCTGATAGAACCCGGGGCCGCGCTTCTCGACGGAAAAAATCAGCCGACCATCGACCATGAACGAAGGCTCCAGCTCCTGATCCAAGAGGAAGGTCAGCTGGCGGATCCCGCCGGGCTCGCTGACGTACAGGTTCGCGTTCAGCCGGCTGGGGTCGGCGGGGGAGCGCTGCGGGCCGTGGTAATCGAAGGCGCTCGTGTTCGTCACGTTGCCGCGGGTGGAGGAAAATACGATGCGCTCGTCGGGGCCAAACGTGGGATCGAAGTTGTGCACCAGCTCGCCGTTGCTCGGCACGGGCCGGCCCGCGTCGTCCACGGCCGGCGCATCGATGGTGCCTTCCACGCCGCAGCTCGCGCCGTCGATCACGTAGATGCGCCAGGGCGCGTCGGCCGCGCTACGTGCGGAGAACGCGATGCGTTTGCCGTCCCAGGAGGCGCTCGGGCGCCGCACGTCGACACCCGTGCCGAGCCCGCAGCCCGCGAGCAAGCTCTCCGGCGCTCCCGTCAGCGTGGGCCAACCGTCGGCGCCGATCGCGGCGCGCACCCGCAACAGGTCTGCGCCCGGCGCAAAGCGCTCGAAATCCTGGGGGCTGGCGGGACCGGAGCCCGCGGGCGAGCGCACGTACACGATCTCGGTCATGCCCGGGTCGCTCGGCATGCGCGCCTGGCGCTCCAGGCCGATCCAGGCGGCGAGCACGCAATACGGGTTCTGCTGGTCGAGCGGGCCCGTGGCGGCCGCGCTCAGATCGCAGGCTGCGGGATTGCCCACGTCCGAAAACAACGAGCCGCCGCGATGCACGACGCCGGTGCGTCGCGGCGGCAGGTTCTTGCGCAGGATGCGGCTCGCGTTCGGGTCGTTCGACTCGAGCGAGACCTGTTCCAGCGACAGCTCGTAGTTGCGGCGCGTCGCCGGCAGACTGAAATGGCCGGCGCTGCCGCCGTGCAGGCGGTACTCGTGGCCCATGCCCGGCGAGTGGCAGCCGAGCTGCATGCAGCCCTTCTTGACCAGCATCGGCTGCACGCGGTCGCTGAAGAAGACGAAGCCCGGATCGTCCGAGTCGCGGCTGGCGCCGCCCTTCTGCTCCGCCCATTCGAACAGGGCCTCGTAGTCGGGGTCGTCGGAGCTGGTGAACACGGTGCCGCCCTCGTGAAAGGTGCCGCCGGCAGCCGGGTCGAGCGCGCGCCGCAGGATCTCGCTGGTGCGCGGAATGCGCGAGACGTAGTCGCCTACCTCGAAGTAGTTCCAGCGCAGCTGCTCGTCGCTGTTGCCGCAGGTCAGGTACATGGAGTTGCCGGGCGAGCCGTGGCAGTTGCCGGCGGCGCAGCGCTGTCCCAGCACCGGGTTGACGTTCGCGGCAAAACCAGCGAAATCGGCGCTGTCCGGGTCGCGGTTGGGATTGAACGCGGGGTCGCTGCCGAGCGTGGCGTTGCATTCGGAGAGCGGCCGCGGCTCTTCCAGCGCCAGCGTGTTGTTCTCGGTGGCACCGCGCGAGATCCAGCGCGACAGCTCGCTGAAGGAGACGCTGGTGACGTCCAGCAGGCGCCCGCCGCTGTGCGCGACATCGGTCGTGATGTAGACCGGCTCGTCGCCTTTCCAGTTGCTCAGCCCGAGCTGAAACGGTGGCAACGTCTTGAGCAGCAGGTCCGGCATGGCGTACGGCCCGTACGGGACCAACAGGTCGCGGCGCTTGTCGAGCGCCTCGTACGTGTCGAAGCTGATGTTGCCGAAGGAGTTGCCGCGCGTATCCTGGAGCAGGTGGCACTGCGACCCGCTCGGGCTGGTGGCGCAGCCTGCGTGCAAGATGGGGGAGATCTTGCGCGCGTAGTAGGTCTCCCCGGGGTCGGGCTGCTGCTGCGAGCAAGACCAGCCGAGCAGGGCCAGCAAGGCGCCGGGCAGCCGCGCGCGCAAAGTCGATATGTCCAGGTGCTTCATGTCAATCGCACTCCCACGACCAGGACTACGGCCGTGATCGGCTGGTCCAGAATGGGTTGAGAAGCGGGCTTTGTGCCGCAGCGCGCGGCGCAAAGCCCGCTTTTCCTAGATCCTGGATCCTCTCCCTGCTTACAGTTGCCGCAAGGCTACGCTGGCGGCGTCGCGCACGAAGTGGTCGGGGTCGTTGTCGCGTGCGTCCTGTACCGCCTGGCGGACGCCGCCATCGCCGATCTCTCCGAGGGCCGTGGCTGCGGCCGCGCGCACGCTCGGCACGGGCTCGTTGGCGGGCGAGAGCTTGGCCGCGATGCCCACGACCGAGTCCCTGGCCTTCAGCGAACCGAGCGCCTCCAGGGCGCGTGTGCGCACCGTCGAGGAGGGGTCGCCCAAGAGCAGCGTGATCTGGGCGATGTCATTGAAGGCGTTGATGCGCGTGCTGGCGTGCACGGCGGCGATGCGCACCTGCTCGTCCGGATCGCTCAGGGCCACGCTGAGCTCACCGTTCGGGCCGGCGGAGTTCAGGCGCTGCAGCGCGTGCACCGCGCTCCGTCGCACCAGGGCCGACGGATCGTCCACGATCGCCCGAGCGACGTGCGACGTGCCGGCGGAGCTCAAGAACTCGCCGAGCGCCTCGGCGGCATAGGCGCGTTGCTTCTCCGAGTTGCTCTTGTCGTCCAGCGTCGCGACGGTGCGCGAGTACACCTGGCCGGGGCCGAACACGCCGAAGATGCGGCGGCGCAGCCACCAGGCGCTGATCTCGCGCGTCTTGGCGTTGTCGTCGTAGAGCAGCTTGGACACCGCCGGGATGCAGTCGAGGCACTCGACCTTCTCTCCGTGCTCGAGCGCGCGCCAGATCTCGGTCGGGGCGAAGCCGCCCTTGGCGACGTTGCGCAGCCGCGCCGGCGTGGTCAGGGTCTCGAGCGAAGCCTGATCCATCTGCTGGTAGACCAGGGCGCGCCCGGCGGTGTTGCGGGCTTGCAGGCTGGCGTCGCCGTTGGCATCCTGCGCTTGGCTCAGGGGCGAGGTCGCCAGGGCGGCGAGGAAGGTGAGAGCGGCGCGGACCAGTGAACGATGCTGTTTCATGTGCGTGTTCCTGAAGGGATTCCTGAATGCCATGCCGATTACCGACCCATGGGGCGGAAGGCGGTGTTCTGTCGCGAGTAGTACTGGCCGCCCAGGTCGATGGCGCGGATCAGCTTGACGCGTTCGGCGCGCGTCAAGGTCACGCCGACGTCGTCGGGATGCAGGGTGCGCGTGCCGCCCTTGATGCCGGGGTCGCTGAACGCGGCGCCGAGCGGCCAGGCCGTGCGGTTCGGGTCATGCAGCGCGGTGATGTTGAGCTTCTCGATCAGCGCGCTGTTGCGCGCGTCGCTCGGGCGTGCCCAGGCGGGCGGTGCGCTGCCCGCGCTGAGCTCGGCGCCCATCGCCATGCCCATTTGCAGCGTCGCCGGGTAGAACAGTGAAACGTATGAAGCGGGCCAGGTCGCGACCTCGCGATCGTAGGTCACGGTGATGGGGCGGTCGCTCAGGTCGAGCCGCGGCAGCGTGTAGGGGGTCGCGATACCGGTCTCCTCGTCGGTCATGGTCACCGTGTAGGTCTCTTGCGGGCCGCTGCCGTTGGTCGTCTCGTTGTGGCAGCTGGCGCACTTGCTGGTGAGCAGGGCCTGGATCTCGTTGCCTTCCTTGCCGGGGTTGGCGTTGTCCCAGGGGTACTCCTGGCGTTCCGAGACCGGTTGCAGGAAGTTCTGCGGGGCCGCTGCTGCCAGCGTGAGCGCGCCTTCCGAGGGCCGGAAGGCCTCGGTGCGCCGCTCGTGGCAGCCGCCGCACACGCGCGATTCGCCCGGCATGGCCTGGATCCAGGTGGTCTGGCTGCGGATCATCAGATCGAAGTCGTCGATCGGCTGCAAGTGCATCGGCACGTACGGGGGCACGTCTGCGAGCCAGGAGCCGTCCTCGTGGACCTCCGCCTCACCGAGCAGCGCGGCGCCTTCGGCCATGGTCAGGCCGAACATCGTCACGCCGGGCGCGCCTTCCGAGGAGAAGCCCTCGATGATGCGCACGCGCGTCGCAGACTTCAGCGCGTCGTCCATCGTGGCGTCGTGGAACTGCGCGCCGGAGACGGTGTTGCCGTGCAAGCTGTAGAGCGAGGTCTGCTTGATGTCGACCGAGCCGAGGCGAGCCGGGATGCTGGCATCATTCGAGGTCTGCACACTGCTCAGGATCGGCGGTTCCACCCGCGCCAGCACCGGGCGCGCATCGAGCTCCCAGGAGTTCTCGTAGTTCACTACCAGCTCGTTGCTGTGCTTGCTGGTGTTGTAGATGTACAGGCCGAAATCGGGCGGGCTGAGCGACATTTCGTCCAGGTCGTTGACGGAGCCCTTGGCCCAGCTGACCAGGATGCGTCCGTCCGGCAACAGGTAGGGTGAGCGGTAGCGGCCGACGTTGTTGGGCGAGGGCGAGTTGTCGAGGGGCACACCGGGCGTGAGTAGCTCGTAGTGGGGCTTCTCCTTGTCGAGCACGCTCGGATCGGCCTCGGAGCGCACGTCGACGCGCATCAGCGCGCCGGCCTGGATCGTGCCTTCGCGGTTGGTGGCGATGCCGACGAATACGTTCTGATCCTTCGTCTCCTGCATCTGCACCAGGGAGTTCCAGAACTTGTCGTGCTGGCCCGCGACGGCGACCATCTTGGTGCAGTCGGGGTTGGCGGCGAACACCTTCAGGTCGTTGACGTTTTCCAGGTGCTCCCAGCGCGAGTAGCCGATCTTGCCGCTCTGCATGCTGAACAGGTTCACGGTGTGCGACAGGTTCTGCGAGCACACGTTGCGGTCGGCGTCTCCGCCGTCGCGCGTGATGGTGGCCAGCTGGGTCACGTCGCGGCCGTGCTCGTACTCGTCGGCGCGCGTGCCCATGTCGGTGTACTCTTGGTTGGTGACGAACGCGATCTTGCCGCCGGCTACCCAGATCGGCTGCTGGTCGTCGCGGTCACCGAACGTGAGCTGCCGGATGGCGAAGTCGCCGTCTTTCGCAGCGAGGTGGGCGGTGTAGATGTGATAGTGCTGGTCGTCGCCGCCGCGGCGCATGCTGAAGGTCAGCTCTTGCGCGTCGAAGCTCACGTCGATGCCCACCACGTCGGCGAGCGCATACTCGTCTCCCGCGATGATGTTGCGGGTCGCGCCGCTTTTGAGGTCGCGCACCTCGATGCGCGCGCCCGGCACGTAGCGCCGGTAGTCCATCACCTGGCCCATGCCGCCGGCGACGTCGATCTGGACTTGCCCATTTTCGTCGACGCTCGTGTGCTGGCGCACCGTGTAGACGATCTCTTGCAGGTCGCCGTTCTCGGACCCAGCCGGGTTGGCGTCACTCGAGCAGCCCGTGCCGAGCGTCGCGCTGCCGAGCAACATGGGGAGCAGGTACAGGGAGGTGCGCGGTCTCTGGGTGTTCATGGGCTCTCGGATCCTCTGTGGGTTCGCCCCCGGCGCCGGTCCGCGTGGCGGACGGCGCTGCAGGCGCTGGTAGCCCCTGCTTTGCACGGCGCGGGCCAGGCAAATCCTGCGCGTTTTCCCCGCTTCCCACCCGCCCCTGGTGGGCTGCACCCCCCAAAGCGGCGATCCCGGCAGGGGGTCAGAACCCCCGCCGGGTGCAGCCGAAGGCAGCGCGCGCAGCGCGAGTCCGCGAACGGTGTTGCACAACTGAACGCGCGCCTTTTGTAGGACTCTCGTCTACAATGGCGCCGTGGATGATTTGAAGTGGGATGCCCAGGGCCTGATCGCTGCGGTCGCGCAGGATCGTCTGACGGGCCAGGTGCGCATGCTGGCGTGGATGAATCGACAAGCCCTGCAGGCGACACTAGAGAGCGGCCAGGCAACGTTCTACAGTCGCTCGCGCGCCGCGCTCTGGCGCAAGGGCGAGACCAGCGGCCACGTGTTGCGCGTGCACGAGGTGGTGGCGGACTGTGACGGCGATACGCTGCTCCTGCTGGTCGATCCCGAGGGGCCGAGCTGCCACACGGGCAGAGCGACGTGCTTCTTTCGGCGTATCGAGACCAGCGACACGGGCGCCGCGGCCCACGCTCCCGACGTCGAGCGCGACGCGGCCCCATTTCTACTGTCCCTGGAAGAGGAGATTCGTCAGCGCGCCAGCAGCACTGCCGCCAAAAGCTACACACGCTTCCTGCTCGATGGCGGGCCTCAGCGCATCGCGGGAAAAATCAGCGAGGAGGCGGCGGAGTTGAGCCAGGCGCTGCAGGCAGAGAGCGACGATCGCGTCGTGAGTGAAGCGGCCGACGTGCTGTATCACGTGCTCGTCGGTCTGCGCGCGCGCGGTTTGGATTGGCGCCGCGTTATCGAAGCCTTGGCCGCGCGGGCGGGCCAGAGCGGCCACGCCGAGAAAGCCGCCCGCCAGCAAACATGAATGGAATCCAGGCGCCAATGGAATCCAGGCGCCCGCAAAGCCTGTTCCCAGCGAGAACTCTGGCCGTACTGTCGAGCGCGACACACGGTCTTCTAGAGAAAGGCCGAGGTCAGTGCAGCCTTCCATGCCTAAAGTCCTGATTTTCGAGTCCGATACCCGATTTGCCGATGAGCTGAGGAGAGGTCTCGAGCAGCAGGCCTGTGCCGTGACCGTGGTCGGCGATGCCACCGAGGGCCTGCAGATCGCCGCCAATAGTCGCCCCGACCTGATCCTGCTGACGGTGGAGCTGCCGCGGGTCAACGGCTTTTCGGTCTGCAACAAGCTCAAGCGCGACCCGGGCCTGAAGAGCGTGCCGCTCATCATCATGAGCAGCGACTCGAACGAGGACACCTTCAGCCAGCATCGCCGGCTCAAACATTCGCGCGCGGAGGACTACGTACACAAGCCGATCGGGTTCGTGGATCTGCTGCCGCGCATTCGCGCTCTGGTACCCCTGCAGGATCTGCCGGTGGATCTGCATTCGGCGGACGAGGTCGTGCATATCGGGGAGGAGGGCGCCGCGCTGGACGGCTACGTAGAGGTCGATCCCGACTCGGCCGAGGACACGCAGTTCGACACCGAGATCGAGGCCGAGCTGCAGGAGGTGGAGTCGATTCCCCCCGAGTCGGGCGTCGACTCGGAGGTGGACGAGTTCACCGAGCACGCCTTTGACGCCATGCTCGACGAGGACGCGCTCGCAGCGCGCAGCGTGGAGGACCCCGACGGCGAGGATCCGGACACGAAGGTCGATGCCACCCGTAGCCTGCTGCCCGCGCCGGAGTCGCCGCGCCCGAGCGTCGTTTCGCAGCCGGTCTCGAGCGCGCCGGTTTCGCCGCGCCCCACGCACTCGCAAAGCCCTGAGTTCGTGGTGCCGCGGCTCTCGGAGAGCGAGGCGCTGGCGGCGCTCGATCCACGCGCACTCGCGGAACGTGACGACGCGATCCTGGAGCTGCAGGAGCTGCTGGCGGCTTCTCAGGCGGACCAGGAGCGCCTGAGGGCGGAGCTCGCGGCGCTGGCCCAGCGCCGGATCGAGCTTGAGCAGCGCCGCGCGGAGCTCGAGCGAGAG
>Ga0207675_100000660_pt1 | contig 33957 bp, 35 predicted proteins | sample KBSSwiS42_FD_184305 | JGI IMG/M metagenome (GOLD analysis project Ga0207675, IMG submission 184305) | Switchgrass rhizosphere microbial communities from Kellogg Biological Station, Michigan, USA - KBS Switchgrass S4-2 (SPAdes) (version 2) | ecosystem: Host-associated > Plants > Roots >...
ATCGCCATCATCACGCCGGGCAGCGTCTTGTCGCAGCCGGCGAAGCCGACCAGCGCGTCGTACTGGTGCGCCTGCATCACCGCCTCGATCGAGTCGGCGATCAGCTCGCGCGAGACGAGGCTCATGCGCATGCCGCGGTGGTTCATCGAGACGCCGTCGGAGACCGAGATCGTCGTGAACGGCACCGCGACGCCCTGCGCCGCGGCGACGCCGAGCCGCGCGGCGTCGGCCTGCGGGCCGAGCGACATCGAGCACGGCGTGTTCTCGCCGTGCTGGCTGACGATCGCGACGACGGGCTTGCCCATGTCGTCGTCGCTCATCCCGGTCGCGCGCAGGAACGCGCGGTGCGGCGCGCGGTCGAGGCCTTCCTGGACGATCGCGGAGCGGAGCTTTTTCATGACCGTGTCGATGCGTGCTCGCGGATGATCGCTTCGATCGAGCTGTCGTGCACGAGGCCGAGCGACTCGGCGCGCGCGAACGACGCGTCCCGCGGCCAGCGGCCGAACTGCGCCTCGATGCGGGGATCGGGAGCGAAGCGGACGCGCGCCGGCGCGGCGGAGTCGACGCGGCCGAGCGCGGCGACGATCTCGCCGATCGAGACGGCGAGCGCCGGCGCGGTGACGGCGCGCTGCACCCCCAACGCCGCGCCGTCGATGTCGGCGAAGCGGAGCAGATTCGCGATCGTCGTTCGCTTCGACGCGACCCAGATCGTCGCGTCCGGCCCGACCGGGCAGACGTACGCGCGGCCGGCGAGCGGCTCGCGGATGACGTCGCTGTTGAACGCCGACAGCGCTCCGTTGGCGAGCGGCGGCCGCACGACGACGCCCGAGAGCCGCAGCGCCCGGCCGTCGACTTCGTCGCGGCGCGCGAGGTCGGCGAGCAGCAGCTCGACGATGCGCTTGGTCGTGCCGTAGCTGAGCGTCGGCCGCGGTTCGGTGTCGTCGTCGATCCGCTCCGGCAGCGGCGTTCCGAACACCGCGATCGAGCTCGCATGAATGACCCGGACGATCGGGCCGCCGCGGCGCGCCTGCGCGCGGCAGCGGTCGAGGAGCAACAACGACGCGTCGAGGTTGACGCGGCGGCCGAGGTCCCAGTCGGTCTCGGCGGCGCCGCTCACGATGCCGGCGAGGTGGAAGACGCGGTCGACCGGCGACTCGAACAAGCGGCGCACGTGCGCGGGGTCGGCGATGTCGCCGTCGTCGCGGTCGGTCGCGATCACGTCGCAGCCGCTCGCGCCGAGCGCGGCGACGAGCGCGCTGCCGAGATAGCCGCGAGCGCCGGTGACGACGACCTTCATGCGCTTGGGAGCTCGCCGCTAGCGACGTGCCGCGCCGGCGGTGATGTCGGTCTTCGTCATCCGCTCGACCCAGCGCGCGAGCTCGCTGACGCTCGCATCGGCTGCAGCGTCGCGCGCCGCCGCGCGCCAGAGCTCGTGGCCGAGCGCGGAGAGCGGCGCCGGAACGTCGGCGCTCTTCGCGAGCTGCATCGCGATGCCGATGTCCTTCAGCATCAGCTGCAGCTTGAACGGATCGTCGAAGCTGCGGCTGATGACGCGCTGGCGCAGATGCGTCTGCGAGATCCACGACATGCCGGTCGAGCGGTCGAGGACGTCGACCATCGCCGCGGGATCGAGGCCGACGCGCTTGCCGATCGCGAGCGCCTCGACGACGGCGAGAAAGTTGCTCGCGGTGACGAGGTTGTTGAGGCACTTCATCGCGTGGCCGGCGCCGAGCGGACCGAGATGGAAGACGGCCTTGCCCATGACGTCGAGCAGCGGGCGGACACGCTCGACGTCGGCTTCGCTGCCGCCGCACATGAAGACGAGCTCGGCCGCCTCGGCGCCCCACTGCGCGCCCGAGACCGGCGCGTCGACCATCGCGCAGCCGGCGGCGACGAGGAGACGCCCGGTCGCTTCGGTCAGCCACGGCTCCGACGACGACGTGTCGAGCACGAGCGATCCCGGCTTCAGCCCGCGCAGCAGGCCGTCGTCGCCGCAGACGAGCTGCTGCACGACGCTGCCGTTCGGCACCATCGCGACGACGACGTCGCTGCGCGCCGCGAGCTCGGCGGGAGTCGACGCCGCATGCGCGCCGAGCGTCGCGGCGAGCTCGCTCGCGAGGCCGGGAACGACGTCGTAGAGCGTCATCGCATGGCCGGCGGCGGCGAGGTGCGATGCCATCGGGCGGCCCATGACGCCGAGGCCCGCGAAGCCGAGCGAGAGGGGGCGCGTCGTCATGCGTTCAGGGTTTACGAGGAAGCCGGCGCTCGAGAACACCGCGTTCCATGCAGGCAAACACTGCACGGTCGCCGTTGCGGCCGACGATACACTTTTCGCGGGCCGCGACGGCCTGCTCGGAGACGAAGACATGCCTGCTTCCCGCTTCCTCGCTGCGCTCGCCGCCACGCTCGCGCTCGTCGCCGGCGCGCCTGCGCACGCGCAGACCGTGCTCACGATGTCGAGCTGGGTGTCGCCGACGCACTCGCTGACGCGCGACGTGCTCATGGTCTGGGCCGCGAACGTCGAGAAGGCGACCAACGGCCGCGTCAAGTTCCAGATGCTGCCCAAGCACCCGTCGGCGCCGCCCGGAACGTTCGACGCGGTGCGCGACGGTCTCGTCGACGTCTCGTTCGTCACCGCGAGCTACACGCCGGCGCGCCATCCGCTGCCGCTGCTCGCCGAGCTGCCCGGCGCCGGTGCGACCGCCGAGATCAACTCGGTCGCGTTCTCGCGCATCCACTGGAAGTACCTGCAGGCGGCCAACGAGTACAAGGGCGTCAAGCTGCTCGGCGTCTTCACGCACGGGCCGGGGCAGATGTTCACCGTCAGCAAGCCGGTGCGCTCGGTCGCCGACCTCTCGGGGCTCAAGATCCGCACCGGCGGCGGCGTCGCCGAGCAGGCGGCAAAGGCGCTCGGCGCATCGCCGCTCGTCAAGCCGGCGCCCGAGTCGTACGAGATCCTGTCGTCGGGAGTCGCCGACGGCACCTTCTTCCCGCTCGAGTCGATCCGCTCGTTCAACCTCGACAAGGTCGTCAAGTACGCGACGCTCTTTCCTGGCGGCTTCTACTCGTCGTCGTTCGGCTTCTTCATGAACGAGGACAAGTGGAACAAGCTGTCGAAGCAGGACCAGGACGCGATCACGTCGGTCTCGGGCGAGGCGCTCGCGCGGCTCGCCGGTCGCTCCTGGGACGCCGCCGACCGCGGCGGCATGGAGGGCCTCAAGGCGGCCAACGTGACGATCATCGAGGCGAGCCCCGAGTTCATCGCCGACGTCCGCAAGCGCACCGATTCGCTCGTCCAGGACTGGATCAAGTCCGCCAACGCCAAGGGCGTCGACGGCGCCAAGGCGTATGCGGAGTTCCACGAGGAGCTGAAGAAAGTCGCGGCCGGGAAGTGAGCGCGCCCGACCCGCGCCCGGCCCTCACCAGCTGCGCCTGGATCCTCGCCGACGAAGGCCATGAGTCCGGCCTCGCTGGGCAGCTGACCGCGCGCGGCCCGGAGCCCGGCACCTACTGGACGCTGCCGCTCGGCGTCGCGTTCGACGAGGCCGACCACGCGGCGTGGCTGCTGATCGACGACACGCTCGCGGTGCGCGCGGGCGACGGTGCCTATGGAATCCGCGAGCCGAATCCGGCGACGCGGTTTCACTTGTGGGTCTATCGCGCGCGGCCAGACGTGCGCGCGATCGTGCACACGCATCCGCCGGCGGCCTCTGCGCTCGCTGCCGCGGAAACGCCGCTCGTCGTCGGCCACATGGACGCGACGCCGCTCTTCGACGACCTCGCATTCCTCGCTGAGTGGCCGGGGCTGCCGACCGCGGATCGCGAAGGCGAGATCATCGCCGGCGCGCTCGCCGACAAGCACGCGATCCTGCTCGCGCACCACGGCCTGCTCGCCGCCGGCCGCTCGGTCGCCGAAGCGGCGTTCCTCGCCGTCTTCATCGAGCGGATGGCGCGGCTGCAGCTCGACGCCGCGCGCGTTGGCGGCATCCGTCCGGTTGCTGCCGACGAAGCGCGGCGCGCCCGCGACTTCCTGCGCACCGACCGCATCATGGGGCTCACCTTCGACGCCTGGGCGCGCAAGGCGGCGCGGCGGCGGGGCCGCGCGGCGTGAACGCGCGGTTGCGCTCGCCGGAGGCGCGCGACTGGCTCGAGCGCGCGCTCGGCGTCATCGCCGCCGCCGTGCTGTTTGCGATGATGATGCTGACCGCGGCCGACGTCGTCGGCCGCTACGTCCTCAACCGCCCGGTGCCGGGCGCGTTCGAGATGACCGAGATGATGCTCGCCGCGCTCATCTACTGCGGTCTGCCGCTCGTCTCGCAGCGGCGCGAGCACATCGTCATCGACACCTTCGACTACCTGATGAGCCGCGGCGTCAAGCGCGGCCTCGACATGGCAGCCGAGGTGCTGTGCAGCGCGACGCTGTTCGGCCTCGCCTGGCTCGTCTTCGGCCGCGCCGGGCGCGTCGCCTCGTACGGGGACACGACCAACGTGCTCAAGCTTCCGCTCGCGCCGGTCGCCTACCTGATGGCGACGATGCTCCTCGTCGGCGCGATCATCCACCTCTGGCTCATCTTCGTGCCGCACGGCGAAGACGACGGCAAGAGCATCGTCTAGGGCCTGTCGACGCCATGACCGAAGCGCTCACCGCCCTCGTCGCGATGCTCGTGCTCTCGTTCGTGCGCGTGCCGATCGCGTTCTCGATGGGCATCGTCGGCTTCCTCGGACTCTGGTACATGCGCGGCCTCGCGCCGTCGATGGCGTCGGCGACGACGGTCGTCTACGAGACGGGCTTCCAGTACACGCTCTCGGTCGTCCCGCTCTTCATCCTGATGGGCAACTTCGTGACGCGCGCCGGAATGTCGCGCGAGCTCTACCGCGCCGCGTACACGTTCGTCGGCCACTTCAAGGGCGGCCTCGCGATGGCGACGGTGATCGCGTGCGCCGGCTTCGGCGCGATCTGCGGCTCGTCGATCGCGACGGCGGCGACGATGACGCGCGTCGCGTATCCGTCGATGCGCGATCACCACTACTCCGATGAGCTCTCGGCCGGCGCGATCGCCGCCGGCGGCACGCTCGGCATCCTGATCCCGCCGTCGACGATCATGGTGATCTACGGGATCATGACCGAGACCGGCATCGGCAAGCTGTTCGCGGCCGGCGTCATGCCCGGAATCGTCGCGACGGTGCTGCTCTGCGGCGCGGTGCGCTGGATCACGTGGCGCAACCCGGACGCCGGCCCCGCCGCCGAGCGCAGCGGCTGGCCCGAACGCATCAAGGCGCTGAAGGACGTCTGGGCGGTCGCCGCGCTCTTCGTCATCGTCATGGGCGGCATCTACGGCGGCGTCTTCACCGCGACCGAAGGGGCAGGCATCGGCGCGTTCGGCGCGTTCTGCTTCGCGCTGGCGCGGCGCGCGCTCGACCTGAAGGGCCTGCTCGCAGTGCTCGTCGAGAGCGCGCGGACGACGTCGATGCTGTTCGTGATCCTGGTCGGCGCGCTGATCTTCGCCAACTTCGTCAACTACACGACGATGCCCGACGACCTCAAGGCGCTCGTCAGCCGCTACGAGATCAGCCCGATGACGGTGATGGTCGGCATCTGCGTCATCTACGTCCTCCTCGGCACCGCGATGGAGGAGCTGTCGATGATCCTGCTCACGGTGCCGGTGTTCTTCCCGCTCGTCGTCCACCTCGGCTTCGATCCGGTTTGGTTCGGGATCATCATCGTCGTCGTCGTGATGATCGGCCTGATCAGCCCGCCGGTCGGGATGAACATGTTCGTCGTCAAGAACATGCTGCCCAACGTCTCGACGGCGACGATCTTTCGCGGCGTCACCCCGTTCGTGTTCGCGGAGGTGGCGCTGCTCGCGGTCCTGGTCGCGTTCCCGTGGCTCAGCCTGGTGCTGCCGCGGCTGATGAAGCTCTAGGCCCTAGCCCGCGAGGAGCAACGACGATGGCGAACGAACGACGGCTGATCAGCTCGGGATCGACGTTCGAGGCCGAGATCGGCTACTCGCGCGCCGTCGTCGTCGGCCCGTGGATCTTCGTCTCGGGGACGACCGGCTTCGACTATTCGACGATGACGATCGCGGACGACGTCGTCGCGCAGGCCGAGCAGTGCTTGAAGAACATCGCCGTGGCGCTCGCCGAAGCCGGCGCCAGCGTCGCCGACGTCGTCCGCGTCCACTACCTGCTGCCCGACGCCGCCGACTTCGCGCCGTGTTGGCCGGTGCTGCGGCGCTGGTTCGGCGACGTTCGCCCGGCGGCGACGATGCTCTCGGCCGGGCTCGCCGACCCGCGGATGAAGATCGAGATCGAGGTCACCGCGCTGAAGCGCGAGCCTTGAGCGCCTCGTCAGCGCGCGTTCAGCGAAAGCGCAGCCACGCCCAGCAGAGTGCAGTGACGAGCTCGAACGGCAGGGTCAGCACCGCAGGGACGTAGACCGCCGCGGCGAGCACCGGGCTCGACAGCTGCGCCTCGAAGAAGAACGCGATCGCGAACAGCAGCGTTCCGGTGACGAGCCAGCGCAGCATGTAGGTCGGCAGCCAGCGCGCCTGCTCGCGGTTGTGGCGCAGCGACGCGAAGCGCTCGAGCCACGTTCCCGTGCAGGCGTCGCGGAACAGCCAGCCGTAGAGGAAGTAGCGGTAGAGAACCGAATATTCACCGTTCCGGTGCATGGGACGAGACCGTGCTGCCGACGGGGCATCGTAGCCGCGGCGCACGATGCACGCGCATCGCGTGCGCGCACGTCCGCGCTCGCTTCGTGCCTTTGTTGCGTTGCGCGCTACCGGAACAGCAGCGACGGCAGCCAGAGCGAGAACGCCGGCACGTAGGTGACGATCATCAGCGCTGCGATCAGCGCGCCGTAGAAGGGCCAGATCGTGCGCATGACGGTGCCGACCGAGACGCCGCCGATCGCGCAACCGACGAACTGCGTCGTCCCGACCGGCGGCGTGTTGAGTCCGAGCGCACAGTTGATCAGCATGACCATGCCGAACTGGATCTCGCCCATGCCGTACTTCTGGCAGATCGGCAGGAAGATCGGCGTGCAGACGAGGATCGTCGCCGCCATGTCGAGGAAGGTGCCGAGGAGAAAGAGGATGACGTTGACGAGCAGGAAGATGACCCACGGCGTCGAGGTCATCGCGCCGAGCATCCTGCCGGTGAGGTCGGGCACCTCGTAGAGGGCGATGATGTAGCCGAACGCCGCCGAGATGCCGATCAGCAGCAGCACGACGCCGGTCGTCTTCACGGCCTTGCTCGCCGCCTTCAGGAACTGCTCCCACTTGAGCGTGCGGTAGACGACGACGCAGAGGACGAGCGCGTAGAGCACCGCGACCGCCGCCGACTCGGTCGCGGTGAAAACGCCGGAGAGGATGCCGCCGAGGATGAGGACGACGACGAAGAGCCCCGGCAGCGATGCGGCGAACGTTCGCCCGACGGTCGCCCAGCCGGGGAAGACGCCGCGCGGATAGCCGCGCTGCACCGCGACGGCGTAGGCGGCGACGAGGTTGCAGATCGTGAGCACGAGCGCGGGAAGAAGGCCCGCGGCGATCAGCTTCGCGATCGAGACCTTGCCGCCGGCGGCGAGCGTGTAGATGATCATGTTGTGGCTCGTCGGCATGAGGGCACCGACGAGCGCCGCGTGCGTCGTCACGTTGACGGCGTAGTCGGCGTCGTAGCCGTCCTTCTTCATCATCGGGATCATCACCGCGCCCATCGCCGAGACGTCGGCGACCGGCGACCCCGAGACGCCGCCGAACAGCGTGCAGGCGACGACGTTGCTCATGCCGAGCCCGCCGCGGACGTGGCCGACGACGCTCTTCGCGAAGTCGACGATCTTGTCGGCGATGCCGCCGTAGAGCATCAGCTCGCCGGCAAAGATGAAGAACGGAATCGCGAGAAACGAGAACGCGTTCATCCCCGACGTCATCTGCTGGAAGACGACGGCGAGCGGCAGGCCCTCGTAGAGGATCGCGGCGAGCGCCGACAGGCCGATCGAGAACGCGACCGGGACGCCGACGATCAGGAGGCCGAAGAAGACGACCGAGAGGATCGTCAGTGCCATGCTTTTTCGACCTCGACGCCGCGCTTCAGGGCGACGATGTGCTCGATCGAGAAGAGGACGATCAGCACGCCGGCGGCGACGAGCGGGACGTAGCGCCACGACTCCGAGATGCCGAGCGTCGGGATCATGTAGCCGCGCACCGAGACGAACATCAGCACGCAGTTCCACGCCATGATCACGCCGAAGGCGAGCGTCAGCACGTGGATCAGGATGCCGAACGCAAGGTGGAAGTGCTCGGGCAGGAGCGGCCCGAGCAGCTCCATGCCGATGTGTCCGGCATCGCGGACGCCGACAGCGCAGCCGAGCATCGTCACGTAGAGGACGAGCAGCAGCGCGAGGCTCTCGGCCCAGGTCGGCGTGTTGTTGAGGACGTAGCGGCCGAAGACCTGCCAGAGCACGGCGACGAGCAACAGCACGAGGCCGAACACGCCGGCCTGCAGGCACGTGCGCGCGATGCGCGCGCAGACGCGCGTCAGGAGCGGCGCGCCGCGGCCCGGCGGCGCGCCGACGACGTCGGGCTCGATCGCCTCCTGGACCTCGCCGAGCGAAGGAACGATGCCGCCGTGCGGCTCGTCGGGCTGCACCGCCACGCGCCTACTTGGTGTCCTGGATCCGCTTGATCAGGTCCTTCGCCTTCGGGTCGGTGATGAACTTGTCGTAGACCGGCTTCATCGCCGCCTGGAACGGCGCCTTGTCGACCTCGATGATCTGCGCGCCGCCGGCCTTGACGGTGGCGAGCGACTGCTCCTCGCGCTGGTCCCAGAGCTTTCGCATGTACGGGACCGATTCCTTCGCCGCCTGGCGGAGCGCCTTCTGCTCGTCGGCCGAGAGGCCGTCCCAGACCTTCTTCGAGAACAGCAGCACCTCGGGCGCCATCGAGTGCTCGGTCTTCGAATAGAACTTGGCGACCTCGAAGTGGCGCGAGCTCTCGTACGACGGATAGTTGTTCTCGGCCGCATCGACGAGCCCGGTCTTCAGCGCCGTGTAGACCTCGCCATACGGCATCGGCGTCGCATTGGCGCCCATCGCCTCGAGCAACCCCACCCACAGGTCCGACTGCTGCACGCGCACCTTCAGGCCCTTCATGTCGGTGAGCGCATGGATCGGCTTCTTCGCGGTGTACATCGAGCGCGAGCCGCTGTCGTAGTAGGCGAGGCCGATGAAGCCCTGCGCCTCGCAGCTCTTCAGGATCTCCTCGCCGATCGGGCCGTCGAGGACGGCGCGCATGTGCTCCTTCGAGCGGAACAGGAACGGCATCGTCGGCACGACGGTCGTCGGGCAGATGTTGTTCATCGGCGCGATGTTGACGCGCGTCATCGCGACCGCGCCGATCTTGGTCTGCTCGATGGTGTCCTTCTCGGCGCCGAGCGCGCTGTTGTTGAAGACCTTGATCGAGTCCTTGCCGTTGGTGAGCTTCTGCAGCACCGTGCCCATGTACTTGACGGCCTCGACGGTCGGATAGCCGTCGGGGTGGATGTCGGTCGAGCGGAACTCGGTCGCGTGGGTGGAGCCGATCGCTGCGAGCAGCGTGGCGATCGCGATGGGCACGGTCTTCTTCAAGGAAGGTCTCCTCTGGTTCACTGGAACGGGCCGCGGACGACGAACGCGCCGCCCTGGTAGATCGTTGCCGGATCGCCGGACGGCGCCGCCGCGGCGGCCTCGACCGCGGCGCGGAACGGCTCCGAGCTGTCGAGCGCGCGAAAGCCGAGGTGGCGCGCCGGCGTGTTGTCCCACCACGTGCGAGCGTTGTCGGAGACGCCGTAGACGATGCTGTGGCCGACGACCGGCGCGGTGAGCGAAGCGACGACGAGACGCTCGAGATCGTCGTAGCTGAGATACGTCGCGAGCATGCGCCGGTCCTTGGGCTCCGGGAACGACGAGCCGATCCGCAGGCACACGGTCTCGATGCCGTAGCGGTCGAAGTAGAAGCGCGACAGCAACTCGCCGAACGCCTTGCTGATGCCGTAGTTGCCGTCGGGCCGCATCGGATCGCGCGACGAGACGACCTCGTCCTGGCGATAGAACCCGGTGACGTGGTTCGAGCTCGCGAACACGATCCGTCGCACGCGGTGGCGGCGCGCGGCCTCGTAGAGGTTGTGAACGCCGACGATGTTCGCTTGCAGGATCGGCTCGAACGGCCCCTCGGCCGAGACACCGCCGAGGTGAACGACGGCGTCGACGTCGGCGAGCAGATCGAGCACCGCGCCGGCGTCCTCGAGCCTCGCGGCGACGACCTCCTCGCCGGCCGCGGCAGCGCCGAGGTGGGCGATGTCCGAAACGCGCAAGGTCGTGCACTGGCGCGCCAGGCGCGGGCGCAGCACGCGCCCGAGCCCGCCGGCGGCGCCGGTCAGAAGGAGGCGTCGGAATGGGGGCGCCGCAGGCGCCGGCGGGGCGGCAGCGGTCACGGGCTTGGGAACGCGAGGATTGCAGCTGCTCGTCAGTTGTCGTACAACATCCTAAACCGGCAGCGACCCAAGTCAAGGCCGCCCGGGTCGGGGTTTTCCGCAGATGACCGCAGCCACGCTCCAGCGCCGCCCGCCCAAGCTGGCCCACGAGATCGTCGAGTCACTCGGCGGCCGGATCCGCTCGGGCGGCCTCGCCGCGGGCGACAAGCTGCCGACCGAAGCCGACCTGATGGCCGACTTCTCGGTCAGCCGCACCGTCGTTCGCGAGGCGATCTCGCGGCTCCAGGCCGCTGGCCTCGTCGAGACCCGGCACGGCGTCGGCACCTTCGTGATCGCGCCGCCCGGGCCGCTCAGCTTTCGCATCGCACGCGAGCAGTTGGCGACGCTCGACGACGTCATCGCGATGCTCGAGCTGCGCATCGGCGTCGAAGTCGAGGCGGCGGGTCTGGCGGCGCAACGACGCACCGACGACAACCTCGCGCGGATGCGCGCGGCACTCGATTCATTCGTCGCGGCGACCGAGGCGAGGCGCAATGCAGTAGGCGCTGACTTCGAGTTTCACCTCGAAGTCATGCGGGCGACCCAGAACACGCACTTCATCCGGCTGCTGCAGACGCTCGGCACCGCGATGATCCCGCGAGCTCGCTTGGACAAGAAGACCGTCAACGACGAGGCGAGGCAGAACTACCTGCGCCGCGTCCACGCCGAGCACGAGAGCCTGCTCGATGCGATCGTCAACCGCGACCCCGAGGCGGCGCGCGCCGCGGCGCGCACGCACTTGGCGAACAGCCGCGAGCGCTGGCGCCGCGCGGCGGCGCCGGCCGGCAGCGGCGCGGCCGGGCAACCCGCGAATCCGTAGGCCATTGAGGGCGATTCGGTCATTGAGTTGTACGATGACTGATCTCTTAGCCCGACCGCGAGACTTGCGCCATGCCCACCTTCCGACGTCTGTTTCTGGCCTTCGCCGCCGCCCTTGCCATCGGGGCGACGCTTCCGGCGCAAGCCGCGTATCCCGATCACACGGTGACGATCGTCGTCCCGTTCCCGCCCGGCGGTTCGACCGACATGATCGCGCGCACCCTCGCCGCGAAGCTGCAGGAGCGGCTGCACCAGACGTTCATCATCGACAACCGCGCCGGCGCGACCGGAACGATCGGCATGGGCCAGGTCAAGCGCGCGGCGCCCGACGGCTACACGCTCATCGTCTCGTCGCTGGGGCCGTTCGTGATCGCGCCGCACCTGATCAAGAACCTGCCGTACGACATCCACAAGGACATCGATCTGCTGAGCGTCCTCGTGCAGGCGCCGAACGTCCTCGTCGTTCCGGCGTCGTCGCCGTACAAGAGCGTCGCCGACGTCATCGCGGCGCTGAAGCAGACGCCGAACAAGCTGACGTTCGCGTCGTCGGGCAACGGCTCGTCGGACCACCTCACCGCCGAGCTCTTCTGGCAACGCACCGGAACCAACGGCCTGCACGTGCCGTACAAGGGCGGCGCGCCGGCGATGAACGACCTGCTCGGCGGCGTCGTCGACGCGTCGTTCCAGAACATCAACGTCGTCGTCCAGCACGTCGCTGCCGGGAAGCTCCGCGCGCTCGCCGTCACCGGCGACAAGCGCTCGCCGCTGCTGCCCAACGTTCCGACCCTCGCCGAGTCGGGCGTCAAGGGTGCCGACGTCTACTCGTGGCAGGCGATCGCCGCGCCGAAGGGGTTGCCCGCCGAGGTCAAGAAGACGCTGAGCACGGCGATCGTCGCTGCGCTCAACGACCCGCAGATCAAGCCCAAGCTGCTCGACCTCGGCTTCGAGGTCGTCGCCAGCACCCCCGAGCAGTTCGCGGCGATGCAGGCGACCGAGTTCGCGCGCTGGAAGACGGTGGTCGAGACCGGCAAGATCACCGCCGACTGACGCGATGGCCGCTCCACCCGTGCTTCGCGACGCCGTCGGCGCGAGCCCGGTCGTCCGCACGTTCCGCGTCGTTCCGGTCGCCGGTCGCGACTCGATGCTGCTCAACCTGAGCGGCGCGCACGCACCGTTCTTCACCCGCAACCTCGTCATCGTCGGCGACAGCGCCGGCGGCACCGGCGTCGGCGAGGTGCCGGGCGGCGAGAAGATCCGGCAGACGCTCGAGGAGGCGGCGGCGCTCGTCGTCGGTCGATCGATCGGCGAGCTGCAGGGCGTGCTCGCCGACGTCCGCGGGCGCTTCGCCGAGCGCGATGCCTCCGGGCGCGGCCTGCAGACGTTCGACCTGCGCACGACGATCCACGTCGTCACCGCGATCGAGTCGGCGCTGCTCGACCTCCTCGGCCAGCATCTGGGCGTCCCGGTCGCGGCGCTGCTCGGCGAAGGACAGCAGCGCAGCGCGGTCGAGATGCTCGGCTATCTCTTCTTCGTCGGCGACCGTCGCGCCACCGGCATGCCGTACGCGAGCGGCGAAGGCGAAGCCAACGAGTGGCTCCGCCTGCGCCACGAACCGGCGCTGACCGCCGAAGCGATCGTCCGCCTCGCCGAGGCGGCACACGCGCGCTACGGCTTCAACGACTTCAAGCTGAAGGGTGGGGTGCTGGCCGGCGACGCCGAGTGCGATGCGGTGCGCGCGCTGCACGAGCGCTTCCCCTCGGCACGCGTCACGCTCGACCCGAACGGCGGCTGGCTGCTCGCCGACGCCGTCCGCCTGATGCGCGACATGCGCGGCGTGCTCGCCTATGCCGAGGACCCATGCGGCGCCGAGGAAGGCTTCTCGGGACGCGAGGTGCTCGCCGAGTTCCGTCGCGCGACCGGCCTGCCGACCGCGACCAACATGGTCGCGACCGACTGGCGCCAGCTCGCGCACGCGCTCTCGCTGCAGGCGGTCGACATCCCGCTCGCCGATCCGCATTTCTGGACGATGGCCGGATCGGTGCGCGTCGCGCAGACATGCCGCGACTGGGGCCTGACGTGGGGCTCGCACTCGAACAATCACTTCGACGTCTCGCTCGCGATGTTCACCCACGTCGCCGCCGCGGCGCCCGGCCGGGTGACGGCGATCGACACGCACTGGATCTGGCAGGACGGCCAGGCGCTGACGAAGGAGCCGCTCGCGATCGTCGGCGGCCATGTCCAGGTGCCGAGCGCGCCGGGGCTCGGTGTCGAGCTCGACCTGGCGGCGGTCGAGGCGGCGCACGCGCTCTACCGCGAGCACGGCCTCGGCGCCCGCGACGATGCGATCGCGATGCAGCACCTGATTCCGGGCTGGCGCTTCGACCCCAAGCGCCCGTGCCTCGTTCGATGACCACCAGGGAAAACGGATGACCGCAACCACACTCGACCCGCGCCGCCGCTTCGCGCTGCGCGCGATCGCCACCACAGCGCTCGTCGCCGGCGCGCTCGTCGTCGCGACGCCTGCGCGCGCGCAGTCCGGCAGGACGATCCGCATCGTCGTTCCGTACACGCCCGGCGGCTCGTCCGACATCATCGCGCGCGCGATCGCGCAGCCGCTCTCCGAGGCGCTCAAGCAGACCGTGATCGTCGAGAACAAGCCGGGCGCGAACGGCAACATGGGCACCGACGTTGTCGCCAAGTCGCCCGGCGACGGACTGACGCTGCTGCTCTGCGACGTCGGCGCGCTCGCGATCACGTCGTCGGTCTATGCCAAGCTGCCGTTCGATCCGAAGAAGGACTTGCGCGGCGTGACCATGCTCGCGTACTCGCCGCACCTGCTCGTCGTCCATCCGTCGGTGCCCGCCAAGAACCTGAAGGAGCTCGTCGCGCTGTCGCAGCAGACCAAGCTCGACTTCGCCGTCACCGCGATCGGCAGCGCGCCGCACCTGGCCGGCATCGCAGTCGAAAAGGCGACCAAGGCGAAGTGGCAGTACATCCCGTACAAGGGCGGCTCGCAGGCGATCGGCGACACCGTCGCCGGACAGACGCAGGTGCTGATGAACGGCATGCTCGCGACGCTGCCGTTCGTGCAGTCCGGCAAGCTCAAGGTGATCGGCGTCTCGAAGGCGACGCGCGTGCCGCTGCTGCCCGACGTGCCGACGATCGCCGAGCAGGGCGTGCCGGGCTTCGAGTCGGGGACGTGGCAAGGTCTCCTCGTTCCCGCGTCGACGCCGAGCGAAGTCGTCCAGCGCCTGGCCACCGAGCTGACGCGGATCATTCGCTCGCCCGAGGTCCGCTCGCGGCTGACGGCGCAGGGCGCCGAGGTCTACACGATGACGCCGGCCGAGTTCGCGACCTTTTTCGAGCGCGAGCAGAAGCGCTGGGCCGAGGTCGTCGCAAGCGGCGGCGTCAAGATCGATTGACGAGGAGCTTGTCGATGACCGCACCCTATCGCCCGTTCCCGAACGCCTTCAAGCAGCGCCTTCTCGCCGGTGAGACGCTGATCGGCTGCTGGTGCTCGCTCGCCAACCCGATCACGACCGAAGTGCTCGGCATCGCCGGCTTCGATTGGCTGCTTCTCGACGGCGAGCATTCGCCGAACGATGTCCGCACCTTCATCCCGCAGCTGATGGCGCTCAAGGACAGCGCGAGCGCGCCGATCGTGCGGCCGTCGTGGAACGAGACGGTCGAGATCAAGCGGCTGCTCGACGCCGGCTTCTACAACTTCCTGATCCCGTTCGTGCAGACCGCCGACGACGCGCGCCGCGCGGTCGCGGCGACGCGCTATCCGCCCGACGGCGTGCGCGGCGTCTCGGTCTCGCAGCGGAGCAATCGCTTCGGCACCGTCGCCGACTACTTCCGCGACGTCAACGCGCAGATCTGCGTCCTGGTGCAGATCGAAAGTCGCGCCGGCCTCGCTGCCGCTGCCGAGATCGCCGCGGTCGACGGCGTCGACGGCATCTTCGTCGGCCCGTCGGACCTCGCCGCCGCGTTCGGCCATCTCGGCGCGCCCGACCATCCGAGCGTGCAATCGGCGATCGCCGAGATCTTCGCCGTCGCCAAGGCCGCGGGCAAGCCGAGCGGGATCCTCACTCCGGTCGAGGCCGACGCGCGCCGTTATCTCTCGATGGGGGCGAGGTTCGTCGCCGTCGGCAGCGACCTCGGCGTCTTCAGGAACGCAACGCAGCAACTCCGCGATCGCTTTGGGCGTAGCGGTTGAGCCAGCCGAGCATCTCGTCGAGCTCGTTCGACTTGTCGAACACCTTGATCGCGCCGAGCTGCTGACACTTGGCGCGGATCTCCGGCGTCGCGTGGTTGCTGAGGACCACGCAGACCGGCGCTTCGGGCAGCTCGCCCATGCCCTTGAGGACGCCGAGCCCTGAGCCGTTCTTGAGAAAGATGTCGACGATCGCGAGGTCGCACGCATGGCTGCGGTCGCGCAGCCACGTCAGCGCAGTGCGCTCGTCCTCGGCGGTGCCGACGACCTCGATCGGGGCGTTCTCGTGCAGCGCGTCGATCAGGTTCTCGCGGATGACCGAGCTGTCCTCCACGATGTAGATCTTGATGTTGTCCATGCCCGCGCCTCCCGCAAACGCCCGCCGAGCGATTTTCCCGGCAAGCAGCAGGCCGTCTGATCGGTGGCGGAGCGCGGCGGTTGTCGGTCGACCGCCCGCGCGGGCGTCGGACGTCTCTTACGCGAGGGCTCAGCGCGGCCGGCCTTCGTAGAGGTCGCGACCTTGTGCGAGCGCGCGGATCTTGGCGTCGGCGATGGGGCGCTTGAGCATCCAGAAGCCGCAGTCCGGATGGACGTAGCGGACGCGGCCGGCGCCGAGCGTCTGCTCGGCATGCTCGATCGCCCGCGCCACCGCGTCGGCCGACTCGACCTCGGTCGCCTTGATGTCGACGACGCCGAGGCCGAAGCCGATCTCGGGCTTCAGCCGCTTGAAGACCGCGAGCTCTTCGGGCGGCCGGTGCGCGCACTCGAGGACGACGTGGTCGGCGTGCAGCGCGTTGAGGTAGGCGAGCAGCCGATCCCAGGTGCCGTGCTGGACCGACTGGCCGCCGTAGTTGCCGAAGCACAGATGCACCGCCGGTGTCGTCGGCACCGCGTCGAGGACGCGGTTGATCGCCGACGCCGCCCACTCCCACTCGTCAGGATGCCCGGGCAGGTTCGCCTCGTCGAGCTGGACGACATCGGCGTCGAGATGGCGGACCTGCTCGGCGAGGACGTCGGCGATCGCATGCGCGAGCTCGGGGGTGTCCTGGTAGTGCCGGTTCAAGAGCGTCTTGGCGAGCATGTGCGGGCCGGTGACGGTGAACTTGAACGGACGCGTCGCGAGTGCCTTGGCGCGCTGGCATGCGAACGGCAGGTCGAGCGTTCCACTCTTCACCGGCCCGTCGACGACGCCGGGCGGGCGCGTGCGAAAGCGCATTCCGGGCTGCGACCGGTACGCCGTCACCTCGTCGAACGTCAGCTCGTGGCGGACGCCGTGCATCGGCCGCACGAAGTACTCGATCATCCCGTTCGTCTCGGGATGGTTGACGTCGAAGCGATACAGCTCGCCGTCGCAGACGACGTCGACGCCAGCCTGCTCCTGCGTTGCGATGACGACGCGCATCGCATCGACGAGCGCCTGCTCCGAGGGCGCGGCGACGAGCCACTCGGGAATCGGATACGAGCCGACGACGGTCGTCTTGATGCGCGGCCCGCTCACTTCGTCATCTTGATCGAGCGGTCGAGGAACTCGTTGGTGTATGCCGCCTTCACGTCGTACGGCGCGTCGAGGCCGATGTAGGTCTTGACGAGGTCGTAGTCGGCTGCCATGCGGGCGTCGTCGAGAACGCCGAGCGCGACCGTCTTCGAGAACTTGTCGCTCATCAGCACCTCGACGAGGCGCCAGTTCTGCAATTCGTTCTCGAACTGCAGCGCGCCGTTCGCCTCGACCAGCGCCTGCACGCACGGGTTCGCGTTGGCGACGCAGGCGGCGAACGCCTTCTGCGTCACCTTGACGAACGCGGCGACGACGGCCTTGTTCTTCTTCAGGTAGTCGCCGTTCACGATCACCGTGTTGCCGTACGTGTTGAGGCCGGCGTCCTTCCAGGCGACGAAGCCCATGTCATCGCCGAGCTCCTTCTGGAAGATGTGGTGGATGTTGTAGAACGAGGTCGTCGCGTCGATCGACTTCGCCTTCAGCGCCGCGAGCTTCGAGTTGGCGTCGATGTTGACCCACGTCACCGAGTTGGCGTCCATGCCGTTGGCCTTGGCGAGCGCCGGCCAGATCGTCCGCGCGCCGTCGCCGGCCGGGTTGCCGATCTTCTTGCCCGCGAGATCCTTCACCGACTTGATCCCCGAGCTCTTCAGCCAGTACAAGCCCTGAGGCGAGTTGGCGTAGACGTTGAAGACGCCGACCGTGTCGGCGCCCTTGCCGCGCAGCGTCAAGGCGTTCGGCATGTCGGCGAGGCCGATCGGGTTGGCACCGGCCGCGACCTTCTGCACCGCGACTGCCGAGCCCTTGCCGGGCTCGAGGTTGAGGTCGATGCCGGCGTCCTTGTACCAGCCCATCTTCTTGGCGTAGTAGTACGGCGCGTGGTCGCCGCCCGGCACCCAGTTGAGGATGAAGTCGATCTTCTGCTGGGCGAGCGCGGGCGCCGCGGCGAGCACGGCCACGGCAGCGCCGGCCAGGATGGCGATGCGTCGAGGAAGCTCCATGTCGTCTCCTGAGGGGGTCGTTCTGCGGGGTGCGGAGCAGTCTAGCAACGGCCCTGCCGCGCCAAGAGAGCATTGACCCCGAGACCCGGGACCTATCATTCCGCGCCGACCGCCGCGACATGACCTCGCTCGACGACCGCACGACCCGAACGCTCACCGCGGTGGCGTCGCACCTGGCGCTGCTCGTCGTCTGGTACCTGTTCGTCAAGTTCGGCAACGTGCCGAAGTTCGTGATGCCGTCGCCCGACGACACGGTGAAGACGCTCTTCGCCGGCAACTACAGCTGGTGGACGAACACCGCGGTGACGGCGGCCGAGATCTTCGGCGGCTACGTGCTCGCGCTCCTCGTCGGCGTCCTGCTCGCGCTCGCCTTCACGTGGTCGAAGCCGCTCGAGGCGGCGATGATGCCGCTCCTCGTCAGCCTCAACATGATCCCGAAGGTCGCGCTCGGCCCGCTGATCATCGTCTGGTTCAAGTACGGGATCGTGCCGAACATGCTGATCGCGTTCTCGATCTGCGTCTTCCCGATCCTGCTGACGACGGTGCGGGGCTTGCGCGAAGTCGAGCCCGACCTGCTCGATCTCGTGCGGACGCTGCGCGGCTCGCGCTGGCAGGTCTTCACCAAGATCCAGCTCCCCGGCGCGCTGCCGTACATCTTCTCGGGAATGAAGGTCGCCGCGATCCTCGCCGTCGCCGGCGCGATCGTCGGCGAGTTCCTCGGCTCCGACAAGGGGCTCGGCTACCTCATGCTGCAGGTGCAGGTGACGCTCGACACCGCGGCGATGTTCATGGCGGTGCTGCTCATCACGCTGATCGGGATGGCGCTCTACGGTGCGGTGCTCGTGCTCGAGCGCGCGCTCGTCGTGCCCGACGCACGTGTCGGCTGACGGCCGTGGCGACCGAGCCGTTCATCCACCTCGCCGGGGTCGCGAAGACGTACCGCACCGGCAAGCGCGCGCACCAGGCGATCTCCGACGTCACCTTCGACGTCCTGCCGGGCGAGCTCGCGTGCCTCGTCGGCCCGTCGGGATGCGGCAAGAGCACGCTGCTGAAGATCCTCGCCGGGCTCCATCCGCACGATGCCGGAACGGTCAAGATCGGCTCGACCAGCGTGCCGTTCGATCCGAGCCGCGACATCGGCATGGTGTTCCAGGCGCCGCTGCTGCTGAAGTGGCGGACGATCCTCGACAACGTCGTCCTGCCGGCCGAGATCCTCGGCCTGCCGGTCAAAGAGAGCCGCGAGCGGGCGCGCGATCTGCTGGCGCTCGTCGGCCTCACCGGCGCCGAGGACAAGCGCCCGTACGAGCTCTCGGGCGGCATGCAGCAGCGCGCCTCGATCGCGCGCGCGCTCGTCCACGATCCCAAGCTCGTGCTGATGGACGAGCCGTTCGGCGCGCTCGATGCGCTGACGCGCGAAAAGATGAATCTCGAGCTGCTGCGCATCTGGAAGGAAGCGGGCAAGACGATCCTCTTCGTCACCCACGGCATCTCCGAGGCGGTCTTCCTCGGCACCCGCGTCGTCGTCTTCACCGCCGGGCCGGCGCGGATGGCGGACGACTTCGCGATCGAGCTGCCGCACCCGCGCACGCTCGACCTGAAGACGCACGAGACGTTCGGCGGCTACACGCGGCGCATCTACAAGCTGCTCGGGATGGAATGACATGACGACGACCGATGTCCCGCGGCTGCGGCCACCGCTCGTCCGGCTGGCGATCGCGCTTGCCTTCGTCGTTCCGGTGCTGATCGCGCAGATCGCGATCTGGGGCGTGAAGCGTCAGATCGGCACCTTGCCGACCGCGCTGCTGTCGACCGCGATCGCGACCGTGGTCGGCTGGTTCGCTTACCGCGCGTACGTGCGCCGCTTCGAGCGGCGCGCGCTCATCGAGCTCAGCGTGCCCGGCGGCGGCCGCGAGCTGTTCGCAGGGGTTGCCCTCGGCGTCGGTGCGTTCGCGACGACGATCGCGATCCTCGCGCTCGCGGGCGCGTATCACGTCGTCGGCGCCGGCGAGCTGCTGCCGGTCGTGCTCGCGCTGCTGTCGGCGATCGCGGCCGGGACGATCGAGGAGATCGTCTTTCGCGGCGTCGTCTTTCGTCTCGTCGAGGAGTGGGGCGGCACGTGGACGGCGCTCGCCATCTCGTCGCTTCTGTTCGGCGGCATCCACCTGCTCAACCCTCATGCGACATGGCTCGGCGCGGTCGGAGTCGTCTTCGAAGGCGGTGTACTGCTGGCCGGCGCGTACGTGCTGACGCGGCGCCTCTGGCTGCCGATCGGCATCCACGCCGGATGGAACTTCGCCGAAGGCGGCATCTTCGGCGTCCCGACGTCGGGCTTCGCGTCGACCGGCATCGTTCGCGGCGAGATCGTCGGGCCCGAGTGGTTGTCGGGGGGGATCTTCGGTCCCGAGGCATCGATCGTCGCGGTCCTCGTCTGTGTCGTGCTCGGCACTGCACTGCTCGCGCGCGCGGCGCACCGCGACCGCTTCGTCCAAGCGAGCTGGAAGAAGCTGCCGCAATCGACCGCCGGCGTGACGGCTCGGCGCGTCAGCTGACGCGCAGCTTCAGCGCGTGGTCGTACGGCAGCGCCGGCGTCGCGAACTCGACGCCGTTCTTCACGTAGTGCAGCGCGCACGCGCGCCGCCAGCGCGGGCTGTGGTTCGGCCCCGACTGGTGGAACGTGTTGCCGTGGTGAAAGCTGACGCCGCCCTTTCGCACCGGCGCCGGCGTCATCGGCTGCTTGTCGAGGATCTCCTTCGGCAGCTGCAGGTTGAACGGCTCGGCCGCGGGCGCGACGTGCGGATAGACCGGTCCGAGATTGGTGCCTTCGCCGAAGTAGAGGCAGCCGTTCTCGAGCGTCGCGTCGTCGAGCGCGATCCACGCGGTGACGATGCCTTCGATGTCGCTCGGCCCGAAGTAGAAGTTGTCCTGGTGCGCCGGCTTCGGGCCGCCGCCCTCGGGCGCCTTGAAGAAGATCTGGCTGAAGTAGACCGACACACCGGCGCCGACGAACCGCTCGACGAGGGCGACGAGCCGCGGGTCGCGCGCGATCGCCTGCACCTGGGCGCGATGCGCGTGCGGGTTGTCGAGCTTTCTGAGCACCGTCTTCGCCTGCACGCCGCCGTCGACATACCACGCGCGCTGCTCCTTCGGCAGCGCGGCGAGGAACGACTCGCCCCACGCCTCGATGTCGGCGACGATCGCGTCCATCTCGGCGGGTGTGAAGACACCGTTGACGGTGACGTGGCCCTGGTGGCGGTAGAAGCCGAGATCGATCGCGTCCATGGCCGAGCCTTCAGCGCTGCCGCGGCCAATCGGCCTTCGGCATCCGATCGGTCGTCGAGAGGTCGGGAACGACCGCGCTGCCGAACCCCGGGCAGTCGAGCGAGCCGAGCGCGATGCGGCCGTTCTCGATGCGCAGCCGCACCCGCCGGTTCTCCTCGTGGTAGAGGTCGGGGTGCGCGTCGAGGAACGCGAGGCTCTCGTCGAACGGGCGCGCCGCGAAGCCGTCGATGAAGTGGTGGCCGTTGCGCTCGACGTCGGCCAGGCCGAGCAGTGCGACGAGCGCGAGGTCCTGCTGCACGGCGAGGCCGGCTTGCGTCGTCAGGTCCTCGCCCGACATGAAGAAGTCGCCGCCATCGGATTCCGCGTTCCACACCCGGCAGCGCGCGAGGTTGACGATCGACTTGTAGAAGCCCTTGCAGTCCTTCGACGAGACGCCGCCGTAGCCGAGCGCTCGCGCTCGCGGGAATGCGTCGAGCTCGCCGTCGGACTCGTCGATGATCACGGGCCTCAGCCGCGCGAGCGGCGCGATGCTGCGCGCGAGTGCGACCTGGCGCTTGATCGGCTGCTCGATGAAGAGCGTCGCCGCGCACAGCTTGTGCAGCCCCGGCTCGGCCTCGATCGCCGTCCACAGCTCGAGGGCGGCTTCGACGTCGTCGTATTGCTCGTTGCCGTCGATCGTGACGTGCAGGCCCTCGACGCGGTCGAGCACGCTCGCGATCCTGAGCAGCCGGTCGAGGTCGGCGCGGACGTCACCGGAGACCTTGAGCTTGAAGCAGCGCTGGCCGTAGCGTGCGACGACCTCCTCGAGCGTCTCCGGCAAGCCGTCGTCGACCCGCGTCCCCGGCGGCTGGTCGGCGGCGGTGATGGGGTCGACGAGGCCGACGGTGTGGCGCGCCTCGATCGTCGCCACCGGCTCGAGGCTGGCGAGAAAGGCGTTGAAGTCGAACGCGCCGAGATCGGCGATCGCCGGATGCGCAGTCATGCCCGGCAGGTTGCTGCGCATCGCGGTCCAGAAGCTGACGCCGAGCAAGCGGCAGATCGCGTCGAGCACCGCACGGTCGAGCAATGCGTTGCCGAAGCTCGCGACGAGCGGCGGCAGCTCGGCGCCGCGGCCGGCACGCAGCTGGTAGCGGTAGTTGTCGGCGAAGAGGTCGAACGCGGTCGAAGGCGGCGCCTCGCGGTACGCGTCGGCGGCGATCTCGATCGCCTTGCGCAGCTGGTCCTGGTTCTCGGCGTCGCTCAACTCCGGGTTCTTGTCGAACCACTTCGCGGCGAGCATCTCGGCGGCGTAGCCGAAGCCCTCGCGGCCGTCGTCGAGGCGAAGGTGGACGCGAACGAACGCCTGCCGCCCTTCGGTGAGCGTGATGACGCCGAAGCGAAACGGCATGCGCAGGCGAAACGGCTGCTCGAACGCCTCGACGCCGAGCACCTGCACCCGGGGCGTGTACGCGGGGACGGGCGAGCCGTTGGCCATGCGCCGATTCTGCAATCGAAACGGCGCGTGCCGCGCCGCCGGGCGATCAAAGGATGCGCGAGAAGCGATCGCGCGCGCGGTCGCCCTGGAGGTAGCGGTCGAACACCATCGCGATTGCGCGGACGACGTACCAGCCGGGCGTCGTCACCCGGATCGCGTCGGCGTCGCGCTCGACCAGGCCGGCCTCGACCAGCGGCTCGAGCGCGGCGAGCTCGGTCGCGAAGCGCGCCGCGACGTCGACGCCGTGGCTGCGCTCGAGCGCGGCGAAGTCGAGGCGGCCCTGGCACATCAGCGCCATGATGACGTCGCGCCGCAGCAGGTCGTCGGCGTCGAGCGCGAGGCCGCGAACGACCGGCAGCCGGCCGGCGGCGAGCGCCTCGTAGTACTCGGGCAGCGTCTTCGCGTTCTGGTGGTAGCTCGCGCCGATGCGCCCGATCGCCGAGACGCCGAGCGCGACGAGGTCGCAATCGGGCTGCGTGCTGTAGCCCTGGAAGTTGCGCTGCAGCCGGCCCTCGCGCTTGGCGACCGCGAGCGCGTCGTCGGGCAGCGCGAAGTGGTCCATGCCGACATGCGTGTAGCCGCGCTCGAGAAAGCCGCGCACCGCGCTGCCGAGCATCGCGACGCGGCGGGCGCCGTCGGGCAGCTCGGCGGCGACGATCCGGCGCTGCGGCTTGAAGCGCTGCGGCAGGTGCGCGTACGCGTAGAGCGCGATGCGGTCGGGGCGCAGCTCGCCGATCTGCTCGACCGTGCGGGCGAAGCTCGCCGCCGTCTGCAGCGGCAGGCCGTAGATCAGGTCGGCATTGATCGACTCGAAGCGCAGCGCGCGCGCGCTGGCGACGAGGTCGCGGACGTTCTCGAACGGCTGCACGCGGTGTACGGCCTTCTGCACGTCGGGGTCGAAGTCCTGGACGCCGAAGCTGACGCGGTTGAAGCCGAGCGCGCGCAGGAGGCCGAGGCGCTGCGGCGTCACCGTCCGCGGGTCGACCTCGATCGACATCTCGGCGCCGGCGACGATGTCGAACGCGTGGTGCAGCGAGAGCATGACGCGCTCGAGCTCGGCGTCGGAGAGAAAGGTCGGCGTGCCGCCGCCGAAGTGCAGCTGCGAGACGCGCTGGTCGGTGCCGAGCGCGCGCGTGACCAGCCGGATCTCGGTATCGAGCGCGTCGAGGTATTCGGCCGCGCGCTCGTGGTGGCGCGTCACCACCTTGTTGCACGCGCAGTAGTAGCAGACCGACTCGCAGAACGGAATGTGGACGTAGACCGAGAGCGGGCCGAGGGCGCGGCCGGCGGCGGCGCGCTCGCGCAGCGCCTCCTCCCCCATGCTCGAGGTGAAGCCGTCGTGGAAGCGGTCGGCCGTCGGGTACGACGTGTAGCGCGGTCCGGGCGTGTCGAAGCGGCGCAGCAACTCCTCCGACAGGACCGCCGGAGCGTCGTCGCAGGCAACGACCGAGCACATGCCTCGGATGCTGCCCAAAGGCTCCCGGGAAGCGATTGACGTGGCGCAATCCAGCCGCGCGCGGCGCGCGGCCGCGACGATCAGCGGGGTCCGGTCAGTCCAGCCAGCGCTGGAGGTGAGTGCGTACGAACGCGTCGTCGGCGAGGTCGGCGTGCTCGGCGAGGACGCGGTCGATCTCGGCGGCCTGCCCTGGTCCCAGGCCTTCGTGCGGGTCGAGGCAGGCGATGCCTTCGAGCAGGCCCTGGCGGCGCAGCACCTCGTGGCAGCCTGCGATGCAGCCGGCGAAGTCGTTGGCGACGTCGAAGAACGCGCTATTGCAGTCGGTGACGCGGCTGTCGAGCGCGAGCAGCTCGGCGTCGATGCCGGCGCCCGCGTCCTGCGCCGCGGCGGCGGCCTTGCAGCGCTCGAGCAGCTCGACCGCGCCCTTCGTCCACACCGACCAGTGGCCGAGCAGCCCGCCGCGAAAGCGGACGCGAACGCGCGCGCCGCCGCGCACGACGTCGAACGGCGTCACCAGGTCGAGCACGATGTGATCGTCGTTGCCGGTGTAGAGCGCGATCCGCCGCTCGGCGCGCGCGGCGACGAGGCCGCGGACGACGTCGAGCGTGCGATAGCGGTGAAACGGCGCGACCTTGATCGCGACGACGTTGTCGATCGCCGCGAAGCGCGCCCAGAACGATGCCGGCAGCTCGACGCCGCCGACCGCCGGCTGCAGGTAGAAGCCGATCAGCGGCAGCTCGGCGGCGACCGCCTCGCAGTGCGCGATGCGCTCGTCGTCGCTCGCATTCCTGGTCGCGGCGAGGCTGAGGAGGACGGCGTCGTAGCCGAGCGCGCGCGCGGTGCGCGCCTCGGCGACCGCCTGCCGCGTCGGACCGACCGCGCCGGCGACGAGCACCGGCCGGTCGCCGCCGCCGAGCGGCCGCCACTCGCGCGCCGTCTGTGCAGCGAGCCCGAGCACGTCCTCGAACAGGCCCGCCTCGCGAATCGCGAACTGCGTCGTGTGCACGCCGACCGCGAGCCCGCCGGCGCCGGCGTCGAGGTAGTAGCGCGACAGCGCACGCTGGCGGCGGCGATCGAGCCGGCGCGACGCGTCGAGCGCGAGCGGATGTGCGGGGATCGCGATGCCGGCGAACAGCCGCTCGCGGAGCGCGTCGGCGGCGAGTCGTTCAGCAGCAGTGGTCACGTCAGCCGAACTCCGGACCGGCGACGGCGAACGCGCGCGCGTTGGCGTGCAGCGCCGGCGCGTCGTCGAGCGCCATGCGGACGAACGGTCGCTGGCGAACGAAGCCGCGATCGACGAGCACCTGCGCGAGCGACGGCGAGCTTGTCGGCGCGTCGATGAAGACCGCGCCCGACGCGGCGGCGAGGGCGCGGTCGAGCAGCTCGATCGCCGCACGTTCACTTGCCGCCACGATGGGACCGAGCTGCTCGGCGCGCCGGCCGGCACGGAGCACTACGAAGCCGCTCGCGTCGGCGGCGAGCCAGGCGCGCGTCGACGGCCGCGCGAGGAACGCGCGCAGCAGCGCGCCGCGGTCGAGATCCCAGAGCGAGCGGTCGATCGCGATCAGCGCGTCGCGTGCGCGCGCATCGATGACGGCGGTCGCATCGCCGTCGCGAACGGATGGCGCTGAAGCTTCGCGCGCACTCGCGGCGGCGTCGCGCTGCCAGCGCTCGAACGTGAATCCGGCAACGAAGCCGTGCTGCCGATACACGGCAGCGCCGTCCGGCGTCGCATCGAGCACAGCGATGCGGCCGGCACCGCGCAAGTCCTCGACGCACGCAGCGAGCAGCCGCGTCGCGTGGCCGCGGTGGCGATGCCGCGCATCGACGAGCACCATCGAGATCCAGCCGACGTTGGCGCCGTACGGCAACGCTGCCGCGGTCGCGATCAAGCCGTCGGCATCGTCGCGGATGCCGAACGCGTCGCCGTGGGCGATGAAGTGCGCCCAGTCCTCGGCGGTCTGGTTCCAGCGCGCCGCGTCCGACAGGCGCAGTCCCGCGTCGACGTCGGCAGCGCCGAGCCGCTCGATCGCGAGCGACTCAGAAGGTGCCATCGCGGACCTCGAACTTGGTGGGCTTGCCGAGGCTCGGGCCGCCGCGCTTCACCCAGTCGGCGACCCAGTCGAGCATGCGGCCGAGGGGGACCGATGGATAGCCGAACAGCGCCGCCGCGCGCGTCGTGTCCGAGAGCAGCGCGGTCGGCGCCTCCTGGCCGACGATGTGCGCCGTCGTGTCCAGTCGCGCGGCAAGCTGGTGCGCGAGCCAGCGCACCGAGACCGTCTCCGGGCCGGTGACGTTGAGCGGCGACGTCGGCGTCGTGCAATGGGCGAGGCAACGCAGCACCTGCGCGTTGGCGTCGCCCTGCCAGATGACGTTGACGAAGCCCATCGTGACGTCGACCGGATCGCCGCGGTGCACCTTGGACGCGACGTCGAAGACGACGCCGTAGCGCATGTCGATCGCGTAGTTGAGGCGGACGATCCGCCCCGGCGTGTCGTGCTTGGCCGAGAAGTGCTCGAACATCCGCTCGCGGCCGAGGCACGACTGCGCGTACTCGCCGACCGGCGCCGGCGACGTCGTCTCGCTCGCGCCGGCGTGGCCGGCTGGAGCGAAGCCGTAGACGTTGCCGGTCGAGAAGGCGACGATCCGCGCCGCGCGGAAGCGCTCGGCGACGAGCGCCGGCACGTGTGTGTTCATCGCCCACGTCAGCGCCGGCGCACCGCTGGCGCCGAACTTGTGGCCGGCGGCGAAGACGATGTTGGCGGCGTCGGGCAGTGCGTCGACCGACCTGCGATCGAGAAGGTCGCACGCGATCGTCTCGATGCCGTCCGCGGCGAGCTGCTCGCGCACTGCGGGGTCGCTGAAGCGGGCGACGCCGACGACGCGGCGCTCGGGCGACGCGCGCTTGGCGAGGCGGGCGAGCGTCGGTCCCATCTTGCCGGCGACGCCGAGGATCATCAGGTCGCCGTCGACGCGCTCGAGATCGGCGACGAGCGCGCGGCTCGGCCGCGTCATGAACTCGTCGAGCGCTTCGACCGATGCGAAGCGCTCGGGCAGGTCCGAAGGGTCGAGAAGATCCACGGGCACGAAGGATGACGGACGAGTGTAGCGGCGCGTCGTTTTCCCAATCGCCGCCGCGTGTTGCTACGCTTCGCGAACGACCACGGGAGATGGCATGGCGGCCGAGAAGATCGTTCGCATCGGCGGCGCATCGGGCTTCTGGGGCGACAGCCGCGTCGCCGCGCCGCAGCTCGTCGCCTCGGGCCAGGTCGACTACCTCGTCTTCGACTACCTCGCCGAGACGACGATGGCGATCCTCGCCGGTGCGCGCCTGAAGCGCCCCGAGCTCGGCTATGCGACCGACTTCGTCGAGGTCGCGATGCGCTCGGTGCTTCGCGAGCTGGCGGCCAGGAAGATCAAGGTCGTCAGCAACGCCGGCGGCATCCACCCGCGCGCCTGCGTCGCCGCGCTCGAGAAGATGATCGCCGACGCCGGGCTCGCGCTGAAGGTCGCCGTCGTCGAGGGCGACGACGTCTCGGCGCAAGTCGCCGCGCTCGTCGCCGCGGGGACGCGCGACCTCGCGACCGGCGCGCCGCTGCCGGCACGCGTCGTCAGCGCCAACGCGTATCTCGGCGCGCTGCCGATCGCCGCCGCGCTCGCCGCCGGCGCCGACATCGTCGTCACCGGCCGCGTCGTCGACAGCGCGCTCGCGCTGGGGCCGCTGATGCACGAGTTCGGCTGGGGCTCGAGCGACTTCGACCTCCTCGCCGCAGGCAGCCTCGCCGGCCACATCATCGAGTGCGGTTGCCAGGCGACCGGTGGCCTCTTCACCGACTGGGAGTCGGTTCCCGACTGGCCGACGATCGGCTATCCGATCGCCGAGTGCCGCGCCGACGGCGTCTTTCGCATCACCAAGCCGATCGACACCGGCGGGGTGATCGCGCGCGCCGCGGTCTGCGAGCAACTGCTCTACGAGATCGGCGATCCCGGCGCGTACGTCCTGCCCGACGTGATCTGCGACTTCCGCGACGTCGTCATCGAACAGGACGACGCGCGCCACGTTCGCGTGCACGGCGCGCGCGGGCTCGCGCCGACCGACACCTACAAGGTCTCGGCGACCACGGTCGACGGCTATCGCTGCACCGGCTCGCTCGTCATCGTCGGCATCGACGCCGTCAGGAAGGCCGAGCGCACCGGCGAAGCGATCGTCGAACGGACGCGGTGGCTGCTGCGCAATGCCGGCTTCGCCGACTACACGGCGACCCACGTCGAGGTGCTCGGCGCAGAGACGTCGTACGGCCCGCATTCGCGCACGCGAGCGAATCGCGAGGTGATGCTGCGCGTCGTCGCCGACCACGCCGACCGGCGCGCGCTCGACATCTTCGCGCGCGAGATCGCGCCGGCAGGCACCTCGTGGTCGCCGGGGACGACCGGCGCCGGCGGACGGCCGTCGGTCTCGCCGCACGTCAAGCCGTTCTCGTTTCTGCTCGACAAGGGCGCGGTGCCGGCGTCGTTCGCGATCGGCGATCGACGCGTGGACGTCGCGGTTCCGCTCGCCGGCGGCAGCGTGCCGCGACCGTCGACGCCGGTCGTCGCGCCGCTCGAGACCGCGTCGCTCGTCGTCGAGACGGCCGAGCGCGTCCCGCTCGTTCTGCTCGCGTGGGCGAGGAGCGGCGACAAGGGCGACCTCTCGAACGTCGGCGTCGTCGCGCGGCGCGCCGAATGGCTGCCGCTGCTATGGGATCGGCTGACACCGCTGCGCGTCAAGACCTGGCTCGGTCATCTCGTCCTCGGCGAGGTCGAGCGCTTCCATCTGCCCGGGATCGCGGCGATCAACTTCGTTCTCCACCAGGCGCTCGACGGCGGCGGCATGTCGTCGCGCCGGCTCGACCCGCTCGGCAAGGGGATGGCGCAGATCCTCCTCGACATGCCGATCGAGGTGCCGCGATCGATCGCGCGCGACGCGCGTGAGGAGAGCTGAGCGAGGCGACGCTGCCGGCGCTCGTTCGTCAGACCGCGGGCCGCTGGCGCGACGCCCTCACCGCAGGCGCAGACGCCTCGGGCTCGGGCGCCAGGCGCGGCTGCGCGCCGAGCCGATAGAGGCCGTTGGCCATGATGCAGAAGCCGGTCGCCGCGAACCACACCATCGCGCCGCCGACGAAGCCGGTGAAGAGCAGCCACCACGGGCTGTGCACGAGCGACAGGATCGATGCGATCGTCAGGTTGATGCCGACGACGAGGTAGATGCGCCGCTCGAGGTACCAAGCGTCCGTCTGCATGCGGTACGGCTGCCCGGGCGACCAGCCCGGACGCGCGAGCGCCGGCGCGAACCCGATCCGGGCGAACGAGCTGCCGACGGCGCAAAAGCCCGTCAACGAGACCATGATCGAGTCCGCCGCGGCGACGACGACGACGAGCACCCAGAGCGGGTGCACGAACACAGCGAGCAGGGTCGAGAGCAGCAGCACGCAGCCGGCGATCAGCCAGACCGTGCGCTCGATGTACCAGCGGTCCGTCGGGACGATGTACCAACCGCGGGGTGTCGACATGGCATCACCTCATGGCAGAAGGATCGAGGTCGATCATCCGCCGCCGCGCCGGGACGCCGTTGATCTGCGTCAGGACGCGGCCGCGCAAGGTCGTCAGCATGCACAGCCTCATGCTCGAGGAACGCAACGCCCATGGCATCGGCCGCTGATCGCACGCGAGGGAGCGCAGCTGCGCGAGCGCTGTCGCGTCGCACCGTGCTCGCGGCGTGCACCGGCCTCGGCCTCGCGCTCGCCGGCGCGCGACGGTCGCACGCCGCCGACAGCGTCTTTCCTTCCCGCCCGGTCCGCATTGTCGTGCCGTATTCCGTCGGCGTCGGCCCCGACGTCGTCGCGCGCTGCGTCGGCGAGCGCCTCGCGCAGTCGTGGCAGTCGCCGGTGCTCGTCGACAACAAGCCCGGCGCGTCGGGCATCGTCGCCTTCGGCGAGGTCCGCCGCACGCCGCCCGACGGCCACACGCTCTTCCTCGCCGACACCGCAACGTTGGTGATGAATCCACTCCTGCACGACGCCTTGCCGTACGACCCGGCGCGCGACCTGGTGCCGTTGACGATGCTCTTTCGCGCCACCTTCGTCGTCTGGGTCGGCGGTGCGAGCCGCCACCGTGCCCTCGCCGAACTGCTCGACGCGGCGCGACGCGAGCCGGCGGGCGTCAGCTACGGCTCGCTCGGCAACGGCCACGCCAGCCAGGTCGCGATCGAGACGCTCGCGCGCGCGGCGCGGGTGCGGCTGCTGCACGTGCCGTTCACCGACGCGGGCACGCTCTTCGCGGCGGTCGCGAGCGGTGCCGTCGACTTCACCGCGTTCAGCGTGAACAGCGTCGCCGGGCTGATGGCGTCGGGACGCCTCCGGCCGCTCGCCGTGGCCGCGCACGAGCGGCTGCCGGATCTGCCGCAGGTGCCGACGATCGTCGAGGCCGGCGGCCCGCCGGTCGAGATGCATCCGTGGGCGGCGCTGGTGGCGGTCGCCGGCACGCAATCCGCGGTCCTGCGCGCGCTGCAACGCGACCTCGCGACTGCGCTGGCCAGCGACGAGGTGCGCAGGCGCACCGAGCGCGCCGGCTTCGAGCTCACGCCGTCGAGCCCCGAAGCCGTTCTCGAGCGCGTCCGCGCCGATCGCGCGCTCTACGCACCGCTGGTGAGCGAAGGCCGGATCGCACGCGCGTGACACCGTGCGTCGTCGGCGCGGCAACGGCGAGCGCGCCGCTTGAGATGGCTCAACGCTCGCGACGCTGCCGGGTCGCCATACTCGTCGCGAGCATCGCGGTTGCATCTGGGAGGCATCATGGCTCGGGCGAGCGAGCACAACGACGCGGCCGAAGCCGCCATGGCACGCGTGCTCTCGGTCGAGCGCGAGGCGCGCGACGCCATCGCGCGCGTGCAGGTCGATGCGCAGCACATCGCCGAAGAAGCGCGCGGCGCGGTTCGCCGCCTGAACGAGCGCACCGAGCGCCGGGTGCGCTCGATCGTCGCGGCGTTCGAGCGCGACTGCGCCGAGCGCATCGCCGCGATCGACGCCGAGATCGCGGCGCTCGCCGCGCCGCAGCCGATCGCGAACGACGATCGCGCCCGCCTGGAGCACGCGGTCGCGGCGCTCGCACGCCAGCTCGCAGGAGCGGCGTCATGATCGAAGCCGGCAGCATCGAGCTCACGCAAGCGCGCGTCCTCGCGCGCCACGGCGAACGGCTCACGGCCGCCGACTGGCGGCGCATCGAAGCGATGCGCGACTGGGCGCCCGCGCTCGAGCTCGCGCGCGCGACCGCGTTGCGGCCGTGGCTCGAAGGCATCACCGCCGACAGCGGCGTCGTCGCGATCGAGGCGGCGTTGCGCCGCCATTGGCGCGGCGTCGTCGCCGAGGTCGCTGCGTGGATGCCGCGAGCGTGGCAGCCGGCGGTCCGCTGGTGTGCATGGCTGCCGGAGCTGCCGCTCGTCCAGCACCTCGCGCGCGGCGGCGATCCGCCCGCGTGGATGCGCGACGACGAGGCTTGGCGCGCAGTTGCCGCAGCGCCGGCAACGTCGCGCGCCGCGGTGCTCGCCGCGGGTCCCGCGGGTGCGCTCGCCGCCAGCTGGGCCGCGCCCAAGGACGCGGGACGCGCGTGGCTCGCCGAATGGCGGCGTCGCCTGCCCGCCGACGCCCGCGACGGCGACGACGCCGCGACGCGCGTGATTCCGGATTCGACGCGCCCCCCGCTCGCAGCGCTCGTGCGCGCGCTGCACGCGCACGCGAGGACCTTCCGCGTCGCCGCAGCGAGCCAGGGCTGGGCGCTGCGCGGCACGTTGCGCAGCGAGCTCGTGCGGCTGCTGCGACGCTCGGCGCTGCAGCCGGCGATCGCGTTCGTCCACCTCGCGCTCTGCGCGCTCGACTTCGAGCGGCTGCGCGCCGAGCTGCTGCGCCGCGTGATCTTCCCCGCCTGGAAGGTGGCGTGATGCTGCGTCCGCGTCCGGCGCGCTGGTTCGAGGTTCTCGCCGCGCGCGACGACGCCACGCTCGTCCTCGAAGCGCTGGCGCGCACCGGCAACGTCGAGCTCGAGGCGCGCGGCAGCACGGCGCTGCCGGCGGTGCTCGGCGACGTGATGCCGCTGCTCGCCCAGTACGGCGAGCTCGCGGCCCGCTTGCAGCCGTACTGGCCGCAGCCATCGACGTGCGCGCCTTCGCCGTTTCCCGAGGCTCCCGTCGCCGCGCTCGAGCGCTGCCTCGCGTCGATCCGCGCCTGGGCGGCCGATGCCGAGCCACTGATCCAGTCGCTGCAGCGCCGGCAGTCCGAACGCGACGAGCTGCGCGCCTGGCAGCGCGTGCTGCCGGCGCTCGCGAGCGACGCGCTGCTGTCGGCGCGCTGGACCGAGGCCGGTCCGTGGCTCGGCGTGCGCCTGTTCGTGCTGCCGCCGGAGACCGCCGCCGAGGAACCGCTCGCCACCGGCGCGCTCGCACCGGAAACGGTCGCCGCGCAGGTGCTCGTCGACGGCCGCGTCCACCTGCTCGTCATCGGACGGCCCGAAGCGCTCGAAGCGCTGGCGCACACCGTCGCCAAGCTGCGCGGTCGCGTCCACGAGGCGCCCGATTGGCTGCGCGCCGACACCGCGCGCGACATCACGGCGGTCGAAGAGCGGATCGCGTCGATCGACGCCGACCTGCAGCGCCTGCACGCATCGCTCGCTGCGCTGCACGAGCGCCACGACCTGCGTCGCGCGCTCGGCGACGCCGACCGCCTGCAGTGGGTGCTGCACAACGTGCACGCCCTCGAAGCCGACGAGTGGCTGTGCTGGATCACCGGCTGGTCGAGCGATGCCACCGGCGCATCGCTGCAAGACGCGCTGCACGCGAGCGGCGCCCGCGCGCTCCTCTGGACACCGCCGCCGCCCGCGAACATGCGCGCGCCGCTGCTGTTGCGCAATCCGCGCTGGGTGCGGCCGTTCGAGATCTTCAGCCGCGCGCTCGGCATGCCCGGGGCGAACGAGGCCGACCCGAGCCCGCTGCTCGCGATCGTCGTGCCGCTCATGTTCGGCTACATGTTCGGCGACGTCGGCCAGGGTCTGCTGCTCGCGGCCGGCGGCTGGTGGCTGCGCAAGCGCTCGCCGATCGCCCGGCTGGTCATGGTCGGCGGCTTCTCGGCGGCGCTCTTCGGCGTCGTCTTCGGCAGCAGCTTCGGCCTGCACGACCTGGTGCCCGCGCTCTGGGTGCATCCGCTTGACGCGCCGCTGAGCGTCCTGCTCGCACCGCTCCTCGGCGGCGCCGTGTTGCTGATGCTCGGGCTCGCGCTTGGCGCGCTGGAAGCGTGGTGGCGCCGCCAGACGCGCGAATGGCTGCTCACCGGTGCTGCGCTGCCGGTCGTCTACGTTGCGCTGCTCGCGAGCTTCTGGCGGCCGGTCGCGCTCGCGATCGCCGCCGCCGGCGTCGCCTACGCGGTGATCGCCGGCGCGCTGCACGGGCGCAGCGTCGGCGCCGGCCTGCGCGCGCTCGGCGAGCTCGTCGAAAAGGCCGTGCAGATCCTCATCAACACGCTCTCGTTCGCACGCGTCGGCGCGTTCGCGCTCGCGCACGCCGGGCTGTCGTCGGCGATCGTCGCGCTCATGGACGCCGCCGACATGGTGATCGTCAAGGCGCTCGTGCTCGTCGTCGGCAACGCCTTCGTCATCGTGCTCGAGGCGATGGTGGTCTCGATCCAGACC
>Ga0207675_100000662_pt1 | contig 33925 bp, 27 predicted proteins | sample KBSSwiS42_FD_184305 | JGI IMG/M metagenome (GOLD analysis project Ga0207675, IMG submission 184305) | Switchgrass rhizosphere microbial communities from Kellogg Biological Station, Michigan, USA - KBS Switchgrass S4-2 (SPAdes) (version 2) | ecosystem: Host-associated > Plants > Roots >...
CTCCCCCACGGGCGCGCTGGTGGCGGCCGCGACCACCTCGCTGCCGGAGACGCCCGGCGGGGAGCGCAACTGGGACTACCGCTTCTCCTGGATTCGCGACTCCACATTCATGCTCTGGGGCCTCTACACGCTCGGCTTCGACTGGGAGGCCAACGACTTCTTCTACTTCATCGCCGACATCGCGGACCAGCAGCAGGACATGCAGGGCGACCTCCAGATCATGTACGCGATCGACGGCGAGGGAGAGATCCCGGAGTTCACGCTGGACCACCTGTCGGGCTACGAGGGCGCCCGGCCGGTGCGCGTGGGCAACGGCGCCTACAGCCAGGAGCAGCACGACGTCTGGGGCGCCCTGCTCGACTCGATCTACCTGCACACGAAGTCACGCAGCCACCTGGACGACCGGATCTGGCCGATCATCAAGCACCAGGTCGAAACCGCGCTCGCGAAGTGGCGCGAGCCGGACCGCGGGATCTGGGAGATCCGCGGCGAGGCGAAGCACTTCACCTCCTCGAAGATGATGTGCTGGGTGGCCGCCGACCGCGGCGCGCGCCTGGCGGAGATCCGCGGCGAGCTCGAGATGGCGGCTCGCTGGCAGTCGGCCGCGGACGAGATCCAAGCGGACATCCTCGAGCACGGCGTGGACGAGCGCGGCGTGTTCACCCAGCACTACGACACGACCGCGCTCGACGCCTCCGTGCTGCTGATGGTGCTCAACCGCTTCCTGCCGCCGGACGACGAGCGCATCGTCAAGACGGTCCTTGCGATCGCGGACGAGCTGACGGAGGACGGCATGGTCCTCCGTTACCGCACCGACGAGACCGACGACGGCCTCTCGGGCGAGGAGGGCAGCTTCGCCATCTGCTCCTTCTGGCTCGTGTCGTCTCTGGTCGAGATCGGCGAGGTGCGCCGCGCGCGCGACCTCTGCGACAAGCTGCTCTCATACGCGAGCCCGCTGGGCCTCTACGCCGAGGAGATCGACGCGCACTCGGGCCGCCATCTCGGCAACTTCCCCCAGGCGTTCACCCACCTCGCGCTGATCAACGCTGTGATGCATGTGATCCAAGCCGATACGGGGCTGGAGCTCGGCCACCTGCCGCTCGGCCAGGAGCTGACCCGCGACCACTCGCAGAGTGGCTAGCGGCGGCGCTCCACGCCCTGCCGGCTGATCACGAGCATGCCCACGAGGCGCGAGACCACCATCGCGATATAGGCCACGCCCGCGACCTGCTCGATCATCACCATGCTGCGGGCGAACGGCTTGATCGGGACCACGTCGCTCAGGCCCGTGCTCGACAGGTTGGTGAAGCTGAGGAACAGCAGCTCCATCCAGCTGCGCTCGCCGTTCGGGTCGACGGCGGCCGTGAAGCTGTTGGGCTCGATCGCCTGGTAGACGGTGAACGAGTAGGCGAACGCCCAGGCGACGAGCGTGAAGGTGGCGCCGACCGCGTAGAGCTCGTCGCGCGTGATCACGTGGTCCTCGAACATGTACGCGATCAGGGCGTAGGCGGCGTAGAGGTACAGCACCGCCTCGAGTGCCGACGAGTACGGCAGGAGCGCGTCGTCCCGCGTGATGGCCTGAATGAGCAGCAGGATCGTGGCCGGCACGCCGAGCAGGAGCGCAAACCAGGTGAACGCCGGCGTGGCGCGCACGGCCAGGACGACGAGCGCGAGGATGGCGATTCCGAAGACGCTGAACAGCGACCGGCCGACGTCGTTGCCCTCCATGACCGGATAGAGAAGGACACCGAGGAGCTGCGCCGCGAGCAGGATCGCCGACGGCTGGCGACGCATGAGCGAGACCACGCACGGAAGCTAGCCCTCGCTCCGGTCGGCCTAGGTGACCTCGCGCAGCTCTCGGCTGTCCACGTCGTAGACCAGCGCGCGCACGCGGCCGCCGATCTCGGCCGCCGCCGCTCGGGCCGCCGCGTCGAGGTCGCCCTCGCGCGCGCCGCAGTCCGTGTGGAGCATCAGGACCACCTCCTCGGTGCCGAGCGAGCGCGATGCGTCCAGCGAGCGCAGGACGTCGTCGGTGACGTGCGCGCCCGCGTTGCGGATCACGTGCGCGTCGCCCTCCTCGAGTCCAAGGATGCGCTCCACGTTCACGCGCGCGTCCATGCAGGTGACGACGGCGAGCCTCTTGGCGGGAACCGGCGGCAAGCGAGGGCTAGAGGCGGACGTCCACCACCATCGCCGCGAACAGCGCCGCGAGGTAGGCGAGCGAGTAGAGGTAGAGGCGCAGCGCGTTGCGCCGCTCCGGGTGGCGCGCGAGGCGGACGGCGCCGTAGATGAACGCAGCGCCAAGCAGGACCGAGGCCACGAGGTAGGTGGTCCCGAACGCGCCGGCGCAGAACGGCAGCTGGCTGACGGCGTACAGCAGCACCGTGTAGAGCAGGATCTGGCGGCGCGTCTCGCGCTCGCCGCGCACGACCGGGAGCATCGGGACGCCGGCCCGCGCGTACTCGTCCTTCATCAGGAGCGACAGCGCCCAGAAGTGGGGCGGCGTCCAGAAGAACACGATCGCGAACAGGTAGAGCGGCGTGCCGGTCAGCCCGCCCGTCACGGCCGCCCAGGCCACCAGCGGCGGAACGGCGCCCGCGGCGCCGCCGATCACGATGTTCTGCGGCGTCGAGCGCTTCAGCCAGAGCGTGTAGACGAAGACGTAGCCGAGCAGGCCCGACAGCGACAGCACGGCGGCGAGCGGGTTGACGGTCGTCGCCAGCAGCACGAACGCCGCCGCCCCCAGCGCGATGCCGAACGTGAGCCCGGCGGCGGGGGAGACGCGCCCGGAGGCGACCGGCCGGTTCGCCGTGCGGGACATGGTGCGGTCGATGTCGCGATCGAGCACGTGGTTGATCGCGCCGGCGCCGCCGGCCGAGAGCGCGCCGCCGATGCAGGTGAGGGCCACCAGGCCGAGCGAGGGGTCGCCGGCCACGTACATCGTGGTGACGGTGGTGAAGAGCAGCAGCGACTGCACCTTCGGCTTCGTCATCTCGAAGTAGTCGGCGGCCATGGCCCGCCAGGCGCCGCGTGAGGAGAGCAGGACCTCCATCAGGCGGCCACCGCCTCGGCTCTCCGCGGCGCTCGTTCGCGCGCGGGCGCGAGCTGGAGCGCGAGTCCGAGTGTCGTCGCCCACAGGAGCGTGCCGAGCGCCAGGTGCAGCAGGATCATCAGCTCGTACTCGTCGAGCCAGACGTTGAGCGCCCCGACTAGCACCTGAAGTGCCAGCAGCCCCAGCAGGCCCCAGGCGTAGCGGGTCAGCACGCCGCGGCGGAGCGCCACGACCACCAGGCTCGTCACCAGCAGCACGGCGAGGTACATGAACGCCCGGTGCGTCAGGTGGATGTCCACGAGCCTCGTCTTGCCGAATGGCATAAACTCGCCGTTGCAGGTCGGGAACTCCTTGCCGCAGGCGTGGTGAGCGCCGTCGCCGAGCTGGTAGTCCGCGCGCCCGTAGTTCTGGGTGCCCGCCATGTAGCCGCCCGCGACGATCGTGCACAGGACCGCCGCCGAGGCCGCGATGGCGAGCACGCGCATGCCGGGCCCGCCGTCGGTCAGGGTCGCGCCGCTGACGTTCCGGTACAGGTAGAGCAGCCCGCCGAGCAGGAGCATCGCGAGGCCCAGGTGGGCGGCGACGTACGCCTCCTCGAGGTTGTCCTCGACCGTGGCGCCGCCGAGCGCGGCCTGGGCGAGGATGAGCGCGAGGAGCGCGACGGCGGGCACGAGGTACTCGCGGTGCCGGCGCCAGGCGAGCACGACGATCGAGACGATCATGACGCTGACCACGCCCGCGAGGGCCCGGTGGGTGTACTCGACGACCGAGTTGAGGTCCATCCCCGGCACCACGTCGCCGTTGCAGAACGGCCAGCCGTGGAAGCCCGAGCCGGCCGGGCCGCAGCCGAGCCCCGAGTCCGAGACCCTCACCACTCCGCCCACGATGATGAGGACGAAGGTGGCGATCGCGGTCGCGAGTACGAGCCGGCGCATCAGAGGCTGCGCGGCGCGACCGGCTGCGCGACCGTCTCCGCTGGCACGGCGCCCGCGGCGATCTCGCGGCGGATGTCCTTCATCGGCTCGACGCTGCGGATGCGCGGCACCACGTCGAAGTTGTTGGGCGGCGGGGGCGAGGTGGTGAACCACTCGAGCGTGTTGCCCTGCCATGGGTCGTTGCCGGCCCTGCGGCCGTTCTTCAGGCTCACCAGCACGTTGACGATCGTGATGAGAACGCCGATGCCGAGGATGAACGCGCCGATCGTCGAGATCAGGTTGTACGTCCCCACGCCGAGCTGCTCGTCGTAGTCGTAGATGCGGCGCGGCATCCCGGACAGGCCGGCCGAGTGCTGCACGAGGAAGGTCGTGTTGAAGCCCACGAACATGGTCCAGAAGGAGAGCTTCCCGAGCGACTCCGACATCATCCGGCCGCTCATCTTCGGGAACCAGTAGTAGAGCCCGGCGAAGAGGCCGAAGACCGAGCCGCCGAACAGCACGTAGTGGAAGTGGGCGACGACGAAGTAGGTGTCGGTGAGGTACCAGTCAACCGGGAAGATCGCGAGGATCACGCCCGAGATGCCGCCGATCACGAACAGGCCCGGCAGCGCCGCGGCGAAGTAGAGCGGCACCTTCATCACGATCTGGCCGCGCCACAGCGTGGCTATCCAGTTGAAGATCTTGATGCCGGTCGGCACCGCGATCGTGAACGAGGACAGCATGAAGAAGGCGAGCACCACCGTGGGCGTGGGCGTCGCGAACATGTGGTGCGCCCAGACGAGCATGCCGAGGAAGGCGATCGCCACCGTGGACGCCGCGATGGCCTTATAGCCGAAGATCGGCTTGCGCGCGAAGACCGGCAGGATCTCCGAGATCATCCCGAAGACCGGCAGGATCATGATGTAGACCTCGGGGTGCCCGAAGAACCAGAACAGGTGCTGCCAGAGCAGCGGGTCGCCTCCTGACGCCGGGTCGAAGAAGCCGGTGCCGAAGTGGCGGTCGGTCAGCAGCATCGTCACGCCGGCCGCGATCGACGGGAGCGCGGTCACCAGCAGGTAGCTGTAGACGAGGATCGACCAGATGAAGAGCGGCATGCGGCCCCAGCTCATCCCGGGGGCGCGCATGTTGTGGATCGTGGCGATGAAGTTGATCGCTCCGACGATCGAGGAGAGACCGGTGAGGTGGATCAGGAAGATCCACGCGTCGACGCCGCCCCCGCCGGTGAAGGCGTCGTCCGAGAGCGGCGGGTACATCGTCCAGCCCGCCTGCGGCGGCTCGAAGAAGACGCTCGTGTAGAAGGCGATCCCGCCGAACAGCAGCAGCCAGAAGGACAGCGCGTTCAGCTTCGGGAACGCCATGTCGCGCGCCCCGATCATGAGCGGGACGAAGTAGTTGCCGAACCCCGCCAGCACCGGCACGAGGAACAGGAACACCATCGTCGTGCCGTGCATCGTGACCAGCCCGTTGTAGGTCTCCGGGTCGATCAGCGTGTTGTTCGGCTGCGCGAGCTGGAGGCGCATGATCAGCGCCTCCACGCCTCCCAGGATGAAGAACAGGAAGGTCGCGAACAGGTAGAGGATCCCGATCTTCTTGTGGTCCGTGGTCGTCAGCCAGCGCAGCCAGCCCCGCGGCTGCGAGCGCGGTCCCTGCAGGACGACCTCGGGTCGCGCGAGCGGCTTGCGCCCGGTGACGGTTCCGGCTTCCACTACTGCCCGGCTCCTTCTCGTTCCTTGCGCTGCCTGGCGAGGGCCTCGCCGGCCGCCTGGATCTGCGCGCTCTTACGGTCCGCCCACGCCCGGAACTCGTCGGGCGTCACGGCCCGGACCTGGGCACGCATGTCGGCGTGGTTCGGTCCGCACAGCTCGGCGCACTGGCCCCGGTAGAGGCCCTCCCTGCCGGGCGGGACCTTGAACCAGGAGTCGTTCGTGTAGCCCGGCACGGCGTCGGCCTTGGGGCCGAACTTCGGGATCCACCAGGAGTGGATCACGTCCGAGGACTCGATCTTCAGCACCACGGTGGTGTCGGTCGGCACCACCATGCGGTTGTAGGAGAAGAGCTGCTTCCTGCTGTTGAGGTAGTCGTAGCGCCAGATGTACTGCTGGCCGTTCACCCGGATCGTGAGGAAGGGCCCGCCGCCGCGGGGCGGGTTCGGCTGGTCGACCGAGGCGAACTGAGCGGTGTTCAGGCCGTTCGGGCCGGACGCCGGCGGGTTCTCGATGTCGTCGAGGTACAGGAAGGTCACGACCGTCAGCACGATGAGGATCGACGCGGCGCCCACGGTCCAGCCGATCTCGAGCGGGGTGTTGCCGCGGATCTGCGCCGCCCTGCCGCCGCGCCGGGCCCGGTGCCGCACGAGCGACCAGATCAGCGTGCCCTCGACGAGCAGGAAGATCACGATCCCGACGTAGAGCGTGATCTTGTAGAGCGTGTCGATGTCGTCCGCGTTGGGCGAGCCGCCCGACTCGGGCGTGAACGTGTCGGCGATGGCGGCCGGAGCACCGAAGAGGCAGGCAAGGACGACCGCGCCGAGGACGGCTACGAACAGGCGTCTGGGCATGCCGACGGGCAAGGCGGCGTGATCATATCCTCGGGCCCTGAAGGGGCTCCACTTCGTTGCGGATGTGCCGAACCGTCAGTCCGGGGGCCCGAGCGGCGGCTCGGCGGCGCTCGCCGGCCGCGAGGCACCCGACTCCACCTCCAGCTCTCGCACCCGGAGCCGTCCGACCTCGAGCTCCTCGATCCGGAGCTCCTTGATCACCGCGCGCCGGATCGCGAGGCGGCCGATCGCCACCGCGCCGAGGGCCGCCGCGCCGACGGCCAGGGCCCCGAGCACCCGCGCGGCGCCCGCGTGGGCTCCGGTGGCCTGTGCGCCCGTGGCCATTGCTCCTGACGCGGGCACCTCATGTCCCCTGGAAGGCGGGCTCGCGCTTCTCGACGAAGGCCGTGACGCCCTCCTGGAAGTCCTTCGTGCGCGCCAGCTCGTGCTGGAGATCCGCCTCGAGGTCGAGCTGGCCGTCGAGGTCCGGGTAGAGCATGCGGTTGAGAGCCTGCTTGGAGCTCGCGTACGAGCGGGTCGGGCCCGCGGCAAGCTTCTCGACGAGCGCGTTCGCCTCGTCCATCAGCCTGTCGTCCGGATACAGGTAGTTGACGAGCCCCCATTCGAGTGCCGTCTCAGCGGGGACGCGCTCGCCGAGCAGCGCCATCTGGAACGCGCGCGCCTTGCCGACGGCGGCGGGGACGAACAGCGTGGAGCCGCCGTCGGGCATGAGGCCGATGTTCACGAAGGCGAGCCCGAAGAAGGCCGACTCGGCCGCGAGGACCAGGTCGCAGGCGAAGGCGAGTGAGGCGCCGATGCCGACGGCGGGCCCGTTCACAGCCGCCACGACCGGCTTCTCGAGCCGGCGCACGCCGGCGATGATGGGGTGGTAGAGCTCGTGCAGCTCCTTCCGGACGTCCGGCATGCCGTCGTCCGGATGCGGGTCGAAGCCCGCCTTCAGGTCGGCCCCGGAGGAGAAGCCCCGGCCCGCGCCGGTGATGAGCACGGCGCGAACGCCCTCATCTGCGGCGTCGCCGGTGATGACCTGCTTCAGCTCCCTGCCGAACTCCTCGGTCCAGGCGTTCAGCGAGTCGGGGCGGTTGAGGGTGATGCGGCCCACGCCGCCGCTGTGTTCCCAGATCACGTTCATGGCGCGGAGCGTAAACGGCAGCGGTGAAGGGTGGCGAGCCGGGGGGCTTGGCGTCTCATGCACCGTATGGGTGCATAAAGCGGCAAGGCCTTCCGCTCAATGCCGTAGTTCGTCTGTCCAGCGGATCGGCCGGTGGAGCTTGCGCCTCGTCACCCGGGGTGATTACCTTTCCCCCGCCGAAAATCACAGGTCTGGACTGGTCCCCGGACCTTCACTCGCAATTGGTCCGAGGAGGAAGGTTGGCCGCTACCAAGACCGCCGGGTCCGCCAGGAGGCGCTCGACGCCCCCCAAGGCGACGGGAGACGGCCGAACCGCCACCGAACAGCCCTCCGCCGTGAACGGCGCCGGCACCGAGCCGGCCGTGCTCGAGGAGATCCTCGACGCCCTCGTCGCGGCGCGCGACGGCGACTTCTCGCGGCGCCTGTCCCGCCGCCGGCGCGGCCTTCTCGGCGAGATCGCGTCCGCCTACAACGAGCTCGTGACGATGAACGGGCGCATGGAGAAGGAGCTCGGGCGCATGCGGCGGGTGATCGGGCGCGAGGGCCGGATGGATCAGCGCGCCTCGCTCGGCGCGGCCGGCGGCGGCTGGAACTCGAGCGTGGAGTCGCTCAACGCCCTGATCGACGACCTCGTGCGGCCCACCACCGAGGTCGCCTCGGTGCTCGAGTCGGTCGCGGACGGCGACCTCGACCGGAAGATGGCCCTCACGATCGAGGGCCAGCCGGTGAAGGGCGAGTTCCTGCGCATCGGCACGACCGTCAACACGATGGTCGACCAGCTCTCCTCGTTCGCCGACGAGGTCACGCGCGTGGCGCGCGAGGTCGGCACCGAGGGCAAGCTCGGCGGGCAGGCCGAGGTGAAGGGCGTCTCCGGGACCTGGCGCGCGCTCACGGAGTCGGTGAACGGCATGGCCTCGAACCTCACGGACCAGGTCCGGAACATCTCCCACGTCGCTCAGGCGGTGGCTCGAGGCGACCTCAGCCAGAAGATCACGGTCGAGGCCAAGGGCGAGGTGGCGGAGCTCGCCGACACGATGAACGAGATGACCGACACGCTCGCGATCTTCGCCGAGCAGGTGACGAGCGTGGCGCGCGAGGTGGGCACCGACGGCAAGCTCGGCGGTCAGGCCGAGGTGCCGAACGTGTCCGGCACGTGGAAGGACCTCACCGACTCGGTGAACGGCATGGCCTCGAACCTCACGAGCCAGGTGCGCAACATCGCCCAGGTCATGACCTCGGTGGCCGGCGGCGACCTGTCGCAGCGGATCACCGTGGACGTGAAGGGCGAGATCCTCGAGCTGAAGGTCACCACGAACACGATGGTCGACCAGCTCTCCTCGTTCGCGGACGAGGTCACGCGCGTCGCGCGGGAGGTGGGCACGGAGGGGAAGCTCGGCGGTCAGGCCGAGGTGCCCAACGTGGCAGGGACCTGGAAGGACCTGACCGACTCGGTGAACCTGATGGCCTCCAACCTCACCGACCAGGTGCGCGACATCGCCCAGGTCACGACCGCCGTGGCCGAGGGCGACCTGTCGCAGAAGGTCACCGTTGACGTGCAGGGCGAGATCGCCGAGCTGAAGGAGACCGTGAACACCATGGTCGACCAGCTCTCGTCGTTCGCGGACGAGGTCACGCGCGTCGCGCGCGAGGTCGGCACCGAGGGCATCCTCGGCGGCCAGGCCGAGGTGAAGGGCGTGTCCGGGACGTGGCGTGACCTCACCGAGTCCGTGAACTTCATGGCCTCGAACCTGACCGACCAGGTGCGCTCGATCGCGACCGTGTCGACCGCGGTCGCCGACGGCGACCTGTCGCAGAAGATCGCCGTCGAGGCCAAGGGCGAGGTGGCCGCGCTCGCCGACACGATCAACAAGATGGTCGACCGGCTGCGCTCGTTCGCGGCCGAGGTCACGCGCGTGGCGCGCGAGGTGGGCACCGAGGGCAAGCTCGGCGGCCAGGCCGAGGTGGAGGACGTGTCGGGCACATGGCGCGGGCTCACCGAGAACGTGAACTCGATGGCCTCGAACCTGACCGATCAGGTCCGGAACATCGCAGAGGTCACGACCGCCGTGGCGAACGGCGACCTGTCCAAGAAGATCACCGTCGACGCCAAGGGCGAGATCCTCGAGCTGAAGAACACCGTCAACACGATGGTGGACCAGCTGAACTCGTTCGCGGCCGAGGTCACGCGCGTGTCGAAGGAGGTCGGCACGGACGGCAAGCTGGGCGGCCAGGCCGAGGTGGAGGACGTCTCGGGAACGTGGCGCAGCCTCACCGAGTCGGTGAACTTCATGGCCTCGAACCTGACGGACCAGGTGCGCTCGATCGCGCAGGTCACCACGGCCGTCGCGAACGGCGACCTGTCCAAGAAGATCGCCGTCGACGCCAAGGGCGAGATCGCGGAGCTCAAGGAGACCATCAACACGATGGTCGACCAGCTCAACTCGTTCGCCGCGGAGGTCACGCGTGTCGCGAAGGAGGTCGGCACGGAGGGCAAGCTCGGCGGCCAGGCCGAGGTGGCCGGCGTGTCCGGAACCTGGCGCGGGCTCACCGAGAACGTGAACTCGATGGCCTCGAACCTCACCGACCAGGTCCGCAACATCTCCCAGGTCGCTCAGGCGGTGGCGCGCGGCGACCTCACGCAGAAGATCACCGTGGACGCCAAGGGCGAGATCCTGGAGCTGAAGGACACGCTCAACACGATGGTCGACCAGCTGTCCTCGTTCGCGGACGAGGTCACGCGAGTCGCGAAGGAGGTCGGCACCGAGGGCAAGCTCGGCGGCCAGGCCCAGGTCGAGGGCGTGTCCGGAACGTGGCGCGGGCTCACCGAGAACGTGAACCAGCTCGCCTCGAACCTGACGACTCAGGTGCGCGCGATCGCGGAGGTGTCCACCGCCGTGACCCAGGGCGACCTGACGCGGTCGATCACCGTCGAGGCCAGCGGGGAGGTCGCGGACCTCTCGGACAACATCAACCAGATGATCGCGAACCTACGCGAGACGACGCGCCAGAACGAGGAGCAGGACTGGCTCAAGACCAACCTGGCTCGCATCTCGGGCCTGATGCAGGGCCAGCGGAACCTCGAGACCGTCTCGCAGCTGATCATGTCCGAGCTCTCGCCCGCGGTGGGCGCGCAGCACGGCGCGTTCTTCTTCGCCGACCACGACGAGACGGGCACGGACTTCGAGCTGATGCTCCTGGCGAGCTACGGCTACACGAGGAAGGAGGGGGAGACGCCGCGCTTCCGCGTGGGCAACGGCCTGGTCGGCCAGGCCGCCCACGAGAAGAAGCCGATCCGGATCACGGACCCGCCGGCGGACTACATCCGCATCGCGTCGGGGCTCGGCGACTCCGCGCCGCGCGACATCATCGTCATCCCGGTCCTGTTCGAGGACCAGGTCGTCGCCGTGCTCGAGCTCGCCTCTTTCACGCCGTTCAACGAGATCATCCTCCAGTTCCTCGACCAGCTCACGGAGACGATCGGCGTGGTCCTCTCGACGATCATCGCCAACGTCCGGACCGAGGAGTTGCTGGAGCAGTCGCAGTCGCAATCGCAGGAGCTGCAGGAGCAGTCGGAGGCGCTCCAGCGCCAGCAGATGGAGCTGCAGGCGACCAACGACGAGCTGCAGGAGAAGGCCGAGCAGCTCGAGCGCCAGAACCGCGACATCGAGATCAAGAACCGCGAGATCGAGATGGCGCGCGCGTCGCTCGAGGAGAAGGCGGAGCAGCTCGCGCTGAGCTCGAAGTACAAGTCCGAGTTCCTGGCGAACATGTCGCACGAGCTGCGCACGCCGCTCAACTCGCTGCTGATCCTGTCCAAGGTCCTGTCGGCCAACGAGAGCGGGAACCTCACGGCCAAGCAGGTCGACGCGTCGACCACGATCCACAACGCCGGGTCGGACCTGCTCGCGCTGATCAACGACATCCTCGACCTCTCCAAGGTCGAGGCGGGGAAGATGGACGTGCACGCCGGCCGCACCGAGCTGCGCTCGGTCCGCGAGTACGTCGAGCGCTCCTTCGCGCCGGTGGCGGGCGAGAAGGGCCTCGACTTCTCGATCGACCTGGCGCCGGACGCTCCGGAGCAGTTCTCGACCGACGAGCAGCGGCTCCAGCAGGTGCTGAAGAACCTGCTCTCGAACGCGTTCAAGTTCACCGAGAGCGGCTCCGTCCAGCTCCGCATCGGCCGGGCACCGGCCGACATGCACTACGGCAGCGACTCGCTGGCGCGCTCCGAGAGCGTCGTCGCGTTCTCGGTCGTCGACACAGGGATCGGCATCCCGCCGGACAAGCTGCGCCTGATCTTCGAGGCGTTCCAGCAGGCGGAGGGGTCGATCAGCCGCCGCTTCGGCGGCACCGGGCTCGGGCTCTCGATCAGCCGTGAGATCGCCCGCCTGCTCGGCGGCGAGATCCACGTGGACAGCACGGAGGGGGAGGGCTCCACGTTCACGCTCTACCTGCCGGCCGCCGGCCCGGTGCCGGTGGCCGCGGCCCCGGTGCTCGAAGACGCCATCCCGGCGCACCCGGCCGCCGCGAGGGTGCGCCGGCGCGCCGACAGCGCCGCGCTGCCCGACACGCTCACCGACGACCGCAGCGAGCTGCCGGCCGGCGAGCGGGTCGTGCTCGTGATGACCGGGGACCGTGCGCTGGCGCGCGGCGCGGTGGATGTGGCGCACGACCACGGGTTCAGGTGCCTGCTGGCGCTGCGCGGCGACGCCGGCCTCGCGCTCGTCCACGAGTTCATGCCGGACGCGGTCGTGGTGAGCCGCGACCTGCCGCAGCTGAACGGCGACGCGGTGCTCGACCACCTGAAGCGCCATCCGGAGACGCGGCACCTGCCGGTCTACGTCCTGGCGGGCTCGGAGCCCGCGGAGGACGGCGCGGAGCGGAGCCTGCGGCATGCCGGCGCGCTCGGCTGCGTCGCCGACCCGGCCACGCCCGACCAGCTCGGCGACGTGTTCGACGAGCTGTTGCACTTCATCGAGCGGCGCGCGCGTACGGTGCTGGTGGTGGAGGCGGACGAGCGCGAGCGCGACGGCCTGGCCGACCTGATCGGAGGCCCCGACGTCGACGTCGTGGGAGTCGGCTCGCGCGAGGGGGCGCTGACCGAGCTCGACGGTCGCGAGTTCGACTGCGTGGTGCTGTCGATGGCGCTCGAGGACGGGAGCGCCTTCCAGCTCCTCGACCGGATCAAGCGCGGGAAGCGCTTCCGCGGCCTGCCCGTGATCGTCCACACGCGGCGCGAGCTGTCCCCCAAGGACGAGGCGCGCCTCAAGCGCTACGCCGAGGCGATCATCGTCAAGGACGTACGCTCACCGGAGCGCCTGCTCGACGAAACCTCGCTCTACCTCCATCGCATCGAGGCCAGGCTGCCGGCCGACAAGCGGCAGATGCTCGAGCGGCTGCACATGGCCGACGCCGTGTTCGAGGGCAAGAAGGTGCTGATCGTGGACGACGACGTGCGCAACGTGTTCGCGCTCACGAGCGTCTTCGAGCGGCGCGGAATGGAGGTCGTGTTCGCCGAGAACGGCCGCGAGGGCATCGAGGCGCTGAAGGCGAACCCCGACATCGCGCTCGTCCTGATGGACATCATGATGCCCGAGATGGACGGGTACGAGGCGACGCGCGCCGTGCGCGAGATGCCCGAGTTCCAGCGGCTGCCGATCGTCGCGCTCACCGCCAAGGCGATGAAGGGCGACCGCGAGAAGAGCATCGCCTCCGGCGCATCCGACTACATCACCAAGCCGGTCGACGTTGACCAGCTGCTGTCGCTGATGAGGGTCTGGCTATACCGGTAAGCGGCGCCATACTCGTGGTCGACGACCAGCCGGAGAGCCTCGTGGCTCTGCGCACGGTGCTGGAGCCGCTCGGCCGTGAGGTGGTCACCGCGCCGTCAGGAGAGGAGGCGCTGAAGCACCTCCTGCACGGGGACTTCGCCGTCATCGTCATGGACGTCCGGATGCCGGGCCTCGACGGGTTCCAGACCGTCGAGCTGATCAAGCGCCGCGAGCGGCACGAGGACACCGCGGTCATCTTTCTCACCGCCGGCGACGCCGACGCCGAGCACGTGACGCGCGGCTACTCCGCCGGCGCGGTCGACTACATGCTCAAGCCGGTCGACCCGGACATGCTGCGCTCGAAGGTGGCGATGCTGCTCGAGCTCCAGCAGAAGAGCGCCGAGCTGCGGGCCTCGGAGGAGCGCTTCCGGGCGGCGTTCGAGGGCGCGCCGATCGGCATGGGGCTCAGCACCGTGAACGGCCGCTGGCTCGAGGTCAACGACGCCCTCTGCGAGCTGCTCGACCGCTCGCAGACGCAGCTGCTACGCCAGCCGCTCTGGGACCTGGTCCACCCGGCCGACCGGGAGCACGAGCGCGACGCGGTCCGCCGGCTGCTGAGCGACAGGCCGCTCTTCGACCAATCCGAGAAGCGCTTCGTGCGCCCGAGCGGGGAGGTCGTCCACGCCATCGTGAGCGTCTCGCTCACGGCCGACAGCCACGACCGGCCTCAGGGCTACATCTGGCAGGTCGTGGACGTGACCGAGCAGCGGCTCGCAGAGGCGGAGCGCGCGGCTCGTGTCGAGGCCGAGGCGGTGGTGCAGACGATCGGGAAGCTCCAGCAGGTCACCGAGGCGGCGCTGATGCACCTGGAGCTCGACGAGCTGCTCGACCTGCTCGTCGAGCGCGTGGGCGAGGGGTTCGGGGCGGACGTGGTGCGCATCCTGCTGCGCGACCACGACGACGACGAGCTGTTCACAGTGGGCGCCGCGGCCGGGCTGGATCGGGAGGCCGGAACGCGTGTCGAGCTCGGCGGAGCGCTCGACGAGGTCGTCGACCGCGGGATGCCGGTCACGCTCCACGAGCTCCGGCCCGGCGCAGGGCTCGATCGCGCCATGGAGGAGGCGAACGTGTCCTCGCTGATGGCGTCGCCGCTCACGGTGAAGGGCAGGGTGGCGGGTGTGGTCGAGGTGGGCGTGCGCGGCGCGCGCCGCTTCACGCTCGAGGACGAGAGCCTGCTCATGCTGATGGCCGACCGCGCCGGCCTGGCCATCGAGCACGCACGCGCGTACGAGCGCGAGCTGTCGAACGTCGAGATGCTCCAGCGCAGCCTGCTGCCCGACCGGCTCCCGGCACTCGACGGGATCCAGGTCGCCGCCCGCTACATGCCCGGTGGCGCCGACGTCGGCGGCGACTGGTACGACGCGATCCCGCTCGAGGGCGGTCGCCTGGGCGCGGCGATGGGCGACGTGGTCGGCCACGGGATCGGGGCCGCGGCGCTGATGGGACAGCTTCGCCACGCGATGCGCGCGTACGCGCTGGAGGGCCACTCGCCGGCCGGCGTGCTCGACCAGCTCGACCGCGTCGTGCGCAGCCTCGACGGCAGCCAGATGGCGACGCTCCTCTATCTGGTCGTGGAGGAGGACCACAGCACCGTCACCTTTTCGAGCGCCGGCCACGTGCCGCCGCTCGTGATCAGCCCCGAGGGGGAGGCCGAGTACCTGGAGACCGCGCCGAACCCGCCGCTCGGCGTGTTCGAGAGCCCGACCCACAAGGAGATGACCGCAAGGCTTGAGCCGGGGTCGACGATCGTCCTCTACACGGACGGGCTCGTGGAGGAGCGCGGGGTGTCGATCGACCAGGGGCTCGAGGCGCTCAGGCTCGCCGCGTCCCAGGACCCCTGTCACCCCGACGAGCTCTGCGACCGGCTCGTGGACTCGATGCTCGCCATCCACACGGCGAACGACGACATCGCCGTGCTCGCTCTGAGGGCGCTGCCGGCGGCGCCGCCGCCGCTGCACCTGGAGATCCCGTCGGACCCGACCCAGCTCGGCCAGATGCGCCGCGACCTCGGGAGCTGGCTCCGCGAGGCGGGCGCGGCGGGCGAGGTGGTGGACATCATCCAGATGGCGTGCCACGAGGCGTGCTCGAACTCCATCGAGCACGGCTACTCGTTCGGCGACGGCGTGCTGTGGGTCGACGCCGAGCTCGAGGAGGACCGCGTCGTGCTGACCGTCCGCGACAAGGGCCACTGGGTCGAGCGGGGCAGCGAGGGAACGGCGCGCTACCGCGGCAACGGCCTGCCGCTGATGCAAGCCCTGATGGACTCGGTGGAGCTGACGCACGACAACGGGGACGGGACGGCGGTGAGGATGGCGCGGTCGCTGTCTCCGGACAGGGTCGCTGTTTGACCGCAGATCGACTGCGCGGATAGGTTCAGGCGATGGTCAAGGTCAAGACCCCGTTCACGGTGTTACTGATGGTCTCTCTCCTAGGCATCGCGGCCTGCAGCGACGACGACGACGCGGACGCGGACGCGGGTGGGACAACTACCGAGACCGGGACGACCGGCAAAGAGGGCGGCGAGCCAATCCTGATCAAGACGCACCTGCCTCCCCTCAACGCGAGGGGCGAGCAGGTGGGCGAGGTTCGTTCCGGGTCCACCATCGGCGACTCAGCCTTCTGCGCCGGGGGAAAATTCGCCGATGCTCCTGGGGAGCCCCCGGTGGTGGTGAGGACGTTCCGCTGTCCCGGCGGCACCCTGACGATCACCTTCAGTCCGAAACCGGACCAGGCCTTGAAGCAAAGCAGCGATTGGGAGGTCGTGAAGGGCCTCCGCAGCTTTGAGGGACTCAGCGGTGGAGGCCGGATGAGGGCGCTGTTCGAGTCGAACGGCGATGAGGGCCGGGAGACCTTCGCCGGGACGGTCACCCGATAGCCAGGCGTTGGGAGGAGGCGCCGCCGCGGGTGCCTAACCTTCCCCGCCGATGCTCATCGACTCGATCAACTGGCTCGGTCACGCCGCCTTCCGCGTCACGCTCGGCCGCGCCTCCGTCTACATCGATCCCTACCGGGTCCCCGAGGGCAGCCCCCCGGCCGACCTGATCCTCATCACCCACGGGCACTACGACCACTTCTCGCCCCAGGACGTCGAGCGGCTTTCCACGAGGAGCACCTGGCTCGTCGGGCCGGCGGCCGTCGCGGAGCGGGTCAGCGGGCAGGTACACCGGATCGGGCCGGGCGAGATGCTCGAAGACGAGCTCGTCCGTGGGATCCACATCAGCGCCGTCGCGGCCTACAACACGTCGAAGCGAGACGCCGACGGGAAGCCGTTTCATCCGCGTGATGCGGGATGGGTGGGATACGAGCTGAACGTCCGCGGGGAGCGGCTTTACCATTCCGGCGACACCGACGTGATTCCGGAGATGGACAGCGTCACCGGGGTCGACGTGGCGTTGCTGCCGGTGAGCGGCGTCTACGTGATGACCGCTCAGGAGGCCGCCGAGGCGGCGCGGCGCATACAGCCGCGGGTTGCGGTCCCGATGCACTGGGGATCGCACATCGGCACCGAGCGCGACGCGCGCACGTTCGCAGACGAGGCACCCGTGGAGGTACGGATCATGGAGAAGGCTGAGTGAGCGCCCAGGTCGACCGTCAGCGCGCCGCGCTGAACCGGATTGCGAAGGAGGATCCGGGGCTGGCTGCACGCCTGATCCTGATGACTCTGCCCGGCGCTGCGTCGAGGATCCCCGGCACGCTCACCTACGTGCTCGACGTCGACGGCGTCGGCGCGCACCGGGTGTCGGTGTCGGGCGGCCGCGCCCGCGTGGACCCGGTAGCCGACGGCGACGGCGACGACGCCGACTTCCGCCTCCATGCCGACCCCCGCACGATCGCGGACCTGGTGACCGGCGCGCGTGGCCCGCTCGGGCTGATGATGCGCGGCCGGCTTCGCATCCGCGGCAAGCGCCGGAAGGCGTTGAAGCTTCGGAGGATGTCAGCAGGGGAGCTGTCGATGGCGGATGTGGTCGAGGCCGGCGGCACGCTCGATCCCGATGTCCTTTACCGCTCCCTGCCCTACATGGTTGAGCCGGAATGGACTCGGGGGCACGAGTTCACAGTGAGATATGTGGTGACGGGAGTCGGGACCTGGTACGTGACGGTGCGCGACGGCCAGCCGCTCGAGGTGACACGGGAAGAGCGCGAGGCCGTCGGCACGGCAATCGTGTCGTTTGACACCTACCAGCGCATGGCGTCCGGTCAGCTCAGCCCGTCGATGGCCATGCAGAACCAGTTGACGACGATCGAAGGCGAGATCCACCCGGTGACGGTGCTGGGCCGCTGGATCGCACGGGCGCAGGGCTCGGACGACGCCGAGCTGAAGCGCGAGGCCAAGCAGCGCAAGCTCCAGGAGGAGCGCGCCGGCATGTACTCCTCGGGAGGCGACAGGGACGGCGACGGGCTGCTCGACTACCGCCAGCTCTACGCACTGTGGGAGCGCCAGAACTGGAAGGCCACCGAGCTCGACTTCTCGGTCGACCGCGAGCAGTGGGTCGTCACCCCGCGCGAAGCGCAGGAGTCGACGATCTGGAGCCTCGGCTCCTTCTACGTCGGCGAGGAGCGCGTGACCGCCGACCTGGCGCCCTTCCTGCAGGCGGCTCCCACCGGCGAGATCGAGGTGTTCCTGGCCACGCAGCTCGTCGACGAGGCCCGCCACGCCGCCTTCTTCGACCGCTTCGGTGCCGAGGTGATGTGCCTCTCGGCCGACGACTTCCGCGGCCGGATGCGCGAGGTCGAGCAGATCCTGCTCTCGCCGTGGCGCGAGGTCTTCGACGACGGCCTGCGTGACGTGGCCAGGCGCATCCAGGCGAAGCCCGACGACCTCGACCTGTTCGTCGAGGGGATCACCACCTACCACATGGTCGTGGAGGGCTTCCTGGCGGTCACCGGCCAGACGCTGATCCGCGACTACATGGTCGAGCACTCCATGTACCCGGGCTTCTGCGAGGGCTTCGGCCTGGTGGAGCGCGACGAGCACCGCCACGTGGCGTTCGGGGTGCGCTTCCTGCGCGACGCGATCCGCGAGGACCCGCGCCACCGCGAGACCGTCGAGCGCGTGGTCCTCGAGCTGGCTCCGAAGGCTGCCTACGTGTTCGCGCCGCCGTACGTGACGGACCCGTCCGACTACGTCTCGTACGGCTACACCTCGCGGCAGATCTACGGGTTCGCCTACCGCACGCTCAGGCGGCGGATGAAGGTCCTGGGGATCGAGATCCCGCCGGCCGGCGAGCTTATGCCAGGCCCGATCGACGGGACGACGGAGTTTGCGGCCGTGCCGGCCGGCGACGGGAAGGCGGCGGCTGGCGCCGCGTCGTCGAACGGCTCCGGCGATCTGGAGGCGGCGGCCACGAGCTAGTCGGCCAGAGCGCGGCTCCGGCCAGCAGCAGGCCGAGGCCGATCGAGGTCAGGGCGAAGAGCTGGAAGCCCGTCTGGGGGAGCGCGCCGGCCGTCTCGCCGCCGGTCCCGCCACCCGTCTCGCCCGAGGGCTCGTTCCCGGTGCCGCCGTTCTCCTCGCTGGGCGGCTGCTCGCCGTCGGGCTGCTGCTCGGGCGGCTGCTCCTCGCCGCCGGGCGTCGTCGGCGTCTGGTCCTGAGCCGGCTCGGCAGGTAGCGCGGGCTCCCCCGGGGGCGCCGATTCGGGCGCGGCCAGGGACGGCTCCGCGGTCGGTGCCACGGGAGTCGCGACGGCGCCGCCGCCGGGGTCCTGGGCCGCCGCCGGGGCGGCCACAGCGAGCACTGCGAACAGGGTGGAGAGGCCGAACAGGCGCTTGAAAGTCATGCTGGCGCGCTGTTCGACGGCCTGTCCGCGAATCCTTGCGGATATGCTGGCGCGGCTTTGCGTAGTACTCGCGCCCTGCGAACACTCGCGTGGGGCGCGGTGGCGGTGGGCGTCGCCACACCCCTGGTCCGGCACCGGCTGCGGCTCCGGCCCGCCACGGTGTCGGCGCTGTCATGGCCCGCCCCCGCCGCGCTCGCGCTCGCCACAAGACGTTCCCCGATCCGTGACGCGGGCATCTATGCCCTGCAGATGTGGGCTTACTTCGCGCACTACGACATGCCGGATGACGACCCCGAGGCACTGCTCCAGCGCCTGAAGGTGAGCTACCCGATCCGCTTCGACCGGGCGATCGGGCTCGGCACCGCCCCGACCATCCGCCTACAGCGTTCGGTCGGCCGCGAGGGCCAGGTCGCGCCGCTCGACTACCTGCTCTCGGCCGTCCACTGGAGCTGGTTCCTGGTCCCGCACGGCACGCTCGCCTACATGCTGCTCCGCCACCGGGACAGGTTCCCGCGCTCGGCGGTGCTGATGGCCGCTTGCTTCGACCTCGGCTGTGTCGTCTACTGGCTGGTCCCGACCGCGCCGCCGTGGTACGCGGGGGCGAACGGGCAGATGCCCCCGGTGAGGCGGATCATGGCCGAGGCAGGGGAGCGCGCCTGGAGACGCCTCTGGCACCCGCTTTACCATTCCCTCCAGGGAAATCCCTTTGCAGCCATGCCTTCCCTCCATTTCGGAACATCAGTGATGGCGGCTCGGATTCTCTCCCAGGTGGGGAGAGGCCACGCCGCGCTCGGCTGGGCGTACGCGCTCACGCTCGGGTTCGGGCTGGTGTACCTCGGCGAGCACTATGTGGTCGATCTTCTGGCCGGGTTCGCCCTCGCGGAGGGGATCTGGCGCCTCGGGCCGCGCGCAGAGCCGGCGATCAGGATCATCGCCGGGGCCGTTCACCGACTGGAGCCGCGGGCCGGCTGATGGCGGCGGAGGACCGCCGCCCGCAGTTGCAGGAGAAGCTCGAGCCAGAGCTGGACATCGGCCGTATCCCGAACGACGCCGACCTCGAGAGCTCGGATGCCGACGACGAGATGGAGGTCAGCCGCTTCCAGGCTCTCCTCCAAGACCGCCGCAAGCTGGCGTCGGGGATGCTCCTCGTCCTGCTGCTGGTCGTCGCGATCTACGTCCTGTTCCCGAAGATCGTCGGCGCGGACGAGGCGGTCAGCAACCTGGACGAGGCGACCTGGTACTGGGTCCTGATAGCGATCGGCTTCAACGTCGCGGCCTTCGGCGCGTACGTCGCGCTGTTCCACGGGGTGCTGGGGGGCACGCGCGACGACGAGGTGCACCGGCGGCTCGACCTGCGCGCCTCGTACCAGATCACGATGGCCGGTCTCGCGGCGACGCGGATCTTCTCGGCGGCCGGCGCCGGCGGCATCGTGCTCACCTACTGGGCTCTGCGCAAGGCCGGAATGCCGCGCCGCCGCGCCGGGACCCGGATGGTCGCCTTCCTGGTCCTCACCTACTTCGTCTACCTCGCTGCGCTGGTCGTCTTCGGGGTCCTGCTGCGGACCGGCGTCCTGTCGGGGCCGGCGCCGCTGGCGGGAACCGTGGTCCCGGCGGCCATCGCCGGCGGGATCATCGTGCTGTTCCTCCTGATCGCGCTGATCCCGAATGACTTCGAGCGGCGGATCCAGCACTACGCCCAGGGCTACCGGCGGGTGCGCTATCTGCGGCGACTCGCGTCGGTGCCGGCCACGCTCGCGATGGGCACCCGCACCGCCCTCGCATACATCAGGCACCCGCGGCGCGGCCTCCTGGCGGTCGGCGGGGCCGTGGGCTTCTGGGCGGCCAACATCGGCATCCTCTGGGCGGCCTTCAAGGCGTTCGGAGGCGAGGTTCCGTTCGGCGTGCTGGTGCAGGGCTTCTTCCTGGGGATGGCGGCCAACCTGATTCCGTCGCCCGCGGGCGGCGTCGGCGCCGTGGACGCCGCGATGATCGGCGCGTTCACGCTCTTCGGCATCGACGAGTCGGTCGTGTTCCCGGCCGTGCTGACCTACCGCGTGATCGCCTTCTGGCTCCCGATTCCGCCGGGGATAGTGGCGTTCATCCAGCTGCGCAAGACCGTTGCGAACTGGGAGCAGGAGAGGGGCCCATCGTCCGCTTCCGTGAGTACACTTCAGAAAGTAAAGTGATGAGTGAGGAGTCGAGAGACTTGGAGAACGTCGTCATCGTCGGCAGCGGCCCCGCGGGCTATACGGCTGCGCTCTACACGTCGCGCGCCGACCTCAATCCGCTGGTGATCGAGGGCTTCGCGTGGGGCGGGCTGCTCCAGCAGACCACCGACGTCGAGAACTACCCGGGCTACCCCGAGGGCGTGATGGGCCCGCAGATGATGCAGGACCTCCGCGACCAGGCGGAGCGCTTCGGGACGCGCTTCATCACGGACGACGCGACCCGCATCGAGCTCGCTGGTGAGAAGGGCGGCACGCACATCGTCGAGGTGGGCGGCAAGGAGATCAGGACGCGCTCGGTGATCCTCGCGATGGGTGCCGAGCCGAAGAAGCTCGGCGTGCCCGGCGAGGACGACCTGGCCGCGAGAGGCGTCTCGTACTGCGCCACCTGCGACGCGGCCTTCTTCCGCGGCGCCGACACGCTCGTGGTCGGCGGTGGCGACACCGCCATGGAGGACGCGACCTTCCTGTCGAAGTTCGCCGGCAAGGTGAGCATCGTGCACCGCAGGCCCGAGTTCCGCGCCTCGGCGATCATGCTCGACCGCGCGCGCGACACCGACAACATCGACCTCGTGACCCCGTACGTCGTTCAGAGCTTCGAGCCCGGCGACGACGGCGCGCTCAGCCGGGCCGTGCTCCACAACACGCAGGACGACTCGACAAAGGAGATCCCGGTGACGGGCGCCTTCGTCGCGATCGGCCACAAGCCGAACTCGCACCTGGTCGAGGGCCAGCTGGAGCTCGACGAGGAGGGCTACGTGCTGGTCGAGGGGCGCTCCACGAAGACCAAGCTCCCGGGCGTGTTCGCGGCCGGGGACCTCACGGACCGCGTGTACCGGCAGGCCGTGACCGCGGCCGGCACCGGCTGCATGGCGGCGCTCGACGCCGAGGCCTACCTGCGCGACCACCCGATCGACGCAGAGGCCCACTGGGAGCCTGACGTGGACCGGTTGGAGGCCGCGGCCGAGGCGGCCGCCGGGTCGAACTAGGAGCCTCGCGGCCGGTATAACCCGGCCGTGCCCACCTGGACCAATTGGGCTCGCCAGCAGCGCTGCGCGCCTGAGCGCATCGAGACGCCCGCCTCGGAGGGCGAGCTCGTGAGTGCCGTCGCCGGCACGGGACGCGTGAAGGTCGCCGGCTCGGGGCACTCGTTCACCGACATCGCGTGCACCGACGGCGTGATGCTCGACATGTCGAGGATGCGCCGTGTGCTCGGCGCGAACGGCAACGAGGTGACGGTCGAGGCCGGGATCACGCTCCGCCACCTGGGCGAGGAGCTGAGCACCCGCGGGCTTGCGATGGAGAACCAGGGCGACGTGGACCCGCAGACGCTCGCGGGCGCCATCTCGACCGCCACCCACGGCACGGGCGCCGGCTTCGGGAACATCTCCTCGCAGGTGGTCGGCGTGAGGCTCGTCGACGGGACGGGCGAGGTGCGCGAGATCACCGAGGGCGATGAGCTGCGCGCCGCCCGCGTGAGCCTCGGGGCGTTGGGCGCGATCGCGGCCGTGACGCTGCGATGCGTGCCGGCCTTCACGATCCACCGGATCGACGAGCCGCGCTCGCTGGACGACGTGCTGCCGCGGCTCGACGAGCTGGTGGACTCGCACGACCACTTCGAGGCGTTCGCGATGCCCTATACGCGCATGGCGCTCACGCTGACTTCCGAGCGCACCGACCGTGAGCCGGAGCCACGCGGGAGCGCCGCCGCCTTCATTCACGACGTGGTGCTCGAGAACGCGGTGCTGGGCCTGTTCTGCCGCACGGGACGCGCGTTCCCGCGGCTGATCCCGTCGCTCAACCGCGCCCTCGCTCGCCTGATGGGCGGGGGCGAGCACGTTGACGCGAGCAACCGCGTCTACGCGAACACGCGGCTCGTGCGCTTCACCGAGATGGAGTACGCGATCCCGCGCGCGCACGTGGCCGAGGCGCTGGAGCGGGTGCTCGCGCTGATCGAGCGCCGCCACCTGCCCGTCGGCTTCCCGATCGAGCTGCGAGTGGTCCGGCCCGACGATGCGCTGCTGTCGACCGCGTACGAGCGCCCGACGGCGTACATCGCCGTGCACCAGTACGTGGGGATGGAGTTCGAGACCTACTTCCGCGCCGTGGAGGCGATCATGGACGAGTACGAGGGCAGGCCGCACTGGGGCAAGCGCCATTACCAGTCGGCGGCGACGCTGCGGCCGCGCTACCCCGAGTGGGACCGCTTCGCGGAGATCCGCGAGCGCTTCGACCCGCAGCGGCGCTTCGACAACGACTACCTGAGGCGGGTGCTCGGATGACGGCAACCCTGTATGCGATCCCGGGCTCGCACGCCGTGCGGACCGGCGAGCTGATGCTCGAGCACAAGGGGATTCCGTTCCGGCGCGTGAACTTCCCGCCCGGGCCTCACCGCGTGCTCGTGCGCGTGGTCGGCTTCAAGGGCGACCGCGTGCCGGCGGTGAAGTTCGAGGACGGGCGCCGCGCCCAGGGCACGCGCCAGCTGCCGCGCGTCCTCGACGAGATGGTGCCCGAGCGCCCGCTGGTGCCGGATGATGCGGCGGGACTCGAGGCCGAGGCCTGGGCGGACGACGTGCTCCAGCAGTGGGCGCGCCGGATGGTCGCCGCGGCGGGCGCGCGCGACCCGGACTCGCTCGCGGGCCGCGGCGCTGAGGGGAGGCTCGGCGTGCTCCTCACCAGCCACGAGCTGTCGCGGCGAGTGACGGCGCGCGCGGTGCTGATGGTCTTCCGCGCCTCCAGGGCACAGCAGCGGGACGACCTCGAGCGCACCGGCGAGATCCTCGACCGCGTGGACGCGTGGATCGATGAGGGCGTCCTGAACGGCGAGGAGCTCAGGAGCCCGGACTTCGCGGTCGCGTCCAGCCTTGCGCTGGCCGAGTACATCCTCGAGCTCCAGCCGGAGCTTCAGCGCCGGCCGGCGATCACCCTGCTCGACCGCGTCTTCAGCCGCAGCGCCGCAGCACCCGATCCAGCGTGAGCTTGCGCCCGTCCTCCGTCTCCACGAGCACGCGGAGGCGGAAGCGGCCGCGACGGTGGATCCTCTGGCGCTGGACCACGCCCGTCACGGTCACCGGCCCGCTGCGGATCGGCCGCGCCGTCGGGATGTTCAGCAGCCGCTCGACGCGCCGGTGCCCGATCATCACGTCGGCGTGCACCAGCCGTGCCCGCTTGGAGCCGCGCACCTCGACGCGGAGGTCCTGGCTGAAGCAGCCCTGAACGGGCTTGCCCTCCGAGCGGATCGAGAGCGTGAGGTGCGGACGAGCGAGGCAGTCGACGCCCACGCAGGAGACGAGCTGGCGGAGGCGCGTGTGGAGGTCGCGCTGGACCTTCGCGTACTGCTCGTGGCCATCGACGCTCTGGAGCTCGAACGGGTCGTTCGCCAGGTCGTAGAGCTCGAACTCGCCGGTCGTGCGGTGCTCCACGTAGAGGAAGCGGTAGGTGCGGATGCCGCGATAGGCAGGCACGCCGTTGGCGCCACGGCCGTTCTCGATCAGGATGTCGCGGCCCCATTCGGCGCCCGGGTCGGTGAGCAGCTCGAGGAGCGAGCGGCCGTCCTGGATACGCCCCGGGAGGACATCGGTGGCGTCGAGGATCGTGGAGGTCACGTCGACGTTGGCCACGAGGCGCCCGTCCACACGGCCGTGCGGCACGCCGGGACCGCGCATCACGAGCGGGATTCGAATCGACTCCTCGTAGGGCAGGACCTTCTCGGCGAGCGCGCGGTGCTCTCCGTGCATGAAGCCGTTGTCGGAGAGGAACACGATCAGCGTGTTCTCGAGCTCGCCGTTCCGGCGCAGCGCCTCGACGATCTGCGCGACGCCCTCGTCGACGGACATGAGCGCCTCGTTCTCCTGGCGCCAGTTCTCCTCGACCCCGGCCGCGAACTCGGGCGACAGGCGCGGCCGGTCGGCGACCACCTGCGGCTTGTCGTACATGCTCTTCTCGTTGAAGCTCGGCGGGCGCGGCATGCGCACGCCCGCGTACGCGTCGCGGTGACGGGGTGCCGGTGACGGGGTGCCGGGCCGCCGCGGGTCGTCCGGGTCGCGCGGCTGGCCGCGGTGGGGAGCCGTGTACCAGACGTTCAGGTAGAAGGGCTGGTCGCCGGGCGAGGCCTGGTCGATCAGCTCGGCCGCGCGCCGGCTCTCGAAGTCGGTGAGGTACTCGCCGGGATGGGCTGCGTCGGGGTAGCTCTTCACGACGCCGTGGTCGAAGGCCTTCCAGGCCACGTAGTTGAAGGCCGACGAGTGCGGCAGCCCCACCCAATCGGTCCAGCCGGCCGGGATCCCGTACCTGGCCTCGTAGCCGTTCAGGTAGCGGCCCACGTGCATGGTCCGGTAGCCGGCGTTCTGCAGCCAGACGGGCAGCGTGCTGGTGGAATCGAGCCGGAGGAAGCCCCCGAACGGCGGCGCGTTGTGGAGCACGCCGTGGTTGTGGGCGTACTGGCCCGTCAGGTTCGTGGCGCGCGAGGGGCAGCAGAGCGGGAAGCTGTCGATGGCCTGGTCGAACGTGGTGCCGTCACCGCCCAGCAGGTTGTTCACGTTCGGCATCGTCGAGAGCGACGCAGCCGTCTGGTCGTCGGTCATGATCACGACGACGTTCTCGCGCGCCAGCGCGGGCGTGGCGAGGGCCATGGCGGCCGCGAAGGCCGTCGCGGCCGCGGCCGCTACAGCTCGCAGCGGCCCTCGCCGCGGTAGGTGGGCACCTCGTCGGCTATAGCGCCGCCGCGTACCAGATAGAGGGTGTTGAAACGCTCGCACAGCTCCCCGGCCTTCGCATGGCGCAAATAGACGTTCGCGCCGACTCGCAGGCTAGCGGCGGCGGACCCCGTCACGGGGGTTTGCACCTCGCCTGCCCCTTCCAGTGGGTCAACACGAAGCCCCCGCGGGAGGTGCGGTGCGGGTAACCGATCGCGGCCCGCCGCGCCCGATGCGGGGTAGCCGCCGCCCAGGAGGGTGGCAACGCCACCACTCGGCCTGCGGACCACGGGCATGGCGAACATCGCCGCCGGCGTGAGGCTGAACGACGAGTAGCGGTCGAACAAGGTCGGCGCGTAGAAGCCCGACCCGGCGGTGATCTCGGTGATCACATCCTCCTCGCGAGTGGTCTGGATGCTTCCGGTGCCGCCGCCGTTCACGATCGCCACCGGAGCCACCTCCCTCACCGCGGCCACCACCGCGGCCCGCCGCTCGGCGATCTCCGCCGCGGAGCGCCGCTTGATGAAGCGGATCACAGGCTCCTGCATGTGCTTCCCCAGGGGGCGGTCGCCTAGGCCTGCGATGTGCGCCTCGTAGCCCATCAGCGCCGCGAGCTCCAGACCGGGGCGCCGGACTATCTCTCGCGCCAGCTCCTGGGCCTGCGCCGGCGTGCGAATCGGCGAGCGCTTGACGCCGATCTTAAGGCGGCCGCCGAGCGGCCACCAGCTCAGGTCGAGCTCGATGCAAACCCGGATCGGGCGGGCGGCGGGCTCGGTGGCGGCCTCGATCAGCTCCAGGTGCTCGACGGAGTCGACCATCAGGATCGGAGTCGCCTCAGCCTCCAGCCGACCCAGCTCGCCGAGCGCGCCGCGGTCGGCGGTCGGGTAGGCGAGCAGCAGGTCGTCGAACCCATGCTCGTGCAGCCAGAGCGACTCCGTGAGCGTGAAGGTCATCAGCCCGCGGAAGCCGGGATCGTGGGCGAGGATCGCCTCGAGGAGCTCACGGCAGCGCACAGACTTGCTCGCCACGCGGATCGGCGTGCCCTGCGCGCGAGCGAGCATCTCGGCCGCGTTCGACCACATCGCGTCCAGGTCCACGAACGCGAACGGCGCGTCGACGCCCTCGAAGATCCGCTCGAGCTCCTCGTAGGTGCGCTCGCGCGCGGCTGTAGCTTGCACCGCCATGGCCCGGGCCGACCGTATACCGCCGACGCTGCTCGTGTTGCTGGCGGTCTCCTCGGTCCAGCTCGGGGGCGCCTTCGCGAAGACGCTGTTCGACGAGGCCGGCCCGGGCGGCACGGCCTTCCTGCGGGTCGTGTTCGCGGCGCTGATCCTGGGCGCGCTCTGGCGCCCGGCGCTGGCGGGCCGCTCGAGGGCGGAGTGGCGACTGATCGCGGCCTACGGGTTCGTGCTGGTGGCGATGAACCTGTCCTTCTACGAGGCGCTCGACCGCATCCCGCTCGGGATCGCGGTGACGGTCGAGTTCGTGGGACCGCTCGGCGTGGCGATCGCGGGCTCCAGGCGGCGCCTCGACCTCCTCTGGGTCGCCCTGGCCGCCGGGGGCATCCTGCTGCTGTCCGACTTCGGCAGCGCGGACCTCGACGGCCTCGGCGTGGCGCTCGCGCTGCTCGCGGGCTGTTTTTGGGCGGCCTATATCCTGCTCGCCGCCCAGGTGGGGCGCCGGATCCCCGGCAACGAGGGCCTGGCGCTCGGCATGGCGATCGGCGCCGTGCTGGTCGCGCCGGTGGGGCTCGCCGACGCGGGGAGCGGGCTGCTGAGCGCCGAGGTGATCGCGGTCGGGCTCGCCGTGGCGATCCTGTCCTCCGCGATTCCCTACACGCTGGAGCTGGAGGCGCTCCGCCGGCTGCCTGAGAGCGTCTTCGGCGTGCTGATGAGCCTCGAGCCGGCGGCCGCGGCGACTGCGGGGTTCATCGTGCTCGGAGAGGATCTCACCGGCCAGGAGATCGTGGCCATCGGACTGGTGGTGGCCGCCAGTGCGGGCGCCGCCCGGAACGCGACCGTTCCGCCGCGCGACGCGTGAGGACTGAGGCTCCGGCGGCCCTGCCGTCCGGTCGTGCTACAGGCGGCCCGGACCCGGCAGCTCGCCGCCGCGACCTCAGACGAGGGTTTCTCTACGCAAGCGCCGGGGGCGCTTCCTCCTGGGACTCGGCGGACTCACCGGTGATGGCGGGCCGGAGGGGGAGGAGGTCGAACATGCTGAGGGGCTGCCCACACCCGTTGCACCAGGTGACACGTGACAGCCCATCGAAGTCGACCACGTCTTCGCAATGGGGGCAGAGATAGTGGGCCATGTCCATATGGTCGGCTTGATCGGCCAATCGTCCAATCGGGTCCGGACCCCATAGACGTATGAATGGGGCCTGGACCCTAGGCGGGTCCAGAAAGACGGCTCTGAAGGGGGTCCGTCGGGGGTAAGGCGCTTTCCCTGGCGAACTCGCAAGGAAAACCGCCTAACCCGACTCCCTCACTGCTGTCGTTCGCCCCAAATCCCGATCTGACGCCGCACCAGGTCCACCAGGGTCCCGAGCGCGATGCTCCCGTCCGCCAGGTGGGTTCCCCAGGTGGCGTCGGGGATCGGGGTGAGCGTGAAGGCGCTGTCGCCGTCCACGGGGCTGACCTGAAGCACGCTGGCGTTGTCGGCATGTGAGCAGCGCGCCCTGTAGCCGCGCGGGAACGCCGACCAGAGCGTCTTCGGCTTCGGCAGGCCCTGCGTCGCGAGGTTCGCGGCCGTGCCGATCAGGCTCGGTGCGAAGGGCTTCGTGGGGTAGACGGGCGTGATCCGCCCCGACCCTCCGCCGAGCGCGGCCGGGTTCGTGCAGAGCACCTCGAGCGCGGGGTCGATGGTCTGGCCAAAGAGCGAGGGGTCGGTGTTCCGGCCGAATATGGCGTTCGGCGGGACCGGCGCGTTGAAGCTGGAGAACGCCATGATGCAGCCGACCTGCCGGGGCCGTTGGCACGCCCTGAGGTTCTTGAAGTCGCCGCCGCGGTCGCTGCCCTTCTTCACGGTCACGTTGCCCCCCATCAGGACCGCGGACACGAGCCGCCTGCGCGCGGAGCGCTTCGGGTCGATCTCCTCGCGGATCAGCCTGCGGAGGACGAAGGTGCCCTGGGAGTGCGAGATCAGGACGACGCCGCGGCCCTTGTTGAAGCGCCGGAGGTACGTCCGCCAGGCCTCGACGACGTCGGCATAGGCCGACGCGCTCATCTCGGGGGTGACCGTCTGCGGGTCGAGCAGCCCCCGGGTGGTGATCTGGCGGTAGACGGGCGCGAAGACGCGGCAGTCGCGCGAGTAGCGCGCCGCCTGGTAGAGGGCGACCGAGCGCAGCACGTCGTCGACGACCTTGGTGGCCTGCGGCCGCGGCTGGTCGCTGACCGTCGGATAGACGTAGAAGCAGTCCGCCTTCGGCCTCGCCGGCCGGCGGATGCGCTCGACGCCGATCCGCTGCCCGGACGGCGAGAACAACGTCGTCGTCAGACTCGGCTCGCAGGGGTTCGCCCGCTGGCCGGGCTTGCAGAGCCACAGGACCTTGGCGTTCGCGCTCGCCGGAACGAGCGACAGGACCGCGAGGGCGAGGAGTGCAGCCAGGAGCGGCATGAGTCGGCGCACCCGGCGGATCCTAGGCCACGCGCGCGTCGGCGGGCGATTCCCTGAAGTTGCGGATGTCGGGCAGCGCCAAGAGCACGGCCGAGGACGCCGCCAGCAATCCGAATGCGAGCCAGAGCGTCTCGTGGACGCCGATCGCCCCGGCGAGCACGCCCGAGACAGCGAGGCCGAGCGGATAGACCGCGAACGAGCCGAACGAGTCGTAGGCGCTCACGCGCGAAAGCGACTCGTCGGGGATGTGGCGCTGGAGAGTCGAGAACCAGACCGACATGCCGAGCATCAGCGCGACACCGGACGAGAACGCGCTGACCGCGAGCAGCGGCACCGGGGCGGCCACGGCCAGGAAGGCGAGCGGCAGCCCGAACACTCCCCCCGACCACGCGAACAGGACCAGCGGCCTGCGCGGCCGCACGCGGGTGGCGACCAGGCTGCCCGCGAGCGCCCCCACACCGACCGCCGCCAGCACGGTGCCCCACACTGCGGCGCCGCCAAGGTCGCGCTCCGCGACCGTGGGTCCGAGCGCGCTCCACGCCCCCCAGGCCATGTTGACCACGGCGGTGCAGGCCACCACCGTCCAGACCCAGCGGCGCGAGCGAAACGCGACCCAGCCCTCGCGGAGGTCGGCGAGGAACGACCCGCGCGCGGCCTGCTCGCGCGCGGGAGGACGCAGCAGGGCGAGGCATACGGCGCTGATGGCGAACGTCGCCGCATCCACCGCGATCGCCGAGCCCGCACCGACGGTCGCGACCAGGACGCCCGCAAGCGCCGGCCCCAGGATCTCGCTCCCCGACTGGGCGGCCGAGCGCAGGGCGTTCGCCGGCTGAAGCTCCTCGTCCGGCACGACCTCCGGCAGGAGGCCCGTCGAGGCCGGGTTGAACAGCCCCGTGGCCGCGCCCGTGACGCCGGCAAGAGCCGCCAGCATCCAGACGTCGGCAGCGCCGGTAATGACCAGCACCGCCATGGTCCCCTGGCTGAGGATTCGCGCCAGGTCGGCGGTCACCATCACCGCGCGGCGCGAGGTCCTGTCCGCGATGACCCCTCCCGCCAGCACGGTGAGGACCAGCGGCGCCCATCCGGCGGCGAGCACGAGCCCGACCTCCGACTCGGATCCGCCGAGGTGGATCACGGCGAAGGCAAGGGCGACGACGACCATCCGGTCGCCGAACACGGAGACGCCCTGACCCAGGAAAAGCAGCCGGAAGTCTCTCCTTCGCAGCACCTGGAGGTCGTCGCCCAGCCGCACGGTCAGCGGAGGTATATGGGGTTGGACATGACCCACGTCCGCTCGCGCCCGTGCGCCATTCGGTGCGCCTCGGCGCGGTAGGCACCCGGCTCCTCGACGCGCGCGTCCAGCATCGTCCCCTCCGCCGCGGCGATTTCGCTGCCGTCGCGGAGCACCCGTAGTCGCGCCGGGAGCGGGGTGCGCACGTGAAGCGTCCGCAGCCCGGCCGGCGCCTCGCCGCCCATGGGCACGTCGGCGGCCTCGAACCGGAAGCCGCGCGCGGGAGCGACCGAGTCGACCCCGATGTAGCAGCGGCCGCTCCGAAGCGGCTCGAAGACGAGCTCGCGGTCGCGCTCGAGCTCCCCGGTCGGCGCCTGCTCGCAGAGCACGTGTGTCCGGACGAGCCTGAACGAGCGGTGGTAGGCCATCAGCCGGACCGGCACGAATGGCCCGATGCGCTTCCCGTACTGGTGCGCGTCGAGGCCGCCGATCGCGACCACGCGCCGCTCGCGGCAGAGCTCGTCCCACGCGCGCACGTTGCGCTCGGGAGGGTTGTCGAGCGCCCGCGCCGGCGCCGCGAGGAAGCGCAAGAGCTCCCTGATGCTCCCGACGCGCTCGCCGGTGTCGTTCGCCGCGTTCCAGAGCTCGATGCCGTGCAGCGCGTCGCAGTCGAGCCCGCCGAACGGCATGCCCGGCCGCCTGAACCGGGCCGAGCCCTCGGAGAACGGATGGGCGGCGAACCCGAACCCGCCGGCATCCCGCACCGCCCGGGCGATACCGCAGGCGTCCAGGCCGCCGTGCCGGACCTCGGCGTCGATCCCGAAGGCGAGGTAGTGGTCGCGCCCGAGCGGCGAGACCTCCTCGCCCGCCAGCAGCAGCACGTCGCCGTACCAGCCCTCCTCGCCGCGCCGCCTCGCTTCGAGCGAGTCGTGGTCCGTGAGCAGCACGACGTCCGCCCTCGCGCGCGCAGCGGCGCGCGCGATCTCGGGCACCGTCCCGGTTCCGTCGGAATGGGTCGAGTGGAGGTGGACCACACAGGAGAGGTCGTGCATTCGCCGTAACTTCACCCGGTTCATGGGGTTAGCGCAACATGCGGTCGCTCGGGCTCGCGTTTCTGGCACTTGCGTTCACCGCCTCTCCGGCCTCGGCGGCGGTGGTCGAGATCGAGGAGCACTTCTGCGGCTGCGACCCGAGCTCCGGCGACGAGGACACGCGCTCCATCGTCGTCATGGCACAGCCCGGAGAGCAGAACGCGATCACGGTGCAGAAGCTGCCTCGCGGGATCCTGGTCAGGGATGACGGCGCGCCCCTCACGGGCGCCTGCCGGCCCGCCAACACCGGTGGCGGCCGCTTCTGCCGCGGGAGCTTCGACGGCCTCGACGCGACGCTCGGGGACGGGGACGACCAGATCCACACGGGCGGCGTCTACTCGGAGCTCTCCGGGGGCTCCGGCGCCGACCTGCTCGACGCGACCGGCTCGCTCGGCGCCGCCGTGTTCTACGAGGACCACACCGACGGTGTCACGGTCCGCCTCAACGGGGTTGCCGACGACGGTTCGCCGGGCGAGGGCGACAACGTGCTCGGCCCGGTGACGGCGATCACCGGTGGCGACGGCAACGATCGGCTGGAGGCCGGCGCCGGCTCGAGCGCGCTCACCGGGCGCGGCGGCAACGACGTGCTGATCGGCAGCCCCGAGCGGGACACGATTGTCGGCGAGGCCGACGACGACACCCTCAGCGGGGGCGGCGGCAACGACAACCTCAGAGGCGACGCCGGCGCCGACGACCTGAGCGGAGGCGACGGCCAGGACGAAGCGTCGTACGCGGGCGCCACGGCTCCGCTCCAGCTCAGTATCGGGGGCGGCGCGGACGATGGTGCCGCGGGGGAGGGCGACAACATCCACGGCGACATCGAGGCCCTCGCAGGCGGGAGCGGGAACGACGTCCTGATCGGCAGCGCCGGCGCGAATCGGCTGATCGCGTACGGCGGCCAGGACGTCCTGCGCGGCGGGGCCGGGCCGGACGAGCTTCTCGGGTGGGACGACGGCGATGAGCTCGACGCAGGCCCCGGCCCCGACCGCGTGCACGCCGGCGCGCTCGACCGCCCGTTGCTGAAGGACGGGGAGGCTGACCGGCTCGACTGCGGCGGCCGCGCGCCGGCGATCGGGGCGGACGCGTTCGACATCCTCGCGTCGTGCGCCCCCCGGGTGACGGTGCGCCCGCGCTCACGGCTCCGGAACTACCGCAGGACGACGCTGCTCGTTCGCTGCCCGGTGGACAGCGCGGTCCCCTGCCGCGGGCTGGTCTGGGCCACGAGCCTGAGCGGGCGGCGCATCTCGCGGAGGACCCGCTTCGGTCCGATCGACCCGGGCGACCGGGCGATCGTGTTTCTCGGAGTCGCCACGCTCCGCCCAGGCAGGTGCGTTCTGGCCAAGGCACGCACGCGCCGCCCCGACGGCTTGGACACCGTCACCGTGAGCCGCGGGGCGATCGGCTGCCTGCCGATCCCGACGCTCCGGGGAGCCCGCGCTGGGTAACGTCTAGTAGGTGAGCGACACAGACAGCTTCGGCGCCCGCGCGACGCTCGACGTCGGCGGCGAGTCGTACGAGATCTTCCGTCTCGACGCCCTCCAGGAGAAGTACGACGTCGCGCGCCTGCCGTACGCGCTGAAGGTGCTTCTCGAGAACCTGCTGCGGAACGGGGAGGACGAGGGCGCCGAGGCCGTGGCGAGGTGGTCGGCGAAGGACGAGCCCTCCCACGAGATCGCGTACCGCCCCGCCCGGGTGCTGATGCAGGACTTCACAGGGGTGCCGGCCATCGTCGATCTCGCCGCCATGCGCGACGCCATGGAGGACCTCGGCGGCGACGCCTCCAAGATCAAC
>Ga0207675_100000663_pt1 | contig 33858 bp, 27 predicted proteins | sample KBSSwiS42_FD_184305 | JGI IMG/M metagenome (GOLD analysis project Ga0207675, IMG submission 184305) | Switchgrass rhizosphere microbial communities from Kellogg Biological Station, Michigan, USA - KBS Switchgrass S4-2 (SPAdes) (version 2) | ecosystem: Host-associated > Plants > Roots >...
ACGTTGCCGATGCCCTCCGGTCCGGCCGAGACGAAAACGAGGCGGATCCGGTGCGGTCCCGATTGCAGGACGAGGCCGGCCTTGCGGATGGTCGTCCACACCTGCCAGCCGCCCGTGTTCGGTATGGTGATCGGTCCCGTGCCGTCAACGCCGTCCACCTCGACGCGTACCGTGCCACCGGCGCTGGCGCTGGCCACCCGCAGCTCCAGCGCGTAGGTGCCTGTCGCGCTCACGTTTGCGGTGTACTGCAGCCACTCGCCGGCGCGGGCCCACCCGATATCGAAGCCGCCACCCGCATCGGACGTGGCTTCGATGTCGACGTCGGTCTGTCGATACGCGCCGCCGCGGTTGCCGGACGTCGTGTCGAAGTAGGCGACCGACGGTCCGCCGTCGTCGAAATCCTCCGCCTGGATGATGCCGGGCAGCACCCTCGGCGTGCCGCCGAACGGACCGGCGCCGCTCGATCGACTCAGCTCCATCCGGTTCACATTGGCGACGCCTCCGGTCGATCCGTTGGCGTCGAACGCGATCCGCAGCCTGCGCGTCCCGGCCTGCAGCGGCAGCTGGCGTACTGTCACCGTGCTCCACGCCTGCCATCCGCCGCTGTTCGGCACCGGCACGGCGCCGGTCGCGTTCACGCCATCCACCTCGACGTGCAATACGCCGCCGGATCCGCTCGAAGCGAGCCTGAGCATCAGATCGTACTGGCCGTCTGCAGTGACGTTGACGGTGTACTGCAGCCATTCGCCCGGGCGCGTCCAGCCCACGTCGAAACCGCCGCCGGCATCGGCGGTGCTCTCGATGTCGACGTCCGTATTCCGGAAGCCGCCACCCTTGTTCCCGGGCGTCACGTCGTTGTAGGCGACGCCCGCTCCACCGTTGTCGAATTCTTCGGCCTCGATAATGCCCGGTATCGCGCGCGGCGTCCCCCCGTAGGGCGCTGCAGAGGGAGGCGCGCCGGCAGCTGCGCCCTTCACCATCGAGAAATAGTCGCGGCGCGCGCCGGTGCTGTCGAGGAACGTCGCGTCGAGCCGGTTGCCCTGGATGTCGAGGACGAGCGACCCGAGCACACTTTGCGACCAGTACATCGCGGGATGATTCAACGTGCCGCCGCCGAGTTTCGCCGCCGTGCCGGCGACCACATAGACCGCACCGGTATGCGGGCTCATCGAATAGACGGATTTCGTGTAGGCGCCCGACGAATCCACACGGCCGTTGCCGCCGTCCTTCTTCATCGCCGGCATGAAGGTCGTCGAGACGCCGTAGTGCCCGTCGATCAGGAACGACCGCTCGTAGGCGTGGCTGTGGCCCGAGAGCACGAGGTCGACGCCGAAGTTCTCGAGAATCGGCAGCGCGTTCTCTCGCATCTGGACGAGCTCGATCTCCGTGTCGGAGTCGTGCGAGCCTTTCGAGTACGGAGGGTGATGAAAGTAGACGATGACCCACGGCTGCGTGTTGGCCGCGAGATCGCGCTGCAGCCACGTGAGCATCGGCCCGGTGGGCGAACGATCCGTCTCGAACGACTCGAGCTCCACGAAGTGGATGTTGGCATGGTCGAACGAGTAGTACGCCTCGGTGCCCGACGCCACGCCTCCTGCCTCGCCCTGCTTCGGGAGCGTGAACATGTCGTAGTACGGCCCGGTATTCGTCGCGGCATCGGCGGAGGATCCATCGTGGTTGCCGTAGGCCGGCCAGAGGACCGTGCTGCGCAGCATCGCCGGATAGGTATCGAACAGGGCCGCCTGGTACTCCTGGTCCAATCCGTTGTCGTAGGCGTTGTCCCCCAGCATCAGCCACAGATCGGTGCCGCGCGAACCGGTGAAGGCCGCATATGCGTCGCGCACTGCCCGCGCGTCCGCGCCGCCTGTTCCGGAGTCACCGATCGCCCAGATGCGCACCGGCCGCTCCGTGCCCGCGATCGGCGGCGTCCTGAAGTGGAACGTGGCATCCCCGATCGTTTGCGCCGCAGGCGTTCCGACCGAGTAGTAGTACGTCGTGTCCGGCACGAGCCCGGTCAGCCGCACTTCGTGCTCCGTCCGCGCCGACGCGTCCTGGGCCGAGCCCGACACAACGCCTGGAGATTGTCCGAACTGCACGCGGCCGACCACCGCGGCGCTGGTTCTCCACCGCACCACGATGCTCGTCGGCGTGCCCATCTGCAGGTACGGACCGCGCGTCAGCGTCACCGCCGAGCCGCCGAGCAGCTCCAGGTCGAAGCTGAGATCGCTGCTGGCCGGGTCCGACTGATGCACTTCGACGGCGATCACGTTCGAGCCGGCGACGAGCAGCGACGGAGCAATCCCGGCGGACACGAATGCCGATTCATCCGTCCCTCCGATTGCCGTCGATGCGAGGGTCGTGCTGTTGATCGTTCCGGCCGGCAGGTTGGTGCGAAAGACCTCGGCGCCGTTCAGGTACACCACGGCACCGTCATCGCGGAGGATACGGAGGCCGAGGCTGCTGAAATCCGCAGGGTTGCCGACGGCAAACGTGCGCCGGAAGTACGTGGTGATGTGCTTCGAGGCCGCGTTGCCGCCGAAGCTGACGGCCGTCGCCTCGTCGCCGTCTCCGTAGCCAAGCTGCGCGGGACCAGCGGCCCAGCCGGCGTCGTCAAACCCAGCCCCACGCCACGCCGTGCCCTGGTCGCTGCCATCGTCACGGTAGTGCCAGGTGCTTCCCGCAGGCACCAGCGCCGATTGTGCGCCCAGCGGATGAGACGACGCGACGATGAGCGCGAGGAGCAGAAGCGCAAGCGAGCGGAGCGCGATCGACGAGAAGGAGGAATGCACGATGGCCTTCCGGGTCCGGTTGGACCGTCAATCAGCGGTGGGACGCCGGGTGAGAATGGCAGCCGGCAAAGATGGCGGCCGGCACAGTGACCTGCGCCGGCCGCGTCGAACCGATGGCTCTGGATCGAGCCTCGTGAACGGCCTTTACTTCACGGTCACGACCGTGATGATGGGGTCGTGGTCGGACGGCTTGACGCCATTGACGACAGTATCGGGCACCGTGACGCTGTTCACCGCAAGGGATCCGTTGTTCGAGATGAACGCGTAGTCAATCCGCGACGTGCCTTCAGTGGCCCCGGTTCCGTTGTAACTCGAAGCGGTTCCAGCGTTCTTCGCCACGAGCCATGCGTCCGCGTACGGCGGCGCCAGGAGGTAATAGTCCGGGGTCTGGAACCAGGTGTTGAAGTCGCCCATGAAGACCCGCGGCTCCGAGAAATTCCTGAGCCAGGTGACCGCCTGCAAGATCTGCTCGGGTCGCCAGGAGGCGTTGTAGTACTCGATATGGGTCGAGAACAGGTTGACGACGCGGCCGTTGACGACCACCCCCATCTGCGCCACGCCGCGACCGTTGTTGAGAATCAAATAGCTGGACGACACCGGCTGTAACCGTGACAGCAGGACGTTGCCGACGCCGTTGGGATTGACGTTCTGCTTGTACCATGTCACGCCGGTCTTCTGCTGGAGGAGAGCCCGCAGCTTCTCTCCCATGTCGAAGTTCCAGGCGCAGTCACCCGAGAAGAAGTTCACTTCGTTGAGGCTGACGACCTGCACATTCTGCGCGACGATCGTGTTGGCGGTGCGGTCCGGATTGCAGGCACCGTCGGAACCCTTGGTCTTGTGAATGTTCCAGTGCATCACGCGAAGCGTCGTTCCAGTCGAGGGCGGCGGGGGCGGCGGCGGGGGCGGCGCTACCGTCGTTCCGTAGGTGACGACGAGTCGCGGACGGAACGCCGCATTGCTCGCGCGGGTGGAATGGAACTCCCGGAAGTTGCCGTTGTTATTGGCGCCTGTGTCGACGAGCGCGACGCGCGTGTAGCGCGATCCGAAGTCGCCGTTGACCGCACGCTGAACGAGGCTCGTGAGATCGAACGCGTAGGTGGAGCCGACGGCATTGCTGACATACGTGGTGCCGAAGCTTCCGTTGAAGTCGCCACCCGGCCTGGCCCACGGCTGACCGGATCGGAAGTAGTACCAGTTGGTCTCGCCCTTGACGAACGACTGGGCGACGTTGAAGGCCGTAAACGGGCGGTTTTCACTGCTCTCGGCGCTTTTCAACACCAGATAGAGCTTCGCGCTCTGGATGACCGTGTTGGCCGGGATGGTGTTTTGCGTGTCGATCTTCAGCAGGACGCGCCGGGTAAAGCTCTCGGTGCTGACTTTCGACGCCAGCCCGGCGCTGCTACTGAAGTCGGTCATCCCGGAGGCGCCGCCCTGGATGGTCAGATCGGCGTTGATGTGCGTTCCCGGCGTACTGAGCGTCACCGTCGTCTGCGCCGATGCGGCGGCAGCGAAGCTGCACATCGCGATCAGCATGACGAGTTGATGGGTGAATCGCACAGCACGGGTCGGTGAGCACACATTCGCCATAAAAAAACGGCCTCTTGAAATCACGCACCGACACGCCGGCACGCGATGATTTACTTTGTTGTCGAAGACTGCGTACTTCTTATCGGTTGCGCGACGAAAAGCTCTTAGCTTGCGATCCAGGTCGACCCGCTGCCGGCGCGACGCACAGACGTGCAACGTTGCGCTCTGCCTGCTCGCGAACAGCGGTAGAGCGGGTCCGCTCGACGTCGATCTGACTCGAAACTATGGGACGGTCAGGCTCTCTGACCGATGCTTGACCTGAGGGCAAGTGCGCTGCCAGTCGAGCGAATCTCACATTTCACGAAGAATTTTCCTCTGTAGCGGTTCCATCCACTCCGGAGCCCGGGAAGCTGGACAGAAATGTAACACCGGTTTTTGTAAGTTTTACGCTGTCTACGGGATGAGTCACGTTTTTGGGCCAAAATTGCCAATAATCAACAAATTGAAGCATCAGCTTCGTACGATTCTGATACATACGGCTGACTGTTCGATCCCGAAATCACTGATGAGATCCGATTTTTGTCCGAAACTGATACGCGCTAACGGAGCCACCTCGACGGTATCGCCTATTTGATTGATATGGATGACCTGAGCCCGATTCAGCCTGCGATCGTGCGCATTCCCGGCGTGGATGAGTTGCCAGGCTGCCTCAGCGGTCCTGAAATTGCACAGTCTGACCGCAGCGAGGCCGTTGCGTGAACGCGGCCGGGACCCAACCCGATGCGACAGATCTTACGAGCAGCAAAATCGGCCATTCTGACCGCGGCACATCGGACGGGCATCTTCGAGATCGTGCGTGACAGCCGGTGGCGGCAGGACCGGTTGCTGATTCTCGCCTACCACGGCGTTTCACTCGAAGACGAGCACGAATGGAATCCGGGACTCTACATGTCGCCGGAAACGTTCGAATCGCGGCTCGCGGCCCTCGAGCGTGGCGGCTATACCGTCCTCCGCCTTGGCGAAGCGCTCGCGGCGCTCGACGAATCGAGGCTGCCGCCAAGGAGTGTGGCGCTGACCTTTGATGACGGCTATTACGATTTTTACGTAAGAGTTTTCCCCTCGTTGAAGATGCGACGCCTGCCGGCGACGGTGTACCTTACGACCTACTACTCCGAGTACAACCGTCCGATTTTCGGCCTGGTCTGTTCGTACATGCTGTGGAAGGCGCGGAACATCGGCACCCTCAACCTCCGGTCACTGACCGGTGACGATCGCTCGCTGCCCGTGGCGACGGCCGACGACCGCACGTCGATCGTTTCCGCCCTGGGCAAAGCCGCCGCACGCGAGCACTGGTCCGCCGGCCAGAAGGACGAAGTCGCCGAGCGCCTGGCCGGACTCATCGGCGTCGACTATGCGCAGCTGCGCGCGAAGCGCATCCTCCATTTGATGAACCCCGACGAGGTTGCCGAGCTCGCGGCGCAGTCGGTCGACTTTCAGCTTCATACGCATCGTCACTCGAATCCACAAGACGCCGAGTCGCTCAGCCGGGAGATCCGCGACAATCGGTCGCGAATCGAACGGCTCACGAGGCTCCCCGCGCTCCATTTCTGCTATCCGTCCGGTCACTACGAAAGTGCGCTTCTGCCATGGCTCGAAAGCGAGCGGGTCGTGAGCGCAACGACCTGCGACCCCGGGCTGGTCACCTCACAGAGTGCCCGGATGCTCCTCCCTCGCTTCGTGGACACGCAGCAGGTATCGGCAGCGAAGTTCGAAGGGTGGCTGAGCGGTGCCGCAGCGCTGCTGCCCGGCCGCCGCAGCTACGGCCAACCGTCGGCCGGCTGAGGTCCGCGTGTTCGGGCGTGTGCACCACGTCGGGTTCGTCGTGGACGATGTCGCTGCCGCTGAACGGCACTTTGCCGCGCTCGGATACGCGCGCCGCGGCGATGCCGTCGAGGATAGCTATCAGCGGGCAGCGCTCGTCTTCCTCACCCGGGCCGGCGGCGACACATCGGAGCCGCTGATCGAGCTGATTCGTCCGCTCGACGAAAAGGCGCGCACCTACGAATTCACCAAGCGCAATCAGTTCCAGATTCATCACCTTTGCTATGCGACCGACGACATGGACAAAGCCATCGTGCAGGCGCGCGCAGCACGGTTCACCCAGATACAACCGGTCGTTCCCGCGCCGGCGATCGGTGGAAGCCGCATCGCCTTTTTCTACGCCCGCGCGGTCGGGCTGGTTGAAGTGGTCGAGCGCCCGCCCTTTTAAATCGGCCGGCCGTCAGCCCCATGGGCTGGCATGCGGACTGCACAGCCCAGCTCGGATGAGCACAGCAGTTACGTCGCCCCGGCTGGCAGCGGTCTCCAACGAGCCGGTCGAGCTGGCCGAACAATCACGGAAAGCGCAGGAGGTTTGGTCGCGCGCGCTCGCCTCGCCGGAGCTGCAAGCGGTCGCCCGAGCCTTGGCCGCTGCGGCGATCAGTACAGAAGAGTGCGTTCGCGAAAGCGCGACCCTCACGGAAGCGCCGGAAGCCCGCCGCCGCCTCGAGGCGATTCGCGGCGCTGTCGCCGGCCCGCTGGCAGGTGTCCCTCAGGGTTCCTTTGAACGGTTCGTTCTCGCCCATGCGGCGTTGGGCTCGAGCACGGAGCTCGAATCAGCGCCGGTCGCACCGGCCGTGAAGCGCCTCGCGTGGTCTGGCCTGTCGCGGTTCGTCGACGGCCGCGCCGGCGTCGACCTCTCCGAAAACCGGTTCGTGGCGCTCTGCAAAATCGCGACGGCGCGACGGTTTCCGGCAGGTCAGTTCGATTGGGAGCGCTCCGGCCTTCCGCGGACGTGGCTGGGACGAATCAGGCCGCTGTCAGCGCTGACGGAGGTCCTGTCGATCGTGACCCTTCAGTGGCGGGCGTTCAGCCCCGCCTTTTTCATTCACCTGGCGGTGACCTATCCCGTGCGTGCCCTGCTCGAGCGCGAAGCGCTGAAGTCGTATTACCGGATGGCGCAGTCGATGGCATTACAGCCGGACGTGCACGGCCTGATCGCGTCGTCCTGGCTGCATTCGCCGGACACATTTGCCGTGTCGCCGCACCTGGCGTGGCTGAACAGAGTGTTCACGGAGAACGGCGCCGTGGTCGCGGCAATGGGTGCGGCGCCGCCGGACTGCGGCGTCCTGGCGCAGAGCGTCGAGCGCGAACGCGCGTTCGCCGAAGGCCGGTTCAAACCGACGATGGGACTCATCGTCTGGCCGCGGCGCGAGATGCTCGCGTGGGCCGCGGCCCATCCAGAGCTCGATCGATAGGGCGGGCCGCGCCTCATGTTCGTGGGCTATGAAGCTGATTGACGCGCTCAAGCTGGTCGCCGCGACGGCGCCGGCCGCGGGCCGGCCGCGATTCGACGTCGGCCTGGTCTGCGGTTTCACGCCGCTTCACTTCGAGACCTTCCTCACCGCGCATCTCCGGCAGCGCATGCCTGATCGACACGTGTCGGTCAGCACCGGGCTGTTTGGCGACATTCCAGGAACGCTGCGGCACCTGATTGACCACCCTGTTGACGCTGCCGTGGTTGCGCTCGAGTGGGCTGACGTCGACCCGCGTCTCGGCATTCGTGCGCTCGGCGGGTGGTCGCCGCGCCGGCTGCCGGAGGTCGTCGAGCATGCCGCCATGTGGCTCGACCAGGTGTTGCAGCTGACGCGAGACCTCGCGGCAACGATTCCTGTCGTCATCAATCTGCCGACGCTGCCGGTGGCGCCGATTTTCTTTACCGCTTCGTGGCAGGCGAGCGCGTACGAGACACAGCTCCAGGCGAACCTGTGGAATTTCGCCGCTGCGGCTGCGGCGCATCCGCGGATCAGAGTCATCAATCCTCAGCGCGTCGACCTCGAGTCACCGGCGGCGGAACGCCTGCTCGTGTCGAGCACCCTGGCATATGGATTCCCGTACCAGAATGCCCACGCCGAGCGGCTGGCCGCAACTCTCGCTCGAGCGGTCGAGAACCGGCAGCCGATGAAGGGTGTGATTACGGATCTCGATGACACGCTGTGGAGCGGAATCGCCGGAGACGACGGCGTCGAGAACGTCAGCTGGGATCTCGACCATCACACGCAGGGACACGGACTGTATCAGCAGCTTCTCAGCGCGTTGTCGGAGGCGGGCGTTCTCGTCGCCATCGTCAGCAAGAACGAACCGGCGGTGGTCGACGCCGCGTTCGCGCGCGAGGATCTGCTGCTCCGGCGCGAGCGCGTGTTCCCGCTGGAGGTGGGCTGGGGATCGAAGGCAGACGCCGTGGGCCGCGTGCTGGCGCGATGGAACGTGGGCGCTGACGCCGTCGTCTTCATCGACGACAACGCCGCGGAGCTCGAGGAGGTGAAGGCGGCGCATCCCGCCGTGGAATGCCTGCGGTTCCCGCACGGCGATCCTCAGGCCATCTACGACCTGCTCATCCGTTTGCGCGATCTGTTCGGCCGGACCGCGCTCTCCGCGGAAGACACGCTGCGGCTGGACAGCCTGCGCGAGGCCACCGAGTCGTCCGACGTCCCCGATCAGTCGGAGGGACATTCAGAAGCGTTGCTCGAGCGTGCGGACGCCTCGCTCGTCCTCGATTTCACCAAGGACGCGAACGACGCGCGCGCATTCGAGCTGATCTCCAAGACCAACCAGTTCAACCTGAACGGCCGCCGCCCGACCGAGCGCGGTTGGGCCGAGTACCTGCGCGACCCGCACACGTTCCTGCTCACTGCGACCTACAAAGACCGATTCGGTGCGCTCGGCAAGGTCGCGGTCCTCGCAGGACGTGTCGAGGATTCGCGCGTGCAGGTCGAGACGTGGGTGATGAGTTGTCGCGCCTTCAGCCGGCGGATCGAGCACCAGTGCCTGAAGGCGCTGTTCGATCGATTCGCGGCGCGCGAGGTATCATTTGCATTCAACGAGACGCCCAGGAATGGACCGATGGCGCGATTCCTGACGTCCCTTCAGGACGGCGCGGCCGGCGCGCCGGTGTCCGCCGACGTCTTTCACGCTGCCTGTCCGCGGCTCTTTCACCGGGTCGTCTTCAAGGACGCATGTCCGGCCGGGAATTGATCGATGAATGATGTGCACACGCGACTCGCGAAATGCTTCACGGCGGTCTTCCCCAACCTGAGCCCCGCAGAGGTCGCCACGGCCACGATCGCCTCGGTGGCAGGCTGGGATTCGCTGGCGACGGTCACGCTGATGACCGTGGTGGAAGAGGAATTCGGTACCGCGATCGAGCCGGAGGAACTGGAGGATCTGCTGTCGTTCGAAGCCTACGAGCGCCGGTTGAGCGGGGAGTCGCCGGCCGCGGCAGCCGGATAGAGCTGCCGCCTCCGGCGGTTGACGCCGCCGGTCCATCCATACAGCGCACGCCGCAGCCGACGCCCATGCGCGCGGTACCCCCGATAGCGCGCGGCGAGCCGGTAACCAGCGCTCGCGGTTCGCGCCGGAATCGTGCGCCACAACGCCTCCGCCCAGAGCGCGGCGAGGCGGCCGCTGTGGAAGTCGCGCGCGCGCTCGAATCCATTTTCAACCATCGCCGTATAAAGCGCCGGATCGGACCGGAGCCGATCGATCGCAGCGATCGCCTCGGCGCCGTTGCGCGCTTCCAGATAATCGAGAGACGAACGGCGCAGCTCGCGGTACGGCAGCTCCGGGCTGAGAATCGCGGGCACGCCGGCCGACCACGCGTTGGTCAGCTTCGCCGCAGGTTTCGAGGCGGCGTCCCAGGTTGCGGCGGGCCGCAACGCCACAACGAGATCGATCGCCGAGTAGTCGTTCCACCGGTGCTCGGAGTAGCGCCGGTCGTTGCCGGCGAAGGCGACCGTCCTCATCTCCCAGCCGAGACCGCGGCCGGCGAGGGCGTCGATCCACTGATCGCCAGCGAGATCAGCGTGCAATTGCTTCCGGGCGCCCATGTAGCCGATGTTCTCGACGCGAGTGCCGCGGCTGCGGCGTCTGGCGATCAGCCCCGGCTGCAGCCACGACGGGATGAACACCTGAACATCGTGGACGCTCGATTGGTTCTGCACCACCTCGAAGTCCGCGTAGATCTGCGGTGGGCGATCGGCCCGGGCCGACACGATGGTCAGGTCGGCGGCGGACGGAGCTTCCGCAAGCAGCCGCTCAACGTAGTCGGAGTGGGTGAGAACGGTGCCCGAGGCCGGTGCGGTGCGGGTGAGTCGAACCGGTGCGCCGGCACTGCGCAATCGCACGAACGTCTGCAACACCCAGACGTAGACGCCGGTGCCGAACACCTGCCAGTCCCGATCGCAATCGAGCGTTTCAGGATCGCGGCCGCTCAAGGCCTGGTCGTCGGGCAAATAGAAGGACACCACGCCGACGGGTGACGAGGCCCACGGTGGGCGTGCGATGTCGAGCCTGGTTGGCGCGGCGCTGTCGAGGTCTTCCTCAGACACTGAGACAGGCAATCGTGCGCGCGCACCACGGGTATTCGCAGCCATGGTGACGGCTACGACAGGTGCACCTGCGGCGATGGGATCGCGACTTTCCGTTCGGTCCATCGCTGTTTGAAGATACCGGCGAAGAACCACAACCAGAGCTCGTGTTCGAAGGCGAGAGCCGGCTCGCGGCGAACCCACGCCCGAACCAGATCCTTCACGCGGGTGATCAGCGTCCGATACATGTAACGCGGCACGCCAGCGACCTGCGGGACCGTCGAGAAATCGAGCCGGGAGCTGTCGGGAGCGTCCATGTCGACGCCGAGCTTCGTGAACAGGATCGCCCGACTGATGCCGTGCCAGTAATACCAGCGCCGGAAGTACTCTTTCTTCAGGCGTTCGGCCTCGACCACGTGATGCACGATCATGTCGGGCACATAGAACCCGCGCAGGCCGGCGGAACGCGCGCGAAGGTGCCATTCGCGCTGGGCCTGGTTCCTCAGCGTTCCCGCCTTCCTGCCGAGGCGGTTGTCGAACAGGTCGATTCGCTCGTAGGTCTCGCGCCGAGCGGCGGTGTTGATGCCGAGCGGCCATGGCATGCCGTCGACGCCGAACTCGCGCGGCTTGTCGCCGAAATCCTGCAGCGCGAGCACGGCCCAGTGGCCGCCGCTCGGTCCGTTGGGCAGCCAGACCGGGCGAGGTCCACCCCAAATCGGCCACACCTTGCCGCCGACGTAGTCGCAGCCCAGCTTGTCGAGCCAGGCGGATGCCCGCGTCAGCCAGTCCGGCTCGACGCGCGCGTCGTCGTCGGTGGTCGCGATGATCTTCCCCTGGGCGGCGCGGATGCCGGTGTTGAGGGCGGCATAGCGCCCTTGCTCGGGCTCGTACAGATAGCGCAGCGGCGCGGGGAACGAGGCGCTCTCTTCCTCGACGACGCGGCGGGTGTGATCGGGCGACTTGTTGTCCACGACCAGCAGTTCCCAGTCGCCCACGACATTCAGTTTGGCGATGCTGCGGATCGTCTCGCGCAGTTCGTCCGCGCGATTGTAGGTCGGGATGATGATCGAAAACTCCATGGTTCACACGCCATGCAGGAGCCGCGCCATCCTCAGCTGTATGCAGCTCGTTTTCGTGCGCAAGAATACGGCCTCGAGGGCTGCGTACCAAGTGACCACCCCCGAGTGATCACCGGGTACGCGCGCGAAGCGGTTACTCGAACGAGAGGTATCCCCAGTTGCCGACGCCGTTGTTCTCGACGTTTCGCGTGACCATCACCACGCGGATGACGTGCTGGCCCTGTGAGAGCGAGAGGTTGCCAGCCGAGAGTGTTTGCCACGCGTCCCACGCGCCGGTGTCCGGAAGTGAAACCAGACCCGTGACGTCCACGCCGTCCACTTCAATCCGGAACTTCGCGCCGGACCCGAGGTTGGCGAACCGGACTCGCGCGGCGTAGTTGCGCGTTTGCGTCACGTTGACGGTGTAGTTCAACCATTCGCCGACGCGGGCCCAGCCAACGTACAGATCGCCCGTCACCGGATCCGTGTCGATGTCGACGTCGGTATTTCGATAGTCGCCGCCGTTATTGCCCGCGCTCGTGTCGTGGTACGAGACTCCCTCGCCGCCGGTGTCGAAGTTCTCGGCTTCCACGATCCCTGGAAGCGGGGCGGGCGTGCCGCCGAACGCGAAGGACGGGGGCGGTGGTGGCGGCGGTGGCGCCGTGCTGGCGGTGAACCGGAACCAATCGTAGTTGCCGGCGCCGCCGGTGTTCGCCGTATCGAAGACGAGGCGCAGGACGTGCTCGCCGGCCGTAAGCGGGATGCTGGCGGCCGTCACGGTCCTCCACGCCTGCCAGTCTCCCGTATCGGGCACCGCGACGCGGCCAGTCCGGTCCACGCCATCGACCTCCACGTGGAACGTCGCGCCGGCGCCAACTTGGGCGATGCGTGCTTCGAGCTGGTACGTGCCGGTCGCGCTGACATTCACCGTGTACTTGAGCCACTCACCGGCCTTGGTCCAGCCCAGGTTGTACTCGCCGGCGCTGCCAGTGATGCCCTGGATGTCCACATCGGTCGAGCGATACACGCCGCCGGAATTCCCCGGCTTCGTGTCGAAATACGCGACCGCTTGTCCGCCGTCATCGAAGTTCTCTGCCTGGATCGTCCCCGGAATGGGGGCGGGCGTGCCACCGAACGCCGTGCTGCCGCCGCCGCCGTTTGGAGCGGTTCCCGCCGTCGTGAAGCTCCACGTGACTCCGCTTTGCGTCCTGTTCGCGTAGGTCCGGTCGACAATGCGCCAGTAGTAGGCGGTCCCAGGTTGCAGATTACTCAGGGTGAAGGTCTCGAGCACGCCGGCATCAGGACTGCCGAGCGGAATGTTGCCGGCAACGAGCGGCGGATCAGGCGTCGGCCCGGCATAGATGTCATACATGTGGGACCACGGTCCGCCGTCCCACGTGAGGGTCACGCTCGAAGGAAGCCCCGATGCGCCGTTCGAGGGCGAGGAGTAGACGGGCGCTCCGGGTGCCAGCGGCTGAAACGGCACGAAGTTCGTGGGGTGGTTCCACTTGCCCTCGAACTGTTCCGCGAACCACGCGAAGAACCACGGCTTTCCGAGCGTCGGATTGTAGAAATAGTTGTGCTCGTCCTGGAACACCGCCGACGCCAATGTCCAGTTCGCCGAGCCGAAGATCACCTCGCCAAGCCCGCGCAAGACGACCAGTCCCTCGTGCATGAGGCCCTGGTGCTGCCGGATTTTGATCTGTACCCCGCCCATGTACATGCGGTCGACTTGCTTGGAATCGTAAATGCGCTTGGGGTTCCTGTATTCGTCGGGCTCGGTGATGAGGCGAACCGGAACGCCGCGGCCGACCGCGCGGTTCATCGCCTCCGTCATGCGGTCCTCGGTGACGCGAAACACCAACGCGTCAATAGCCTGCGACTCCCGGTCGACTCGTGAGATCACGCGCGCCGAAAAATCACCCGAGTCGGACGCGAAATTCATCGCGGGGTCGATCGGAAACAGCGGGTACCGCCGGGACAACGGTCCGGTGATGTTGGCGTAATTGCGGAAGAGGGACGTATTGACCCAGCGATCGTCGAATCGCCGGCGGAAACTATTCGTGATCCTGTCGTCGTCCGTGAAGAAGACCGCCTCGTCCTCGTAGTTGATGTTCACGTCGTGCGGCGTATAGGCAAACGGGTCGAAGTTCGCCTTGCTGAAATGGACCATGTTCTGGCCATGGAACAGCATCATCTTGAAGTGCAGGATGTCTTCGCCGAACTTCTCACGCATTGGAATGCCGGCATCGCGCAAGCCCTGGAGCGACGCGGGATTTCCCGGATACGTGGCATTGGCGCGGCTGTCCATGAGGACCCGCACCGGCACACCGGCGGCGAAACGCTTGACCAGTTCGGTGACGTATCGTGCGTCCTGCATGTACCAGAAGCCGACGTCGATGCCGATGTTCTCATTACGGATGAGGTTGAGAATCAGCTCGCGGCAGTCTTCGAACTGGGGGTCGCAGATGCGCTCGGGGAGGGGCACCTGGACCTGCACCTGCGCCGCGGCACGCACCGGCAAGGCGCCGGTGAGAAAGAGTCCGAAGAGGAGAACGGTAGAAAAACGCCTCATACGACTATGTGGGGCAACGCCCATGCCGAGGTTGCAAGGTTTCGATAATGTTGACAAGAGGCCGCAACTCCACGAGTTATGGGAAACCGGTTACTCGCGAGACGGTTCGTTTCTACAGGACTCGGTTGAACAAGTTCCTAAAATAGGAAGTAGGCGGGTCAGCAACGCGCTGCCGGTGCTAAATGCGGAAACCGCATCCCTACCGAGGCCAACCGGATTCAAGAGTGGCACGGCCTCTGCTGTAATTTTCAAGCGGTGCCGCCTATTATATCCGACCCGCAGCTCTCCGTCGTCGTGAGTACGTACAATCGAGGCGATCTTCTTGCCGATGCGGTGCGGAGCATCCTGGCTCAGCAGGACGTCCGGACCCCCAGGTTTGAGTTGATCGTCGTCGACAACAATTCCACCGACGACACCCGCACCGTCATCGAGCGATTCGTCGCTGTCGATCCGCGCGTGCGCTACGTCTTCGAACCGATGCAGGGGTCGTCCTACGGCCGGAACGCCGGCATCCGAACCGCACGCGCGCCGCTCGTCGCATTTACCGACGACGACGTGCGGGCCGAGCCGGACTGGCTGGCGGCCATCGCGCGGGCCTTCGACGAGCATCCTGACGCGGACGTCGTCGGCGGGCGGGTGCTGCCAATCTGGCCGGCGCCGCCTCCTCCGTGGCTGACGCGCGATCACTGGATGCCGCTGGCGCTTGTCGACTACGGCGACACGCCGCGCGCGATCGACGCGAATCGCCCCGTTTGCCTGGTGACGGCGAACTGTTCGTTCCGCCGTCGAGTGTTCGACGCGGTCGGAGCCTTCGCACCCGAGTTCCAGCTCGGCAAGCACGGGCTCCTTGGCTCGGTCGAAGACCACGAGCTTCAGCTGCGTGTGCTGCGCGCGGGCCGGAAGATCTTCTACGACCCACGGATCATCGTCCACGCGGAGATCCAGCCGAACCGTCTCGAGCGCGCGTATCACCGTCGATGGCATACCGGGCATGGGTACTTCCAGGCGTTGATGCGCCTGGAGGAAATCGAGCAGACGCGCATCGGCACATTGTTCGGCGTTCCCGCCCACCTCTACCGTCAGGCGGCCAACGACCTCTTCGGTTGGGCGCGAGCCCGCGCGGCCAGCGACCGCGAGCGTGCCTTCCATCACGAACTGCGGCTTCGTTTCTTTTCCGGGTTCTTTCGAACGCGCAGTCGCGGGTTCGGTCAGCACGAGCCTGCGGCCAAGCGGCGGCTTCCGATCGCAATTCGGCGGCGCGGATCGGTGAGGCCGGAGGGCACTCGCGTGGCGGAGGGCAAATGAACGTCTACGAGCTGGCGTTGCCGCTGGCGCGGGCGGCGCGGCATGTGAACCGCCGCTGGCAGCGAGCGTTGCGGCCGGACGTGCGGACGGTCGTCTTCGACGCCCGCTGCGCCATGGGATACGGGATGATGGCCCCGGTCCACCGCCGGCTTCTGACCGATCCCCGGGTGCAGACCGCGCTGATGTCGAGCGATCGTCCCGACGGCGTCGCTCAGATCTTCCGCGAGGCCCCGCCGCAAATACCGGTGCTGTCGCCCCGCGAGGCGGGGATGAGACGCTTCGACGCATACGTCGCGGCTGAATTCGTCTGGGCAGCGCTCCCTCGGGGCACGTGTCGTGTCCAGATGTTCCACGGCGTCTCGGGGAAGTTCAGCCGCGAATACGACCGCCCCGAGACGTCGATGCGGCACTGGGATCGGCTCTTCTTCATCAATCGCCGGCGCATGGACAATTACGTCGCGAGCGGCGCGATCGACAGCGCCAGTCCCGCCATTCGCCTGGTCGGGATGCCCAAGAGCGATTGTCTCGTGGACGGCAGCTTCAGCCGCAATGACGTGCTCGAGGCCAATGGGATGGACCCCGGACCGGCCACCGTGCTGTACGCGCCGACGTGGACGCGTTTTTCGTCGCTCAATACGATGGGTGAGGAGCTTGTCGCACGGCTCGTCGACGCCGGCTACCGCGTGCTCGTCAAGTTGCACGATCTTTCGCTCGATCCGGCGCACGTGAACTCCGGCGGAGTGGACTGGGTGGCGCGGCTGCAGCCAATCCTGGCGCGAGGAAGCGGTCACCTCCTCAGGTGTGGGGACGCGTCGCCCTGGCTGACCGCGTCGGACGTCTTGATTACGGATCACAGCTCGATCGGATTCGAATATCTGCTGCTCGACCGGCCGCTCATCCGCATTGCCGTCCCCGAACTCGTCACCGGCGCGGACATCGGCGCCGAGTATGTCGAGCTTCTCCGTGGGGTCTCCACCACGGTCGAGCGCGCGGCGGCGATCGTGGCGGCCGTGGAACGCTCGATCGCCGAGGCCGGTCGACTCTCGAATGCCCGGCGAGCCCTGGCCGCCGACTTGTTCCATGCTCCCGGTCAGGCGACGGACCGCGCGATCGACGAACTGTATACGCTCATGGACCTCGAACGGCCCGCCCCTGTGCAGCCCGCGGCCCGCGTGGCTGCGGCGAGCGGCGCCGCTCTGTGCGCCTCGTCCCGGTGACGGAGATGCGACTCGACGTATTGATTGCGACGTATAACCGCTCGGACCTCCTGGCGGACGCACTCGAGAGCGTCCTCGTTGCCGATCGGCCGGCCGGGTGGGACGTGTCGGTCACCGTGATCGACAATCGCTCGACCGACGACACCAAGGCCGTGGTCGAATCGTTCATCCCCCGATTCGACGGCCGCCTCGACTATCTCTACGAGCCGCAGGCCGGCCGATCGCACGCCCTCAACGCCGGGATCGCCGCGACCCGCGGTGACCTGGTGGCGATGATCGACGACGACGAGCAAGTGGACCGCAGGTGGCTGGTGACGATCGCGGAGGCGTTCGAGGATCCGGCCACGGACTTCATTGGCGGGCCTTACGTTCCGCGGTGGGGAGGAGAACGGCCGACGTGGCTCGGCGCCGCTTACAAGGCTGCGGTCGGGTGGGTCGATGGCGGGCCTCGCATCGAGCAGTACGGGCCTCGCTTCGACGGGATGCTGATGGGCGGCAACGCGGTCATCCGGCGGTCGTTGTTGAACCGTGTCGGTCCGTACGCAACCGATCTCGGGCGTTCATCGGATGGACGGCTCCTCTCGTGTGAAGATCGGGATATGTTCGAGCGCCTGCTGGCGGCCGGCGCGAAGGGATTCTATCGGCCCGATCTCGTCATCCTGCACTACGTCCCACCCGAACGTCTGACGAAGAAGTACTTCCGGCGGTGGTCTTTCTGGCACGGAGTGTCCCGGGGCGTACTCGACCGGCGGCGGCCGGCGCCCGTGCCGTATCTGCTCGGCGTGCCACGCTACATGATCGGTCTCGCCGTCCGCTCCGCGATCGATACGGCACGCCGGATCTTCCGCCGGCGCGAGGCTGCCCATTTGTTCAAGAATGAGCTCGCCTGGTGGGATCTGGTCGGCTTCGTCTACGGCAAGCACGTGTATCGCGGCTGACCAATTGTCATTTGTACGTAGTGTCCGCCTTCAGGCGGACCCATCACGGTCCGGCTAAAGCCGAACACTAACGTACAAAAGGAAATTGCTCTCGTCAGGCGGCCGCGGGAACCTGCGGCGGACGAGCGACGATGGCCCTCAGCTTCGTCCAGTAGAAACGCCGCTCCTTCGCGCCGATCGCGAGGCCCACGAACAGTCCCACGTAGACCAGCCCTCCCACGGCGAGATGCAGCGCCACCTCGAAGAGGTTGGCCGGGGGCACGCGATGTCCGAGTCTCAACACGACGGACATGACCGCGGCGGGCCACAGCGCCGGCCAGATCGCCTGAACGAGCGGCCGGCTCAGGGGAACGTGGACCCGCCGGCACGCGGCGGGGTAGAGGATGAGCAGGCCCGACGCCGCGACTGGGATCAGTGTGCCGAGCGCCACGCCGAGCAGCCCCAACGGCCGGACCAGCGCGATACTCAACAACACGTTGACGACAGCCGTCGTGGCGTTCGTCAAGGTGAGCAGCCGATGCTGGCCGGCTCCCCTGAGGATCAGGTTCGAAGAGGCGGTGACGTTCCGCACCAGGACGATGGTCAGCATGATCCGCAGTGGGAGAACGCTGCTGGAGAAGCGTGGCCCGACCCAACTCCGGATCAACGGGTCGGCCAGCAGAATCAGCCCCACGCACAGCGGGGCCGCGAGCGCCAGCGACAGCTTGGTTCCCTGAATCAGGATCATCTGCAGCTGATCCTGGCGTTGGCTGGCGTCGCTGTCGACGACGGCCGGGAAGAGCGCGCCGTTCAGCTGGCTGGTCAGTTGTTGCGCGAGCTGTGTGATGCGTTGGCCGACGGTCCAGAACGCGATCGCGGTCACGTCGATCATCGCGCCGATGACCATCGTGTCCGACGAGTAATTGAGCTTCGCGGACCAGTCGAGAACCGCCATGTAGACGCTGAAACCGGTCACCTCCCGCAGCCGCGCCAACCGGAACAGGGATCGCCGCACCTGCAGCCCCGGGAACACCCTGTAGGCATTCCACACGAACGCGGCCATGAAGAGTATCCGCACCGTCGTCGTCGACGCCACCAGGGTCACCAGGCCGTGGCCGCTGCTCAACACCGAGATGTTGACGATCGCGACAACGATGCTCAGGGCGATGCTGACCGCGTTGTTGCGATAGTAGCGTTGAAACCCGTAGACCACGGCGCCGAAGACCGAGATCGGCAGCTGCACGCTCAGATAGGCGCCGATGATGAGCAGCAGCCGGCGGGCCTGGTCCGCCTGCCCGGGATCGAGGTGAAACAACGAGCCGACGCGCCACGCGATGACCGCCGTGACGATGAAGCAGAGACTTCCGAGCGCCGTGAACACCAGGCAAATGGTGCTGACGACTTCGTTCAACGCGGAGTGGTCGCGCCAGGCGCGGTACTGCGCGACGAACTTGACCAGCGCGCCGCTATAGCCAAGGTCGAGGACCCCGAAAAACCAGGTGATCGACGTCGTCAGCGCCCACAGTCCGTAGGCCGCCGGCCCGAGGTGCGCGACGTTGAACGGCAGCACCATCAACCCGATGATGCCGTCGATGAAGATGGCGAGATAGCGCGTGCTGACGTTCCGCGCCACGAGCTCGACGGGACGGTGTGGAGGTCCCCAGACCTTCGGATCGAGCGCTCCGCTCATCGGCCTGGTCCGCGTCCGTTCACCGGCGCCGAACGGGTCACGCCAGGCCGCCTGCCGGCCGCAGAAATGTCGTCGCAGGAACCGCGGCCTCATTCGTCCGGACGATCGCCCGCGCCGCCGTCAGTCGAACACGGGCGAGCTCACGCGCGGCGATGATGAGCGCGAGCAGATAATAGAACGTCCAGCTGTAGGCGACCGAGGCGAACAGGGAACAGGTGAACCAGCCGACGAGCCCGGCCGTCATGGCGGCGGTGTAGGCGTACAGCATCTGGCGGTCGTCGTCGGTCATCACGAGGCGCAGCGGGTCGGGCAGCGATTTCTTCCGCGGCGGCGCGAGCAGCCGCCTGGTGCTCGCCGCGGCGACGGCACCGCGCACGATGAGAAAGGCGAAGACCAGGAGGCCGGCGATCCCGGTCTCGGCCGCCACCTGGATCAGCGCGTTGTGCGTCTCGCGCCACGGCTCCCTGCGTCCGGGCGGGTTGTAGTTCTTGAACTGGCCGGCGCCGAGTCCGGTGAGCGGGTAATCCAGAAAGGCGTTGATCCCTTCGGCCATCACGGTGAGCCGCGCTTCGGTCGACCCGGTATACTCGGTCCGGTCCTGTTCCTCGTTGAAGATCGACGACATGCGGTCCCAGAATGTCGAGGGCAGGAACGGCGTCGCGAGCAGGACGCCGCCAAGAGCCATCGCCGCGAAACCCGGACGGATTCGACGGCCGAGGAAGAGCATGGCGACGAGGACCGCGCCGAGCCCCAGCGCCCCGCCCCGCGACTTGGTGAAGACCACGGTCGCCAGCATCAGCACGGCGATGCCCGCGGCGATCAGCCGCCGCATCGTCGAATGCCGTGGCGTGAGCGCGACCATCAGCGCCACCGGCAGAAAGGTCACCATGTTGAGGGCCAGGTCGTTGGGGTTGCCGAAAATACCGCCAACCGCCCCGGCGACGCGCCCCCCCTCGACCAGGTTCACGCCGCGCGCATAGTCGAAGACGCCGCGGGCGGCGATGTAGCCGCAGCACAGCAGAATCAGCCACGTCACCTGCTCGATGCGCTTCACCGTCGTGAGCGTGTTCATCATCAGGACGAACACGACGACGATCTTCACGTAATCGGAGAACACCTCGAAGGCGCCGCCGGGCCAGATCGAGAACGGAACGGTCGCGAGAATCACCACGCCAAACGCGATCAGGGCCATCGTTTCGGTGGTGATGCGGAAGACCGGCAGGTTCCGCGCGAACCGGTGCAGCACCATCGGCGCGATTCCCGCGAATGCGCAGACCGACGCCAGGTGGAACGGCGTGAGCGCCTTCACCTGGTCCTGCGGGCGGAGCAGCAGCACCGCCGTGAACGCCAGCAGCCCGACATAGCCCCAGTCGCGCGGCTCGGCGAACTGGGCGGTGGCGAAGGTCGGCCGCGCGTCGGCGGCCAGCGCCGCGTCGATCAGGCGCTGCCCCGGCACGGTACCCGGGCCGAAGTTGAAGGCCAGTCGTTCGTTCTGAGTCACCATACTTATCGCCAGACTTTTCGCCGCGTCAGCGCCGAGACCAGCCCGGCGACGGCGGAGCAGTTCATGATCACGAAGGTGAAGGCGACGCGCGCCAGCCGATCGACCAGCGGCGCTCGAGACCGGCTACGCATTGGCGACTCCGTTGGCCGCGAGCGGTTGCGCGGGATCCGCGGCGGTGCCCTGCGCCACGTTGGCGGACCGCAATTCCAGCCAGGCGCCGTAGCCGCCGAGAAGATAGAAGGCGCACTGCGTGACGAGCGCGATGGTGTAGACCGCGTGCTCGGCGGCGAGCGCAACGCTCCCGGCAAACAGGCCGAGCAGCGCGTACGGCACGATCAGGCGCCCGACCTTGTGTGAGACGTACTGCAGCCACACCGGGTTGACGAACGGCACGAGGAGGCGAGGCTCCTGTCCGAGAATCTGCACGTTGCCGGCGAGCGTCCGCACCTTGCGGCGCCGCTCGGCGTCGGCATCGACGGCCGCCCGATCGAACGCGAACGCGTGCTCGCTGACCACGACACGATAGCCGGCGAGGACCGCACGCATCGGCGTCAGCACGTCGTCGAGGATCGTGTCGGCCGGGAGCGGCCGGTAGAGGGTGCGGCGCAGCGCGTAGATCGCGCCGGTGGCGCCAATCGTCGATCCGACCGCGCTCTCGAGCATGCGCAGCTGTTTTTCGTAGCGCCAGTAGAGGCTGACGCCGTCGCCAATCGTCGATTCGACGCGCCGGCGGCGGTCACGATCCACGGTCCGGCGGTTGCGGCCGTGACCCGCACGAGAGCGGCGGTCGCCGGCCGTCCGGCGACGCTCGATCCCGGCGCGGAGTCCGCCGACTTCCGAGGCTTCACAGTCGAGGAGCAGGGTGCCGGTGACGCCGCCGATCCCCGGGTCGGCGAAGGGTGCGACGAGCTCTCTGAGGGCGTCCGGCGCGAACATCTGGCGCGCGTCGGCGAAGATCAGGATCTCGCCGGTGGCGCGCGCGACGCCGGCGTTCAGCGCGGCTGCCTTGCCCGCTGCGACCGCCGCGACGGCGTCGACCTGTCTGCCGTACCGCGCCAGCACCGCCATCGTGTCGTCGCTTGACCCGTCCGACACGACGATGATCTGACGCTGCTCGGCGGGGTAATCGAGGGCGAGCAGGTTGCCGATTCGGGCCGGCAGCCGTGCGGCTTCATTCCGCGCCGCGATGACGATCGAGATCGTCGGGAGGACGGCGGCGGCCTCCGCGGCTCGCGGCACCGGACGAGGGCGCAGCCGTGCCCAGACGGCGAGCAGCACGGGGTAGCCCGCATACACGTAAGCCACGGTCAGCGTGGACAGCCAGAACACAAGCCGCATCGCCATCGACTCCTGCAGCCACCAGCGCGTCAAGCCGTCAGGCCGACCGGCTGCCATGTGGCCGCATGTGCCGGCGCCGGCGCGCCGAGCTTGAACACATGCGGGTGCGCCTGCTTGATCGCATTGCGGGTGTCGACGATCAGCGGCGCCCCGGCGACGAGCGCGTCATAGTCGAACGCCGTGTGGTTGGTCAGGATCGCGACGCAGTCGATGTCGGCGAGCGCCGCGGCGCTGATCGGCACGGCGTCGAGGCGATATCCGCCCAGCCACGATCTCGCTTCGAGCGCCGGCACGAACGGGTCCGCGTAGCTCAGCTGCGCGCCCCGCTGGTGCAGCAGCCCCATGACGTCGAGCGATGGCGACTCGCGGATGTCGTCGATGTCGCGCTTGTAGGCGATGCCGGCCACCAGGATCCGGGCGCCGTTCAACGGCTGCTTCCGCACGTTCAACGCTTCGGCAATCTTGTCGACCGTCGCATGCGGCATCGCGCCGTTGACGGCGCCGGCGAGCTCGATGAACCGCGGCTCGAACCCATACTGCTTGGCTTTCCACGAGAGGTAGAACGGATCGATCGGGATGCAGTGCCCGCCGAGGCCCGGACCCGGATAGAAGGGCATGAAGCCGAACGGCTTGGTCTTCGCCGCGTCGACGACCTCCCAGACGTCGATCCCGAGCTTGTCGCACATCAGCGCGATTTCGTTCACGAGTCCGATGTTCACCGCGCGGAACGTGTTTTCGAGCAGCTTGACCATCTCGGCCACCCGCGGCGAGCTGACCGGGATGACCGTGTCGATCGACGTGCTGTAGAGCGCCCGCGCGAGCTCGGCGCACTGTGGCGTCGTGCCGCCGACCACCTTGGGGACGTTGCGCGTGTTGTAGACGCCGTTGCCCGGATCGACGCGCTCGGGCGAGAACGCCAGGAAGAAGTCGACGCCGGCCTTCAGGCCGTTGACCTCGAGCAGCGGCTGCACGACTTCTTCGGTGGTCCCCGGATACGTCGTCGACTCGAGAATCACCAGCGTGCCCGGACGGAGGTGGGCGGCAATCGCCTCGACCGCCGACACGATATAGGACATGTCGGGGTCCTTGGTCTTCCGCAGCGGCGTCGGCACGCAGATGTTGATCGTGTCGAGCTCCGCGACGGCGCGGAAATCGGTCGTCGCCGACAGCCTGCCCTCCGTGACGAGCGCCTGCACGTCCGCCGATTCGACATCGGGGATATACGACTCGCCGCGCGAGATCGCCGAGATCTTCCGGTCGTCCAGGTCGATGCCGGTGCAGGTCAGGCCGCTCTTCGCGAATTCGACGGCCAGGGGCAGACCGACATAGCCGAGCCCGACGACGCCGACGCGCGCCCGGCGATCGCGGATGCGCTCGAGCAATTGATGTGCAGCAAGTGCCATGGAATCAGATCCTCATCGCAAAAAGGCCAACATCGTGACGTCCTTAGTCCTCCAACTGCGGCTGGCCGAGGCCGAGCAGGCTGCGCCGCAGGCGAGTCCAGATACTGGGAATAGGACGGTGGTGATATTCGTGGTGCACACCCCGGGCGGGCTGCGGCTGCGCCTCAGCCCTGACGCGCGGGGTGAACGGCGCCGGTGCGCCGGCCGGCATGGCGGCCGGTTTGGGCGGCCACACCGCGGCGGGCCTCGCCTCCGGGACTGCCGGCTGCGGCCGCTGGGCCTTCAACAGGCGGTAGGTCTCGGCGAGCACGCGGTGCTTCTCGGCCAGCTCGCGTTCCCGCTCCGCGAGGGCGGCTTCGCGCGCCGCCAGGCTGCGTTCGGCCGCCAGCGTTCGTTCGGCCGCCGCAGCCGCCTGGGCCGTGGCACGAGCCGCGGCCGCGGCCACCTCCGCCGGAGGCTGACTCGACACTGCAGCGGCTGCAGGGAACGTGGCCGGCGCCGGCGCAGAAGGCGAGCTCACCGGGGCCGGCGCGAGAACGCCGGTGGCTTCGAGCTCGGCGATCACCTCGCGCACGAGGGCGGCGTCGATCTCGTGCTTGTCCTCGCCGTAGCCAAACAGCAGGACCGCGTCCGCGATCACGTTGATCTTCCGAGGCAGCCCCTGGCTGATGGCGCCGATCGGATCGGTCACCTCGCTCGAAAGCACCATGGGCGCGCCGATCGCCGCCTTCTTCAACCGGTGGTTGATGTATGCCGCCGTTTCGCCCGGATCGAGCGGGCGGAGGTGATAGCGCACGGTGACGCGTTGCCGCAGCTGCTCGAGCTCCGGCCGGCCGAGCAGATCGTGCAGGTTCGGCTGGCCGACGAGCACGATTTGAATCAACTTCGATTTTTCAGTCTCGAGGTTCGACAGCATCCGAAGTTCTTCGAGCGCCAGCTGGCTGAGGTTTTGTGCCTCGTCGACGATCAGCAGCGGCAGGCGGCCGGCGGTGCGCTGCTCGACAAGGAACTTTGCGAGATCCCGGAGCAGCTGCGGTTTGCTCTGCGACGGCTGCGGGTCCAGTCCGAAGTCGATCATCACCGCTTCGATCAGCTCGCGTGCGTCGAGCATCGTGTTGACGAGGCGCGCGACCGAGATTCGCGTGTCCAGGCCGCGGATCACCGTCTGCAGCAGCGTGGTCTTGCCGGAACCGATCTCGCCGGTGATGACGACGAAACCGGCGTGGCCTTCGATGCCGTAGCGGAGGTAGTTGAGCGCCTCGGTGTGCACCCGGCTCGGGTAGAGATAGTCGGGGTCCGGGCTGAGCGAAAACGGCCGCTCGCGGAGGTTGTAGAAGCGTTCATACATGGCGCAGCGTTCTCCCAGAAGCAGTGGCGCGCGCGGGCACCAGCACCCCGCGCCGGTGGTCGGCAGCCGCATCCAATTCGGCAATCGCCGGCAGCACCTCGGCGCACGCCCGCCAGTAGTCTTCGCGAAAGTCGATTTCGATCCACGGATAGCCGCGCGTTTCGACGACGTGCAGGGGCCGCCGCCGCGCGAACGCGCCAAACGCCCGCGGCAGCCAATCGCGGATCGCCCCGGCGCCGACCAGGGCGTCGGCCTCCTCCACCAGCACGCGCGCGCCGGCGGCCCCGAATTTCGCGATCCCGACGTTCTCGCCGTCGGCCTCGGCCGGATCGAGGGTCTTCCCGATGTCGACCACGCAGCCGCGGTGGACCCGGACCTTCATTTCTTCATCCCCATACTGTTGGCCGCGGGGCGACGCCATCAGCAACGCGTCCTCGTCCCGCGACGACAGCAGGTCGTCCATCATCTGCTCGTGAAAGAGCACGTCGCAGTTCAGGACCACGAACCCGTCGAGCAGCAGATCGCGGGCCAGCCACAGTGAGTAGAGACTGTTGGTCGACGCGTAACGCGTGTTCACCACGACCTCGACCCCGGCGCCGCAGGTGCGGCGGACGTCGGCCGCCCGAAAGCCGGCGACGACCGTAATCGCGTCGACGCCGCACCGGTGCAGCGATCGGATCTGGCGCTCGATGAGCGTGCAGTCGCCGACCCGCGCCAGGCACTTCGGCTGGTTCCCGGTGACGTCGCGCAGTCGCCCGCCGCGACCGGCGGCGAGAATCACTGCCCTCATGCGCCCTCCGACAGCCGGACGCGCAACGGGGTCCGCTGTAGCAAATCGAAGCTCTTGGTCAGATAGAAGCGGCGTTCCTTGGGGGAGATCCCGAAGGCCACGAACACTGCCGCATACACGAGGCACGCCGCGGCCATTTCCGCTCCCACCGCGACCAGCGACACCGGAACGAGATCGCGTGTGGCGTAGACGAACGCCGCCATCACCGCCGCCGGCCACACGGCCGGCCATACCGCTTCGACGAGGCCGCGGCCGACCGTCAGCTGCACCCGGCGGCACCCGGCGGGAAAGATGATCAGCGAGGAGGCGATGCAGACCGGCACCAGCGTGCCCATCGCCACCCCGACGAGCCCGAACGGCTTGACGATGGCGATGCTTGCCGCGACATTGACCAGCGCCGCCGCGACGTTCGCGAACGCGACCAGCCGGTGCTCGCCGGCGCCCTTGAGCACGGTGCTCGCGGTGGCCGTGCCGATGCGCACGATCACGGCGAGCGAGAGCAGCTGCACCACGGCGACGCTGCCCTCGAATCCACGGCCGACCCAGGCGTGCACCAGCGGCCCCGCCATCAACATCATCGCGCCGCCCATCGGCACGACCGTGGCCAGCGACAGGCGCGTGCCCTGGATGAAGATCGCCTGCAGGCGGTGGACGCGTTCGGCGGTGTCGTTGTCCACGACCGCCGGGAACAGGACCTCGTTGAGCTGGTTGGTGAGCCGCTGCGTGACTTCAGCCAGCCGCTGGCCGACCGTCCAGACCGCCACCGCGGAGGTGTTGAGGAACGCGCCGATCACCAGCGCGTCGATCGAGTAATTGAGCTTGTTCGCCCAGTCGATGAGCAGCATGTAGACGCTCAGCGAGGTCACTTCGCGGAATCGCTCCCGCCGGAAGTAGCGCAGGCGGATCTCCATGGCCGGGAAGATGCGATAGGCGTTGTTGCGATAGACGACGTAGCTCAGGAGCCGGACCGTCGTCGTCGCCGTCACCAGTTCGATCAGCCCATAGCCGGCGAGCAGCACCGCAACGTTGACGACGGCGGTGATGACGCTCGTCGTCATCCCGACGCGGTTGTTCAGGTCGAACCGCTGGAACCCGTTGTTCACCGCACCGAACACGCTCACCGCCGTGCCGACGGCGACGCTCAAGCTGCCGATCAGCATCACCATCCGGCCGGTATGGATCTGTTCCGGCGTGAGCTGGAACAACTGCCCCATGTACAGGGCGACCCCGATCGCCACCAGGTAGGTGACGACGCCGACGGTGGCGAAGATGACGAAGGTCGTGCTGATGATCTCGTTGAGGGCGCGAACGTCTCGCAGGGCGCGGTACTGGGCGACGAATTTCACCAGCGCGCCGCCGTAGCCGAGATCGAGCACCGAAAAATAGGTCGTGACCGAGGCCGTCAACATCCACAGGCCGTACGCCGACGGGCCGAGGTGCGCGATGTTGAACGGCAGCACGACGAAGCCGAGGATGGCCTCGACGGCGATCGCCAGGTAGCGCGTCGACACGTTGCGCGCAACCGTGCGCGTCTGGTCGGCGTCGGCCCCGACCTCGTGAAAATCGGCGGTCGCGCTCACTTCGCCCCTTTTCCGGACACGATCACCTTCAGCGTGTCGATCAGAATCGTCAGGTCGAAGACGAGCGACAGGTGCTTGATGTAGTAGAGGTCGTAGCGCAGCTTCTCGAGCGCGTCCTCGACCGACGATCCGTAGCGATACTTGACCTGCGCCCACCCGGTCAGCCCCGGCCTGACCGTGTGGCGCGCCATGTAGAACGGAATCACCTCGGCGAGCTGCTGGACGAAAAACGGCCGTTCCGGCCGCGGGCCGACGAAGCTCATGTCGCCCTTCAGCACGTTCCAGAACTGCGGCAGCTCGTCGATCCGCGTCAGCCGGATGAACCGTCCGACCCGGGTCACGCGATCGTCTTTGTCGGCCGCCCAGATCGGCGTCCCCTGCTCGGCGTCGATCCGCATCGAGCGGAATTTGCAGATCTTGAAGACGCGGCCGTGTTCGCCGACGCGCTCCTGGCAATAGAAGATCGGGCCGGCCGACTCGAGGCGGATCGCGAGCGCTCCCAGCAGCATCAGCGGCAGCGCGACGATTCCGCCAATCACCGCGAACACCAGGTCGAACGTGCGCTTCGCCAGCCGCGTGAGCCGCGACGCCTGGAACCCGTCGGAGAACACCAGCCAGCTCGGCTTGAGATCGTCGAGCAGCAGCTTGCCGGTGATCCGCTCGTAGGTGGTGGCCGCGTCCTCGACGCGCACCCCGGCCATCTTGGCGCGCAGCAGCTCCTGGATCGGAAGGCGGCCGCGGCGATCCGACAGCCCGACGATGATCCGGTCGACACTTCGGTCGGCGACGATCCGCTCGATATCGTCGGCCGATCCGAGGATGTCGTGCCGGCGGACGAGCGTCGCGTTCTCGTGCTGGGTGATGAATCCGACGAGGCGATACGCGAAGTCCTGCTGCCGGCTGATCTGCTGCGCCAGGATGTTGGCCGTGTGCCCGGTGCCGAGGATCAGCACCCGCTCCTCGAGACGGGGATCGTGCGCGAGGCGATTGAACGCCACCCGCCACGTCAGGACGGCGACGATGAACACGCCGAGCGCGGTCACGAACGTCCCCGGGTCGAGCATCAGGGTGGGGAAGGCGATGCACGTGACCGCGAGCACGATCGCGGCGCCGCCGGCGGCCTGCAGCAGCCGCACCACCAGTTCCCGTGTGCTCTGGACGATCGTGAGGTCGTAGAGCTCGCTGTAGTAGAAGCAGAGTTCGCAGAGCGCGGTCGCGAGGACGACCTTCCACAAGCCGTTCGGCGCGTGCTCCAGCGTCCCGCGCAGCTGCGCCGCGACCACGACCGACCCCGAGATGAGCAGGGTCTCGAACCCGAACACCGTCAGGCCGCGCATCGACACGTGACGGTTGAAGACCCTCATTGACGACTCCTGTCCAACGCCGGCAACCGGCTATTCCGCCGAACCGTTCAGCACGACGCCGAGCAGCTTGCCCGTGCCGATGGTCGCGACCGCCTCTTGAATCGCCGGTTTCGTCGTCACGCCGGCCTGCACCACGAGCAGCACGCTGTCGACGAGCGGCGCCAGGATCCCGACGTCCGCCAGCGGGGCTGCGGCCGGCGCGTCGATGATCACGCGGTCGAACTGCGAGCGGAGCGTCTGGATCGTCCGGCGCATCGCGGTGCTGCCGAGCAGCTCCGCGGGGTGCCACGGACCGTGGCCCGCCGGCAACAGCGTGATCTGCTGGTGCTCGAAGGTGATCAGCGCGTCCGCCAGATTCGCCTGTCCGGTCAGCACGTCGGCCAGCCCCGGCGTGTCCTCGACCCCGAAGAGCGAGTGCAGCCCCGCGTGCCGCAGGTTTGCATCGACGATGCAGATCCGCGTCTGATACTCCTGCGCCATCGTCAGGGCCAGGTTGGCGGCGGTCAGGCTCTTGCCCTCGCCCCGGCCCGGGCTGGTGACGAGGAGGACGTCGATGGGCGTGCCGTGATCGGCGTGCGCGAGGCGCGTGCGCAGCGCCCGGTACTGCTCGGCGGGCGCCGCGCTCGGCCTGAGGGCGGCCACGAGGGTCGGGTCGAGATGCGCGTCGCGGACGACGCGCGCCGCCGGAGCGGCGATCGGCTGCGGTGGGGCGCTGACGGCGGCGAACTCTTCTTTCGCCGGCGGCGGCACGATCGCCGGCGCATCGTAGGCGAGTGCGGTGGCCGCGGCAGGCTCCGTCATGATGCGGACGCTGCGGACGGCGCCCTCCCGCTCGGCCTTGTCGAGAATGTTCTGAATGCGGCTCATATCTCTCTCTCCCACTACACCGGTTGAATGCGCGTCACTTCGCCGAGCACCGGCAGATCGAGGTCGTCGCGGAGCTCGCGGACGTTGTGGACCGACCGGTCGAGGTATTCGCGGCCGAGCGTCAACACGGCGCCCAGGCAGATGCCCGCGAGGATCGAAATCAGCATGACGCGGAGCGGCACCGGCCGGACCGGTTCGGTCGGATAGGACGCGGGATAGAGGATGCTGAACTGCTCGCCGCGCCGATCCCGTTCGACGCTCTCCGCCATTTCCGAGGCGTGCAGCTTGGCCGAGAGCTCGGAGTACTGCTGCTTCTCGAGGTCGTAATCGCGCTGCACCGACGCGAGCTGCTGTTCGACCATCGGCGCCGCTTCGACGCGCGATTGAAAGCTGCCAATCTGCCGGCGGTAATCGGCCTCGGCGCGCGAGAGCTCGCGAATCCGCAGCCGCGCCATTTCCCGGTCCGCGACCAGCTGGCGGTAGGCCGGATCGTTCTGCAGCCTGGCGGTGCGGGCGGCCGCCGGCCGGTCCTGATCGGCGGCGGCCTCGGCCCGCGCGGTCGCGAGCTCGCCCTGCAGGCGTACGACCTCGGGATGTTTGTCGGTGTAGGTGAGCCGGGCGGTCGCGAGCTCACGCTCGAGCGCCATGGCTCGCGATTCCGGCGTGGTCGCCGCCTCGCTGGCCGTCGCGCCGGCCCGCGGGATGATGATGATGTCGTTGCCGCCCCGGCTGAGCGTTTCGAGCTGCCGCTCGATCATCGAGAGGCGATCCTGCTCGCCGCGCAGGGAGTTCGAGTTGGTGTCGAGCTGCTGCCGCAGGCCCGACAGCATCGACAGATTGGCGCCGGTCTGCTCGGGCAGCTGGCCGATGTGCGATTCCTTGGCGCGGCGCAGCCGCGCTTGGAGATCGGCCAGGCGCGCTTGACTCGCGGCCAGCTGGCTGGCGATGAACGTCGAGGTGTGCTCGGCGCGCTGTTCGCGGGTCTTGGAGCTCTCCTCGACGAACACCGTCGCGAGACGGTTGGTGACGCGCTGGGCCCGGCTCGGATCCTCGTCTGAATACGACACGACGAAGGTATCGAAGGGGCGCCCCTCGTTGGTGAGCGCGACCGGGGTGGGGACCGTGACCGCGACCGCCGAGCGCAATGTGGCGAGCATCGCGTCGCTCGGTTCGCCGGCGCTCAGGCGCTCTTCTTTGGCGACGCGGGCCAGCGTGCTCGCGCTGAGCAGTTGCTGCGACACGGCGCGCAGGCGCGCTTCGTTGTCGAACGGCGCGGTCTGCCCGACCAATGTCGTCGACACGCCCGACGCGATCAACGAGACGGTCGAGCTCGAGCGGTACAGCTTCGGCAGGAACTTGACCAGCGCCGCGCCGACCACGATGGACGCCAGGATGGGCACCACCAGCCACCACTTGCGCCGGCGGAAGACGGATAGATAGTCGAGTGCGTGGACTTGAGTTTCTTCCATTAGCGGATCCTCACCGGTTTGGTTGTAATGACTTGAAATCCCACGCGCCGGCGCTCCGTCAGGCCGCCCGGCCGGTCAATCGTTTGATGCGTGCCCGAGTAGAACATTTCGATGCCTGCCCACCGCGTCGCCATCCACCCGAAGCTGCTCTGGACCCAGGTCGAGCGCAGCGGCACGCCGACCGTGAGTGCGTCCGGGCCGACCGTCACCGGATCGTTGCTCCGCCACGCCACCGATGAATGGGAGTAGAAGCGGCGGCCGATCGGCAGGTTGAATTGGCCGGTGATTTCTTCGTTCTGCGTCGTGCCGCCGAAGCCGTACGCCGGGACGAACGAGTTGCTCCAGAGAGCCTGGACGCTGGCGGTGCCGATCTGCCGAAACAGCCCGACTTTCCAGGCCGGACCGGTGGCCGACTGTGCCGAGGTCGTGAACCGGAGCCGCGAGAGGCCGCCGGAAGCGACGATGCGCGTCAGGTCGGTCAGCTTGTATTCGATGCCGGCCCAGGCGTTCTGGATGATGAAGGTCTCGCCGGCACTGCCGGTGATCGCGTGCTGAAGGTCGTAATCCGCGGTCAATGCCAGCTGCGCGGTCCGGAGGTGTTTGACCGACAGGCTGGCCCCGTGGCTGTGGCCGTCGCGCAGGGAGCTCGCTTCCGGCTGGGACTGGTCGAACGCGACCCACTGCCCGTTGTAGTTGGCGATCATCGACGTCCGCTTGGTGAACGCCGCCTCCACGCCGACACGCAGATCGTTGAGCTTCGATCCGGTGCGGGTGAACGGCACGCCGACGAAACCGGCCAGCTCGGTCGTCGGCACCGACGCGGCCTGTTCACGCACGACCAGCGCGACGTGCTGCGACAACAGCCGCCGGCCGTAGAACCAGGCGCGCTGATCGTAGCTGTTGAGCGAATCGAGGTCGCGATAGAGCATGAACGCCCCGTCGTAGTTCGCGGAGACCTGCCCGCGCCGGCCGTTGAAATCGAGCGCGACGCGCGGGTTCACCGTGTTCAGGAAGTCGGCGGGCGTGTCGTCGCCCTCGCCGCGGACCAGGACGTTGTCGTCCCAGCTGCCGCCGTAGGCCAGCGACGGCGTGACGGTCCAGCCCGCCTGCGACTGCAGGCTCGCCGCCGCGGGCGTCAACAGGTTCGACTGTTGCGCCGCCCCGGCGGCGGGCCGCAGCAGCGCGGCCAGCGCCAGCACGATTGGGAGAGCAAGGCGGCGCTTCATGATCACACCGTTAGTCGGGGACGACGACCGTGTCGCCGCGCCGGAGGTAGATCGGCGTGACGGTCGACTTCATCGCGGTCTTGTAGTTGAAGGCGATCGCCTCGACCGTGCCGGTGCGCCCGGGACGCAGAATGCGGATGTTCTTCGCGTCCGCGAAGTCCTTGAGCCCGCCGGCCAGCGCCAGCGCCTGGATGACCGTGAGCGGCGCCTGCAGGCTCACCGCACCGGGGTGGTTCACTTCGCCCATCACGTAGGCGGTCGCCGCCGTCGCCTCGACGACGATCACCGTCACCGTCGGATTGGTGATGTACTCCTTCAGCGAGGTCGTAATCGCGTCGCGCAGCTCGATCGGCGTGCTGCTGCTCGCGTTGACGTCGCCGACGAGCGGCAGCGTGATCTTGCCGTCAGGCCGCACCTGCACCGACTGCGACAGCTGCGCATCCTTGTAGACTTCGATCCGGAGCTTGTCGCCGGGGCCGAGGCGGTACTCCTCGTCGCTCACTCCCGGCGCCGGCTTGACGGGGATCTTGTCGTCCTTCGGGGCGGCCGCCCCCAGGGGCGCGAGCGAGCAGAACGCGGCCGCGACGAACGCCGCGAGAGACGGGGCGATGGCTGTATGCTTCATGTTCGTGCTACCTCAGTTCTGATCAAGCGATGACGAGCGGGTGCCGCCGCGCCAGTTCACGATCGGCCGCGACAGCGCCTGCCGCTTCAGCGAATCGGCGTCCACGGCGTGGGTCGGATAGCAGGCGGCGCCGACTGCGATCCGCAGCGCCGTCGGGAACTCGTAGTTCCCGATCCGCGAGACCAGTCGATCGATGACGCGCGCCGAGTGGTCGAAGTCGGCATCGAGGAGGACCAGCGCGAGCGTGCCCTTCTCGGTATGGCCGAGCAGATCGGTGTCGCGCACTTCGCGCCCGATGATCTGCGCCACTTCATGCAGCGTGCCGTCGTCGGCCGTCACCATCATGCCTTCCCATTCGCGGCTGGCCTCGACGGTGACGAGCGTCAGGTAGTTCTGGGATCGGACGGCGCGCTTCAGCTCGCTGTCGAGCACGAACTCGAACGCGCCGGGCGTCAGGAGCTTCGACCCCTCTTCGTAAAACGAACTGCTGGTCATGTTCAGGAAGCCTTGTCGAGACCGTTTTCCTTGATCTTGTAAAGCAGGGCCTTGTAGCTGATGCCCAGGATCTCGGCGGTCTCTTTCCGGTTCCAGCGCGTCTGCTGGAGCATCTTGAAAATCAGCTCGCGTTCGGCTTCGCGAGCGGCGGTGCGGGAAATGTCCTTGAGGGAATAATTGCCCGCCTCGGCGGCGGCGCAGGCGATCTCGGTGGGCGTGAGCGGACCGGAATGCGGCGACGAAGGGCCGGAGCCGGCGGCGGCGCCGACGGCCGCCAGCGCGCGCGACGGCACGATGGACGGATGCTGCGCGGCGATCGACTGCAGGCGGTGCGCCGCCATCGCGATCCCGTGCATCATCTCTTTCC
>Ga0207675_100000664_pt1 | contig 33832 bp, 36 predicted proteins | sample KBSSwiS42_FD_184305 | JGI IMG/M metagenome (GOLD analysis project Ga0207675, IMG submission 184305) | Switchgrass rhizosphere microbial communities from Kellogg Biological Station, Michigan, USA - KBS Switchgrass S4-2 (SPAdes) (version 2) | ecosystem: Host-associated > Plants > Roots >...
GACGTCACGGTTGACCTCCCGTAGCCGGTCGGGGTTCGCCTTCAGGGTCTGCACGCCCTGGGCGGTCAGGCTCGTGAGCATGATGTAGGTCGGCATCGCGGCTCCTTCTCCGTCGGGGGCCCGACTTTAACCGGGCGACCTGGTCGAAGTAGAGCAGGCACGACCCGAGCACCACGACGGGCCAGAGAACGCCTTCGGCCACCGGCCGCGCGATCTCCGCCGCCTGGCCGCTGCCGGCATTGAGTGCCAGGGCCATCACCCGAGTCGCGAGGTAGAAGGTGATGCCGAGCGTCGCCATCGATCCGAGCGAATGGACGTAGTCCGCCCGCCCGAGCCGGTAGCCGCGTCTGAGCGACTCGCCCACGCCGCCGCCCTCGAACACCGCGGCAGGCACGCAGAGGCCGACGAGCGCGAGCCAGGCGATCGCCGGGAGCACGTAGAAGTAGACGAGCGCCGGGAACGGCACGAACACGATCAGCCCGGCAACGAACGCGATCAGAATGCGCCGCCGCTCGACGCGCCTCTCCGCGACGAGCACGGCGGCGCCCACGTACGAGAGCGTCACGAGCGGCGCGCCGACCGCGATGCTGACGATCTCCTGGGTCCGACCGTCCAGCGCCGAGACGCCCGCGCCGAAGACGCCGATCGGGAGGCCGAGGGCGAGCGCCGGCCAGAAGCGGCGGCCGTAGAAACGAAGCGCCTCGGCCACGACCTGCCCGACCGTCCGGGTCTCCGGCGGCAGGGGCGGCGGCAACGGCTCGGCATTGCGCTTCCTGGCCACGAGAGAACGGTAACCGCCTACGCGGCAGCAGGCTCGGCGGCAGGAGCCTTCTCGAAGCCGAGCTCACCGTCTTCGGCATCCACGCGGACGACGTCGCCCTCGGTGAATTCGCCCTCGAGCAGGCGCAGGGCGAGCGGGTTCTCCAGCAGGCGCTGGATCGCACGCTTGAGCGGCCGCGCGCCGTAGGTCGGATCCCAACCGGCCTCGGCCAGGAGCTCCTTGGCGGCGTCGGTGAGCTCGAGTCGCAGCCCGCGCTCGGCCAGGCGCGCCTCGACCCGTCGCAACTGCAGCTCGACGATCTCGCCGATCTGCTCCTTGCTCAGCGGGTGGAACTCGACGATCTCGTCGATCCGGTTGAGGAACTCCGGCCGGAACACCTCCCGCATCGCCTCGGCCGAGCGCACGTTCGAGGTCATGATCAGGACCGTGTTGCGGAAGTCGACGGTCCGCCCCTGGCCGTCGGTCAGCCGTCCGTCGTCGAGGATCTGGAGCAGGATGTTGAAGACGTCGGGGTGTGCCTTCTCGATCTCGTCGAGGAGGACGACCGAGTACGGCCGGCGTCGCACGGCCTCGGTCAGCTGGCCGCCCTCGTCGTAGCCGACGTAGCCAGGCGGCGCTCCTACGAGGCGCGAGACGGAGTGCTTCTCCATGTACTCGGACATGTCGATTCGGAGCATGGCCCGCTCGTCGTCGAACATGAACTCCGCCAGCGCTCTCGCCAGCTCCGTCTTCCCCACGCCGGTCGGGCCGAGGAAGACGAACGAGCCGATCGGGCGGTTCGGGTCCTGCAGGCCGGAGCGGGCGCGGCGCAAGGCGTTCGCGACCGCCTCGACCGCCTCGTCCTGTCCGACCACGCGTTCGTGCAGCCGCTCCTCCATGTGAATGAGCTTCTCGGTCTCGCCTTCGAGGAGCCGATCGACCGGGATGCCGGTCCACCGCGCGACTACCGCGGCAACGTCGTCCTCGTCGACTTCCTCCTTGACCATCGGCTCGAAGCCTTCCTGCGGCTTGCGCTCCGCGAGCTCCTGCTCGAGCGCGGGAAGCTCGCCGTAGCGGATCTCGGCGACGCGCTGCAGCTCGCCGTTGCGCTCGGCTCGCTCCGCTTCCTGGCGCAGCTCGTCGATCCGGCGGGTGATCTCCTTGACCCGCTCGAGCTGTTCCTTCTCCGTGCTCCAGCGGGCGGCCAGCCCATCGCGACGCTCCTTGGCCTCGGCGAGCTCCCGCTCGAGCGGCTCGCGCACGTCCTTCGACTCCTTCGCCATCGCGGCGAGCTCGATCTCGAGCTGTCGCACGCGGCGCTCGGCCTCGTCGAGTTCGAGCGGCGAGGAGTCGATCTCCATCCGCAACCGCGAGGCCGACTCGTCCACGAGGTCGATCGCCTTGTCGGGCAGGAAGCGGTCGGCGATGTACCGGTCGGAAAGCACGGCGGCGGCGACCAGCGCCGCATCGCGGATGCGCACGCCGTGGTGTGCCTCGTAGCGTTCCTTGAGGCCGCGCAGGATCGCGATCGTGTCCGCGACCGACGGCTCGCCGACGAACACCGGCTGGAAGCGCCGCTCGAGGGCCGCGTCCTTCTCGATGTGCTTGCGGTACTCGTCGAGCGTGGTCGCGCCGATCGCCCGCAGCTCGCCGCGCGCGAGCATCGGCTTGAGCATGTTCGCGGCGTCCACGGCTCCCTCGGCGGCGCCCGCGCCGACGATCGTGTGCAGCTCGTCGATGAAGAGGATCAGCTCGCCGGCGGCGTTCTGCACCTCGGTGAGCACGGCCTTGAGCCGCTCCTCGAACTCGCCCCGGTACTTGGAGCCGGCCAGCATCGCACCGATGTCGAGCGCCCAGACGCGCTTGCCCTTCAAGCCTTCCGGCACGTCACCGGCGACGATTCGCTGCGCCAGCCCCTCGACGATCGCGGTCTTCCCGACCCCCGGGTCGCCGATCAGGACCGGGTTGTTCTTCGTCCGGCGCGAGAGCACCTGGATAACGCGGCGAATCTCCTCGTCTCGGCCGATGACCGGGTCGAGCTTTCCCTGCTCGGCGAGCTCGGTCAGGTCGCGGCCGAACTTCTCCAGCGCCTGATAAGTCCCCTCGGGGTCCTGCGAGGTGACCCGCTGCCCGCCGCGCACCTGGGCGATCTTCTCGAGGAGCGCGTCACGCGGAACGACGTCGAGCGCGAGCAGCAGGTGCTCGGTCGAGACGTAGTCGTCCTCGAGCTTCTTGGCCTCGTCCGAGGCGCGGTCGAGGACGCGCGAGAGCCCCGCCGAGATCTGCGGCTGCTGCTGGGCACCCTGGGTCGCGGGCCTGGCGCGCAGCGCGGCCTCGGCCTGCGCGCGCAGCTCGGCCGCGTCCGGGACGAGCTGCTGCGGCAGCTCCTGGTCGAGCAGCGCGAGCACCAGGTGCTCGGGGTAGAGCTCGGGGTTGCCCATGCGACGCGCCAGCTCCTGTGCAGCGGCGACCGCCTCCTGGGATTTGAGCGTCAGCTTGTTGAAGTCCATCTCGGTGTGGGTAGTCGGGTCGGGTCGTAGAGCACGAGCTCGCGCCGGTACTGCTTGTGCACCTGCTGGATCGCGTCGCGCATCTCGCGCTCGAGCCGTTCCATCCGAGCCTGCATCCCCTGCAGCTGCTCCTCGAGCCCGAGCACGGCTTCCACGCCGGCGAGGTTGAGCCCGAGCTCGGTCGTGAGACGCTGGATCAGCCGCAGCCGCTCGAGATCGGCCTCGGAGTAGAGGCGGGTGTTCCCAGCGGTCCGCTTCGGCCGCACGAGCCCCTTCTGCTCGTACATGCGCAGCGTCTGCGGGTGCATGCCTACGAGCTCGGCGGCGACGGAGATCATGTAGCGCGGCCGCTCGTCCATCAGCGTCGTCCCCGCGAGATCTCTACGGCACGGTTGACCATCGCGAGGAGGCCAACGGCGACGAGTGCAGTGGCGACGAGGAAGAGCGCGTTCAGCCAGCCGGGGCGCGGCTCACCGTCGTAGACGTGCAACGCCAGAAGCCCCATGGCGACGTAGAGGCCGATGCCGACGATGAGCGAGCCGATTCCGAAGCCGAACGCCCGGTTCACGAGGCCAACCCCTCGCGCGGGTTCTCCCGCGTGGCCTTCCCTAGCGCCTCGACGGCCTCGCGCTCGCCCTTGCTCATCTTCTTCGGCACCGTCAGCTTCACGCGTGCGAGCAGGTCGCCCTTGCCGGAGCCCTTCAGCTTCGGCGCGCCCTTGCCCTTCACGCGCAGCAACGTTCCGTCCTCGGTGCCTGGCTTGACCTTCACGGTCACCTTGCCGTCCGGAGTGGGAACCTCGATCGTCGCGCCGAGCGCAGCTTCCGGATACGTGACCGGCACGTCGACGACCAGGTCGTCGCCGCGGCGGGTGAAGAGCTTCGAGGGCGTGACGCGCGTGACGACGAACAGGTCGCCCGCCTCTGCCCCGCCCCACCCGGCCTCGCCCTTGCCGCGCAGGCGGATTCGCGAGCCGTCCTTCACGCCCGCGGGGATCTTGACCGTGTAGCGCTTCGTGCGCCGCTCGCGACCGGTGCCGCGGCAGTTCGGGCAGGGGTCCTCGATCACGGTGCCGTTGCCGCGACAGCGCGGGCACGGCTGCGAGAGCGCGAACAGCCCCTGGCTCTCGGCCTTGACTCCACGGCCATGGCACTCGGGGCAGAGGGTCGGTGCGGTACCGGGCTTGGCTCCGGAGCCCCCGCACTCGCGGCAGGAGGTCTCGAGCTCGACGGGGATCGTCGTCTCGACGCCGCGCAGCGAGTCCTCGAACGAGAGACGGACCTCGACCTCGAGGTCGTGCCCGCGCTGACCGCGCTCCTGCCTGGGCGCGCCCGCACGAGACCCGAAGAGGCCGCCGAACAGGTCGCCCAGATCGCCGAGGTCGAACCCCTCGGTGTCGAAGCGGAAGCCGCCCGTCGGCCCGGGCCCGCCCGGGCCGCGCCCGTTCGCCGAGCCGAACGCGTCGTACTGCTTGCGCTTGTCGGGATCGGAGAGCACGTCGTAGGCCGACTGCACCTCCTTGAACCGTTCCTCGGCGGAGGCGTCGCCCGGGTTCGCGTCCGGGTGGTATTGGCGGGCGAGCTTGCGGTAGGCCTTCTTGATCTCGTCCTGGCCGGCCGCACGTGCGACGCCCAGCGTCTCGTAGAGGTCCTTAACGGGCATCGGCCTCGCCCTGTGGGGCGGCCACGACCACGCGCGCGGGTCGCAGAACGTGGTCGCCCAGCTTGTAGCCCTTCTGCAGCACCTCGAGCACGGAGCCCTCCTCCGCCTCCGAGGGCTGCGAGAGCAGCGCCTCGTGGACGTGCGGATCGAAGTGCCCGTCCGTCTCGATCTCGGCCACGCCCTCGCGGTCGAGCGCCGCCTTGAGCTCGCGGTGCACGAGCCGGACGCCCTCCTCCAGCTTGGCCTCCTCGTGCTCCTCGGCCGCTGCCAGCGCCCGCTCGAGGTCGTCGAGCACGGGCAGGAGCTCCCTCACGAGCCGCTCGTGAGCCCGCGCGACCAGGCTCTCCTGGTCGCGCAGGACCCGCTTGCGGTAGTTCTCGAACTCGGCGGCGACGCGCTTGAGGTCGTTCAGGTACTCGTCCCGCTCCGCTTCGAGCGCGGCGAGCCGTTCCTCGATCGTCTGCTCAGTGGCGTCAGCCGGGTGCTCGTTCACGAGGTCTTCGCCTCTTCGTCGACGACCTCGGCGTCCTCGATCACCTCGTCGTCGGAGTCGTCTGCCTCACCGTTGCCGGACGCAGACTGGGCCTGCTGCTGCGAGGCCTGTGCGTAGACCGCCTCGGCAAGCTTCTGCGAGGCCTCCTGAAGCGCGTCGGTCTTCGACCTGATCTCACCCAGGTCGTCGGTCTCGAGCGCCTGCTTCAGCTCCATCACGCGGCCCTCGATCGTCGAGGCCTCTGCCTCGTCGAGCTTCTCGCGGTGCTCCTTGAGGCTCTTGTCGGTCGCGTAGGCGAGCGACTCCGCCTGGTTCTTCGCGTCCGCGAGCTCGCGCAGTCTCCGCGCCTCGTCCGCGTGGGCCTCGGCGTCCTTGATCATCTGCTCGACCTCGTTCTCGGCGAGCCCCGAGCCGCCCTCGATGCGGATCTGCTGCTCGTTGCCGGTGCCGAGATCCTTGGCGGAGACGTTGATGATCCCGTTCGCGTCGATGTCGAAGGTGACCTCGACCTGCGGCATGCCCCGCGGCGCCGGCGGGATGCCGACGAGCTGGAACTTGCCGAGGGTCTTGTTGTAGAGCGCCATCTCCGACTCGCCCTGGAGGACGTGCACCTCGACGGAGGGCTGGTTGTCCTCGGCCGTGGTGAAGACCTCCGACTTCTTCGTCGGGATCGTCGTGTTGCGCTCGATCAGCTTCGTGAACACGCCACCCTTGGTCTCGATGCCGAGGCTGAGGGGCGTGACGTCGAGGAGCAGGATGTCCTTGACCTCGCCCTTCAACACGCCGCCCTGGATGGCCGCGCCGACGGCGACGACCTCGTCCGGATTGACGCCCTTGTGCGGGTCCTTGCCGATCAGCTCCTTGACCTTGCCGACGACCGCCGGCATCCGCGTCATGCCGCCGACGAGGACGACGTGGTCGATCTTGGAGGCGTCGAGCCCCGCGTCGGCCAGACACTGCTTGGTCGGTCCGACCGTGCGCTCGAGCAGCTCGGCGGAGAGCTCGTCGAGCTTCGCGCGCGTGAGCTGGAGGTCGAGGTGCTTCGGGCCCTCCTGCGTGGCGGTGACGAACGGCAGGTTGATCTGCGTCGTCATCGTCGAGGAGAGCTCGATCTTGGCCCGCTCGGCGGCCTCGTAGAGCCGCTGCAGCGCCATCTTGTCCTGCGAGAGATCAATGCCCTGGTCGCGCTTGAACTCGGCGACCATCCAGTCGACGATCGCCTTGTCGAAGTTGTCTCCACCGAGGTGGTTGTCGCCGTTGGTCGCCTTCACCTCGAAGACGCCTTCGCCGAGCTCGAGGATCGAGACGTCGAAGGTGCCACCGCCCAGGTCGAAGACCAGGATCGTGTGGTCCGAGGCCTCCTTGTCGAGGCCGTAGGCGAGAGCCGCCGCGGTGGGCTCGTTGATGATGCGCTGGACGTTGAGGCCGGCGATCTTGCCGGCGTCCTTCGTCGCCTCGCGCTGGGCGTTGTTGAAGTAGGCCGGGACTGTGATCACCGCGTCGGTGACCGTCTCGCCGAGGTACGCCTCGGCGTCGGCCTTCAGCTTCTGCAGGATCATCGCGCTGATCTCGGGCGGGGCGTACTCCTTGCCGCCGGCCGTCACGCGCACATCGCCGTTCGGGCCCTCCACGACCTCGTACGGCACGATCTTCATCTCCTCGGAGACTTCGCCGAACTTGCGGCCCATGAAGCGCTTGATCGAGAAGATGGTGTTCTGCGGGTTCGTCACCTGCTGGCGCTTTGCGGGCGCCCCGACGAGCCGCTGGCCGTCCCCGGTGAACGCGACGACGGACGGCGTCGTGCGCCCGCCCTCGGCGTTCGGGATGACCGCCGGCTCTCCACCCTCGATCACGCCGACGCAAGAGTTCGTCGTGCCGAGGTCGATGCCGATCGTCTTTGCCATGCTGAATGCTCCTTTGTTGACTAAGGAAATCTCAGTCGCATCGTAGCAAGTATGCCGCAGGGCCTTTAGGGGCGCCGGGCGAGACGCCGCAGCACCCCCGCCGCAGCGGGCTCCGCGACCACGATCCCCGCGAGGATGGCGGCACAACCGCCCCAGCCGAGCCACCCGAGCCGGTCGCCGTCGAGCACGAAGCCGAAGAACCCGGCCCAGACCGTCTCGAGCGCGAAGACGAGGGCGATCCGGGCGGCGCTGATCCGGCGCTGGGCCCAGATCTGGATCAGGAACGCAAACGCGCTCGCGAAGACACCTGTCACGATCAGCGCCCCCCAGACCGTCCAGCCGCGCGGCACCGAGAGGTCGCCGAGGGCGAGCGCGATCACGAGGAACCCGAGGAAGCAGGTCGCCATCTCGACGAGCGTCAGCGCGATCGCGTCGTAGCGGTTCGCGTAGCGCTCCACCATCACGATCTGGAGCGCCTGAGCAGAGGTCGACGCGAGGACGAGCAGGTCGCCGGTCGTCGAGCCGACGTGGACGCCCGAGAGCATCCCGAGCCCGATCACGGAGAGAACGACCCCGAGCCAGACCTCGGCCCCGACGCGCGTCCGAAAGAGCACGAGCCCGAAGAGGGGCGTGAAAACGACGTACAGGCCCGTGATGAAGCCGGTGCTGGAGACGGTCGTCCGCTCGAGCCCCGCCGTTTGCAGCCCGATCCCGATGCCGAGCAGGACCCCGAGCACACCTCCGGCGGCCAAGCCCGAACGGCCCAGCGTGCGGACCCGGCGGGCGCCGACAAGCCCGAGCACGCCCGTCGCGATCGCATAGCGCACCGCCAGGAAGGCGAACAGCGGGTAGATCTCGACCGCGTCCTTGACCTGGACGAACGTGACGCCCCAGACCACCGTGACCGCGATGAGCGCGAGCAGCGCCACCGCGCGAGTCTAGGAGCGTGGGCGGCCAAGACCTCGGCTAGGCTGATCACGTGGAGCCGCTCGTCGATTCCTGGGGGCGCGAGATCAAGAGCCTGCGCGTGTCCGTGACGGACAAGTGCAACTTCCGCTGCCGCTATTGCATGCCCGCCGAGGGGCTCGAGTGGCTCGAGCGCGAGGAGCTGCTGAGCTTCGAGGAGATCGCGCGGCTCGTGAGGGTTCTGGCGGCGATGGGCGTCGAGGAGGTGCGGCTGACCGGCGGCGAGCCGCTCGTGCGCCGCGATCTGCCGGTCCTGGTTTCACAGCTGGCCGCGATCCCCGGCGTGAACGACCTCTCGCTGACCACCAACGGCGTCCTGCTGGACCGGCTGGCGAGGCCGCTCGTCGACGCGGGCCTGCGCCGCCTCAACGTCTCGCTCGACTCGCTCTCGCACGTTCGCTTCTCGGAGATCACCCGCCGGGACGCGCTCGACCGCGTGCTGGCGGGCCTCGAGGAGGCCGAGCGGTACCCCGAGTTGGGGCCGATCAAGGTCAACTGCGTCGCGATGCGCGGGTTCACCGAGGAGGAGGTGCCGGCGCTGGCCGAGCTCGCGCGCCGCAAGCCGTACGTCGTCCGCTTCATCGAGTTCATGCCGCTCGACGCGGACGAGTCGTGGCGCGGCGACGCCGTCCTCACCGGCGGCGAGATTCGCGCGCTGATCGAGCAGCGCTGGCCGCTCGAGGAGATTCCGGCCAAGCCGTCGTCGACCGCGCGGCGCTACCGCTTCGCCGACGGCGCCGGGGAGATCGGCTTCGTCAATCCCGTCTCGGAGCCGTTCTGCTCGAGCTGCGACCGGATTCGGCTGACCGCCGACGGGCAGCTGCGCACGTGCCTCTTCTCCCGGCGCGAGTGGGATCTCAAGACCCCGCTGCGCGACGGCGCCTCGGACGCCGAGCTCGAGCGCCTGCTGCGCGTCGCCGTCCGGCACAAGGAGCTGAAGCACAAGATCAACGACGAAGGCTTCGTGCGCGCGTCGCGGTCGATGTCTCAGATCGGCGGCTAAGGCCAGACAGAGCTGCCCGGGTTCAGGTCGAGCTTGCCGCCGTCGCGGCACTCGGGCGAGTGGTACTTCGACAGCCCATAGGGATAGAGCCCCGTCCAGGCCAGCTCGGCGAGGCTGTCGGCGTAGGCACGCGGCGCGCCCAGCAGCACCGCGGCGCGGCGCATCCGCTGAAGCCCGTAGCAGGTCGCAACCGCCTCGGACCCGCCCGGCGCGACGTGCACGGTCTCGTGGCCGAGCGTGAGCACGGTGTTCGCGAGCTGGAGCTTCGCCTTCCCGCGATCCGGCCGGCGGCCCTCGTAGACGAAGCGGGCGAGGCGCTCGCACATGCGCGGCGCCAGGTTCACGCGCGTGGCCTCGGAGACAAACCCGTCAGCACGCAGGTCGACCGCGCCACCGGTGTACGCCCCGCGCTCCGCGATCAGCGCCACCCAGTCGGGGAGCGACCAGCAGCGAACGACCGTCCCGGGCACGCCGCTCAACCCGGCAGCGACGCGGGAGAAGCGCGGCTCCACCCGGCTCACCTCCGTGACCCCGCCTCGGCGCGGAAGCGAGCGCCCGTCGCTGCGCAGGAAGATGTGCGCAGCGGAGTCGTTCAGCCCGCGGTCTCCCGCGGCGAGGTCGCCGCGGCGGAACTCGCCGCACGCGTCCAGGATCGCCCGCGCCGCTACGCGCTGCCGCGGTGTCGGCGCCGGCCCGACCGAAGAGCGGAAGATCGGCCCGCAGTCGCGAATAGCCGCCTTCGCCTTGTCGCCCCCGGGCGCCGCGGCCTGCTCCGAGAGCGCGCTGACCGCGTTGGCGAACGCAGCCATCTGACCGAACCAGGCCACCTCGCGTGCAGACGGCAGCGGTGGAACCACTTGGGCGGCAGCCTGCTGGTCGCCGCTCGAGCCGCCTCCACACCCCGCCGCGAGGAGCGCAAGCGCGGAAATACCAGGGATCAGCAGGCGTTTCACCTAGTGGAGTGAAGCACGACAGACATGACGGTTAAAATTCCCCGTTCCTCGTGAGTACCTTCGTCTCAGTCGGTCGCCGAGTGTTGCCGCGCGGGTGGGCGGACTTCGGGCGCCAGCTCGCAATCTGGTTCGGCTTCCTGGCCGCGTACCAGGTCGCCCGCGGCATCGCCGACCGCGATCCACCGCGCGCGTTCGACAACGGCCTGCACGTGATCGGGATCGAGCGGCATGCGAACGCCCTCTTCGAGCTCACGCTCCAGCGCCTGGTGGACGGGTCACAGGTGCTGGCGACGCTCGCCTCCTGGACGTACTGGAACTCCGAGTTCACCGTGCTCGGCCTCGCACTCCTCTGGGTGTACCTGCGTCGGAACGAGGCCTTCACGCGGTTCCGTAACTCGATCCTGCTCGCGAACGTGATCGGCCTCATCGGTTATGTCCTACTGCCGACGGCCCCGCCTCGGATGTTCCCGGACCTCGGCTTCGACGACACGCTCTCGAACTTCGGCCAGCTCAACCACGGCAGCGGGCTGATCGAGTTCGCCGCGAACCCCTACGCGGCGATGCCGAGCCTGCACGCGGCAGACGCCCTGATCGTCGGGCTCGTGCTCTTCTCGGTCTGCCGGACCCGCGTGGCGAAGGCGATCTGGCTGCTCTGGCCGGCCTGGGTCTGGTTCAGCGTAATGGCCACCGGCAACCACTTCTGGCTCGACGTCGTCGCCGGCGTGGTCGTCGCGGCGATCGCGCTCATCCTGGTCTACCGCAACCCGTTCCGCCGCCGCCGGTCGACCGCCGCAACCGCTTAACGGCGCAGACCCGCCGCCCGCCGACGGTGCAGAGGTCGGCGTGCGAGGAGGCTGCTAGCGTGGGCCGCGTGACCCGCACGGCAACGCTCGCCTGGGTGAAGCAGGGCTACACGGATGGCACTCGGCGTCTCGCTGCACGCTGGATCGGCGGCCTCGCGCGCACGCGCGTGACGCCGAACGCGCTCACGGCGGCCGGAGTGACCCTGTGCGCCGCCTCGGCCGTGCTGATCTGGTTCGGCGATCACAACCAGTGGCTCGTCTACTGGAGCGCCGCGGTCCTGTTCGTCGTCGGGTCGATCCTCGACATCCTGGACGGCGCGCTCGCACGTTTCGGCAACAAGGCGACCCCTTTCGGCGCCTTCCTGGACTCGATCTCCGACCGGGTCAGCGAGGGCTTCGTCCTGACCGCGGTCGCACTCGTCTTTTCCCGCCACGGCAACGAGGTGGCGCTCGCCTTCGCGATCGCCGCGATCGGCGGCTCCTTCCTCGTCTCCTACGCGCGCTCCAAGGCGGAGCTACTCGGCCTGCGCGGAGACGTGGGCTTCGGCAGCCGCGCGGAGCGCGTCGTCGTGATCACCGCCGGGCTGGTGTTCGCCCCCTGGGGCGGCCTGCAGTGGGCGATCTACTTCCTCGCCGTCACCGCCTGGCTCACCGTCCTGCAACGAATCCTGCACGTCCGCAGAGAACTCAGGAGGAACTGATGGCTTCGACGAACGGCAAGGCCCTGCGCAGCGACGACAAGGTTCGCGTGGCGCTGATCGGCGTCGGCAACTGTGCGAGCTCGCTCGTGCAGGGCGTCGAGTACTACAAGGACGCGACCACGGACGACTTCGTGCCGGGCCTGATGCACGTCGACCTGGGTGGCTACCACATCCGCGATGTGGAGTTCTCCGCGGCCTTCGACGTCACGACCGACAAGGTCGGCAAGGACCTGTCCGAGGCGATCTGGGCGCATCCGAACAACACGATCAAGTTCTCGGACGTGCCCAAGAGCGGCGTCACCGTCCAGCGCGGGATGACGCACGACGGCCTCGGCAAGTACCTCTCCGAGATCGTGACCAAGGCCCCCGGCGAGACCGCCGACGTGGCCGGGATCCTCAAGGAGACCGGCACCGACGTCGTCGTCAACTACCTGCCCGTCGGCTCGGAGGAGGCGACGAAGTGGTACACGGAGCAGGTCCTGGCCGCAGGCTGCGCGATGGTCAACTGCATGCCGGTCTTCATCGCCAAGGAGAGCTACTGGGACAAGCGGTTCAAGCAGGCCGGCGTCCCGATCATCGGCGACGACATCAAGTCGCAGGTCGGCGCGACGATCACCCACCGCGTCCTGATGAGCATCTTCCGCGACCGCGGCGTACAGGTCGACCGCACGTTCCAGCTCAACTTCGGCGGCAACTCGGACTTCCTCAACATGCTGGAGCGGGACCGCCTCGAGTCGAAGAAGATCTCGAAGACGTACGCGATCCAGTCGACCGTCCCGTACGAGATCGAGGCTAAGAACATCCACGTCGGCCCGTCCGACCACGTGCCGTGGCTCGAAGACCGCAAGTGGGCCTACATTCGGCTCGAGGGAACCTCGTTCGGCGACGTGCCGCTGAATGCCGAGCTGAAGATCGAGGTCTGGGACTCGCCGAACTCGGCCGGCGTCGTGATCGACGCGGTGCGGCTCACGAAGCTGGCGCTCAACAACGGCGTCTCCGGAACGCTCGCAGCGCCGAGCTCCTACCTGATGAAGTCGCCGCCCGTCCAGCACCCCGACGACGAGGCGCGGGACCTGACGGAGGAGTTCATCCGCAAGCATGCGCGCAAGACCGTGAAGCGCGCCCCAAAGGCCAAGGCCTGACGCGCGCCCAGGGCTAGACTCGCGCGGATGGGCCTGCGCGTCTGTCTGGTCACCCCGTTCGCCTGGTCGCGGCCCCACGACGTCAACGAGCACGTGGCGGGGGTCGCGGGCGGGCTGCGTGCTCTCGGCCACACGGTCACCGTGCTCGCGCCCTCGACGCGTGCCGCCGACCTGATCGCCGGCCGGCGCGCATTGCTCGACGGGGGCGGCGGCGAGGAGGTGATCGCTCTCGGCCCGGCGATGCCCGTCTCGCGCCGGAGCCGGATCGGCGTTCCGGTGGGCGTCCGCGCCAACCTCTCGCTGGCGCTCGCCCGCGGCCGCTACGACGTCGTTCACGGCTTCGAGCCGGGCCTGCCGAGCCTTTCGTACCTGGCGCTGCGTGATACGCACGCGCTCGCCGTCGCGACCTTCCTCTCGCGCGAGCGCCTCGGCTACCCGCCCGGCCGAGCACAGCGCGAGAGGCTCCTGGGTCGGATCGACGCGCTCCTTGCGACCTCGGAGGCCACAGCCGAGGCCGCGAGCGCGCGGCTGCCCGGCGACTACCGCGTGGTGTCCGCCGGCGTGGACACGAAGCTCTTCCGGCCGGCCGAAAAGGCGAACCTGGTCGTGTTCGAGTGGCGGCCTGGCGAGCGAGCGCTCCATCGGGCCGTCACGCGGGCCCTGCGCCAGCTGCCGGGCTGGGAGCTCGTCCTGCTCCGCACGAAGCCGCTCACAGGCCGGCCGACCATCTCGCGCTCGCTTCGAGGGCGGGCGCACGTGCGTACGCTTCGCGACGGGCCGGCGCGCTCGTCACTCCTGAGCCGGACGGCGATCTTCGTCCCCGGCTTCGACGGCCTCGACCGCGTTCGGCTCGAGGCCCTGGCGGCCGGGGCGGCAGTGGTTTCGCCGCCGGGCGTCGAGGAGCAACCGGAGCTCGCGGCGGCCGAGGTCATGCGCCTGGCAGACGACGAGACCTACCGCGAGAGCGTGGCGCGGCGGGCACGGGAGGCGGCCGAGGGCCAGAGTTTCGCCGCCGTGGCGGAGGACCTGGACGAGGTCTATCGCGGCCTCACCGGAAGGCGCCACGCGGCGCGTCCCGGCATCGTTGACCCCCTGGCCGACCGCGACTGGGTCGTCGCCGACCTCCACCTGCACACGTCGTGGTCGCACGATTGCCAGATTCCGGTCGAAGACCTGCTCGAACACGCGGAGGCCCAGGGGCTGGGCGCGATCGCCGTCACCGACCACAACGTCTTCGGCGGCGCGCTCGAGGCGGCTGAGCTCGCCCGGGACCGCGACCTCATCGTGATTCCCGGCGAAGAGGTCAAGACGGCAGACCAGGGCGAGGTGATCGGGCTCTTCCTCTCGGAGGAGATCCCTCGGGGGCAGTCGTTCGGGGAGACCGTGGCCGCGATCCGCTCCCAGGGCGGGGTCGTCTACCTCCCCCACCCGTTCGACCGCCTGCACGCCATCCCCGAGCCGGCGACCCTCCACCGGCACCTCGCCGAGGTCGACGTGCTCGAGGTCTACAACGCGCGCCTCCTGTTCGAGGCCTACAACGACGAGGCGCTGCGCTTCGCGCGCAAGTACGACCTCACCATGGGCGCCGGCTCCGACGCGCACGTCCTCCAGGGCGTGGGAACCGGTGCGATGCGGATGCGCGCCTTCGAGGGCCCCGACGACTTCCTCGCCAGCCTGCGGACCGCCCAGGTGCTCCGCCGTCCGCGCTCGCTGCTCTACCTGCAGTCGCTCAAGTGGGCGGCGCAGGCCAAGGAAAGAGTGCGCTAGCCGAGAACAGGGTCCAGCCCCTTGCCTGCCGTGACGGATGAAATCTTCGAGAAGTACCTGCAAAAAGCGATCTCCGAGATCAACGAGCTCGGGGACGAGATCGGCCGTGCCGCGGGCGAGGGCCGTGTGCCCGTGCTCGGCTCGGGCCATCCGCTCGCAGACGTCTTCCTGCTCAAGCACGAGCCGCAGCCTGCGGAGGTGCAGGAAGGGGTCGCCTTCTACGGCCGCGCGGGGCAGGCCGTCCTGAAGTCGCTCCAGCGCCTCCACGTCGACCCGATGGCGATCTACGGCACGAACGCGCTCAAGTTCGCGACCGGCGAGGACGCCGAGGAGGCGCGACCTTGGCTGGAGCGCGAGCTGCACATCGTCCAGCCGAAGCTCGTCGTGGTGATGGGCGAGCCTGCACTCGCCTTCCTGAACGAGATCGAGTTCCCGCTCGCCGACCCGGTCGAGCCGAAGCTCGGCGAGCTCCAGCGCTTCACACCTACGATCCAGGCGCTGTACGTACCGGACATCGACCAGTCCCTCGACGAGCAACCCGCCAAGACGACGTTTTGGAACGCGTTCAAGACGCTGGGCCCCTGGTGGGCCGAGCTCCCCCCGTACTAGCCCCGCGCGCGGGGGCGTTCGTCGCGCTCGCAGCTGCCGTCGGGGTCTACTACGGGACGCACCAGTGGTGGTTCGCGCTGTCGCTGTGGTGGGCCATCGCCTGGCTCTGCTTAGTGCTGCTCCCCGCGGTCTTCGGGCTCGTCTACCTCGCGCTGCCGCTCTGGCGTTCGCCGACCCTGTGGCTCTTCTGCGCTGCGCTCGGCTTCATCGCGCTGGCGATCGTGCTCCAGGCCGCCGGAGCGGGCCCCGTCGCGAACTTCGCGAAGCTCGCCGCGATGACGTCGATCGGGTGGTGTTTCCTGCACTTCTTCGAGGAGGCGAGCTGGGTCGTGCTGGTGGCGGTGATCGTCCCGTGGGTCGACTCGTACTCGGTCTGGCGCGGGCCGACCAAGACGATCGTGACCGAGAAGCCCGAGGTGTTCTCGGCGCTCTCGTTCACGTTCCCGGTTCCCGGCCAGGAGGGAGGTGCGAAGCTGGGCATGCCCGACCTGCTCTTCTTCGCGCTCTTCCTCGGCGCGAGTGCCCGTTTTCGCCTTCGCCCGTTCTGGACCTGGCTTTGCCTTACCGCCTCGATCGGTGGGACCATTGCCCTCGCGACCGTGTGGGACGTGAACGGCCTGCCTGCGCTGCCGCTCCTTTGCCTCGGCTTCCTGCTCCCGAACGCGGATCTGCTCTGGCGGGAGGTTCGCCCGAAGCTCAGCCGCTCGCGCTGAGCCGCCAGAGGTCGCCGTCCTCCTCGGAGGAGACCCAGGCCGCGCCGGCCGCGGAGGCGACGGCGATCGGGCTCTTCCCGACCTCGATCGTCCGCGTCACCGAGTTCGCTGCCGTGTCGAGCACCGAGACCGTGCCCGCGTCGATGTTCGGAACCCAGAGCTCGCCGCCGATCGCCGCGCTCGCGAGCGGATTCGCGCCCACCGTCACGGTCGCCGAGACGGCGAGGGTCGCCGGGTCGACGCGATAGACCTTGCCGGTCTCGCTCGAGACCCAGAGCGAGCCGCTCGAGCGCGTGATCCAGTCGGCCTTCGGGATGTCGATCCTGCCCGAGATTGTGTTGCGCGCCGGATTCACGCGGAGCAGGCGCCCGCGGCCGTAGTCGGCGACCCAGACCGAACCGAAGGCGAAGGCGATCCCGTTCGGCCGGCCGCCGACGCGGATCGTCTTCACGACCTTGTTCCGCTTCAGTCCGATCCTGCTGACGGTGCCGGAGTTCTCGTTCGTGACCCAGACGGCGCCGGCGCCGAAGGCGAGCGCGTAGGGGGCGCTGCCGACGTGGATCCGCGCCTGCCGCTTGTTCGTGCGGGCGTTGAACCGCGTCACCTGGTCGCCGTAGCGGCTTCCGACCCAGAGGCTCCCGGAGCCGAACGCGAGCCCGAACGGGTAGCCGGGAACGCCCAGCCTCGCCCTGATGCGGTTCGCGGCCGGGTCGACGCGGACGACACGATTCAGCACCGGGTCCGTCGCCCACACCGACCCGCCGCCGGACAAGACGAACGACGCGTGCACGCCGATGTGCAGCTTGATCGGCGCGTCCGCGCTGGAGGCGCTGCCGCACGCGACCGCAACGATGAGCGCGGCGACGGCGAGGGGTCGGGAGAGTAGACTTACCACAACCTTGTGCCACATTACCACAAGATTGCGCTAGTGCCCGCGACCGGTCCCGACACGATCCTGCTCGACCTCTTCCGGACGAATCAGGTGCGCGAGAAGCTGATCGTCGCCGCGTTGGATGGGCTCGAGCTCCCTCCGGAGGACTACCCGATGTACGTGATGATCGGGGCCGAGGGGCCGTGGACGCCGACGGGCCTCGCGGCACGCGTGGAGATGCCGCTCTCGACCGTGCTCTTCCGCGTCGGGCGACTCGAGGCGCGCGGGCACGCCGAGCGAATCCCGAACCCCGACGACCGCAGGTCGTACCTCGTGCGCCTCACCGACGAGGGGCAACGGCTCCTCCGCCAGGCCCGGCCGCGCTTCCGCGCCTACGCCGAGGCGGTCGAGGCACGGCTCGGAGAGGAGCGGATCGAGCAGCTGAGGGACGGCCTAGGCGAGCTGCGCGAGACGATGGAGCAGGAGGTCAGCCGCGAGTGAGGAGCGCGACGGCCTCGACATGCGGCGTGTGCGGGAACATGTCGACGGGCCGCGCCCGCTCGAGCGTGTAGCCCCACTCCTTCGCGAGCTCCTTGACGTTGCCCGCCAGCGTCGTGGGGTTGCACGAGACGTAGACGATGCGCGAGGCCTCGAGCCGCCCAAGCCGGCGCAGGGCCTTGTTCGACAGTCCCGCGCGCGGGGGATCGACCACCGCGACGTCGGGCGCCCCGGCCCGGTCGCGCAGCTCCTCGAGCGAGGCTCCGACCTCGCCGGCGAAGAAGGCCGCGTTCGAGATCCCGTTCAGGTCGGCGTTCTCGAGCGCGCAGGCGACCGACTCCTCCGAGACCTCGACCCCCCAGACCGTCAGCGCCTTCGAGGCCAGCGTCAGGCCGATCGTCCCGATCCCGCAGTAGAGGTCGTAGACGGTCTCGTTCCCGGTCAACGCCGCGTACTCGCCCGCGAGCCTGTAGAGCCGCTCGGCCATCGCGGTGTTCGTCTGAAGGAACGCGTTCGGACGCACTCGGAAGCGCAGCCCGCAGAGCTCTTCCTCGATCGCCTCGTCGCCCCACAGCAGGGTCGTCGGCAGGTTCGTCACCTCGGCCGGCGTGTCGTTCACCGACCAGTGGATCGACCGCACCTCCGGGAACCGGCGGAGCACCTCGACGAGCTCGTCGCGGTCGAAGCGCTCCCCTTCCGCCGTGACCAGCTGCACGAGCATCTGCCCCGTGTTGCGGCCCTCGCGCAGGACGAGGTGCCGCAGGTAGCCGGTGTGCTCCGCCTGGTCGTAGGCCTCGAGGCCTTCGGCGCGCGCCCAGTCGCGCACGGCGTCGCGGATCGCGTTTCCGAGGTCGGTGGTGAGCCAGCAGCGCTCGATCTCCAGCACCTCGTCCCAGCGCCCCGCCCTGTGGAACCCGAGCGCTGGCCCCGCCGGCGTGGCCGTGAACGAGTACTCCAGCTTGTTCCGGTAGTGGAACACCTCGACCGCCGGGACGATCGGTTCGAGCGGTGGCTCCGCGATCCCGCCGATCCGCCGGAGCGCATCGGCGACCTGCTCCTCCTTGGCGGCGACCTGCGCCTCGTAGGCGAGATCCTGGAACCGGCAGCCGCCGCAGGCCGGGTAGTGCGCGCACGGCGCGTCGACTCGCAGGGGGCTCGGCTCGACCACGTCGACCGCGAGCGCCTCCGCATGGTTCCGCTTCACCTTCGTCACGCGCGCGCGAACGACATCTCCCGGTAGCCCACGCCGGACGAAGACGACGAATCCGTTCAGCCGGGCGACGCCGTTGCCGCCGTAGGCGAGCGAGTCGATCGAGAGCTCGAGCTCCTGGTTCTTCGAGACGGGCGCGGCCACCCGCCCAGGTTAGGAGAAGCGCGGGTGCCGCGGCAGGAGGAGAGGCCGCCTCGGCTTCTGATTGAAGTTGAAGTCGGATACGAGGTTCCCTAGCAGCGGGACGTTCTCGCGCACGGTGGGCCTCGGGTCGGGCCGGCCGTCGGTCTTCGGATCTAGGCGCGCGGAACTGAGGAAGTCGTCCTCGATGAACTTGGCGTAGGCGTCGAAGCTCAGGACCTGGTGGTCGATGTAGCCCCGCTTGGCGTACGGCGAGATCACCAAGCCCGGGACCCGGAGGCCGTAACCGTTCACGTCGACCTGCGGCGGCTCCACGTGGTCGTAGAAGCCGCCCCAGTCGTCCCAGGCGAGGAAGATCGCGGTCGAGCTCCAGTCGCGGCTCCGCATGACCGCATTGACCACGCTCGTGACGAACGCCTGGCCGTTGGTGACCAGGTTGGGCGGGTGCTCGCTGAAGTGGTTGTTCGGGGTGACCCACGAGACAGCCGGCAGCGCGCCGCGCTTCGCCGCGTTGAAGAAGCTGCGCATCGGCTTGATGTTCCGCAGCTGATGGTCGCGCCGCACGGTGGTGAACCAGGGCAGCGGGTTCCAGATTCCGGGCGTGGCCGCGCTCTGCTTGACCGGCCGGCAGGCCGCCGCGCCGTCGTCGCAGTCGGGCTGTGCGCCGGCGAAGACGTAGTAGGCCCACGGCACGCGCTTGCGATGCATGAGGTACGTCAGGTCGGTCCAGGCGTAGTCGGGCTTGCGGCCGGTCGGGTTCTGCGGCTCGTGCGGGGGCGCGAGCGGGTTCTCGATCGCGTTCACGCAGCTCATCGGATCGCCCTTGCGGCGGCAGCGGGCCGACCACTCCGAGACCATGAACAGGTGGGCCGGCAGGCTCCAGGAGGTGTCCGGCTGGAACATGTGGTCCTGGAGCACGAACCGCCGCGCGTAGGTCCAGTAGTTCGGGATCTCGTGCGCGTCGTGGTAGCCCATCACGTCGGGGTGCAGCGCCCCGAACGAGCAGATCGGAGCGTCCGAGCTGGCCAAGCAGGCCGGTGCCAGCCCGCGCCGCGCCTGGCGCAGGAAGCCGTCCATCTTGCCGCCGTCGATGTCGCGGATCGCATCGAAATGCTCGTGCGGGCCGCCGGTGTTCCGGTTGAGGTGATCGTGATACGGGCGCTGGCAGACCCCGGACTTGGGGTCTGGGACGCAGACGGTGAACCTGCCGTTCTGTCGCGGTAGCCCGTCCGCGCCCGGATACGTGCCGAAGTAGGAGTCGAACGACCGGTTCTCCTGCATCACGACGACGATGTGGCGGATCTTGTGGATGCCGACCAGGGAGGCGGCGTGCGCGTGTGGGTGGCCTTCGCGGAACGGCAGCCAGCCCCCGAGGGCGGCGGCGGCCACCGTGAGCCCCATCAGCAGTAGCCGCCAGCGCACGGGCCAACGCTATGTCGCGATCGTTGAGATCAGATGAAGCTGAGGTTGCTCTTCGGTTCAGCGCAACGTGGTCACGTAGACCTTGCGATCACGCGGCCCGTCGAACTCGCAGAAGAAGATCCCCTGGTAGCGCCCGAGTGCAAGCTTGCCCATTTGGAGCGGTACCAGCACCTCGGGGCTCATTAGGGATGCACGCATGTGCGAGGGCGCGTTCGGCCCGTCGTCGTCGTCGTGCTTCCAGCCCCAGCCGTCCTCGACGATCTTCTCCATCGCGGCCTCGATGTCGTCGGCGAGAGCCGGGTCGATGTCCTCGTTGATCGTCACGCCGGCCGTAGTGTGGGGCACGTAGACGAGCGCGGCGGCGGCCCCGTCGACCCCGTTGAGCGCGTCCTCAATCTGCGGCGTGATGTCGAGCAGCTGCGTGCGCCGCTCAGTCCGAAGGCTGATCTCTCGCACCGGGGTATCCTACGGGCTGTGCCGAGCGAGACGCCGACATCGCCCGTCGAGCTCGACGCGTACCGAGCCGACGCCGACCGCTTCATCGCCGAGCTCGACGAGGAGTACTACCTCCACTACGCAGGCCTGAAAGATCGGCTCGAGCTCGAGCAGATCTACGAGCGCCACGCGATGCTGACCGAGCTCGCACGGGTCCAGGAGCTCGGCGCGTCGGTGAACGGCGACCGCCGGATTCGCGAGCTCTGGCACTTCGGTTGCGAGGGGTACATCGGCAACCTGACGCGCGACGATGCAGAGAAGCTCGCCGCGCTCGAAGCGGAGCTCGAGGTGACCGTAAACGGCGAAACCGTCGCGTTCCGAATGCTCCGGCCGACCATGGCGAACGAGCCTGACCGGGGCCGGCGCGAGCGAATCGACCGCGCGATGTGGGAGGCAACCGAGGAGCACCTGAACCCGATCCACCTCGAGAGCTTCGAGACGGTGCGTGCTGCGCTGCCGGATCTCGGCGCCTCGAACTACGTGGAGCTCTACGAGCGCTTCGGCCTCGAGCTACGAGCCCTCGCGAGGCAGTGCGAGGCGTTTCTCGACTCGACCGAGAAGCTCTACGAGGAAACGCTCGACCGGGCGACGCGGAAACTGCTCGGCCTCTCGCTCGACGAGACGCAACGCTGGGACGTCCAGCGCATGATCCGCTCGCCGCAGTGGGACGAGGGCTTCCCCGGCGACAAGATGGTGCCTGCGCTCAAGGCGACGCTGTCCGATCTGGGCATCGACCTCGACCGACAGGCGAACGTCCACCTCGACATCGAGCAGCGCCCGAAGAAGTCGCCCCGGGCCTTCTGCGCGCCGATCGAGATCCCGGACAAGGTGATGCTCGTGATCCAGCCCATCGGCGGTGCCGACGATTGGCGCGCATTCTTCCACGAGGCCGGGCACACCGAGCACTACGCCAACACCTCGCCGGACCTGACCATGGAGGAGAAGCGCCTGGGCGACGTCGCCGTCACCGAAGGCTGGGCGATGCTGCTCCAGTACCTGACCGACGAGCCGGCGTGGCTTTCGCGCAAGCTCGACTTCCCGCGCCCGGAGGAGTACGCGGCCGAGGGGATGATGTGGCTGCTCTTCTTCGTGCGCCGCTACAGCGCCAAGCTCCTATACGAGCTGGAGTTCCTCGGCGGCGGCGACGTCTCGGGCATGCCCAAGCGGTACGTCGAGCTCCTGGGCAACGCGACGAAGATCGAGCCCAGCCCCGCGAACTACCTCGCCGACATCGACTCCGGCTTCTACGTCTACTCGTACCTGCGCTCGTGGGCGCTCGAGACGCAGCTCCGCGACAACTTCCGCGAGCGCTTCGGCACCGAGTGGTTCGCGTCGCGCGAGGCCGGGTCGCTCCTGCGCGAGCTGTGGGCCGAGGGCCAGAAGCCGACTGCGGACGAGCTCCTCAAGGACGTCTCCGGCGCGCGGCTCGAGCTGTCCGCGGTCGACGATCGGATCCGGGAGACGCTCCGCTAGGTCCGTCCGACGGCGGCTACCGCGAGCCGGATCGCCGCGGACAGCTTCTCGGGCCGAACCCGCCCGGTACGGTCGCAGGCCGCGTGCCAGCACGGGTCCCAGCGCCACTCGATCCAGGCGGCCGGGATCCCGCCGCGGGTGAACTCCTCGTGGTCCGACAGGCCGCGATCCCGAAGGTACGTGGCCGGCAGCCCGAGCCTGTGGGCCGCCGCGAGCGCGATGCGCGCCGAGCGGTTCGGGCGGGGTTCGAGACCGCGCACGTTCAACGTCGGACCGTAGCCGACCATGTCGAGCGAGAGGACGAGCCGAACGCTGCGCCTCTCGACGGGGCTCAGGCTCCGCAGGAGACGAGCCGAGCCAAGGTGAAGGTTCGAGCCGGTCATCACCTGCTCTTCGGCGCCGAGCGCCGCGTAGAGGACACCAGGCCGATCACCCAGCTCACGCGCCACCTCCAGCAGCGCGCCGACTCCGGAGCCGTTGTCGTTCGCCGCCGGCCCTGCCGAGACGCCGTCGAGGTGCGCCACGACGATCGCGCGCAGAGGGCCTCCGGTGCGGAAGACAAGGTTGCGAGAGGCTCCGCCTCGAGGCAGTGGCACCGGCTGCATCATCGGCTCGAGCCCGAGCTTCGCGAACCGCTCACGGACGACCCTGCCCGCCCGCCGCTCCGTCGCCGTTCCTGCCACCCGCGGTCCGAGCACGGCGATCGCCCGCACCGTCGACTGCGCCCGCACTCCGGCAGGGTCGACCTTCGCGGCGGGCGCGGCCGTGAGCAGAGCCGCGACGCAGACACAGCCTGCGAGGCGCGCGATCACGCTGCAACCGTAGCCCGGGCGCCGTCCTGTGTAGCTGCATAAGCTTTATTCATGACCAGGACACGGGTGCTCATCGCGGGCGCGGCCGGCCGCGACTTCCACAACTTCAACCTCGTCTACCGAGGCCGCGAGGAGTACGAGGTGGTCGCCTTCACGGCGACGCAGATCCCGAACATCGATGGGCGCGTCTACCCGGCGGAGCTCGCCGGCTCGCTCTATCCCGAAGGGATCCCGATCTGCCCCGAGAGCGAACTCGAGGAGCTGATCCGGAAGCACGAGGTCGACGAGGTCGTCTTCGCCTACTCCGACGTGACGCACGAGCACGTGATGCACATCGGCTCCCGCGCGCTCGCGGCAGGCGCGTCGTACCGTCTGATCTCGCCGGCCGACACGATGTTGACCTCGACCAAGCCGGCGGTCGCCGTCTGTGCCGTGCGAACGGGCTCTGGTAAGAGCCAGACGACGCGCCATATCGCGGCGCTGCTGCGCGAGTCGGGCAAGCGTGTGGCCGTGCTGCGGCATCCGATGCCCTACGGCGACCTGACGAAGCAGGCGGTGCAGCGATTCGAGTACTACGAGGACCTCGACGCGGCCGACGCGACCATCGAGGAGCGCGAGGAGTACGAGCCGCACCTCGCGGAGGGCAACCTTGTCTTCGCGGGCGTCGACTACGCCGCGATCCTCGACCGGGCCGAGCAGGAGGCCGACGTCATCCTCTGGGACGGGGGCAACAACGACACCCCGTTCGTGAGGCCGAACGTCCACGTGGTCGTCGTCGACCCCCACCGTCCCGGTCACGAGCTTCGCTACCACCCGGGCGAGACGAACCTGCGCATGGCGGACGTCTGCGTCGTCAACAAGGTGGACAGCGCCCCGCAGGAAGGGATCGACGCGGTGCTCGACTCGATCCGCACCCACAACCCCGGGGCACGGATCGTGCTGGCGGCCTCGCCGTACCACGTCGAGGGCGACGCGGGCGCGATCGCCGGCAAGCGCGTGCTCGCGATCGAGGACGGGCCGACCTTGACCCACGGCGAGATGACCTACGGCGCGGCCGTCCTCGCGGCCAAGGCGAACGGCGCCGCCGAGCTCGTCGATCCGCGCGACTCGGCGGTGGGCTCGATCGCGCAGACCTTCGAGGACTACCCGAACGTCGGCACGCTCCTCCCGGCGATGGGCTACGGCCGCGAGCAGATGGACGACCTGAAGGCGACGATCGAGGCCACCGACGCCGACCTCGTCCTCATCGGGACGCCGATCGACCTGCGCAAGCTGATCGACTTCGACGTGCCTGCGCTGCGGGTCACGTACCGACTCCAGGAGGTGGGCGAGCCGACGCTCGCCGACGTCCTGGCAGAACACGGGCTGATCGGCAACAAAGCCCTCGTGTGACCGCGGTCGTCGCCCTCGGCGGGAACGCGCTCATGCGGCCCGGCGAGCGCGGCACCGCCGCAGAGCAGCGGGCGAACCTAAGCGAGGCCTGCGCCGCGCTCCGCCCGCTGCTGGAGGAGCGCCAGCTCGTGGTCACGCACGGAAACGGCCCGCAGGTCGGCAACGAGCTGCTGCGACACGAGCGCGCAGCGGACGAGGCGCCGCCGCTGCCGCTCTACCTCGCGGTCGCCCAGACCCAGGCCGAGATCGGCGCCCTGATCGAGAGCGAGCTGGAGCCCGTCGCCGGACGGCCGGTCGTGTGCCTGCTCACGCACGTGCTCGTGGCCGAGGACGACCCCGCCTTCGCGGAGCCGACCAAGCCGGTTGGACCGTTCTACGGGGAGGAGCGCGCACGGGAGCTCGAGCACGGTCGCGGCTGGAAGGTCGTGCACGACGCAGGCCGAGGGTGGCGCCGGGTCGTGCCCTCGCCGATCCCGCTCGAGGTCGTCGAGCTCGACGCGATTCGAGCGCTGCTCCGCTCGGGCTCGATCGTCGTGGCGTGCGGCGGCGGCGGGATCCCAGCCGCGCGGCACGGCGCCCACCTCGCCGGACTGGACGCCGTGATCGACAAGGACCGCGCATCGGCCCTGCTCGCGCGTGAGCTCGGTGCCGACCGGCTCGTGATCCTCACCCAGGTGCCGGCGGTCTACCGCGGGTTCGGCACCGAGAGCCAGGAGGAGCTGCGCCAGCTGTCCGCCGACGAGGCCGAGGCGCTGCTCCCCGGGCTCGCCGCCGGCTCGATGCGCCCGAAGGTCGAGGCAAGCGTGGACTTCGTCCGCGCGACCGGACACGAGGCGTTGATCACGTCGCCCGCCGCGCTCGCCGAGGCGCTGAGCGGCGGCTCCGGCACGCGGATCACGGCCTAGCCGAACCGAACCTCCCCGGCGCGCGAATCACCCGCGTCACGACGAACCACCCGAGAGGGAGGAAAGGAGGCAGCCATGACGGCTGTCCTAGGGAGGCGGAGTATCGGGCTGATCGCGTTCGTGCTGCTGGGCGCGGCGGTCGCACTGCTCATGCTCCGCCTCGGGCCGGGTCCTACGCCCGCCAAGGCGGCGAGCCACCGTGAGGCTCCGCTGATCGCGAACGACCCACCCGCGGACATCACGGACTTCTTCATGTTCCGCAGTACCCAGCCGGGTCAGGACGACAAGGTCGACCTGATCATGGACGTGATCCCAGGCGAAGAGCCGAGTGCGGGGCCGAACTACTACAACTTCGACCCGAGCGTCGCCTACACCTTCCACGTCGACAACAACACGGACGGGAAGGCGGACGACATCGAGTTCGAGTTCCGGTTCAAGAGCGAGCTCCGCGGGATCGTGAACGACGCGGGCCTGCCGCTCTCGTACGTCGCGCTCCCGCCGATCACCACGCTCGACGGCGCGGGGCTCGGTCTGCGCCAGCACTACTCGATCACGATGATCAAGGACGGCAAGCGCACGGTGATCTCGCCGATGACGGACAAGATCGCGGTCCCGTCCAACGTCGGGCCTCGCACGATGCCGAACTACGACGGCCTCGCCGCGCAGGGCATGTACGACCTCGGCAGCGGGATCAAGGTCTTCGCAGGGCAGCGCGACGATCCGTTCTTCATCGACCTCGGCGCCGCGTTCGACACGCTCAACCTGCGCTCGCCGGGGACGGACATGCTGTCCGGGTTCAACGTCAACACGATCGCCCTCGAAGTCCCGGCGAGCCTGCTGACGAAGGACCACCGGGCACCGGGGCTGACCGCGTACCCGAAGCTCGGTGCGTACGCCTCGACGAGCCGGCCTCGCGTGACCGTGCGCGGGCGCGGCGGGAACAGCCTCGGCCTGGGACAGTTCGTCCAGGTGCAGCGGCTCGCCAACCCGCTGGTGAACGAGCTGATTATCGGCACGAAGGACAAGGACCTGTGGAACTCGCTCGAGCCCGAGCAAGAGGGCAGGTTCCTCGACTACTACACGAACCCGCGGTTCGCTCTGGCGCTCTCGATCGTCTTCGGGGCCGTCGTTCCGAGCACGCCGCGGCAGGATCTCGTGAATGCGCTGCTCAAGTACGCACCGACCGACAAGCGCCTCTCCGAGCTCCTGAGGCTCAACCTCAACTCGGCGCCCGGCGCTTCGTGGCCCAACGGCCGCAAGCCCTCGGACGACGTGACCGACACGGCCATCCAGGTCGTGGGCGGCCCCGCCTTCGCGGGCGCGGGTGACAACGTCAGCGCCAACGACAAGGTGCTTCCGAACGTCTTCCCGTTCGAGGCATCCCCGTGGGACGGCCGCAACCGGGTGCATCAGAACCCGTGATGCGATCGCGGCTGATCGTGCTGGTGACGGTGGCGGCGCTCGCCGCCGCCGTCACCTTGCTCGGCGGCGCGTTCCGGGGCTCGCATTCTCCCGCCGCCCAGGCCGCTTCGCCGGCCGGGGCGGCGCGAGCCCTCACCGACGCCGGTCTCGCGGTCGGCGACACCGCCGCGCTCGTGAGCCAGCTCCAAGACCGCCTGCGAGCCGATCCGCGCGACGCGCGTGGGTACGCCTTGCTGGGTCTCGCCTACCAGCAGCGGGCGCGCGAAACCGGCGATCCGACCTACTACCCGCGCTCAGAGCGCGCGCTTCGCCGGGCGTTGCGGCTCGCTCCCGCCGACGCCGTCTCGGTCGGCGGGCTCGGCTCGCTCGCGCTCTCCCGGCACCGGTTCCGGGAGGCGCTCGCTCTCGGCCGCCGCGCCTTGCGGTTCGCACCCGGGAGCGCTCGAACGTACGGCGTGATCGGCGACTCCCTCGTCGAGCTCGGCCGCTACGACGAAGCATTTCGCGCCTTCGACACGATGGCGCAACTGCGGCCGAGCCTCGCTGCCTACGCGCGCGTCTCGTACGCGCGCGAGCTGCTGGGCCGGCCGCAGGACGCGATCGCGGCGATGCGCCTCGCCGTCGAGGCGGCGGCGAATCAGCCCGAGGCGACCGCCTGGGCGCGTGTCCAGCTCGGCAAGCTCTACTGGTCGACCGGACAGCTCGGGCCGGCGGCTCGCGAGTACCGCAGCGCGTTGGCCGCCTTCCCCGGCTACGCCTACGCGTTCGACGCGCTGGCTCAGGTCGAGGCGGCTCGCGGGCACACGCGGCGCGCGATCGGGCTGGAGACCCGAGCCGTAGACGCGATCCCGCTGCCACAGTTCGTCGGGCTTCTCGGCGACCTCTACGGAGCACACGGACAGCGCGCCCAGGCGCGAAGGCAGTACGCGCTGATCGGCGTCATCCAGCGGCTGCTCGTCGCGAACGGCGTCAGGACCGACCTCGAGACGGCGCTCTTCGACGTCGACCACGGGATCCGCCTGCGCCACGCCGTTGCGCTCGCGCGCGCGGCTCGCGCCGACCGCCCGAGCATCGACGGCGACGACGTGCTCGCCTGGGCGCTGGCGCGGAACGGACGCTGCGGTGAGGCTGCTGCGTACTCGCGGCGGGCACTGCGCCTCGGAACGCAGGATGCGCTCAAGCTCTTCCACCGCGGGATGATCGAGCGCTGCCTCGGCAACCGCCCGGCTGGAGACGCCTTCCTACGCCGAGCGCTGACGCTCAACCCGCACTTTTCCGTGCTGTGGTCGCCCGTCGCGCGAAGGGCGCTCGGATGAGGCGGCTCGTCATCCTTGCGGTGGGCGTGGCGGCGCTCGCGCTTCCCGCACTGGCGGCCGCGCACCCGCTCGGCAACTTCACCGTCAACCGCTTCAGCCGCGTCGAGGCGCCGGGTCCGCGGGTCTACGTCCGCTACGTGCTGGACATGGCCGAGATCCCGACCTTCCAGGCCGGGCGCATCGACGTGCACGCCTACGCGCGGCGGATCGCACGGAACGCGCACCTCGTCGTCGACGGGCGGCCGGCACCACTCGTGCCGGTCAGGACTGCGCTCGCGCACCCACTCGGCGCCGGGGGCCTGCACACGACGCGGCTCGAGGTCGTCCTCGCCGGACCGAGGCTCCCCGGGCGCGCCTCGGTCGCCTACCACGACGAGAACTACTCGGACCGGATCGGGTGGAAGGAGATCGTGGTGGGCGCCGACACGCGCAGCGCGAGCGACGAGCTCCGCGCCTACCCGAAGGACCTTCTCCAGAGCCCGCTCGACACCAGCTCGGTGACGACGTCCCTCGAGCCCGGCGACGGGCCGGACGTCGCCCCGGCGCTGTCGAGCGGCAAGAGCCTCGAGGCACCCGATCGGGTCGCCGACGCCGGCTTCGCCTCGCTCGTCGGCCGCTCGCACCTGAGCGCGCTGGTGATCCTCGCCTCGCTCGCGGCGGCGCTCTTCTGGGGAGCGGCGCACGCGCTCTCTCCGGGTCACGGCAAGACGATCGTGACCGCGTACCTGGTCGGGCAACGCGGCACTCCGCGACACGCCGCGCTGCTGGGGCTGATCGTGACGATTACGCACACCATCGGCGTCTTCGCGCTCGGGCTCGTGACCCTGGCGCTCTCGCAGTTCGTCGTCCCCGACCGCCTCTACCCGTGGTTGAACCTCGCCTCGGGCTTGCTCGTGGTCGGGATCGGCGCGTCGGTCTTCTGGGCACGGTGGCGGCATCGCCGCGCACATGCCCACGGCCACCACCACCATCACCACGGACACGTCCCGGGGTCTGACCCCGGGACAGGGCCAAGCTTCCGGTCACTGCTCGCGGTCGGCGTCTCCGGAGGGCTCCTCCCCTGCCCCTCGGCGCTGGTCGTCCTGCTGGCCGCGATCTCGTTGCACCGCGTGGCCTTCGGCTTGATCCTGATCCTGGCCTTCAGCGCCGGGCTCGCGCTCAGCATCACCGGCATCGGGCTCGTCGCCGTCCTCGCACGGCGCGCGTTCAGGCGCCTCAGCCTCGAAGGGCCTGTCATGCGGCTGCTCCCCGCCGCCAGCGCCCTAGTCATCCTCGCGGCCGGTCTCGCCATGACCGCGCACGCCGTCCCGAAAGTGGGCTGACATGTTCGGGCTCGACAACTGGATCGCATCCTTCTCGGACGGCACCACCCTCATGCTGGTCGGCGTCGTCGCCGTCGTCCTCGGCCTCCGTCACGCGACGGATCCGGATCACCTCGCGGCCGTCTCGACACTGCTCGCCGGCACGCGTGAGCGCGCGAGCACCGCCGCCGCGCGCCTCGGTCTCTCCTGGGGCCTCGGCCACGCGGCGTCGCTCTTCGCGTTCGGCCTGCCGATCGTGCTCTTCAAGACCTACCTGCCGGAGCCGGTGCAGCAGGGCGCCGAGACGGCCGTGGGCCTCGTCATCGTCTCGCTGGCCGTCTGGCTGCTTGTGCGCTGGCGCCGCGGCTTCTTCCACCTGCACCTACATGCGCACGAGAGCGGCCTGCACGCCCATGGCCATGTGCACGGGGGAGGCGGGCACCCGCATCGAACCGCGCGCGCACGGAGCCCGCTCCAGGCGTTCGGAATCGGAGTCGTGCACGGCATGGGCGGAAGCGCCGGAGTCGGCGTCCTGCTGCTCGCCTCGATCCACGACCGTGCGATCGCCGCCGCGGCGTTGGCGGTGTTCGCGATCTGCACCGCTCTCTCGATGACGGCGCTCTCCACCGGCCTCGGCTTCACGCTCAGCCGGGGGCGCGTCGCCGGGATCTTCCCGCGGATCGCGCCCGTCCTCGCAGTCACGAGCCTGATCTTCGGAGTCTGGTATGCCCTGGGAGCCCTCGACGTCGCGCCCTACTATCTGTAGATGGCGGCCGATCCCCACTCGCTCGTGGCGCCGTACGCGCTTCACGCGCTCGACGACGAGGAGGGGCGCACCTTCGAGGAGCATCTCGCCGTCTGCGAGCGTTGCCGCCGGGAGCTCGCAGGCTTGAGGGAAGCGGCCTCCAAGCTCGCCTACGGCGCCGCAGGGCCGAATCCGCCGCCCGAGCTGAAGGAGCGGATCCTCGCCCAGGCGCGGGGCGAGCGGGAGAACGTCGCCTCGCTTCCGGCTCGCCGGCGCAGCTGGACCGCGCCACTCGCGGCCGCGGCTGGAATCGCCGCCGCCGTGGCGATCGGCCTCGGTGTCTGGACCGCAACACGCTCGAGCGAGAGCAGCGCTCTCGCCAAGGTGCTCGCCCAGCCGGGCGCGACGCCCATCCCCATGGGCGACCGTGGTGTCGTGGCCGTGGCTCCGAACGGCGACGCGGCCCTGGCCGTGCGAGTCCCGCCGGCACCGAGCGGCAAGACGTACGAGGCATGGGTGATCCGCGACGGCAAGGCCACGCCGGCCGGGACCTTCGCGGGAAGCGACGGCACGACGGTCGTCGAGGTCAAGGGGCACGTTCCCCGCGGATCGGTCGTCGCGGTAACGGTCGAGCGGTCCGGTGGGGTCAGCCGTCCGACGCAGAAACCTCTCGCAGCCACCGAGGCCGTGTCGTGACGGCCCTCATGACCACCCCGCCGCCGGCCGCGTCGTCGCGTGAGCTCGCGCATCTATCGGACGAGTCGCTGCTCTCTCTGGTCGCGAGCTCCGACGAGAACGCGCTGGCAGAGCTCTATGACCGCTTCGGGCGGGTCGCGTACGGCCTCGCCCTCCGGATCCTTCGGGACGACGCTCTGGCGCAGGACGCCGTGCAGGACGCATTCCTGGCGGTCTGGCGCTCGGCCGACCGCTTCCTCGCGGAGCGCGCCAAGGCGAGCACCTGGATCTTGACGCTGGTGCACCGCCGCGCCGTCGACCTCGTCCGGCGAGAGGATCGCCGGCGCGCCGATCCGCTCGAAAGCGCGCCCGAGCCCACGGCACAGACGACGGCCGAGGACGAGGCAACCCTCGGCTTCCAACGCCGTGTCGTGCAGGAGGCACTGCGGCGCCTGCCTCCTGAGCAGCGTGAGGCCCTCGAGCTCGGCTACTACGGCGGCCTGACGCAGAGCGAGCTCGCCGAGCGCCTGGGGCAACCGCTCGGCACGATCAAGAGCCGCATGTTCACCGGGCTCAACCGCTTACGTGACCTGCTCGCCCAGGCCGGTCTCGAAGAGTCGCTCCGAGCCTAACCAGTAGCATCCGATCCCCCATGGCGGCGGTCGGCCTGAAAGGGCGCCATTTCACTCGCGTCGCCGACTGGAGCGGCGAGGAGCTCCTGTCGACGCTCGACCTCGCCGACGACCTCAAGGAGCGCCAGGCCCGGCGCGAGGAGCACCACCTCCTCCCCGGCCGCACGCTCGGGATGATCTTCCAGAAGCCCTCCACGCGAACGCGCGTCTCGTTCGAGGTCGGCATCTACCAGCTCGGAGGGGCTGGGCTCCACCTGGCCGCCTCCGACCTCCAGCTCGGCCGGGGCGAGACGCTTCGGGACACAGCCACCGTGCTCTCGCGCTACCTCGACGGCCTGATGATCCGCACCTTCGCCCAGGCCGACGTCGAGGAGCTGGCGCGCCACGCGACGATCCCGGTGATCAACGGGTTGACCGACAGCGCGCACCCGTGCCAGGCCCTCGCCGACGTGATGACGATCCGCGAGCGGCTGGGTCGGCTCGAAGGTGTTCGCATCGCCTACCTCGGCGACGGCAACAACGTCTGCGCGTCGCTGATGGTGGCGGCCGCGAAGCTCGGGATGGAGTTCATCGCGGCCACCCCGGAGGGTTACGAGCCCGACCCGAGAGTGGTCGAGATCGCGCGCGAGGCCGGCGGTGCCGTCGAGCTAAGCCACGACCCGCGTGATGCGGCGCGGGGCGCCGATGTCCTCTACACCGACGTGTGGACGAGCATGGGCCAGGAGGAGGAGAAGGAGCGCCGGCTGCGAGACCTGGCCGGGTTCGGGATCGACGACGAACTGGTCGGTTTGGCCGGCGACGAGGCGATCGTCCTCCACTGTCTCCCCGCCCACTACGGCGAGGAGATCACCGAGGACGTCCTCTACGGCCGACAGTCCGCCGTCTGGGACCAGGCCGAGAACCGCCTGCATGCCCAGAAGGCGCTGATGGCGCTCGTCATCCCTTAGCGTCGGGGCGCAGTGCTCCCGATCAAGGACAACGTCCCGACGCGGACGTTCCCCGTCGTCACGGTCGCGCTCATCGCTGTCAACGTTCTCGTCTGGATCTGGGAGGTGACCGGCACGCCGGTCGACGCCGACGTCTTCCACTACGGCTACTACCCGTGCTCGCTGGACGGGCCCTGCGTCGCGCCGGCGGTCCTGGTGCACCACGTGCCCTGGTACGAGGGGGTGTTCACGTCGATGTTCATGCACGGCAGCTGGATCCACATCGGCGGGAACATGCTCTTCCTCTGGATCTTCGGCAACAACGTCGAGGATGCGTTCGGGCACGTTCGCTTCCTGTTCTGGTACCTCGCGGCCGGGCTGGCAGCGGCCGCCGCGCAGACGGCCGTGACGCTGGCCTTCGCGGCACCCGCGGGCGCGAGCATCCCGAACGTCGGCGCCTCGGGAGCGATCGCCGGAGTGCTGGGCGCGTACCTCGTGCTCTTGCCGGGCGCCAGCGTCCTGACGGCCTTCATCATCGTCGTCATCGTCTTCCTGCGCGAGATCCCGGCCGTGCTCTTCCTCGGCCTCTGGTTCCTGTTCCAGCTCTGGGAAGGCAGCTTCTCGATCCTCCAGCCACAGGCGGGCGGCGGGGTGGCGTTCTTCGCCCACATCGGTGGCTTCCTCTTCGGAGTGGCCACCGTGCGGCTGCTGGCGACGCAACGGCCACCATCTCCTGCATGGTGAGCTTCGAGGAGCATGTCCAGCGCGCGCTCGACTCGGTCCCGGCAGAGCTCGCAGACGGGTTGCGCAACGTCGCGATCGTGATCGAGGACGAGAATCCGCAAGAGCCCGACCTCTACGGTCTCTTCGACGAACCGGAGCTCCTGCCGGCGAAGGTCACCGTGTACCGCGTCCCGCTGGAGGCCGATTTCCCGGATCCGGAAGAGCTCGAGCGCGAGATCCGCGTCACGGTCCTGCACGAGCTGGCGCACTACTTCGGGATCGACGAGGATCGCCTCGAAGAGCTCGGGTACGGATGAGCTCGGCGGTGCTGACAGGGATCGCAGTCGCGGCTGCCGTAGTGGGCGCAATCGTGCTGGTGCTCTACTTCATCGGCCCGTGGGAGTAGGAATGGCGGCGACCGCTCATTCGTTTCAAGAAGCATGAGAACACTCGATGAAATACGTGCCGAGATCGACCACGCCACCGAGCGGCGGGCCGAGCTCTGGCACTCACTTTCGCAAGGTCACGACGCTGCGCTCTCGGCCGAGCTCCACGAGCTCGAGGAGCGCATCGCGGCGCTCTGGGACGAGCACCGGACGCTGCGCGCCCACGCGCGCTTCGGCGATCGCGACGAGATCATCAAGCGGGCCCGCCACGAAGAGCGGCTGGCCCGGGCTGCGTAACACTCTCCACCGAGAAGGGCCGACGGCGCTCGGCCGCCGGCCCTCCGGCGTGTTGCTCGCCTACACTTTGAACCCCCGGGGCGTTAGCTCAGCTGGGAGAGCGCCGGCTTTGCAAGCCGGAGGTCACCGGTTCGATCCCGGTACGCTCCACTCGGAACCGCCTGCTAATCGGGCGGTTTCGTCTCCTATTTGGGAAACGGTTGG
>Ga0207675_100000665_pt1 | contig 33802 bp, 28 predicted proteins | sample KBSSwiS42_FD_184305 | JGI IMG/M metagenome (GOLD analysis project Ga0207675, IMG submission 184305) | Switchgrass rhizosphere microbial communities from Kellogg Biological Station, Michigan, USA - KBS Switchgrass S4-2 (SPAdes) (version 2) | ecosystem: Host-associated > Plants > Roots >...
GCAGGAAAAAGCTGATGGCGAGATCGCTCATCGCCGGAACGGACAGCGCGACGGGATCGCTGGTGACCTGCAGGTGCGGCGCGATAGTGACCGCCGATCGCCCACCGAAACGCAGCGCGCGATCGGAGCGGGGATCGATTCTCGGACCGTCCGCACGCAGAGCAATATGTGGATCGACGATCGTCAGCGGCACAGTGCCATAGAGATTGGACAGCGTGATACGCACCTGCGACCCGGCGACGCTGGTGTGCACGATGAGCCGCAGCGTCTGGCGGTCATAGCTCTCGAGAGTCCCGGGCATGGAAGGTTGTGCGGACGCGGCCCAGGTACCGGTCCAGATGACGAGCATTGCGAGCATGGCGCAGCGTCACTTGCAGGCACGCCGCAAGTCCTGAACGGCATCTGAAAGAGGTCTGAAGAACTCTGAACTCAGGTCGCCGGAGCGTTGACCCTCTTCAGCCCGAGCACAATCGAGACCAGGTCATCCGGCGCATCGCGGACGATGTCGTGTCGAGTCGGCAGCGAGATGACGGTCCACGCAGGATCTGTCTTCAGCGCCTCGTAAGTGGGCGTGAATGGCGTCTCGGGCCATTCCGAGGCATAGATGAAGACTTTTTCCCGAACCTCTCGCCAACGCCCGGTCAAGCGAATCGCTTGCTTGAATGTAGCCAGTGGATGAGGCGCGCAGCGCGAGTCCAGATGCGTCGGTGCCACGACGCCCAAGCCATCCGTTGTGGAGCGATCGAGGGCGATCTTGCGGTAGCGATCGCCCGCGAGGTCCCACCATGATTCGCCATCCTGCGGCACGAAGGCGTCGACATAAACCAGGCTCGCGACGCGCTCGGGCAGCCGATCGGCGACTCCGGTGATGACCATGCCGGCGTAACTGTGTCCGCAGAGAACGACCTCACTGAGGCGTTCGAAGAGAATGACATTGGCCACGTCTTCGATATGCGTCTCGAGATTGATCGCAGCTCGGGCCAGGTGCGACCGCTCCCCCAGCCCGGTGAGGGTAGGCGTAAAAACTTCATGCCCTCGGGCGCGCAGTTTTCGGGCGATGGGCGTGACTGCCCATCCTCCGTGCCAGGCGGCAGCAACCATGACGATTTCGGCCATTCGCTCTTCCTCCGTTGCCATTCATCGGAGTTGCAGCACCTCCCATAGTTCCAGCCATTGCAACTATTCCAAATGGAATGGAACGCCGTCGTGCGGCTGTGTATTCCATAGATACCCTTCGCGCGAGCGACACCAATGGCCGATGAAACACCCGAGCAACCTGCTCGCGACTTGCTAGCGCACGGTGCGGAGACGCTCAGCCACGTGATTGTCGACGCGTACAACGCGGAGCTACGCACGCCGGAGGGCTTCGTCGGCGATCGTGCCAGCAAGCGGGCGTTCCAGGCGATCCTGGACGACTGGCGCGAACGGGTTCGCAAGATGGGCGAGGACCCATTGGGCGAGCAACCGAGCGAGGAGATCAGCAAGAAGCAGCTCGACAAGCTGCTGCTGGAGGGCGACTCGGAAGCCGCGGGAATGATTCATAGCGCCATCGAAGAGTTCGCGCAGGAGTTTGCGGCGGTGATCCGCCGCTTCCTGCGCTTGAAGGAATGGAAGGATGTCGAGCGTATCGCCGTAGGCGGCGGGCTGCGTCAGAGCCGCATCGGCGAGCTGGCCATCGGTCGCACGAGCGTTGCCTTGAAAGCCCGGGGTCACGCAGTCGAACTGCGCCCGATCCGTCATGCGCCCGATCACGCAGGGCTCATCGGCAGCATCCATCTGGTGCCTTCGTGGATCCTCGCCGGCCACGACAGCATCCTCGCGGTCGACATCGGCGGCAGCAACATTCGCGCCGGTATCATCGAGTTCCACGCCAAGAAGAAGAAGGAGAAGGATTTCTCGGATGCCGACGTGCATCGTCTCGAGCTCTGGCGGCACAGCGACGACGCGCCCAAGCGCGAGGATGCAGTGGAGCGGCTCATCGAATTTCTGCTCGATCTCGTCAAGCGAGCCGGCAAGGACGGGTTGACGCTGGCGCCGTTCATCGGCATTGGCTGTCCGGGTGTCATACGAGCCGATGGCTCGATCGAGCGCGGCGGTCAGAACCTGCCAGGCAACTGGGAAGCGAAGGGTTTCAATTTGCCGCAGCGATTGCGTGAGGCGCTGCCGAAGATCGGCGATCACGAGACTGTAGTGGTCATGCACAATGATGCCGTCGTGCAGGGACTGAGCGAGTTGCCCTGGATGCAGGATGTGAAGCACTGGGCGGTGATGACGATCGGCACGGGGCTGGGCAACGCTCACTTCACCAATCGCTCGGCTCGGGACGAGACCTAGTCCCGACGAAGTTGCAGCAGATCCCACAGGTTCCCATAGAGATCGCGGAACACGGCCACCGTACCGTAGCTCTCTTCTTTCGGTTCGCGAATGAAGACAACGCCGCGTTCCCGGTAGCGCCGGAAGTCTCGCCAGAAGTCATCGGTGTGGAGAAACAGGAACACGCGTCCGCCGGTCTGGTTGCCGATACGTGACTCCTGCTCCTGGCCGACTGCTCGTGCCAGCAGCAGCCGACACTCCGCCGAGCCGGGAGGTGCCACCAGGACCCATCGCTTGTTCTGCGATTCGACCAACGTATCTTCGATCAGCACGAAATCGAGAGTCTCGACATAGAACTTGATCGCCTCGTCGTAATCGCGCACGACCAGCGAAACGTAGCCGATTGTCTGTTTCATCGGACCGAACCTTTCGGAAGAGCCACGACTCCAAGCTTACTTGCGTGCCCACTGCCTGGCACGTAGGCTTTCGCGCCATGAAAACGTCCTTCACTCGCTCTGCTTCGCTCGTTGCCCTCGGACTTGTCGTATCCACCAGCGCCGCAATGGCCGATCAGTCGTCACGTGTGACGCCGATGACGCCGGATGTCATCGACAAGTACGAACAGACGCTCCCTTCGGCTGACTTCGTCCGTCGGGACGCGATGGTGCCGATGCGCGACGGCACCAAGCTGTACACGGTGGTCGTGATGAAGAAGGGGACCAGCAACGGTCCAATTCTGCTGTCGCGCACGCCCTATGACGCTCATCACTCGACGCATCGTGTCCTGAGCCAGCGGATCGTCGACATCCTGGAAGTGATGGACGCCGAATTCGCCGAAGACGGTTACATCCGCGTGTATCAGGACCTGCGCGGCCTGCATCGCTCCGAGGGCACCTACGTCTTGAACCGGCCGCTGGCGGGCCCGCTCAACGACACCGGCATCGACGAGTCGACCGATGCCTACGACACGATCGACTGGCTGGTGAAGAACGTCCCCGAATCGAACGGCAAGGTTGGCATCATCGGCAGCTCCTATCTCGGCTTCACGACACTGATGGCCGAAATCAATCCGCATCCGGCGCTGAAGGCAGCAGTGCCACAGAGCCCGATGGTCGACGGCTGGATGGGCGACGACTGGTTTCACAACGGTGCGTTTCGCGTCAGCTCGCTCGACTTCGCGGTCGGTCAGGCGACCAACAAGGCCGAAGGCGGCGGCGAGTTCGCTCTCGGCGGCGGCGACGATTACACGCGCTATCTGGAAGCCGGGTCCATGGCGGACTTCGCGAAGATGCTGGGCATCGAGCAGTATCCCGGTGTCCGCAAGTTCCTCGAGAACCCGGCCTATACCGAGTTCTGGTCGTTGCAGGCGGTCGACAAATGGCTCGCGGCAAGGCCGCTGACAGTGCCGACCATGCTCGAAGTCGGTCAGTGGGATCAGGAGGACAGTTACGGCGCGCCGGCGGTCTATCGCGCGCTCGAACCGAAGGACACTCGCAACGATATGGTCTCGCTCGTGATCGGGCCGTGGCGGCACTCGGGAGCGAATCACTACGGTTACGATCTCGGCAGCCTGACTTTCACCGGCGACACGGCGCGCGAGTGGCGCGTGCAATATGTGAAGCCATTCTTCGATCATTGGCTGAAAGGCGCTCCCGATCCGCACACGCCGCCGGTGCTCACGTATGCAACAGGCGTGAACAAGTGGAACATCTCGCCGCGCTGGCCGATGGGCGTTGCGTCGCCGATCTATCTCGCCGCGAACGGCGCCGCCACTTTCGAGCGCCCGGCGGAAGCCGGGCGCTACGAATATGTCAGCGATCCGGCTCATCCGGTGCCGTTCATCCCGCGGCCGATCGACATGAACGACCCGACGCAGTGGAAGCCGTGGCTGGTGCAGGATCAGCGCTTCGTGTCGGATCGCCCGGACGTCGCCGCGTGGAAATCTGCGCCGCTGGACCAAGCGGTTCACATCATGGGTGCACCCGAGGTCGATCTATACGCTTCGACCACTGGCACCGACGGCGATTGGGTCGTGAAGTTGATCGACGTTTATCCCAACGACACGCCCGAGCCGGCGTCGCAGGGAGCGAAGCCTTCGATGGCCGGCCTGGAGCTGCCGGTCGGCATCGAAATCTTTCGCGGACGCTACCTGAAGAGTTTCGCGGCGCCGGCGCCGCTCAAAGCAGGGCGGGTGGAACACTATCGCTGGGCGTTGCCCAACGTCGATCATGTGTTCTTGCCGGGTCACCGGATCATGGTGCAGATCCAGTCGAGCTTGTTCCCGCTCTACGATCGCAATCCGCAGACCTACGTGGAAAACATCATGTACGCCAAGCCCGGCGACTACCGCAAGGCGACGCAGAGCATCTGGTTCGGCGGCCAGAGCGCGACGGCCGTGCAGTTGCCGGTGGTGCGCTGATCAAGGCTCGCTGGCGCTCGGTAGTCCTGCCAGAGCTGCGGGCTCCATTCGGACTCGCGCCTCCCGCTCGACCCCTGCCGGCAGCAAGTAGTAGTACAGGACGTCCGCAACGATCAGCATCACGAACAAAGAGACGACCGTATCCGAAAGGAAATGCGCGCCGCTAGCTATGCGGCAGAACGACACGACGGCGCCGAAGGTCAGCGCTGACGCGAACAACGCGCGTCGTCTGCTCAACGCCAACACCAGTGCCAGGGGAAAGAAGCCGCCGGCTGCTTCGCCCGACGAGAAGGAACAATTCTTGCGGCATTCGCCGCTGATGACGAAAGGCGGCGTGTAGCGCTGGGCTCCGCCGAATTCCGCGATATCCCGCGGCCGCGCGCGGCCGAAATTGTCCTTGAGAACGACATTCACGATCAGGCCGGCCCCGACGATCAAGACCAGGAATACGTACACGACCTTCTTGCCATCTACTCCGCACAGGTTGCGTTTCGACAGCTTGTTCCAGATGTAGAGCCCGACGACTGCACTCAGCGAGAGCCACAGGAAGTAGCCGATGCTCTCGTGCATGAAGGTCGTCCACCATTGCCGCTGCAGGTAGAAACCGCCATAGAAGAACATTCGCGAGATGGAGATGTCGACGCTTGGAAACGCGTTGAAGAGCAGTGCGGAAACTGCGAAGCAGGCCAGAATTATTTGAATACGCCGCTGCTTCAGATAGTGCATCACATACCCGCCTCCCCAGGCATCTGCATGACAATCGCCCGTTAGACGGCAAGGGAGGGGAAATCAATCGCGGCGCTGCAAATCACGCATACGGTCCGCAACTGACTGAGCAGTGAGGCTATAGTCTCGCGGCAATTCCAGGAGTGCCGGCATTGTCGAGCTCGAGACTGAGATTCCAGACTTCACACCTAGGGTTTTCCCTGGTGTTCTCGCTAGTGCTTTTCGCGGTCTGCAATACGATCAACATCGAGACGCTGTCCAAGTGGTTTCGACACGGCGACGGACTCGACTACACGGCACTTGCCGCCTACCTGGTCGCCGGACTGTGCCTTTCCACGGTTTTCTTCTTGCTCCTGGCACATCGCTGGACGATCAAGCCGTTCGCGATCCTGCTGACGATCGCGAGCGTCGCCGGGACCTACTTCATTGCGAAGTACGGCGTAGCCATCGACAGCTCGATGGTCCAGAACACGGTGCACACGGACTTCACGGAAGTCGGACAACTGTTGTCGTGGCAGATGGTCCCGTACGTCGTGTTCCTGGTGGTGGTGCCCGTACTGATCATCCTGTCGGCGAACATCACGTTTCAGCCGCACGGGAGATATCTGCTCGGTTCGCTGAAGCTGATCGCGGTGTTCTTTTGCGTCGCTCTGGCGTGCCTGTACCTCCAGTACAGCGCCATTCTTCGCGCCGGCAACGTATCGAACAAATACATCGTCTATTCGCTGGTGCCGATCAACGTCATCTCGGGCTCCATCAATGCGGCTGCCAAATCGCTCAAGCCGTATCTGAAGAGAAGCCAGAAGGACATCCAATTTGCCGCGAGCGTTGCGTCGCCGGACAACCTCGTGGTCGTGCTTGCCGTGGGAGAGTCTTCACGAAAGAAGAACTTCAGCCTCTACGGCTACCAGCGACGCAAGACGAATCCGGTGCTGGCAACCATCGACGGACTGCATCTTCTCGATGCAGTCGCGACCCGCGCATCGACCTTGTACGCGTTGCCGAAGATCCTGGAAAAGAGCGGCGTCAAGCTGACGACGATCGTTTCGAAGGCGGGGATACCGACCGCGTGCTACGTGAACTACACGCTCTATGACAATTGCTCCGCGGTCGGCGAAACGAAAGTCAGCAATTGCGCTCACGATGGCAGGTGCTACGACGAAGACGTCATCCCGCTGCTGAAGCAAAGCATGGGCACATACGTCTCCGGTTACCGCTTCGTCGTCCTGCACCTGGGCGGCGGCAGTCACGGGCCGAGCTACAGTGACCGCTACCCGCCGGAGTTCCAGCAATTCAAGCCGATGTGCACCGATGCCGACGTCGCGAACAAGTGCTCCAGCGAGCAGCTCTACAACTCATACGACAACACGATCCTGTACGTCGATCATGTCGTGGCGCAGGCGATTCGAACGCTCGACAGCTCCGGCGTTCCGTATGTCTTCATCTATCTGTCCGATCACGGCGAATCGTTGATGGAAAACGGCATGATGTTTCATGGGATGCCGCCGGGCATGGCGTTGCCGGCCGAGCAGGCGCAGATTCCGCTGATCGTGAAATCGTCGATACCGATCTCGATCGACAAGCGGCCGGAATATCAGCAGCCGGACGTGTTCGATTCGGTCCTGGATCTGCTTTCCATCCAGTCGCCGATGTTCGACAAGGCGGGAAGTTTCATCAAGAAGAGTGCCGCCGAACCCGCGGTGGCCAGCGGCTCCTAGCAGAAGGCGACGGAAATCATGCACGACATTCCCGACGACATTTACACCGAATCCGAGTCCTCACCGGATACGCTGGCGAATCTGGGTCCGCTGCGTCGACTGGCGGGCGTGTGGGAGTCCGATCAGGGCGTGGACATCAATCCCAAGGCCGACGGGCCGCAGCGACGCGTCTTCCGGGAACACGTGCGCATGGATCCCATCGACGCGCAGGCCAATGGTCCGCAGCTCCTCTATGGCCTGCGCTACCACATTCACATCAACACGCCGGAAGAGGCCATCACCTTCCACGACCAGGTCGGTTACTGGCTGTGGGAGCCGGCAACCGGGCTCATCATGCAGACGATCGCGATTCCTCGCGGACAAGTCGTGCTGGCGGGCGGCAAGGCCCGGCCCGACGACGAGCGCATTTCGGTCGAAGCCCGGCGCGGGGATCCGCGCTTCGGCATCTGCTCGACGACTTTTCTCGACGAAGCGTTTCGCACCGACTACTACCGCATCGACATCACCTTCAATCGCGATGGCAGCTGGTCCTACGTGACGCGCACCGATCTGGCGATCCGCGGCAACACTCCGGCGTTCGATCACCGCGACACGAATACGCTGCGGCGGATCGCGCCGCCGACGCCGAATCCGCTCGCCGCGCTGCGCTGATTCTCAGCCGTCAGGACTCTGGCGCGGACTCGCATCGGCGCGTCGTGCCGGGCGCTGCGGCACCACCAGGACCATCGTTACCAGAGTCGCGAAGAGGATGAAGGTCGCGACGTAGCGGCTCAAGGCAAGTCCGCCTTCCGCGAGTGGCTTGTCGAGGAAGTCGCCCACGACCGCGCCGAGCGGCCGCGTCAGTACGAATGCGGTCCAGAACAGCGCCGTGCGGGAGATGCTCGTGAAGGCGAAAGCCACGACGCAGAGTGCCAGCAGCCCCGCAAACACCAGGGCGGCACCGCCATACCCGAGCCCGGCGGAGTCGGCGGTCCAGTCGCCCAGTGCCGTACCCAAGGTCTGCGAGAACATGATCGTGACCCAGTACCACGCTTCGGAGCGCGGATCGACGACCGTTGCAATGTCGATGGAGCCGAGTGCACGGTGCCACGCAAACAACGAGCTCAGCGTCAGGCATAGCAGCAGCGTCGCGCCGCCGGGATAGCCGATCCCCAGCGAGCGGTCGGCGAAATCGGCGAGCGTCGTGCCGACAGTCGTCGACGCGATGACCGCGAGCCAATAGATGGCAGGGTTGAACCGGCGCGTAGCAATCTGCACCGCAACTGCGGCGACGAAGATCGCGAGAAAGACCACGGTACTCGTCAGATAGCCGAGGCCCATCGACATCGACACGGCGTCGCCGCCGGTCTCGCCCATGGTCGTCGCGAGGATTTTGATGACCCAGAAACCGAGTGTGACAGCGGGTAGTTTTGCTTCCGTTCGAGCGTGCATCGCCTGGTTAGACGCAGCGATGCGTGTCGGCCAATCGGCCCGGTGTGCGACCGCTACCTGATACGACGCCTGGCGCGCACGCGCCTCACTTGGCCTGCAGCCGATAGTTGGAAGTGAGCAGCCTGGCGCGCTGCTGCTGCCGAGTCATAGCCATTCATCCTTTCGAAGAGATCGCCCATGGGCTGCTGCTCATAGGTGGACAGCTCGTAGCCGAACCCCTCGAGCTCTTTGAAGATGCGCACGTACGCGCGCTCGTCGTTCAAAAGGTCCAGGAGCGTTCTCATATATATGTGTCGGCGACGCTGCTGCGTCAGAGCGACATAATCTTGCAACCTGCCTCGCCTGCACGATGTGACCTGCGTCACTTTCTGCCGAGCTGCATCGCCGGGTCGAAGTCGCTGCCCGCGACATCTTTGAACAGCAGGAGCTGCCCGATCTTCGCGGAGGCGCCGTCGTAGAAGCCGTTCTCGATCACGAACTCCTTCGGGTTGCGGAAGGTCCCGAACAGGATGTCGAACAGCGGCAGGTCGGAATAGTTGTACTGGTGAATGCCGCGACCGTGATGAAGACTGTGGCTCTCCGGTCGCTGCACGAAATATCCGAGCCACTGCGGCGTGCGGACGTTGATGTGCTGGAACACGCCAAGGAACGTCGTGGCATAGATCGCATACGTGACGGCCTGGGCGCTGAGTCCCAGCACCGTCAGGCTGAGACTCGCCAGAAAGGTGAAGGCGACGGTGTCGAGCGGGCTGAAGTAGAAGGCGCCAAAGCTATCCACGCGCTCGGCGCTGTGATGCATCTGGTGGAAGGCGCGCCAGAGCCAGTGGACCCGGTGCATGGTCCGGTGCCACACATAGATCAGGAACTCATAGGCCAGCACGCCGATGGCGGCACCGACGAACGGGTTGAGGGCCTGCAGGTCGACGATCTGATGCTGGGCCAGCGTGCTGCCCCAGAGCAACGGCAGGTAGGACGACAGGTAGAAATAGCCGACGAACACGATCAGGGCCCGGGTCTTCCAGCCCTTGACCTGGGGCAGGGAGCGGGCGGGAAACAACGCTTCCAGCAGTATCAAGGCTCCGTACAATCCGAGTACGGTCAACGAGACGGGATCCAGCAGGATCTGCAGCGGCGTGGGCATGACGTTCTCCCCATTGTGGCGTCGTTCGAGCGGGTGCCACAGTGACGGAGATGCCTAGCGCGCTGCTTGGCGGTTGCATAATGGATGAGTAACGATTCGCTAATGGTATGAAATACCAGATCGCCGAATACATCATCGACACGGCTCGGTACCGGATCAGTCACGGCGACACGGTCATCCCGGCAGAGCCGAAGGTCTTCGATCTGCTGGTCTGCCTGATCCGGCATCGCGATCGGGTCCTGTCCCGCGAAGAGCTGTTCCGGGACGTCTGGGAGGGGCGCGAGGTTTCGGATGCGACGCTGAGCAATCACGTCAAGAGCGCCCGCAAGGTCCTGGGCGACAACGGCGAGCTGCAGCAGACCATCGTCACGATCCGCGGCCGCGGCTATCAGTTCATTGCGCCGGTCATCGTGATTCCGGAGGGTGAGCAGCAACCAGCATCGGCGCCCAGCGTCGAACCCGCCGCACCAGCATGGCGCTCGCCGTTGGCGCTGGTTGCCGTGCTGCTGCTCGCAGCGATACTCGGTTGGGGCGCCTTCGCATCCTTGAAGGAGCGTCCGACAGCCGAATCGCCGTATGTCGTCGTGGTGCCGTTCGATGTGTCCGCCGATGCGCCCGAGACCTGGCGGCCGTTCGCGGATCAGGTCACGCGTGAAGTGATCCGCGACCTCAGCAAGATCTCCGGCTTGAGAGTGGTGCCGGCGCTTTCCGCGTTCACGTTCAAGGACAACAAGGCGCGCGATCACATCCGCAGCCAATTGCCCGACGTTCGCTACGTGCTCGATGGCGTCGTCAATATCTCCGCGGGCAACGCCCTGCGGATCACGGCCGCACTGGAAGATCTGAACAAAGGTCGCGTCGTCTGGGACAAGGACTACGAAGGCCGCACCGACGACACCAATATGTTTGCGATGCAGTCCAGCATCGCCTCGGCGGTGTCGGAGTCGCTGAAGGTGGCGATCCTCGCGGAAGAACAACGCGCGCTCGACGAATTTCCCACCACCAACCTCAAAGCCTACGAGGCGTACGTGGCGGGGCGCTATCAGCTCGACCTGCTCAGTCATGAGTCTCTGCCGCGGGCGATCGAGCTGTTCGACCAGGCCATCGCGCTCGATCCGAAGTTTTTCGACGCTTACATTGCACGCAGCGATGCCTACCGCCAGTTGTTCGGCTACTTCGGGCCGCCGATCAACATGCTGCAGAAGGTGGTCGATTCGATCGCCGAGGCGCAGGTCCTGCGTCCCGATTCTGCCGAGGCGTGGTCGTCGCTCGGCCTGACCTACGTGATGGCCTGGCGCTGGAAGGATGCCTGGATCGCGTTGAACAAAGCGAAGCAGCGCGACCCGACGCTGGCACAGACGGAACTGGGTTTCGCGCTGTACTACTCCGGGCTTGGCGAAGCCGAAAAAGTCAAACGCGCGCTGGCCGCCGCCGATCGCCTCGACCCGCTCAACGCGGAAATGGCGGATTGGGGCAACTGGGCATTGTTCATGGTGGGCGAGAGCAAGGCAGCGCGGGAATGGGTCGACCGGAAGATGCAGCAACACCCGGACATCGGGGTGCTGGCTTCAGGTGCGGGGGTTGGAGCCTATATCGCGGGTGACTATGAAAGAGCCGTACAGCTGGCGGAGCGCGGCGCGAAAATCGACGGATCGGCCGTCGCGCTCATCATGTTGGCGCAAGCGTACGGTTATGCGGGGCAGAAGGAGAAGGTGCTGCCGGTGCTGGAGAAGGCCGCGAGCACGGGTACATATAACTGTCCGTATGAATCGGCCGCCGCGTATCTCAGCATCGGCGACACACAACGCGCGCTGACCCTGCTCGATGTGGCCGTCGAGGCGCGCTCGAACTGTCTCATGTTCCTACGCATCGATCCGCGGCTCGAGCCCATCCGGCAGGATCCGCACTATGCGGTTTTGCTGAACCGCGTAGGCCTGGATGATCTGGCCCTGGCTTCGTACAAGAGGTGAGTTTCCCGATGAGAGTATTTCTAGTTGGCGCTGCGCTGGCGGCGTTCGTGCAAGTTGCAGCAGCCCAATCACCAATATTCGATTCACACGTGCATCTGTGGAAAGGCGAAGAATCGTTGCAGGCTTACGAAGAGCAGGTGAAGAAGGCGCACCTCGAAGTCGCCGGCATCGGCGCCATGTGGTTCGGCGGACCGAACCAGGCGTTGGCCGGCAAGCCGGACGAGATCCGGGCCGGCAACGACGGCATCATCGCGTTGGCGGCCAAGCACGCCAAAGTGTTGCCGATCGCTACCGTACACCCCTATGACGGTCCCGCCGCAGTGACGGAACTGGAGCGCGTCGCGGCCAAGGGCATCAAAGTGCTGAAGATCCATCCGCACACACAGAAGTTCGATCCCGACGATCCACGCGTGCTGACGCTCGTCCAGCGCGCGGGCCAGCTCGGTGTCATCGTGTTGATGGACAACGCGAACATCCTGCCCGGCGACAGCGAGAAGCTGTTCAATCTTGCGCTCAAGGCGCCCAAGACCCGCTTCATCTTCGCGCACCTGGGCGCGATGAATTTTCGCTTCTGGAACATCCTGAAAGCGGTGCGGACCGCGGAGAACCTGTTCGCGGACAACATCAACTTCGATATTTCGGCGATCGTTGCGATGGTTGCCGACTCGCCGATCGAAGACGAATTCGTCTGGACGATCCGCAATGTCGGGATCGATCACGTGCTGCTCGGCTCAGACTATCCGCAGTTCTCGCTCGAGCAGGACGTCACTGCGCTCGGCAACCTGCCGCTGACGGACAACGAGCGGGCGAAGATTCGCTACGAGAACGCCCGCGCGCTGTTCGGTCTGCATTGAATCGTTGCTATACCACTTTCGTGGTAGTTGACGGCGCTTGCGTTCGCGAGCGGCCAAACACGAAGCAGCCGCACGAAAAGTTCCAGCATTCTGCTGCTTTGCTGCTGCGGCGTGCAGAGATTACGGACTGCCGGTGTCGATCTGTTTTGCACGTGGATGTCGCATAGACATCCCGAATCAGTGGCGTATCGTTCACGGTCTTCCCTGTCGTTGCGAATACAACTAGCGATGGCAGGAACAACCAGAAGATGTGGGGATACAACCAATGAGCAATGCGAAATTGATCGCGGCCTGCACGGCCGCGTTAGGGTTGACCGTATTTGCAATGAACGATGCGCTCGCCGCGCAAGGCGGCAACTCCAAGCTCGGGCAGCGCGACGAGGAGTTGGTGCAGCAGGCGGAGCAGGCCGGCAAGAGCCGTTTGGTAGTGCTGGTCGCAGTCACCAAAGGTGCAATCAATCAAGCTGCGGCGGACATCTCCCGCCTCGGTGGCCAGATCCAGTTTCGGGATGACAGCCTCGGCTATCTGCGAGTGAGCGTACCTGTTGGACAGGTGAAAGCCCTCGCTGCGCTCGCCTCCGTGCAGAGCGTCGACGTCGATGAAATGCTGCCACTGCCCGATCCGCGTCCCGAGCCGGATGCCAGCCAGCCGACCCAGCCTCAGCCGCCGCCGGGCGCCGCGACTCCTCGCGACAACGCGTATCTACCCATCGGCGACACCGGTGCTGCGCAGTTCACCGCGGCGCATCCGACGTGGGACGGTCGCGGCGTGACGATCGGTGTGGTCGACCTTGGCATTACGCTCGATCATCCGAGCCTGCTCACCACGTCCACCGGCGAAAGAAAGGTCGTGGATTGGGTGACGGGCACGGATCCGTTCACGGATGGCGATCCGACGTGGCTGGACATGAGCGCGCAGGTATCAGGCGCCCAGTTCACCTTCAGCGGCCGCACCTACACGGCGCCGGGACCAGGGACCTATCGCATTGCGCTATTCAATGAGCGTGATCCGCTCCTTGGCGGCGAAGTCGGCAACGACGTCAATCGTGACGGTAATGGCACCGGCAGCAGCGGCATCTTTGCGGTGCTGTGGGATGCAGGCCCGAAGAATCTGGTCTGGGTCGATACGAATCAGAACGGCAGCTTCGCGGATGAAGTTGCGATGACCGACTACAAAGTGCGCTTCGACGTCAATTATTTCGGCGTCGACAACCCGGCGACCCAGGTCGCCGAGCGCATGCCTTTCGTCGTGCAGACGGACGGCAAGCTCAAGGTGGTCAATATCGGCATAGTGTCTGGAGCGCACGGCTCACACGTCTCCGGCATTGCATCCGGCAACGCGTTGTTCGGCGGTGCGATGAGTGGAGCGGCGCCCGGTGCCAAGCTCGTATCCGTGCGCGCGTGCCTGTTCGTCGCGGGCTGCACCTCACATGCGCTGATCGAAGGCATGATCTATGCCGTCAAGTCGGCGCATGTCGACGTGATCAACATGTCGATCGGCGGACTGCCGGCGCTCAACGACGGCAACAACGCTCGTGCCGAGCTCTACAACCGCTTGATCGGGCAATACAAGGTGCAGATGTTCATTTCGGCCGGCAACAGCGGTCCCGGAATGAATACGGTCGGCGATCCTTCGGTGGCGACATCCGTCGTCAGCGTGGGCTCTTATCTGAGTCGCGCGACCATGCAGCTGGGATATGGCGCGGATACGCCGTTCATTGACAACCTGCATGCATTCACCTCGAACGGTCCCCGCGAGGATGGCGGATTCAAGCCGGAGATCGTTGCGCCCGGTGCAGCTGTTTCTTCGACGCCGATGTGGCAGCTCGGCGTGGGCCTGCCGTACTCGCTTCCGCCTGGTTACCAGCTGATGAACGGCACATCGATGGCAGCGCCGCAGGCGACCGGCGCGGCTGCACTGCTGATCAGTGCTGCGAAACAGACTGGAGTGCAGTTCAAGCCCGACCAGCTGCGTCAGGCCATTCGCTCCTCGGCAAGGCTGCTGGCCCCGAGCCGCCTCGGCGTCTATCGCCAAGGCAATGGTCTGCTGCAGACAGAGCTAGCGTGGATTCTGCTGGCGACGAATATCGCCACGGACGAAATCGTCGCGCGGGTGCCGGTGAACACGGTGCTCAGCTCCTTCCTCGCGGAGCCGGGCATCGGCGTCGGCATCTACGATCGCGAAGGAGTCGTGGCAGGACAGCCGTACACACGAACCTACACGATCATGCGCACCAAGGGCGGCGCGCAGCCGAAGAGCTATGCAGTGAGCTGGGTCGGCAACGACGGCACGTTCAGCTCTCCCGCAACGATCGCTCTGCCGTTGAACGTCGCGGTGAATCTGCCCGTCACGATCAATCCAGCGACCGCTGGCGATCATTCCGCGATCATGAACCTCGACAGTCCCAGCTCGGCGGGCATCGAGTTCCAGACGATGAACGTCGTCGATGCTGCCGACACATTCAGCCCAGCCAACAACTTCTCGGTCACGAAGACCGGCACGATCGGGCGTGCGCAGCAGCTCACACACTTCGTGCGGGTGCCGGCTGGCGTGCCGGCGCTGAAGGTCGATTTCTCGGGACCGACCACTGCCGCCGGCACGGGGCAGGCACGTTTCCTGCGCTGGCATCCGTATGGGTTGGGCATCGATTCGAATGCAGTATCGAACTGCTACCAGCCGCCCCAGCCAGGCAACGGATGCACGACGGGCAGCCCGACTTCGCGCACGACGGGCGCTCCGCTGGCCGGCGTGTGGGAGATCACGGTTGATGCGCGGCGCAGCTCCGACACCGACTTTGCGCCGTACACCATGACCGCGTCGATTCTCGGTGCGACTGTGTCGCCGAACCCGGACGTCATTCCCAGCGCGACCGCGGGCGTGCCGATCGCAAGGTCGTACACGATCACGAATGGCTTCGGTCCATTCACCGGTCGTGCAACAGGCTCAACGCTCGGCAGTGCCAACCGATTGACACCGACGATTGCCAACCTTGAACAGCAGCAGTTCCCGGTCACGGTTACGGCTGGCTCCAGCTCGTTACGCGCAACCATCGGCAGCACCAGCGACCCCGCTGCGGATCTCGACTTGTTCGTCTTCAACTGCACGACCGGCACTTGCGTGCAAGCGGGCTCGAGCGCCGACGGCGATTCCGAAGAATCAGTCACGATCGCCAACCCGGCTGCGGGCGTGTGGGTCGTCCTCGTCGACGGCTTCGCCGTACCGGCAGGCACCACGACGTTCAACTACATCGATGTGTTCGTGAATAATGCGTTCGGCTCCGTGGCAGTCACGGATGTCAACGCGCTGCGCGCAGCAGGCGCATCGTGGACCGTCCCCGGATCCGTCACGGCGAATACCGCGCCGGCGGCGGGTCGCGTGCTGTACGGCAATGTGCGCGTGCTGACGGACGGGAACGTGCAAGTTGGATCAGGAGACGTGATCGTACAGAGCGTGCAGTAGACGCGCTGTGTCCCCGTGCGAGGGCCATGGATGGCCCTCGCGACTCGCTCCTGACCCGATCACTCGTCGCGTTTGCGAAAGGCGGCTTCGCCTGCGTCCGATACTTTCACCCACTTCGGGTCGGGCGCGGCACCGGGGACGTAACTGTCGTGCCAGTTCCACCACTTGTAGCGCGGCGTCTGCGGATAGCCCGGCGGTGAGTCTTCTCCTTCTTCCTGGCGCCCGAGCGCTGTCATGTCGAGGTAGCTCCACACGGTCCCCATCGCTTCGTCGCCGCGGGTGTTGATGAAGTACGTGCGATACACGCGCTCGCCGTCGCGGATGAATGCGTTGTGGCCGTGCCATTCATTCACGCCGAAGTCAGCGTCGAAGCTGTCGGTGATCGTGTACCAGGGCATCTCCCAGCCCATGCGCGCTTTCAGGCGCGCGATATCTGGCTGCGGCGCCCGCGAGGCGTAGGCGAGGGTGGTGCCGCGGGCGTTCACGTGGGCGAGGTGAGACACCTGGTCGGCTCCCAGCGAACAGCCTATGCATGCATGGTCCGGCCAGCCGTGCACGCCGGGCTCGAAGAACGCACGGTAGACGATCAGCTGCGTGCGGCCCTCGAACAAATCGAGGAGCGTCGCTTTGCCGCGGGGTCCTTCGAACACGTAATCCTTTTCCACTGCCATCCAGGGCATGCGCCGACGCGCGGCGGCCATAGCGTCACGGGCGTGGGTCAGGGCCTTCTCCTGTACGAGCAGCCGCTCGCGCGCAGCTTCCCATTCCCGGGCAGACACGATCGATGGCTTGGCCGATGTAGTCGTAGTCATGGCAACCTCCGAAAGCTCAATGCCTTCTTCCTATAGCCATGACGGCCGCGGCGAACTCGTTTCTACACGCGAAACCTTATCGGCCGCTGCGGCGTCGAATCGGCAAGTCCTGGCCGTTTACGAGCGGTGCTCCATGCTGTCCAACGATTTCCTCAGTGGCCTGCGCGGTATCGGCTGCGCCTTTCTCTACTGGGTCTTTTTCTTAGTTGCGCTCGAGCCCGGCAACGTCCTGCACGCCCAAGGCATGGGACACGCACTCGATTTCGATGACGAGGCCTTGCGCATCTGCGGAGCAGCTCTGCTGGGTTGCTCGACGGCGCCGCTGATTCTCGCCCTGAGCCGCCGGTTTCCCATCTCCGGCGCTCGAGACTGGCGAGGCATTGCGATTCATACAGCCGGAGCGGCTGCACTGTCCCTGGTCTTGATCGTCGTTTCGTGCTTCCTCGCCGCGTGGCTCCTGATGGGGCAGATCCTGCCCTCGGTGGCCGAAATCCGCAGTGAGCTCGCAGGCAACTGGTTGCTGGTGACATTTGCTTTGTGCGCGTTCGCCGTGATCAGCCATGCGGCGAAGCTGTTTCCGCGACGTCCGGGCCGGCCGAGCCCCGTCTCCGCCGGGACAATTGCCGTCAAGACGCGGGGACGTCTGGGCTCGCTCGAGCTCGCCAGCATCGAGTGGATCGAAAGCCAGGGAAACTATCTCGCGTTGCACGTCGGCGGCCGCTCACACCTCATTCGCGAGACGTTGCAGGATTTCGCCGGCCGGCTCGATCCAGACCGGTTCATCCGCGTACACCGGCGCGTGATCGTGGCCGTCGATCGAATACGCGAAATCCAGCCGCTCGCAAACGGCGACTCGACCTTGATCCTGCAGGACGGCAGCACGCTTCGCGCCAGTCGCACGTATCGCTATTGCTTGCCGAAAGGCCTGCCGCGGACCTCGTCGTAGACCGCATCGAACACCTGCAACTTGCTCGTGCCGGGCAAGCTGTCGACGAACACGGAGTTGTTGAGATGCAGGGCGTTGCCGCTATCGAAGGTCGGCCAGCGCGGCAACTCGTCGGCGTTCGGATCGCCACTCTTGACGAAATTCGTCCAGTAGCGAGCCATCAGTTGCGCCAGTTGCCGATCTGCCGCGGACCAGGCCCAGGATTCCTGATCGAGATGATCGAACATGTACCACAGCTCGGCGAAGTGGCTCGCGCCCCAGCTGTAGCTGACGGAGCCTGCGGGAAACGGCGGCCGCTGCATGAAATGGTAGAAGTACGCGCGGCCGTGGACCGATTGCAATCGTGCCCACGTCCACGAGTCCCAGGCGAAGCGCAGGTCGCGCTCGAAATCGAGTCGAGCCTGCTGTGCCTGTGCATCAGTTGCGTGCGGGTAGGCCGCAATGAGTGGTGGCGGCAGCGCGCCGAAGGTGCGTGCGATATCGACCTCGAACGTCGCTGCTTTCAACTGTGCGACATCGACGAGCGCACGAGCTTCTTCCGCGTTGAAGCCCACCAGGATCGGCACGTTGTTGTATGAGCCGGAAACGAAGGCGTCGTAAGGCGCAGTCGGTAGCACGTAAGGCTCGATGACTGGATGACTCACGCTGCCCGCCGTCCCTTCCAGCAGATCCGCAGCGGGCCGCTTGCGCAGCGCTGCGATCGAGTCGGCGCGCAGCGAGCTCACGTACTCCTTGCCATCGCGCTCGGCATTCGCCAGCAAGTATTGCGGAGCGATCTGCAACGGCTCGAACACGCCGCCGCTTTGGCCGATGGCGCGGTGGAACAGGCCTTTGGCGCGCGGCGAGGCCATCAGCATGCTGACCGCCATCGCGCCGGCGGATTGCCCGGCGATCGTCACGCGCTCGCGATCGCCGCCGAAGGCTGCGATGTTTCGTCGCACCCATTCGAGCGCCGCGATCTGATCGAGCAGTCCATAGTTGCCCGAGGACTTCTTGGGTGACTCGGCTGTCAGCTCCGGGTGCGCAAGAAAGCCAAACGGACCGACTCGATAGGCAATGGTCACAACCACGACGCCGCGTTGCGCCAGTTTGTCCCCCCAGTACAGCGGCATCGATGCCGATCCATTCGTATAGCCGCCGCCGTAAATCCAGACCATCACGGGCAGGCGTTCATTCCCTGTCTTGGCAGGGGTCCAGATGCTCAGATACAGGCAGTCCTCGCTTGTCGCCGGCGGCTGCTCTCCAGGCATCGAGACACCTTTCTGCATGCACGCCGGTGCGAACGATGTGGCCTTGCGCAAGCCTTGCCACGGCACAACTGGCTGCGGTTCGCGCCAGCGCAGCTCGCCGACAGGCGGAGCGGCGAACGGCACGCCCATATATATAGTGAGGCCGTCCTTCGTAACGCCTTCGAGGGCGCCCGATTCGATCACCGTGGGTCCCGCCCAGGTGCTCGCTGCAATCAGGCACAGCAGTGCCGCGACGCTCGTTCTACGCCAACTGCTCGACATCGACATTCTCCGTTGAGAGTTCGAAGCGAGTGTGAGGTGGGCGGAGCTGCAGACGTAGACCGGGGCGGCCCAGATTGGGAGCGGCTCGTCACAAAGGGATCAGTGGAGCAGGTTCGAGTCGTCGCGACACCCAGGAATTCAGCCGATCCAGGTACAGATAGATCACCGGCGTGGTGAACAGAGTGAGCGCCTGACTGACGAGCAACCCACCGACCAGCGTGAGCCCGAGTGGCCTGCGCAACTCCGATCCAGTGCCGTGCCCGAGCATCAGCGGCAGCGCGCCGAGCAGCGCAGCCATCGTCGTCATCATGATGGGTCGGAAGCGCAGCAGGCTCGCGTGGCGGATCGCTTCCTGCGGCGCGAGCCCTTGCTGCTCCGCTACGCGGGCGACATCGACCATCATGATGCCGTTCTTCTTGACGATGCCGATGAGCAGGATGACGCCGATCAGCGCGACCACCGACAGATCGGTGCGGAACAACATCAACGTCAGCAACGCCCCCAGGCCCGCCGATGGCAGCGTGGAGATGATGGTCAGCGGATGAATGTAGCTCTCGTAGAGAACTCCCAGCACGATGTAGATGGCCGCGATTGCCGCGAGGATCAGGTACGGCTGACTCGCGAGCGAATCCTGAAAGGCCTGCGCCGCGCCTTGAAAGCTCCCGGTGATGCTCTCGGGCATATGGATGCGCGTGACCGCTGCTTCGATCGCAGTGACCGCCTGACCCAGCGCCACGCCAGGCGCCAGATTGAACGAGAGCGTGACCGCGGGGAACTGTGCTTGATGCCCGACCGACAGGTAGGCGAGGGGATTCGTGTCGTAGCGCGCGAATGTCGAGAGCGGCACCGACTGACCCGTCGATGGCGAGGTGATGTAGATCTGCTGCAGCGTGGCCGGGTCGCCCTGCAGCCGCGGATCGATTTCCAGGATCACGCTGTAGCTGTTGAGCTGAGTGAAATACTGCGCCACCTGCCGCTGCCCGAATGCACTGTAGAGCGTCTGGTCGATGAGGTCGGGCGTAATGCCGAAGCGCGCAGCCTGATCGCGATCGATGGTCACTGTCAGCGTGCGTCCGCTCGTCTGCTGATCGCTTGCGACGCCGGTCAGCTCTGGCAGCGACTGCAGCTCCTGTTGCAGCCGCTGCGCCCAGGTATTCAGATCGCCGAGATCGGTCGCATGCAGCGTGTATTGATATTGCGTGCGAGCGGCGCGGCCGCCGAGATTCAGATCCTGCGCGGCCTGCAGGAACAACTTCGCGGCCGGCACTGCCGCCAGTCGGCCCTGCATGCGCGTGATGATCTGGTCTGCCGACGCCGTGCGCTCGCTGCGCGGTTTGAGAGTGATGAACACTTGCGCATTGTTCTGAGTCCGCCCGCCGCCGAGCGCCGCGCCCCAACCGGCTACGTCCGGATCGCTGCCGACGACGTCGGTGAGCGAACGGGTCAGACGCACCATCTCGGCGAAGGAGACATCCTGTGCGCCTTCTGCCGTTCCGGTGATGATGCCGGTGTCCTGCTGCGGAAAAAATCCTTTCGGTATCGCCAGCGCGAGCAGGATCGTCGCGGCGAAGCAGGCGAAGAACACGCCGAGCGTGAGCTGCCGGTGGAGCAGGGCGAAATCCAGAGCGCGGGCATAGCGTTCCTGGATGAAGTCGAAGGCGCGCTCCAGCGCGAAATAGAGCCTGTTGTGACGCTCATCGCTCTGCTTGCGCAGGAACCGCGAGCACATCACGGGCGTCAGGGTCAGGGACACGATCATCGAGATGAGAATGGCCATGGAAATCGTCACCGCCATCTCGCGAAACAGCCGGCCCAGAATGCCGCTCATCAGCAGCAGCGGGATGAACACCGCGACCAGCGAGATGCTCATCGCGAGGATCGTAAAGCCCACTTCGCGTGCACCCTGAATCGCCGCCTGCATCGGCGCCATGCCGTCCTCGATGTGGCGATGGATGTTCTCCAGCATGACGATGGCATCGTCGACGACGAAGCCGATCGCGATCGTCAGACCCATCAGCGACAGATTGTCGAGGCTGTAATCCAGCGCATACATCAGCGCCGCCGTGCCGAACAGCGCAAGCGGCACCGTAATGCTCGGAATCAAGGTCGCGGATACGTTGCGCAGGAACAGGAACATGACCATCACGACCAGCGCCACGGACAAGGACAGCGTGAGCTTCACGTCCGTCACCGAGGCACGGATGGTCTGCGTGCGATCGATGAGCTTGTGTATCTGAACTGCCTGCGGGAGCGCCGCTTTGATCTGCGCCAAGGCGGCATCGACGCGCGCGACGGTCGCGACCACGTTCGCGCCGGGTTCCTTGAACACGACCAGCAGGATGCCGGGCTTGCCGTCCTGCCACGCAGCCAGATACGTGTTCTCGGCGCCGTCGACAGCCTTGCCGATATCGCGAATGCGGACCGGCGCGCCGTTGTTGTACTTGACGATCACGTCGTTCCAGGGCGCGGCGCTGGTGAGCTGGTCGTTGTCGTAGATCGCGAGGTTGCGCCTGTCGCCATTCAACGAGCCTTTCGGCTCATTCACGCTGGCGGTCGTGATGGCCGTGCTGATGTCGCTCAGATCGACGCCGAGAGGCATCAGCTTCGCGGGATCCACCTGCACGCGCACCGCAGGTTTCTGCTGTCCGCCCAGGTTCACCTGCCCGACTCCTTCGATTTGCGAGAGCTGCTGGACCAGCACGTTCTCCGCGTAGTCGTCGACCTGCGTCAGCGGCAGCGTGTCGGATTGAACGGCGTAGATCAGGATCGGCGCGTCCGCGGGATTGACCTTGCGGTACGTCGGAGCGCTCGGCAGGTTGTGCGGCAGCTGACCGCTCGCGGCGGAAATGGCTGTCTGCACGTCCTGCGCAGCTGCATCGATGTCGCGATCCAGATCGAACTGCAGGGTGATCGACGTGCTGCCGAGATAGCTGGTCGAGGTCATCTGCGAGACGGCCGGAATCTGCCCCAGCTGTCGCTCGAGCGGAGCGGCGACGGTCGAGGCCATCGTCTCCGGGCTGGCGCCGGGCAGTGACGCCGAGACTTGAATCGTCGGGAAATCGACTTGCGGGAGCGGCGCCACCGGCAACAGTCGATAAGCGGCAATTCCGGCGAGCAGCAGTGCCGCCATCAGCAACGACGTTGCAACCGGGCGCTCGATGAATGGCTGTGAAATATTCATCCGGCGAGCACCCGGGCGTGATCACCTGGTTGCAGTCGATACTGTCCGTTCGTTACGACGCGGTCGCCGGCGTGCAGGCCGGCGGCGATCTGAGCGACCCCGCCGATTTCTCGCACGACGGTCACTGGCCGCAAATCGACGGTGCCGTCGCGCGCGACGACATATGCGAACGCGCCTTTGGGCCCCTGTGAAATGGCGGACGACGGCGTCGTCAGGACGTTGTGCAGAACCTGCGTGACCACGCGAATGTCGACGAACTGTCCCGGCCACAGGCGCTGGCTCGCGTTCGGGAAGATGGCTTTCAGGCGCACCGTACCGGTCGCCGGATCGACACGATTGTCGATCAAGCCGACCGTGCCGCGATCGAGCTGCGTCTTGCTGTCGTCCAGTGCAATGACTTCGAGAGGTCCGCTCGCGAGTGCCGCGGTCAAATCGGGCAATTGCTGTTGCGGCACCGTGAACAGCACTGCGATAGGCTGCAGTTCCGTGAGCACGACGATGCCACCGGTATCGCTCGCACGCACGATGTTGCCCTCATCCACGAGTCGAAGTCCGGTGCGGCCGCTGAACGGCGCGACGATCGATGTGTAGGCTAGCTGGATCTTCGCTGACTCGATTGCGGCCCGATCTGCCTTGACCTGCGCGGTGAGCTGAACGACCTGGGAGCGCGCCGTATCGAGTGTCTGCTTGCTCGTATAGTCTTCCGGCGACAACGTCGCATAACGCTGCACGTCGCGGCGCGCGTTATCGAGTTGCGCCTCGTCCTGAGCCAGCTTCGCTTGCGACTGTTCGAGTTGCGCCCGATAGGGTGCCGGATCGATTTGCGCCAGCAGATCGCCGGCTTTGACCTGGCTGCCTTCGGCGAATGCGATCTTCTGCAGTTGCCCATCGACACGCGTCGTCACCGTCGCGGTTCGCGCGGCTTGTGCGGTCCCGATTGCATCGATGTACAAGGGCAGGTCCACACGCGCGGCGAGCGCGGCCTCGACCGGGATCGGCGGGGGCTTGCGCGAGACAGCGTCGGCTTCCGCGGTGCCCATACGTCGGTAGAGGAATGCGAGCGAGATGGCGGCAATCGCCAGGCCCATGGCGACCGCAATACGTCGGGAACACCTGTAGATCATGACTTCACCTCGGGCTGAGCCTGCCAGCCACCGCCAAGCGCCTTGTACAAGCTGACTTCGGCTTGCAGGTGCGCAAGCTTTGCCTGGACCAGTGCATCCTCCGCCGCGAACACAGCGTTCTGCGCAGTGAGGACGGTGATCAGATCGATCGTGCCCGCGCGCAGCTGCGCGATCGAAATGTCATACGCTCTTTGTGCCGCGGCGGTGGCTCGCTGCTGCCGGCTTTCCTCCTCCGCAAAATGGCCGACACCTGCAAGCGCGTCCTCGACATCTGCGAAGGCCGAGACTGCGGCTTTTCTGTACAGCTGTACGAGCTCGTCATAGCGCGCCTGCGACTTCTGGTACTGACCTCGCAGCTGCCCGCCTTCGAATATCGACTGCGTGATGCCGGCGGCCAGCGCGAACAGCGTGCTTTGCGGGCTGAGAAGATGAGCCAGCGCGACGCTCGCAACGCCGCCCTCGGCTGTGAGCTGCACGCTCGGCAGAAATGCAGCGTGCGCCACCGCGACGTTCGCATTCGCCGCAACGAGCTGGGCTTCGGCTTCCGCTACATCGGGACGCCTCGACAGCAGCTGTGACGGGATTCCGGCGGATATCGGCGGAGCAGCGAGATCTGCGAGGCTGCCGTCGGCAAGATCGAGCGACTCCGGAAATGCACCCGTGAGTAGCGCAAGCGCGTCCGTGCTCTGCTGCAGCTGGGCCTCGAGCGGCGGGATGCGCGCGTTCGCGCTGGCAACCGCTGCTTCCTGTTGCGCGACGTCGAGCGCTGAGCTGACGCCCGCCGCGACTCGCGCCTGCAGGATCTTCAGCAGTCGTTCCGCGCTCGCGAGATCGTTCGTGGCGATGTTGATCTGGTCATGCAGCGCCAGAGCCTGGAAGTACGTCAGCGCGACGCTGCTGTCGATCGAGAGCCCGATCGTCGCGCGATCGTAACGGCTCGCAAGAGCCGTGGCGCGAGCGGCTTCAGCGCCTGCGCGGTTCTTTCCCCAGAAGTCGAGCTCATAGCTTGCAGCGATCAGTGCCTGTGACTCTCGCGCCGGCACTTGTCCGTGCGCCCACTGAGCATCGAACCCGACCGAGGGGAAGAGCGGCGCGTGGGCGATCTGGACATCTGCGTCGGCTTGGCGGATTCGATCGCTTGCGGCGGCGAGATCGAAGTTGTGCTGCTGAGCCTGCAGCATCAACGTATCGAGTTGTGCAGCCCTGAACCCGCGCCACCAATCTACCGCCGGCCACTCGGGAGACGTGAGCTCATCAGCGTTGCGCCAGTCGTCCGGCCCTGCGAGTGATGGCCGCTCGTAGCGTTGAGTAGTGCTGCATGCGCAGAGCACGGTTGCGACCGCACCGGCGAGAAGCATGCTCCGAGCGGCGAGCGACGTGCTCACGGCAGGGCCAACATTGCAATGGCTACATAGCGGTTCGTGCTGCTCATCAGAGTCCCCTCAGGTGCCTTCACTGTGATCAGCGAAGGTTTCCGAGGGATTTCGCGGCATCGACTTCGAGCTACAAATGAAATGGTCGATAGCCCACGCGCGGCCGCGCGGCCGGAACTTTCCTCCCTAAGCTGCAGCGGCGCTGTGCCTTTCGGCTTCCCATCCCTTGCACGCTAGCAGCACAGTGCGTGGCACGGCTCGCTCGCCACTCGCGTAGTAGGCAACCTGACGCCGTGACAAACCGAGCGCCGTCGCGGCGTCGCTGAGGCTCAATCCGTGGCGCCAGCGCCAACGGATGAACTCGAGAGCGTCCAGGTGCCCGTTCTGCTCGAGCGACATCTCCCAGAGGCGGGCGGCGCCCATGTCGATCGCACCGGGCCACACGACCGCATGGCCGCCCTGGCCCTTCGCAGCGCGCGCGAAGACCGACTCGGTCCGCAACGGCCGCAGTCCTTTCAGCCGCCGCACCGGCTCACTCAAATCGACGACCATCGTCTTCCCGCTCACCCAGCGCAGACGCAACTTGTATTGCCCGCCGTGTTTCACGCTTGCGATGCGAATGGCCTTGGTGTCGCTCATGACTCTTCCTCCGCGTACGCCTGCCAACGCGAGCGCAGCACCGCCCCTTCCGCGTTATGACGTGAAAGTGGAGGCGGCGATCCGCTTCGGTGCTGCCGGCACGCGATCGCTTACGGTCATGACGCACGATAGCGAAGGGCTCGAAGCAGCGCGCGTCGGGGTCTTCAACGTCGCGCCGCCGCCGGCCAATCCCTATCCGCGCATCACGACGCGGGCTTGTTCGCACGCAGGTCCGATTTCTTGCCGGCGATCCGCCGACGCGCTACTTCGGCCAGGTCACGGTGGAAAATCCGGGCAGCGAGGCGCTCAGCTACGACTGGACGTACTCGGCTTACCTCTTTGAAAGCAGCGTCGTGCCGGACTCGGAACGGGTTTCACATACGACCGGGCCGAACTACGACTTCGACGCCAGCCGCTTCACCGTTGGCGTGGCGCCGATCCGCTGCATTCTGTCCGTTCGAGTGAATGCGCCGGAACCGGCGCGCAGCAAGACACTGAATGTCTGGAGCGGCCGCTGTATCAACTATCCGTCCGGGATCAATTGATCGATAATCCTCGCAAGAACGATTCCAAACTCTTCTTGCGAGGGCCCCTCGATGTTCAAACGGATCGCGCTCGCCAGCGCCTGTCTGGCATTGATCGGAGCGACAGCCGGTGCGGCCGATGCCGGCGGCATGAAAAAGCGCGCCATCGCGGGCGTCGAGGCACGCGCGAAACTCGCGCAGCAGATCAACGACTCCGTGTTCAGTTTCGCTGAGCTCGGCTATCAGGAAGTCGAAACCTCGCGCTATCTCACCACGCTGCTCGAGCAGAACGGCTTCAAGATCGAGCGCGGCGTGGCAGGCATCCCGACTGCATGGACCGCGCGCTGGACGAACGGCAACGGCGGGCCGGTCATCGCGCTCGGCTCGGACATCGATTGCATCCCCAAGGCGTCGCAGAAGCCGGGCATTCCCTGGCACGAGCCGATGATCGAAGGGGCGCCGGGCCATGGCGAGGGACACAACTCGGGACAGGCGGTGAACGTCGTCGCGGCGCTCGCCGTGCAGGAGATCATGCGTCGCTCGAATGTTGCCGGCACCTTGATGTTATGGCCGGGCGTTGCCGAAGAGTTGCTCGGCGCCAAAGCGTACTTCGTGCGAGATGGGGTGTTCGGCGGCGTCGACGCCGTCATCTTCACGCACGTCGATGACAAATTCGGAGTGTCGTGGGGCCAGCCGCGCGGAACCGGTCTCGTATCCGTCGAGTACACGTTCCATGGCGAGGCTGCGCATTCGGCGATGGCACCGTGGCGCGGTCGCAGCGCTCTCGATGCTGTCGAGCTGATGGACATGGCGTGGGACAAGCGGCGCGAGCACCTGCGCCCCGAGCAGCGCTCTCACTACGTGATCACCGATGGCGGCGATCAGCCGAACGTAGTGCCGTCGGTCGCTTCGGTCTGGTACTACTTTCGCGAACAGTCGTTCGATGCCATCCAGAAGAACTTCGGGCTCGGCAACAAGATGGCCGATGCTGCCGCCGCGATGACCGATACGACCGTCACGCGGCGTATCCGCGGCGCCGCGGCTCCCCAGCATTTCAACAAACCGATCGCCGAAGCCGCCGACCGCAACGTTCAGGCGGTCGGCCTGCCGGTGTGGAGCGACGACGAGCAGGCGTTCGCGAAAGCCGTGCAGAAGAATCTCGGCACGAAGGAGGAGGGTCTCACGACCAAAGTCGACGGCCTGAAGCCACCGCCGGCCGAACCGCTCAGCGGCGGCTCCGATGACATCGGCGATGTGTCGTGGACAGTGCCGACCATAGTCGTGCGCTATCCGGCCAACATCCCCGGCTTGCCGGGCCACCATTGGGCCAATGCGATCGCGATGGCGACGCCGATCGCGCACAAGGGCGTAGTGGCTGGCTCGAAGGTCGTAGCGATGACCACTCTCGATCTGCTGACCAGCGAGAAGCTGCGCAGCAGCGCGCGCGACTATTTCACCAACGTCCAGACGAAGGATCAGAAGTACGTTCCGATCCTCGGTGCCGAGGACCGGCCCGTGATCGAGATGAACGCCGACACGATGGCGCGCTATCGCGAGCAGCTCAAAAAGTACTATTACGATTCGAGCCGCTACGACACCTATCTCGATCAGCTCGGCATCAAGTTCCCGACGTTGAGCAAGGAATGAGCATGAATCACGGCCGTCCGTTGCAGCTGATGCTGAGTTCCGTGCTCATCCTGCTGGTGTCGAGTTGTGGCTCGGGGCGGCACGGGCAGGAAGCCCGCGCGCAGATGGCCGCTCAGTCGGAGCCTCCGGCCGGCTATCTGCCGAAGGAAGCGGTGCCCGACAGCCTGGCCTTGCTACCGCCACCGCCAGCCGCAGGTTCTACCGCTGTCGCGAATGACGAGGAAGTGCACAAGAGTGCGGCAGCTCTGCGCGACACGCCGCGCTATCGGCTTGCTGCACTGGACGCGGAGTTGATCTTTCCGCGAGCGGCCGATGCCTTCGTGTGTACGTTGGGTGCGCGAATCGACGAGCAGCACACGCCGCGGCTTTATCGTCTGCTGCAACGAACTCTGCTCGACTCCGCAGTTTCGACCGCAGGCGCGAAGAACCGATACATGCGGACGCGCCCGTTCGCAGCTTACGAGGAGCCTACGTGCGCACCGCAGGACGAGGCTCGGCTGCGCAAGAACGGGTCGTATCCGTCCGGCCACGCGACGGTCGGCTGGGTCTGGGCGTTGATCCTCGCGGAAGTCGATCCGGCGCGTGCCGATGCGATCCTCGCGCGCGGCCGTAGCTATGGCGAGAGCCGTCTCGTGTGCAACGTGCATTGGCAGAGCGACATCATCGAAGGCGGCTTCTTGGGCGCGGCAGTAGTCTCGCAATTGCACGCAGTGGCAGAGTTTCGCCAGGACATCGAGGCCAGCCGTCGCGAGCTTGCAGAAGCACGCGCAAAGAATCTGGCGCCGGGCCGCGACTGCGCCATGGAAGCCGCAGCGCTGTCGCAGAAGATCCCGGGCGTGCTTTAAGCGCGAGCAAGCTCCAGGTCCAGTTCCGCCTTCAGGTTCTCGAGGTCTCGCGAAATCGTTGCGACTGCGAGCAGGCGTCCGCCGCGTTCGAAGCGGATGGTGCAGTCGCGCTGCTCGAGGTCGCCGTCGATGCGGACCTGGTCCCACGCGGATGCGTGGCCCACGTAGTTGATGGTGACATCGAACTGTTGAGTCCAGAAGAAGGGGACAGCAGTGAACCGCTCGCGCGCACCCAGCATGTTGCGTGCGACAGTTTCGCCCTGGCGCTGCGCCACGACCCAATGCTCCACGCGCAGGCGTTCGCCGCTGCGGCTGTCGGGCCAGGCAGCAATGTCGCCGGCGGCGTAGATTCCGTTCGCGGAAGTCATGAGGTACTCGTCCACAGTCACGCCATTGTTCACAGTCATCCCTGCGGCGCGCGCGAGGTCATCGACAGGGCGAACGCCCGCGCCGACCACGACGAAGTCCGCGTCCAGTGTCGTCCCATCGCCGAGGATCACCGTCCGTCCTGCGATGCGCTCGATCGAAGTCCCGAGATGGAAAACGATGCCGCGGGACTCGTGCAGCCTGCGCAGAAATCCACCCACTTGCTCACCCAGCACCCGCTGCAGCGGCACTGAGTCGCGACCGACGATGTGTACGTCCAGTCCGCGAGTACGCAGGGACGCAGCGGCTTCCATCGCAATGAAGCTCGATCCCAGCAACACGACGCGCTGCGCGGCAGCGGCATGCTCGATGATCGCGCGACAATCCTTCACCGACCTCAGGTAAAGCACGCGGTCCGGTTCAGCGCCGACAATCTGCACTCGGACCGGGGTTGCACCCGTAGCAAGCAGCAATCGATCGAAAGACAGTTCGCGCCCGCTCTGCAACGTCAACTTCCGCTGACTTGCATCGAGCCCGCGCGCGGCAGTGCCGAGCACGAGGTCGATCTCATTGTCTCGATAGAACTCTTCGGAACGCAGCGGCAGCCAGTCTTCCGGCGCAGTGCCCGCGAGATAGTCCTTGGAAAGGTTCGGGCGATCGTAGGGAGCGTCCGCGTCGGCACTCACCAGCGTCAGCGCGCGCTGATAACCGGCGCGCCGCAGTTTCAGTGCTGCGGCCAGTCCGGCTGCACCGCCACCGACGATGATGACGGATTCTGGCTGTGACTCTGCAGCGCGTTGTGACGTGCGAATGCGCTCCAGCTTGTGTCGCACGATGATGCGACCGTCCTGCTGCTCCACCTGCCAGCGATCGAGCGGATCGAGCGCAGGGCCGCGCTCCACCATGCCCGTTCTCACGTCGAAGCATGCGTGGTGCCAGGGGCAGCGGACGGTGCAGTCCACCAGCAGGCCCTCGACGAGGTGGCCGTGGTAGTGCGTGCACAACGCGGCAACTGCAAAGTATTCCGAGCCGCGCTTGACGACCAGCACTTGCTCCGCGCCGACGCGACCGACGAGCATCGGGCGTTGCTCGAAGTCTGCCGCCGCGACGCCCCGTTCCAGATCCGGCAAGTTGTCAGTCATGGCTGTAACCTCCAAGGAAGCGCGGGCCTCAGCGGAAGCTACCAGCCTCGATCGTTGTTGCAATGCCGTTTCGGTGGGTGGTCAGCGGCGCCTTACTTCTGTTCCGGATACCAGAACTTCATGTGACAGCTCTCGCAGACCTGATCGAGGGCACCGGAGACTTCGAACAGCTTGGCCGCGTCCTTGGCTTTCGCCGCGGCGCCGATCTGCTCCATCGACCCGGCAAGCGCCTGCGACATTGCCCGGAACCCTGCTGGATCCTTGTCGATCAGCGCCTGCACCTGCTTTGCGCCCAGCGCGCCGGAGTTACCTTCGCCCTCGATCTTCATTCCCGGAGCTGCTGCCTGGACGTGATCGGCCTGCGCCAGAGTCTGGGACGCCTGCCGCACCTTCGTGGCGGCGTCGATGATCCTGGTCCAGTCGGCGGCAGCAAGCTTGGAGGCATCGGGATTGCCCTGGTCGTCCTGCGCCTGATTGCCGATATCCCAGACGACCTGCGTCTGCACCGCCACGACGTTCTTCATGAGGTCGTGGAGATCCGCCGGCGCTGCGGCCGAGTGGACCTCATGAGGGGCGACCAGCATCGCGCTACAGCCCAGGACACAGGCAAAGGGTTTCATGGACAGCCTCGTTGGTTTGAAGGAGCACGCCGCGCAACTGACGATTCTGCCGAAGTGGGCAGCAGGTGTCTGATTACATTTGTGTAAACCGCTTGCACGAACTTCTACTAAGATGGCAGCGCCGGTCCAATCGATTACCCGAGAGATCATCGCCATGAAATCGCGTCTCGTGCTGCTGACTCTTGCTACGGCTGCTTGGTGCGCTCCCGTACCGATCCTGGCGGCCGACAGTACAACCGGCCCGCAGATGATCGATGCTTTCGAAGGGCTCTTTGGCGTGCATCAGGGTCAGCGCCGCAATCACATCAAGGGCACGTGCGCAGCGGGCGAGTTCGTTGGAACGAAGGATGCGGCGGCGTTGAGCAGCTCAGCGCTGTTTTCGGGCAAGACCATTCCGGTGGTCGCGCGCTTTTCGCTCGGCGGCGGTAATCCCGAAATCCCCGACGCGGCGCCGGCGCCGCGCGGCATGGCACTCGAGTTCCGGATTCCCGGCGGCTCTTTGCAGCACATCACGATGATCGACACTCCGATCTTCGCTGCGGCGTCACCAGCCTCGTTCCGCGAAGCGCTCGTGGCTGCGAAGCCGGATCCAAGGACGGGCAAGCCCGACCCGGAAAAATTGAAGGCCTATGCCGCCACGCATCCCGACGCGCTGGCTTTGCGGGAGTACAACAGCGGACACAAGCCGACAGCGAACTTCTATCAGACCACTTACTTCAGCGTTCATACGTTCAAGTTCGTCGACGCGAAGGGCACCGAGCATCCAGTGCGCTGGCGCTTCGTGCCGCGCGATGGCACGAAGGAGATGACGGCCGAGGAGTTGCAGGCTGCGCCTCGGGACTTCCTCGAAAAGAATCTCATCGCGCGCACGGCCAAGGGACCGGCACTGTGGGACATGGTCGTCTACGTCGGCGAGCCCGGTGATCCGCAGGACAACGCGACGCTGGCCTGGCCGGAGAGCCGCAAGCATTTCAAGGCGGGCACGCTCTCCATCACGCAGGCGGCTGCGCAGCAGAAGGGCCAGGCGTGCGAGCCGATCAATTTCGATCCATTGGTGATGGCTGATGGCATTCGGCCCACCAACGATCCGATCCTGCTGTTTCGCTCGCCGGCCTACGCGGTCTCGTTCGGCAAGCGCAGGTCCGACCAATGACTGAGCCGCTGCTGCGCGGGAAGCGCGTCGCGGTAACCGGCGCCTTCGGCGCATTGGGTGTAGTCGTGATGAAGGCGGTCGCAGACGCCGGGGCGAGCGTCGCCGGGATCGTCCACTCGTCTGTCAGCAAGGCGCCGGCGCAACTCAGCGGCTTTGCTTTGTTTGGCGATGCGGACATCAGCGACGCGCGCGCTGCCGATACGACGCTGCGCGCGGTCTCGCAGAAGCTCGGCGGACTCGACGCGCTGGTGAACATCGCAGGCGCCTTCCGATGGGGGAAAGTTGCGGACAGCGGCCCGGATGTGTGGGAGCAGATGCACAGGACGAATCTGCTGACCGCAGTCAATGCCACGCGCGCTGCCTTGCCATTGATGAGTGCGAACGCACGTGTCATCTGCATCGGCGCTGCCGGCTCGCTGAAGGCAGGTGCTGGCATGGGCCCCTACGCGGCGTCGAAAGCCGGCGTGGCAAAGCTCGTTGAAGCGTTGGCAGAAGAGGTCAAGGACCGCAGCATCACAGTCAATGCCATCCTGCCGAGCATCATCGACACGGCTGCGAATCGCGCCGACATGCCCAAGTCGGATTTCTCGCGCTGGGTGCAGCCGGAACAGATTGCGGAGCTGATCGTCTTCTTGTTATCGGATCGTGCGAGCGCAATCACCGGCGCGCTCATCCCGATCACCGGCCGGGTTTGATCGACGACAACTCTATTGCGGGACGCCTTCTTGTGCGGTGAGCGCCGCACGCACGCCGGCGTCTGCCTGCATGCGCTCGAAGAATCGCTGCAGATTGTCCAAGCCGCCCGCATCGATCGAGAGACGGCGTGCCCAGCGGACCATCACGAACAGGTACGGATCGGCGATCGATCTGTCGTCGACGAGCCAATCCCGGCCGCGCAGACGGTTGTCGAGCAGCTCGAGATAGCTGCGAACCCGCGCCCGCGCGGTGTCCGCGAGGATCCCGGCTGCCGCCGGGTCGGGATGAAAACGGCCCGGCCCGAAGATCGGCTTGAACGCCGGATGCACGTCGGAGTTGAGAATGCCGAGCCAACGCATCACCTCGGCGCGGCCGCGCGCAGTGCCGTCCCCGTACAAGCGTGCCTTCGGATGCTGCTCGGCGAGATACCCCAGAATGGCGACATTCTGCGTGAGCACGAAATCGCCATCGACCAGCACCGGCACCGCGCCACTGGGATTCAGAGCGAGGAACTCCGGCGATTTCAGCCCCTCCCGATCGAGCTTGACGGCTTCATACGGAGCACCGATCCACTCGAGCACGATGTGATCGGCGAGCGCGCACGAGCCGGGGAAGTAATAGAGCTTCATGGGATCCCATGTAAAGCATTCATGAACGACAGTGGATGATACCCTCGTCTAATCGTGCCTGCGTAGCGCGTCTGCTGAGATCCGCTGAAGTCGCCCGGCGGCATCGCGCGATTGCTGAGCGCCAGGCAAGACTGATGTGGAGCGAAGCCGATTTATCGGCGGACGGCCCCGCGCCACCATGTCACGCATGAGCACCCGTAAAGCAATTGTAGTCGCCGCGTTTCTGGCCCTGGCATCGATACGTGTCTTTGCCGCCGACGCAGCGCAGTCCCCGCCGGCCAATCCGGAACAGATGAACCGGATGGGTCTGCTCTATGCAACCGGAACAGGCGTGCCGAAGGACTATGTCGCCGCGCTCGCCTGGTATCAGCGCGCGGCGGAAAGCGGTTCGACCAGCGCGATGAACAACATCGCGACGATGTATTTCCACGGCCTGGGTGTGCCGCAAAGCTACGAAGAGACCGTGAAGTGGCTGCGACTTGCGGTCAAGCAGGGCGATGCGACCGCGCAGAACCGCTTGGGCGCGATGTACGACGATGGTCTGGGAGTCGCCAAGGACGCT
>Ga0207675_100000666_pt1 | contig 33780 bp, 33 predicted proteins | sample KBSSwiS42_FD_184305 | JGI IMG/M metagenome (GOLD analysis project Ga0207675, IMG submission 184305) | Switchgrass rhizosphere microbial communities from Kellogg Biological Station, Michigan, USA - KBS Switchgrass S4-2 (SPAdes) (version 2) | ecosystem: Host-associated > Plants > Roots >...
GCTGCTCGGCGTATTGCTCGCGGCACTCGCGGTGCAATTCGTGATCGACGGCATCAGGCTGAGCTTTGCGGGCCAGATCCCGCACGGCTGACGCGGGAGAGTCTATGCGCACGAACGACTGGCTCAAGGCAGTGGGCGTCGCGCTGCTGATCACAGTGCTCGATCTGGCGATCGCGACGCTTGTGATCACTTTCTATGTGTCGGCAATCGATCCTGGGCATCCGCAGGACTATTATCTGAAGCTCGCGCCCCGCATCGCGACACCGTCGACGGCGATCGCCGGGCCGGTGCTGATGTTCGTCGCGTGCTGGTGGCTCGGGCGGCGCAAGCCCGAGCGGAGTGCCTTCGGGTTCGCCGTCGCGGTGTTCGCGGCCTATTATCTGATCGACTGGGGAATGGTGCTGTTCCAGGGCATGCTCGACCCCGTCGTGCTCGGCATCGCGCTGCTCAAGCTGGCGGGCGCGCTGCTGGGGGCGTGGACGGCGCAGCGCTGGCCGCGGGATAATGGATCCGCCACAGCCTGAGCGGCGATCCTTTGGGCAGCGCGATCGGTTCGAGCCAGGGGAAAATCACGCCGCGCGCGAGCTGGGCATAGAAGCCGTTCGGATTGCGCGCGCGATAGACTGTCGATTCGGAGATGTTCGGGCAGGTCAGCAGATAGGCGGCGTGATGCTTTGCCGCGATCGGCAGGAAGCCGGCGCTGGCGTTGGTGAAGGCATGGTGGACGTCGAGGATCGCGTCACCGTTGCGATGATAGGGGCCGGCGACACCATAATGGTGCGTGATCGTGATCAGTCGCGGTCCAAGGTCGACATGAGTGAAGATCACCGCCGGCGGCAATTTGTCGAGCGGTCGCAGCGAGGCGATGGTGCCGCAGCGTCCGCTGGCGTTGGCGACCTTCTTCTCGAGCTTCCCCTTGGGCGTCGGATCCGGGATATATTGGATGACCAGTCCGGCGAACAATCCGCTGACCCCCAGCGCCGCGGCTACGGTGCCGAACACGCGCACGAGCATCAGACGGTGGTGGATGCACCATGGCAGCAGCGTCCAGGCGAGCGCGGTCGCGCCCGGCACCGCGAGCAGTTGCGCCGCCGGACCGGCACGCATCTGCCACAGCAGCATCAACGCCGCGAAGCTGCCGAACAGAGTGACCGCGATCCAGCCGACCAGATTGCTCTGCCGCCGCGCGCGCCAGGTCGCGTACAGCCCGCCGCCGATCCCGATCAGCGGCAGCACCGCGACCGGCAGGCCGGTCTTCCACGCGTGCCGATAGATCGGCTTGGCCTCACGGACATTGTCGAGCCAGGTCTGCGCGAGTTCGTCCGAAACCTGCTCGGGGCGCCCGAGGCATTGCGGGAAGAGATGGACGAACGCGCCCGCAATCACGGCCCCGGCGACTGCGGCGGCGCCGAGCCGCAGCCAGCGCTGCTGCGGGTTCCACCAGGCCAGCGCGAACAATGCGCCGCCCGCTTCGATCATCACCGATAGCCACACCGGGGTGAGCGCGTCGCAGCGGACGACGGCATTGGCATAGGACGTGAAGCCGGCATAGCCGAGTGCGGTACCGCCCGCGAGCGCGGCGCCGAGCGCCATCAGCCGCGGGGCCTCGTCGCGGTCCCAGATCCAGCGCAGCGCGGTGATCGCCGCCGCCATCACGCAATAGGGCAGCATCTCGAGCCCGATGCTGAGCGAGACTGCGCTCGACACGCCGACGATCGCGCCGCCGCGCGCGCGCCGCGGGTCGGCGATCCCGGCGACCGTAACTGCCAGGCAGGCGAGCTGCCAGCCGTGGTGATCGATGCGCTCCGGCATGTACATCAGCATCGTCGTCGCGCAGCACAGCAGGATGATCACGCCGAACGGCCAGGCGAGCCGCGTGATCAGCTGGCGCGTGGTGAAAGCGACTGCGACCATCGACAGCGCAAGCGGCAGGATCGGCGCGATGCCGCAGGCTAGCCGCTCGGCCTCGGGCGTGCCGACGAAGGGGCGCAGCGCGACGATCATGCCCGCGATCGGCAAGTCGACCAGCCGCGTCCAATGGATGTTGTACCCCCCCGGCGGATTGAGCCGATATTGGGTGAGGTCGTACCAGCCCTGGCCGGCGAGCAGGCCGCGGACCTGCATCAGCCGCATATTGTCGTCGGTATCGCCGAGCGCGAGTCCCTGGACGTAGAGCCAGCGCTGCCACAACAGCCACATCAGCACGACCATCCAGGCCAGCAGCGTCCAGCGCAGCCAATGACGATCGAGCTGACCCTCGAGCGAGCGATCTTGATCGGTGCCCAGCACCGAATTGAACCAGCCTGGCACTTTCAAAGTCGCTTCCCTTACCCCGGTCGTGGCATTAGGGCGCACCGTGGCTTCGGGGCAAGGCGTGTGAGCGTGATTCTTCAGCGCATGGATACGATGATGCCGAGCGGCGTGCTCGGCCAATTGATCCGGTTCGGAATTTCGGGCGGGATTTCAACGGTCGTCTATTCCGCCGTGTATCTGCCGCTTGCCGATTACGTGCTCCCCGCCGGCTGGGCAGTGGTCGCGGTCCCGCCGGCGTTCCTGGTCGCCGTGACAGTCGGCTTTTTCCTGCACAGCGCATGGAGCTTCAAGGGTCACGGCACGCGCGACAACAGCGGCAAGCAGCATGCGAAGTTCTTCCTCGTCCAGCTGTTCGGCCTCGTGCTGAACGCGATCTTCACCTGGATCCTCACCGGACTGCTGCACCTTCCGAACTGGCTGCCGCTGATACCGATCGTCACGGTCACGCCGCTGGCGACCTTCGCGATCAACCGCAAATGGGTCTTCGGATAAGTGGATCGTATCGTCTACGACCGCATGGCCGAGCACGACTCGCGCCATTGGTGGTACGTCGCGCGGCGCGACATCCTCGCCGACTATGTCGCGCGCTACGCCGATTTGCCGAAGGGTGCGAAGATCCTCGAGATCGGCTGCGGCACCGGCCATAATTTGCCGATGCTCGGCCAGTTCGGCGACGTCGACGCCATCGAAATCGATGCCGCGGCGCGCGAGATCGCCGCGCGGCGGCTCGGGAAGCCGGTCGGTGCCGCGCCGCTGCCCGAGTTGAGCGGCGTCGAGCGCGGTAGCTATGACATGATCGCCGTGCTCGATGTCGTCGAGCATATCGAGGACGACGTCGGCGGGTTGCGGGCAATGGCCGCGTGTCTCAAGCCCGGCGGCAAGATCCTGATCACCGTGCCCGCGCACCAATGGATGTGGAGCGCGCACGACGTCGTGAACCACCACAAGCGGCGCTATTCGAAGCGTACGCTCACCGACGCGCTGCGTGCGGCGGGGCTCCGGTGGCGCAAGCTCGGCTATTTCAACTCGCTGCTGTTCCCGGTCGCCGTGGCGGCACGCATCGCCGGCAAGCTCACCGGCAAGGACGACAGCGACGATTCGCCGCCCGCCGCGCCGCTCAACAGCATGCTCGGCAGCATTTTTCGGCTCGAACGGCATTTGCTTGGACGGATGCCGCTCCCGCCGGGACTGTCGCTGATCCTGATTGCCGAACCGCAGCGCTAGCGTTCAATTCGCTTCGGCGATCGCGATCAGCGCGGCATCCATCGCCGGCGTCGCGCGTGCACCCGACGGGATGTCGTTGGCGAAGAAGGCAAAGGCCAGCGTGCGACCGCTGCGGGCGACGAGATAGCCGGCAAGCGCGTTGGTCGCGTTGAGCGTGCCTGTCTTGGCGAAGACCTTGCCTTCGAGCGAACTGCCCTTGAAGCGCCGCGCGATCGTGCCGTCGACACCGCCGGTCGCCAGCGTGCCGCGCCAGGCTCCACCCCAGGGCTGTCGGGCGATCCAGCGCAACAGCGCTACCATCGCGCGCGGCGTGACGCGATTATAGGTCGACATCCCCGAGCCGTCGGCGAGATCCCAGTCGGTGCGCGCGATGCCGGCGCGCGCGGCAAGCGCTTCGACTTGGGCAAGCCCGGCGGCGACCGAACCGGTGCCCGCGACCAGCCCCAGGCGGCGCAGCAGCAGCTCGGCGTGCAGGTTCTGGCTGTCGCGTACGAGATGGACCACGTCGTCCCGCAGCGGCGGGGGCACCAGCGCGGCGAGCGCCGGAGGGGGCACGGAAACCGCCGGCGCGATCGAGTCGACCCCCGGCCGATCGCGATGGCGCGCCACCGGCGCGCCCCTGACCGCGACACCGCGCGCTTCGAGCAGCGTCGCGAAGCGCCATGCGGCATAGGCGGCGGGGTCGTCGATGCCGAGCCGGACGACGCGGGGCGGTGCGTCGGCGGCGATCGTACCGGTAAGCCGGATGCGGCGTTCGAACGGCAGCCGATCGACGTCGACGTTGGTGCGGCTGCCGGGTGCACTGGTCACGATGTGATTGTCGATCGTGTAATAGGGCAGCCCGTTGACGCGCGGCGGCTGCCCCGGCGCGCCGGGCGTCACCGTAAGCGGGAGTTCATTGTCGTCGAGCGTCAGCGCGGAGATGGCTGTGCCCGAATCGCTCGGGATGTTGTTCCAGCTCATCCCCGCGCTCCATCGCTCGTCGGGGAAGCGCGTGTCGTCGCCAATCACGTCGCGTACCTGCCGCGTCGCTGTGGCGACGGCGTCGGCGAGCGCCGCGAGGCAGTCGCGCACGCAATCGGCAGCGCTCGACAGCTGCGCATCGCCGCGCCCTTCGAGAATCACGTCGCCGTGATCGAGCCGCACGCGCGCGCCCCCGTCGGCGTCGGGTTGGTCGAGCCCGGTAAGCGCGGCGAACGCCGCAGCGCTGGTGAAGATCTTGGTATTCGATGCCGGGAGGAATCGCTGCGCCGGATTGATCGCAACGAGCTCGGAACCGCTGTCGTCGGTGACGAGGAGTCCGAAGCGTACCCCCGGGCCCACTTCGGCAAGCTTAGCCTCGACTTGTTGCTGCAGCGGCACCGGCTGCGCCGCCGCAGGCAGCGGGGCGGCCAGCAGGAGCCATGCTGCGACCTTCATCCGGCGACGCTCTTGGTCCTCTTGGGGGACGCCGCCGGCGCCGGTGAGTCACCGGGTGCATCGTCGATGCGATTGGTCGTATCTTCATAGCGGTAGCCGAGCGAGGCGTGTCCACGCACCGGCCCGGCGACGTCGGCGACGATGTAGAGCGGACGCCGCTTGGATTCGACGTATAGTCTGCCGAGATATTCGCCGATCAAGCCGAGCACGAACATCTGCACCGCGCCGATGAACACCACCGCAAGCATCGTCGACGTCCAGCCTTGTACTGCGCGTCCGAGCAGCCAGCCGACGAGAATATACAGCATTAACAGCAGCGACGCCGCGGTCAGTAGCAGGCCCATGTGGCTCGCGAACCGCAGCGGCGCAGTCGAGAAGCCGGTTATGGCATCGAGCGCGAAGCGGATCATCTTGCCAAGCGGATATTTGGTGTTGCCAGCATGGCGCTCGGCACGGTCATAGACGAAGGGCACTTGGCGGAAGCCGACCCAGGCGACCATTCCGCGGATGAACCGCGCCTGCTCGGGCAGCGCGAGGAACGCATCGAGCGCGCGGCGCGTCATCAGCCGGAAGTCGCCGGTGTCGAGCGGAATTGGCGTGTCGGTGATGCGATCGAGCATGCGATAGAAGAGAGCCGCAGTCGCCTTTTTGAAGATGCTCTCGCCTTGGCGTTTGCGGCGAACGGCATAGACGACGTCGGCGCCCTGGCTCGCCATCGTCGCGCGCATCTCGGTGAGCAGCTCGGGCGGGTCCTGCAGATCGGCGTCGATGATCAGGATCTCGTCGCCCGCGCAGAGGTCGAGCCCGGCGGTGAGCGCGAGCTGGTGGCCGTGGTTGCGCGACAGGTTGATCGCAACCAGCTGCGAATCCTGTTGCGAAAGCTGCTGCATGATCGGCCAGCTGCCGTCGCGCGAGCCGTCGTTGATCAGCACGATCTCGAAATTGTCGCCCACCGCGGCGCGCGCGGCCGCGGAAACGCGTGCGTGGAGCAGCGGCAGGCACGCCTCTTCATTGTAGCAGGGTATGACGACGGAAAGACGGGGACGAGTCATGGCGCAGGGTTTAGCCGCACGTCATGAGAACGTCATGCGGAGAAATCCGCCGCCGTGCGGTTCAGGCCACCAGGCGATCGACGAAGCGCTCGGTCTGGCCGTGCAGCTCGCGCGCGGTTTCCGAAAGCATGGCAGCGGCGCGCGAAACATCGGCGGACAGCGCTTCGGTACCGCGCACGGCATTGGCGATTTCGCCGATGCGACTGGCAATTCCATTCGCGTCCTGCGCGGTCTGGCGCGCGCTCGTGCGGACGAACGCAAGCGTCTCGCGCTGATGCGAGACCGCCTCGCGAATGCTCACTGCGGCATCGGCGAGGGCGCGGACGCGATCGCCGATCGCTGCGAGCGACTGGCGCGCTTCGGTTGCGCCCGATTGTACCGAATCGGCCAGGGTGCGGATTGCGCCGGTGGCGTCGCGCGACTGGCCGGCGAGCGATTTCACTTCGGTCGCGACGATCGCGAACCCGCGCCCCACTTCGCCGGCGCGCGCCGCTTCGATCCCCGCGTTGAGCGCGAGCAGATTGGTGCGCGTGGCGATCTGATCGATCGACTCGGCGAACTCCGCGATCGAAGTGGTGCGTTGGGCGAGCGCGAGCACCGCCATATGACCCAGACCCGATGCCTGCCGCGCGTCGCCGCTCAACCCTTCCTGGTCTTCGACGCTCGTCGTGATCGCCTCGATCGAATCGGCCAGTTCGATGACGTGGCTCAATAGCGTGTCCGCTTGCTCGGACGATTGCCCGGCGGTTTCGGCGGTCTGGGTGGTGTCCGCGGCGGCGCGGCGGGCGAGTGCGTTCATCGTCTCGGCCGAGTGCGCCAGCTGCACCGCGGCAGCCTCGACCCCCGCGACCATGTCGAAAACCAGCGAGCGAAAGGCTTCGGCAAGCCGCTGCAGTTCGGCGCGGCGCGCGTGTTGGGCTTGATCGGTCGCGTCGCGCTCGGCGCGCTCGCGGCGTTCGCGCTCGTCCGCCTCGCGTGCCTCGGCGCGATTCGCTGCGGCCATCGCCGCTTCGATTTCCCGTGTCCTTGCCGCCGCGGTTTCGGCCAGTCGCGCAGCGTCGCGCTGCGCCGCGAATCGTTCGGCGAGCAGCTGTGCCATCCGCGTCGTAAGATAGGAGAGGACCGCGCATTGCATCACCACTGCGGCGGCGTGGAAGATCACGCGGCCGATGCTTGCCGATCCGGCGAACGCCCAGCTCGGCATCAGCCAGTCGAGCGCGAGGTGGTGGAGCGCGATCAAAACGCTCGCCAGCGCGATTGGTCGCCAGTCGTACATCAGTGCGAGCGCGCTGAGCGAGGCGAAGAAATACATATGGCCATCCATCTGCCACGCATTGTCGTGGAGCAGGTAGACGAACAACCCGGGCTGGATCGCGGCGAGCGTAGCGATGATCAGCCGTGCGACTTGGTCGTGGCGGCGGCGCCACGCGAGGTAGCTCGGCGCCAAATTCGTGAGCACGCTGAGCAGCACGGCGGCCTCACGGCCGGGCACGTCGCGCTGCATCGCCAGCAGCGCGAGCGCGAGCGTCCACACCCAGGCCCCGACGGTCAAGATCCGCGCGCCGCTCGCGCGCAGCCGGTCGAGATCGTCGATGCCGGTCATCCGCTGCATCCCGCTGCCGGACCGCCGACAATCAGCAGTGCCGCGCCGCCGAGCGCGTTTTGGATTCGGCGTCGATCGCCGTCGACGACAACGCCGCTGAACAGGCTCTGCGCGTCGACCAGCCGGGCGCCGCCGGCAAGCGCGCGGGGCACCATCAGCGCCCGCGCGCGCGGCGATAGAGGGATGAGCAGCAGATGCCCACGCGCCGGCGGGACCAGCGCCGCTACTGCGACCGCTAGTGCCGCCAGGCCGAGTTGAGCGGTGAGCCAATGGAGCGAGGTCGTACGTCGGGGCACCAATCCGGGCTACCCCACGATGGTAAACCGATTGCAAACATCGGCTCCGCGTCGTTACGGATCAGACTCGTTCGGCCGAGCTCACACAATCAGCGGCGCGCAACGCGGAGAGAAGTCGTTCGAGCTGCTGCGCGTTGCGCACTTCGAGCTCGATCGTGTTGGTGTGGAACGTGGTATCGCGGTTGTCGAGCCGGAGCCCGAGGATGTTGGCCTTTTGTTGGCCGATGATCGTCGCGATCGCGCCGAGTGCGCCCGGCTCGTTCTTGAGCGTGACGTTGATCCGCGCCAGCCCGCCCTCCGCCTTCTCGCCCCAGGCGAGATCGACCCAATCGTGTTCGTCGGTCGCGGCGAGCCGGTCGCAGGTGATCGAATGAACTTCGATCGGCGCGTCGGGCAGCCGCACGCCGACGATGCGATCGCCCGGAACCGGGCGGCAGCATTCGGCAAGCGTGAACGCGACGCCCGGGGTCAATCCCTTGATCGAGATCGCGTGTTGCTGCGGCGGCAGTTGCTCGAATTCCATCCCCGCGGCGGAGCCCGGCATCAATGCTTCCAGCACCTGGGCGTCGGTGAACTTGCGCAGCGCGATCGCCTGCATCAGCGCGGCTTCATCGGGCAGCTTGAGCCGCTTGAGCGCGTCGCGCCGCGCGTCGGCGCTCACGGTTACGGGAAGCCGCTTGATGATTTCGTCGTAAAGCTTGCGACCGAGCGCGACGCTTTCGTCGCGTTCCTTGTGTCGCAGGTGCCGCCGGATCGCGGCGCGCGCCTTGCCGGTGATCGCGAAATTGAGCCAATTGGCTTGTGGCTGCTGCGCCTTCGAACGCAGGATCTGCACTTGATCCCCCTGCTGGATTTCGGTGCGCAGCGGCACGACGCGCCCGTTGACCTTGGCGCCCACGGCCTGGTCGCCGAGGTTCGAGTGCACCGCATAGGCGAAATCGATCGGCGTCGAGCCCTTGGGCAGCTGGATCAGCTCGCCCTTGGGAGTGAACGCGAAGATGCGATCCTGGTACATCGCCATCCGCGTGTGCTCGAGCAGTTCCTCGGCGCTTTCGGCATGTTCGAGAATCTCGATCAGGTCGCGAATCCAGCTGACCTGCGTGTCGGGGCGGACCGAATCCTGTTTATATGCCCAGTGCGCGGCGAGGCCGTATTCGGCCTGGGCATGCATGTCGCGCGTGCGAATCTGGATCTCGATGCGCGTGTCGCCGGCGTGGATGATGCTGGTATGCAGCGAGCGATAGCCGTTGCGCTTCGGGGTCGAGATATAGTCCTTGAACCGTCCGGGAACCATCGGCCAGCGGCGATGGATCACGCCCAGCGCCCGATAGCATTCCTCTTCGGTCGCGACGATCGCACGAAACGCCATCACATCCGAAAGCTGCTCGAGGCTCACATGGCGCTCGGACATCTTCTTCCAGATCGAATAGGGGTGTTTCTCGCGCCCGGTGATCTCTACTTCGATGCCTGCGCGTGCGAGCAGCAGCTTGAGGCCCGATGCGATCTTCGAGACGCGATCCTCGCCTTCGATCCGGAGCGATTCGAGTCGCTTGGTGATCGATTCATAGGCTTCGGGCTCGAGCTCGCGGAACGCGAGGCTCTGCATTTCCTTCATGAATTCATACATGCCGATCCGCTCGGCGAGCGGCGCGTAGATCTCCATCGTCTCGCGCGCGATGCGGCGGCGCTTCTCGTCGTTCTTGATATAATGGAGCGTGCGCATGTTGTGCAGCCGGTCGGCGAGCTTGACCAGCAACACGCGAATGTCGTCCGACATCGCCAGCAGGAATTTGCGGAGGTTCTCCGCGGCGCGCTCGGTGTCGCTCTGCGCTTCGATCTTCGACAGCTTGGTGACGCCGTCGACCATGCGCGCGACATTGTCGCCGAACAGCCGCTGGATATCCTCTGGTGTGGCGACCGTATCCTCGATCGTATCGTGCAGAATCGCAGTCGCGATGGTCTCGTCGTCGAGGTGCAGGTCGGTCAGAATGCCGGCGACTTCGATCGGATGGCTGAAATAGGGGTCGCCCGACGCGCGTTTCTGCGAACCATGCGCGTTGACCGAAAACACGTACGCGCGGTTCAGCAACGCCTCGTCGGCGTCGGGATCGTAGCTCAGGACCCGATCGACCAGTTCATATTGCCGCAGCACATGTCTAATTGGGGTGCTGCGCTTCTGCTTTGCAACAGCAAACGACCCGAGGCGCGAACTTCTCGCGCATCGGGGATTCTATGTGTCAGTGCGCATGGGCGTTGCAGCTCTCGAGCGCGGCGGCGTCGAACGGCTTGCCGTCGGCGGCAAAAGCGCTGAGCTTGCCGAGCTGCTGCGCAACCGCCTGGCACACGATCGTATCGCGCGCGTCGCCTTTTGCGGCGGTGCACTGGCCCGCGTCGCAATGCCATACGGTCGATCGGACGATCAGGCTATCCTTGGCGGGCGCAGTCGCCGGCGTCGCGGCATAATAGCCGGCCGCCTGGGCGGCCACGGGCATGGCGACGAAGAGCGAGGCGGCAAGCAAGCCGGTGGCGACACGGGTCATCGGAACCTCCCTTTAGGCTGCGCTGGAAAATCTAGTTTCGAATCGCTACCTACACTCGAGTAAGTAGCGTTGCAAGATTTTTGATGCAGCGCAGCGGATGCGCGCGCATTTGGGCGCCGCGCGGAATTGGGGTAGGTTGCGTGCAAATGCATACGGGGCTTCGGGAATCGCTGCGCGAATTGGCGGAGGTTTGTAGCCTCCCGCCGGCGCTCGAAGCGATGGGCGAGCGCTGGTCGTTCCTGATACTGCGCGCGGCGTTCAACGGTCTATGCCATTTCGAGGAATTCCAGTCGGCGCTCGGCATCGCGCGCAATATCCTGGCCAATCGGCTCGGCCGGCTGGTGGGGCACGGCATCCTCGAGCGCTGCGTCAATCCCGACGATCGCCGGAAAGTCGAATATCGGCTGACCGAGAAAGGCATGGCGCTGCTGCCGGTGCTGGTGGCGCTGCGCCAATGGGGCGAGCGGTGGGAGACCGGCCGGCCGGCCTTCCCAGTGCTGGTCGACAAACAGGATCGCCGGCCGATCGCGCCGGTCGCCGTATATTCGCACGACGGCCGGCAGCTGACGAAACACGACCTGGTCTGGGCGCTGCCCGAAGATCTTGGAGGCGACGGAACGGAGGGATAGGATGCGACATCTCGGCGGCGCGATTGTGGTCCTGCTCGCGGGCTCGCTCGGCGGCTGCGCGTTGCATTCGGAAAAGCCACTGATCGCAACCAGCGCACCTGTGCCGGAGATCGCGGAGGGTCGCTACCAGATCTATGGTCCGTTCGGACCCGAGCAGCTCGCGAAAGTCAGCGCCGAGCAGCGCGGACGCTGTATCGATCTCGGAATTCGCGCCGTGCCGCCGAACGCAAGCGCGCCGGTTGGCGTGATCCATTGCCCGTTCAACGAGACCACGCTTACCCCGACCAATATCGCGCAGCTCACACGCCTCGCCGATCGCTTCCGCATGACCGGCCAGAATGCAGAGGGCAAGACCGAAGCGCTCGAAGCCTGGCTCACGCCGCTGCGCGCGCCTTATTATCTGGCGCAAATCCATATGCCCGGAGGCGAGCTCAAGGGTTATTTCTACGGAATCGCGCGCCCACTTGCCGGTCGCGTGCATTTCTTCATGGTGCCGTGCGCTGTCGAGGGGTTGAAGAGCGTCGGAAAACCCGACCCCAAGCTGGCGTGCGAAGTCACCTCGCTTGCGGCAATTCGCGCCGACCTGCTCGCCGAGACACGGAGGATCGATGCCGGCAGCGCCGATCCTCCGATGGTGCTCGCGGCTCCCGCCGCTCCGTGACCCGCGAGCAGCCAGTCCAGTCTTAGCCCGCCTTCGCCGGCGTATTCACTCCCATCGATTGCAGATATTTCCGCACATTCCGCGCCGCCTGGCGCAAGCGCTGTTCGTTCTCGACCATCGCGATGCGCACGAACCCTTCGCCATTCTCGCCATAGCCGACACCCGCCGCGACTGCGACTTTGGCATGGATCAGCAGCTGCTTCGAGAATTCGAGGCTCCCGAGATGTGCCAGTGCCGGCGGCAGCGGTGCCCAGGCAAACATCGAGGCGGGCGGGCTGGGGATGTCCCAGCCGGCGCGGCCGAAGCTTTCGACGAGCACGTCGCGGCGCTTGTGATAGAGTTGGCGATTGCTCTCGACGATGTCCTGCGGTCCGTTGATCGCGGCGCAGGCCGCCGCCTGGATTGGCGTGAACGCGCCATAGTCGAGATAGGACTTCACCCGCGTCATCGCCGCGATAAGCTTCTGGTTGCCGACGGCGAAGCCAATTCGCCATCCCGCCATCGAATAGGTCTTCGACAGCGACGTGAATTCGACCGCGACCTCCTTCGCGCCCTTGACCTCGAGGATCGAGCGCGTTGGCTTGCCGTCGAAATAGAGCTCCGAATAAGCGAGATCGGAAAGCACCCACACCTTGTGCTCGCGTGCCCAGGCGACGAGCCGCTCGTAAAAGGCGAGATCGACCGTCTCCGCCGTCGGGTTCGACGGATAGTTGACCACCAGCACCGACGGCCGCGGCACGGTGAAATTCATCGCGCGGTCGAGGCTCTCGAAATAATGTTCGTCGGGCGTCGTCGGCACTGCGCGGATCGTCGCGCCGGCGATGATGAAGCCGAAGGTGTGGATCGGATAGGAAGGGTTGGGCGCGAGTACCACGTCGCCCGGCGCGGTGATCGCCGTCGCGAGGCTCGCGAGCCCTTCCTTCGAGCCCATCGTCACGACCACTTCGGTCTCGGGATCGACATCGACGCCGAAGCGGCGGGCGTAATAATTCGCCTGCGCGCGGCGCAGTCCGGGGATGCCCTTCGACTGCGAATAGCCATGCGCGTTGGGTTTTTGCGCGACTTCGCACAGTTTCTCGATCACGTGCGGCGGCGGCGGCAGATCGGGGTTGCCCATGCCGAGGTCGATGATGTCCTCGCCTGCCGCACGCGCTGCTGCCCGCATCGCATTGACTTCGGCGATGACATAGGGGGGCAGGCGCTTAATGCGGTAGAAGTCTTCGGACATATGCTCCTCTTGTGTGCTGGGAGGGCGGCACCCCATGTGCCGGGCGCGCTCTTACGCTATTCCGCCTGAAGCGGAAATGACGCATTGCGCTCCTATCCGCGATTGTTTGCCGATCCTTGAGGAGTGCCCATGGACGAAACGCACGCCACCATGCCTTCGCTCGCCGACTTGCAGCACTGGACCTGGATCTTCGGGCGCGCGCAGCAGATGCTGCTCGAGCACGGCATGGACCTGATCGAGCATGCGCCGGCGACGGCATCCCTCGGCGCGCTGCTCGACCCGACGGCAGTGGCGGCTGCCCAAGCCGGGCTGTGGGCGGATACGTTCAAGCTGTGGCAGCGCTTCACGGATCCCGAACATGCCGAGCCGTTCGCCGAGACTCCCGAACAGGCGCGGGACCGGCGGTTCAAGGCGCCGCAATGGCGCGAGGAGCCGATCTACGATTTCATCCGCCAAAGCTATCTCACGATCGCCGACCATCTGCTCAAAGCCGTCGAGTCGCTGGAAGGTGTCGGCGACCTTCAGAAAGAACAGCTGCGATTCGCGACCAAGGGGTTCATCGACATGATGAGCCCGACGAATTTCGCTGCGACCAACCCGCTGGTCGTCGAGAAGACGCTCGAGACCGGCGGCGAAAATCTGATCAAGGGCCTGCAGAACATGCTCGCCGATCTCGGCAAGGGCCAGCTGACCCAGACCGACGCCAGCGCATTCGAAATCGGCCGCAATATCGCAACGACTCCCGGCAAGGTCGTCAAGCGGACGCCGCTCTATGAGCTGATCCAATATTCGCCGACCACCGAGCGCGTGTTCAAGACGCCGTTGGTGATCTTCCCGCCGTGGATCAATCGCTTCTACATACTCGATCTGTCGCCCGAGAAGAGCTTCGTACGTTGGGCGGTCGCGCAGGGGCTCACCGTGTTCATGGTCTCGTGGCGGTCGGCGGATGCGTCGATGAAGGACCTGCGCTGGGACGATTACATCGAGCACGGACAGATTGACGCGATCGATACCGTGCGCGAGTTGCTCGACGTACCTGCGGTGCATGCGATCGGCTATTGCGTCGCGGGCACGACGCTCGCCGCGACTCTCGCGCTACTCGCTGCCCGCGGCGAAGCCGACAAGGTCCGGAGCGCAACCTTCTTCACCGCGCAAGTCGATTTCACGCAGGCCGGGGACTTGCGGATATTCGTCGACGACGAACAGCTGGCGCTGATTCGCGGCCTTGCCGGCGACGGCTATCTCGACGGCCGCTATATGGCGGCGACATTCAATTTGCTGCGGGCGCGAGATCTGGTCTGGAACTATGTCACCAATAATTACCTGCTCGGCCAGGATTATGCGCCCTTCGACTTGTTGTTCTGGAACTCCGACGTCACCAACCTCCCCGCCGCTTGGCATCTCAGCTATCTCACAGATCTCTACCGCGACAACAAACTCGCGACACCCGGCGGGATGGAAGTCGGTGGCGTGCCGATCGACCTCGACACGGTGAAGACGCCAGCCTATATCCAGGCGGGGCGCGAGGATCATATTGCCCCACCGGCGAGCGTTTGGAAGATTACGAATCATTTCCGCGGGCCGCTGAAGTTCATCCTCGCCGGCTCGGGACATATTGCTGGCGTCGTGAATCCGCCGGCCGCAAATAAATATCAATATTGGACGAACCCCGGGACCCCGAAGACACTTGACGCGTTCTTGGCCGGTGCAGTGGAGACGCCGGGCAGTTGGTGGCCGGACTGGGTGGGGTGGATCGCCGAACAGGATAATGAAAAAGTGCCGGCTAAGGGTGCGCGCGTGCCGGGCAAGGGCAAGCTAGAGTCGTTGGGCGACGCACCCGGGGAATATGTGCGAGCGCGCTGAGCGGGCGGTTTACGGTACTTTCCTAATTGTCATGCTGCGGCGCACAAAGCACTTGAAATTAGCGTGATAAACGCCTAGATGCTGCACTGCAGCAAAAACTGGAAGGAAGTCGCATGGCCAGCAAGGGACCCAAGTCCGGCAAGCCAACGCCTGCCGTGGCGAAGCCGAAGCCGGCTGCCGTCAAGGCGCCGGTCAAGCCGGCACCGGCGATTGCTGCGCCCGCGGTCGAGAAGAAAAAGCCCGCGCCGAAGGTGCCCGTGGCGGCTAAACCCGCCCCTGCGCCGATCGAGCCGGAACCGACCGTGGCGGCAGCGCTGAGCGTGGAATCCGCCGTCGAGGAAACATCCATCGTGGAAACCCCCGTCGTGGACACCCCCGCAGTAGAGGCCGTTGCTGAAACCGCAGAAGAAGTAGTCACTCAAGCCACCGAAACCGCAGAAGAAGTAGTCACTCAAACCGCCGAGACCGTTGAGGCCATAGCCGAGGCAGTGGAAGCACCGATCCCCGAAACCGTCACGCCCGCCGCCGTGGAGCCGGCGCCCGTGTTCATGAAGGAATTCCGCATGACCGTCGACCCGAAGACTCTGTTCGCTGATTTCAATGACCGCACCAAGGCGGCGATGGAAAAGTCTGCCAAGACCGTCGAAGAGCTCAACGATTTCGCCAAGGGCAATGTCGAAGCGATCGTCGAGTCGGGCAAGATCACGGCGAAGGGCCTCGAGGCGCTGAGCCAGGAAGCGGTCGAATATAGCCGCAAGTCGTTCGAAACCGCGACCGCTGCGCTCAAGAGCATGGCCGCCGCCAAGTCGCCGACCGACTTCTTCAAGCTGCAGAGCGATTTCTTCCGCGGCGCGTTCGACTCGTACGTCGCCGAAGCGTCGAAGACCACCGAAGCGGTGATCAAGCTCGCTGGCGAAGCCGCGCAGCCGATCTCGAGCCGCGTTGCGCTTGCCGCCGAAAAGGCGAAGATCGCGGCCTGATCCAGGCCGAGAGCAAGTCACAGTACTCGCGTAGCGTATCGATGAGGGCGGCCGCCTCGCGCGGCCGCCCTTTTTCGACGATGGAAACCATCATTCTCCCGCCATTCTCGGTCCGCTTGCCCTTGCCCTCGCTCGCGCCGTCACATATTTTTGGCAGTCAATGACAGAGTTCCAACCTTCGATGAGCGAAGACGAGGATCGCGGCAGCGGCGGCGACAGTTCGGTCGGCATCGCCACGCGCACGCGCACGCGCACGAAGAAGCCGACGCCCTATCGCGTGCTGATGCTCAACGACGACTACACGCCGATGGAATTCGTAGTGCTCGTGCTGCAGCGCTTCTTCCGCATGGACCGTGAAGAAGCGATGCGCGTCATGCTGCACGTCCATCAGCGCGGTGTCGGCGTGTGCGGCGTGTTCAGCTATGAAGTCGCCGAGACCAAGGTCTCCCAAGTGATCGATTTCGCGCGGCAGAACCAGCATCCGCTCCAGTGCACGCTGGAAAAAGCTTGATCGGCTATCAGTTCGGCTTGGGAATCCAGGCGAGATCAAGCCCTTCGTAGCGATTCACATAGTTCGCAGCGCGTGCGAGCGCGCGTTCGTCGAGCAACGTAACCTTGCCGCCCTCACGCGCAATCAGGCCTTCCTCTTCGAGCTGGCGCAACATGCGGTTGACGTGCACCGCGGTCAGCCCCGTCGCGTCGCCCACTTCTTCCTGTGTCAGCCCGAGCGCGAATATGTTGGTCACGCTCTTATCGGTCGCGCGCAGCCGGCTGCGCAAGTCGAGCAGCAACGCCGCGACTCGCGCCTTGGCCGAAGTTCGGCCCAGCGCGGCGAGCCGGTCGGTGAGCGCGACTCGCTCGATCTGGGTATAGACGAGCACCAAAGTCGCGAGCCGCGGATGCTCCGCGAACAGGTCCGACAGCGCGCTGCGATCGAACGGGCAGACCACGCAATCCGCGAGCGCGCACAACGTCTCGGCGGCTTCACGATAGATTGCGCTCGAAACGCCGAGCATGTCGCCCGGGAAATGGAAGCGCAGTATCTGGCGACTGCCGTCGTCGAGCAGCACGTAGCTCATCATCAGCCCTTTGCGCAGCACGAACAGCTCGTTGCACGGTTCGTTCTCGCGCTGAAGCACCGCGCCGCGGCGCATGTGCCGCTGACGCTCTTCGAGCTTTTCCAGCGCTCTACGCTCATTGCCGGTGAGGTCGACGAGTTCGCTCAATACATCCGCGAAGCAGCTGCTCGACACGCTTTCCAAACCCCCCATTGCACCACGCAAAGCAGTGCTGTGGAATCAATGCATTAAAATCGATCAAGCGAAGATGAACGGGTTCGCATTGCGTGTTCGAAACCAGTCGCTAGAAACCGGCGATGGACCGAATCCTGATCCGCGGCGGCCGCCGCCTCTCCGGCCAAATTCCGATCTCGGGCGCCAAGAACGCGGCGCTCACGCTGATGCCGTGCGCTTTGCTCACAGATGAGCCATTGACGCTCCGGAACTTACCCAGGCTCGCCGATGTCGACAGCTTCGGACATCTACTGAACCAATTGGGTGTTTCGACCACCGTCGAAGGCACGAATCCGGGCGATTTCGGGCGCGTGGTGACGATGCGCGCATCGCGCGTCACGTCGACCACTGCGCCGTACGACATCGTGCGCAAGATGCGCGCGTCGATCCTGGTGCTCGGGCCGCTCGTCGGCCGGATGGGCGAGGCGACCGTATCGCTGCCTGGCGGCTGCGCGATCGGCAACCGGCCGATCGACCTGCACCTGAAGGCGCTAGAAGCGCTTGGCGCCGAGATCCATATGACCAGTGGCTATGTCACGGCGCGCGCGCCAGGCGGGCGGCTGCCCGGAGGGCGCGTCGCCTTCCCGTTCGTCTCGGTCGGCGCAACCGAGAACGCGCTGATGGCGGCCGCACTCGCCAGCGGCACCAGCGTGATCGAGAACGCCGCGCGCGAGCCCGAGATCGTCGACCTGTGCAACCTTCTGATCGCGATGGGCGCGTCGATCGACGGCGTCGGGACCGAGACGCTGACGATTCAGGGACAGCCGCGGCTGCACGGCGCAACCTATCGCGTGATGCCGGATCGCATCGAAGCGGGCAGCTATGCCTGCGCCGTAGCGATCACCGGCGGGGCAGTCGAGCTGGTCGGCGCCGAGGCGCACGACATGCGCGCGACGATCGCGGCGCTGCGCGACGCAGGTATCACGGTCGATGAGCGGCCGCAGTCGCTCTATGTCGAAGCGACCAACGGGATCGCGCCGCTCGAGCTGTCGACCTCGCCGTTCCCCGGTTTCGCGACCGACATGCAGGCGCAGTTCATGGCGATGCTGTGCAAAGCTCAGGGCTCGAGCGTGCTTACCGAAACGATCTTCGAGAATCGCTACATGCACGTGCCCGAACTAGCGCGAATGGGCGCCGATATCGCGGTGCGCGGTCGTTCGGCGTTCGTTCGCGGAGTGAACCGGATGGTCGGTGCACCGGTGATGGCAACCGACCTGCGCGCGTCGATGAGCTTGATCCTCGCGGGTCTCGCCGCCGAAGGGGAGACGCAGGTCAGCCGCGTCTATCACCTCGATCGCGGCTATGAGCGACTCGAAGAGAAATTGCAGGCGGTGGGCGCCGATATCGAGCGCGTCGGCGACGGCTGAGTCGGTCGCCGGTACAATTCCGAAACGCGCTGTTCGCGACCACTCACACCGCTGCGAGCGCCGATTCGAAATCGGCGATCAAGTCGTCGGCATCCTCGACACCGATCGAGATCCGGACGAGATTGTCGGTGATCCCCAATGCCGCCTTGCGCGCGTCGGGCACCGAGAGATGCGTCATCGCCGCGGGATGACTGGCGAGCGTCTCGGTGCCGCCCAGGCTGACTGCGAGCTTGGCGATGCGTAGCGCGTCGAGGAACGCGAACGCCTGTTTCTCGCCGCCCTTCAGGTAGAGCGAAAAGGTCGATCCGGCGCCGGTGCAGTGCCGGCGATAGATGTCCGCCTGGCGGCTGCCATCCTCCAGGAATCCCAGATAGCCGACGTGCTCGACCTTGGGATGATGGCGCAGAAATTCGCACACCTTGACCGCATTCTCGCCTGCGCGTGTCATGCGCAGCTCGAGCGTTTCTAGGCTGCGAAGCAGCATCCAGGCGGTGTTGGGATCGCAGATCGTGCCGATCGTGTTGCGCATCAGCCGGATTGTGTCGATGTGCGCACGGCTGCCCAGCACGCCGCCGGCGACGAGATCCGAATGCCCGCCGGCATATTTGGTGAGGCTGTAGACCACGATGTCGGCGCCGTGCTCGAGTGGCTGGAGCCACAAGGGGCCGAGGAACGTGTTGTCGATCGCGATCGGCGGCTTGTCGGCGCCGGTGAAGATCGCGTCGCGGCTCGCGGCCACCGCTTCGATATCGACCAGCGCATTAGTCGGGTTCGCCGGGCTTTCGAGATAGATCAGCGCGACGCGGCCCGCCGCGGCCTTGAGCAGCACTGCGTCGATCTCCTCGCGTGTCGCGCCTGCCGGGAAATCGAGCCAATGCACGCCGAACCGGCCGAGGATGCGTGCGATCAGTGTTTCGGTCGCTGCGTAGAGCGGCCCCGAATGCACGATCGTGTCACCGGGGCGCACCATCGCCAGGAACAAGGTCGCGATCGCCGACATGCCCGAGGAAAAGGCCAGTGCGTCCTCGGCGTCTTCCCATATCGACAGCCGGTCTTCGAGGATTTCCTGATTCGGACCATTGAACCGCGAATAGACCAGCCCTTCGGAACCGCCCGGGCGCTTGCCGGTGACGCCTTCGAAATGGCGCTTGCCGGCCGCGGCATTGGGGAACACGAAGGTCGAGGTCAGGAAGATCGGCGGCTTGAGCGCGCCTTCGGAGAGCATCGGATCATAGCCGTGCCCCATCATCAGCGTCGATGGCTTGAGCTTGCGGCCAGCGATCTTATCGGCCTTGGGCTTGGGGTGGCGGCGCGGCTCGGTACCGGTGAGGTCGGCTTCGGTTTCGTCGGTCAAGGGGGCTCTCCTGTTGGTTACAATTGTAACGACCCGCGCTTGAAAAGTTCAGTATAAAATCGGTCAGAGCGAAATCAGGCTGATCTGGCGGCCGTAGTCGGGCTCGCCGCGATGCGTAGCGCGGCGATAGCTGAAGAAACGCTCGGCATCGCCATAGGTGTCGAGCCCGAGCATTTCGATCCGGCGCAGTCCGGCGGCGGCGAGTCGCCAGGCGACATAGGCTTCGAGATCGAATTGATGGTGGCCGGGCCGACCGGGGGTGAAGAAGCGCTCATGGTCGGGGTCGGCGGCGGCGAACCTTGCGAGGAAGCCGTCGTCGACTTCGTAGCTCGCGCGGGCGATACAGGGCCCGATCGCGGCGGCGATGCGCTCGCGCCGGGCGCCGAGCCGCTCCATCGCCGCCAGCGTCGAATCGGTGACGCCGGCGAAGGCGCCCTTCCACCCCGCATGTGCGGCTCCGATCACGCCCGCTTCGCGATCGGCGAGCAGCACCGGCGCGCAATCGGCCGTAAGGATGCCGAGCGCCAACCCGGGCTGGTCGGTAGCGAGCGCATCGGCATGCGGTCGTTCGGCGAACGGCGCTTCGACCGTGACGGCATCGGCCGAATGCACTTGAAACACTGTGACGAGGCTGGCGCCGGGCTGCACCGCTGCGACCGCGCGGCGGCGATTCTCGGCGATCGCCGCGGGATCGTCCTGCGATCCGGTGCCGGTGTTGAGCCCGGCCACGAGCCCGGCGGAGACTCCGCCCCGTCGGCCGAGGAAGCCGTGCGCGACTCCGTCCAGCGCCGCGGCGCGGATCACTTCGACGGTCACAGCGGCCGCCGCAGAATCAAGTCGCGATCGACCTGGTCACCAACGGCAAAGGCATAGTCGGCGATATGGACGAAGCCGTGGCGCTCGTAGAAGCGGATCGCGCGCGGATTATGTTCCCACACGGTGAGGAGCAATGCTGTCGCCCCTTCGGCGCGGGCGGCTTCGAGCACCCAGTGCATCAACGCCTGGGCTATGCCTTTGCCGTGCCAGTTCTCGGCGACATAAAGCTGGCTCAATTGCAGCTCGCCCGGAATCGCGACGTCCAGCCAGGCGGGACCAAGCTTGGCGTAGCCGACGATCTCGCCGGCGGCGCGCGCGACGCGGTAGCGGTGCGCGGGGTTGGCGAGGTCGCGCGTGAGTGCGCCATCCGGGCCATAGGCGGTCGCGAAATAGGCGAGCCGATCTTCCTCGGAGCAACTATGGCCGAAGGTCGCGATCCAGATCTTCTGGGCCATGGCGTCGAGTTCCGGCGCGTCGGCGGGCACGCCATCGGCAAAGTCGATCATGCGAACCCCGCCGGAGCGGGCCAATGCGGCGAGGTGAGCGCGAGCGCCTTGAAGATGCTGCCCATCATTTCGCTCGATACCAGCCGGTCGCGATCGGCGGCGATCTGCGCGGCACGCCCGGGTGCCGCGCGCACCAGCGCCTCGGCGCGCGGCTCGATGCCGAGCTCGGTGAGGAACGCCCCTTGTTCGATCGGACCAAAGACCGCCACCTCTTCGGCGCGTGCGGCTTCGGCGAGCGTCGCGAAGTCGACATGCGCGGTCAGGTCCTGCTCTCCCGGCGTGTCGAACGGGTTGGCGAAGCGATGGTCGCGCACGGCCTGCAGCGTGTCGCCGATCGCCGGGCCCTCATAGCCATAATCGACGATAAGCGCCGCGCCGCCTTGGGCGAGCAGCCGCTGTGCGAGCTGACGAAGGATGTTCACGCTTGCCGGCGAGGTCTCGAGTATTGCTCCCGGGGGCGCGGCGCGTAGCGGTTCGGGGATGATCATGTCGAAGCTGCGGTCGCCGGCGATCGGCAGGAACAACGTGTCCTGGCAGGCGACGAGCCGTTCGCGCCAACCCGCGCCGGTCTTGACCAGCTGGCGGATCGGCAGTGCGTCGAAGAATTCATTCGCGACGACGAGCAGCGGCCTGTCGTCGGGGATGCCGACGAGATCGATCGCCCATTCGGCATGCGCAACCCGCGTCGCTTGTTCCTCGCGCAACCGCGGACTCGTCTCGACGAAATGGACCGGCGGCTCGAGCCCGATCTTGGCCATCGCGCGCAGCGCGTCAGCGGCCAGCGTGCCGCGCCCGGGTCCAAGCTCGACATAGCGCACCATGGGCCGGCCCGCGCGATCCCATAGATCGGCGAGCCACAGCCCGATCAGTTCGCCGAACATCTGGCTGACCTCGGGTGCGGTGGTGAAGTCCCCGTTGGCGCCGAGCGGATCGCGCGTCGCATAATAATGCGCGTTCGCCGCTCCCATGAATTGCGAAAGCGGGATCGGCCCGGCGAGCGTGATCGCGCGCGCCAGCCGCTCGGGCAGAAGGGGTTCGACCGTCTGAGACACGCGGTCCCCTAGCGTCGCCGCGCCGGCGGAAACAAGAGCCGCTATTTCTTTTGCGCGTCGATCTTCTCGGTAGCGAGGACAGCGCGATACACGTTCGACAAGCAACGTCGCGAAACTTACCTGCCGGCAGCAACCCTGCGCGGCTGCCGAAGCTTGCGGACGTCGAACGGAGGAAGCGCTTCGAGCGCAGGCTCCGCGAGCAAATATCCCTGGAAATAGTCGATGCCATACGCCTGCATGCGATCCAGGTCGCTTGCGGTTTCGACACCTTCGGCGATCACCTTGATGCTATAGGCTTTGGCGAGATCCATCAGACTCTCGACGATCAATCTTCGCGACCAGCTTGCCGCGATTCCGCCGATGAGTCCGGCGTCGAGCTTGATATAGTCCGGCGAGAATTTGCCGAGCAGGCCGAGTCCGACCGAAACCGCACTGAAGTCCTCGAACGTGGTCATGAATCCGCAGCGCCGATACACTTTGATGATCTCGCCGAGCCGATAGGGATCGACCTCGTCGTGATCGCCGAATTCGAACATCAGCCGCCGCGGCGACAGCCCGAAATGCTCCGCGATCTCGACGGTGCGATGGCCGTCCTCGATCGGTGATTCGATCGCATCGGGCATGAAATTGATGGCGAGCATTGCGTTGCCATCGTTGATCCCGAGCGCCACGGCCGTGCGGATCGCGGCGACGCGGCAGTGCATGTCGAAATTGTGCCGTTGGTGCGGTGCGACGCGCGCCAGTATCTCGGCTGCGCCTTCGCCGTTGGCGCCGCGCACGAGTGCCTCATAGGCGAACACCTTGCCCGTCGAAATGTCGACGACCGGCTGGAACGCCATGCGTACCCTGCTTTTGCGTTTGATTGGTTCGGGATGTGTGACGCCCACCCGATATACTCCCTGCACAACAGCGGGAATATAGAGCGGAGGTTATTGTCGAAACGTTGCAGGGAGCGTTCGTTATGGCTCCGGATCATTACGGGAGAGGCGAATAGCCGAATCGCGCGGAGCGGCGAGGTTCGGAAACGGCATGCCGGCCCGCTTGCGAACGGGCCGGCACCGAACCGCGCCGCCAGGCGCGTCAAACGATCAACGCAACTCGGCCTTCAGCGCCTCGACCAGATCGGTCTTTTCCCAGCTGAAGAAGTCGCCGTCCGGCTTGCGGCCGAAATGGCCATAGGCTGCGGTCCGCTGGTAGATCGGCTTGTTCATGCCCAGATGCGTGCGGATGCCCTTGGGGGTCAGGCGCACGAGCTTGGGCAGCACCGCCTCGATCTTCGCTTCGTCGATGCTGCCGGTACCATGGGTGTCGACATACAGCGACAGCGGCTCGGCGATGCCGATCGCATAGCTGAGCTGGATGGTGCAGCGCTTGGCGAGGCCAGCGGCGACGACGTTCTTCGCGAGATAGCGGCTGATATAGGCCGCCGAGCGGTCGACCTTGGTCGGGTCCTTGCCCGAGAAAGCGCCGCCGCCATGGGGGCTCGCGCCGCCATAGGTGTCGACGATGATCTTGCGTCCGGTCAATCCGGCGTCGCCGTCGGGGCCGCCGATTTCGAACAGCCCAGTCGGGTTGACGTAGATCTGGCTCTGGTCGCTGGGAAGCCAGCCCTTGGGCATCACTTCTTCGAAAACGGTCATCACATAGTCGCGCAGCTTCTTCTGCCCGGCGTCGTTGCTGATCGTCGCCGCGTGCTGGGTCGAGACGACGAGCGCAGTCGCCCCGGTCGGTACGCCATTCTCGAACTTGAGCGTCACCTGGCTCTTGGCGTCGGGCTCGAGGAAGTCGACGACGCGGCCATGGCGATCCGCTGCCATCTTCTCGAGGATGCGGTGCGAATAATAGAGCGTCGCCGGCATCAGGTCGGGCGTCTCGTCGCAAGCGAAGCCGAACATGATGCCCTGGTCGCCGGCGCCTTCGTCCTTATTGCCACCCTCATCGACGCCCATCGCGATATGCGCGGACTGGGCGTGGAGATGGTTGTCGAACTTGAAGCTTTCCCAGTGGAAGCCGCTCTGTTCGTATCCGATACGCTTCACCGTCGCGCGGACCGCGGCTTCGATTTCCTCGCGCGCGCCCGGCGCCCATTCGCCGCCTTCGTACACGCCCTTGCAGCGGATCTCGCCCGCGAGCGCGACGAACTGGGTCGTCGTCATCGTTTCGCAGGCGATGCGTGCTTCGGGATCCTTGCCGAGAAAGAGATCGACGACCGCGTCTGAGATCTGGTCGGCGACCTTGTCAGGATGGCCTTCGGATACCGATTCGGACGTGAAGAGATAATTGGAACGCATGCGTTTTCCTTCTGCTGGAAAGGAAAGCCGGGCCGTTGCCATGCCGATATAAAGCTTTCCTTATATGCGCCCTAGCCGCCCCGGCGCGTGAAGGCAACGGCCAAGGCAAGCAACAGTCCCGCAAATAGAATGGCCAGCCAGTTGCCCAAATGTGCGAACGGCGTCGGTGCATGCGGCGGCGGCAGCGGCACTTCGATCGCACCGGCGCGGCCATGCGGCACGATCGCGACCAGGCGGCCATTCGCGTCGATCACCGCCGATATTCCGGTCGGCGTCGCACGCAGGATCGGCAATCCTTCCTCGATCGCGCGCATGCGTGCCTGGGCGAGATGTTGCGGCGGACCCCAGCTGCCGAACCAGGCATCGTTCGACGGATTGAACAGAAAGGCGGGGCGATGCGCGGCATCGACCACCTGGCCCGAGAAGATGATCTCGTAGCAGATCTGGATGCCGGCGAGACCGAACCCTGGCACCGCGAGCGAGCGTGGGCCCGGACCGGGAATGAAGTCGACGTCGCCCATTACCAGCCGCGCGAGCCCGAGGGGCTCGAGCAGCGGGCGCATCGGCAGATATTCGCCATAGGGTACGAGATGCGCCTTGTCGTAGCGCGCGCCCAGCCGGCCGGCGGGGCCGATCACGAACACGGTGTTGCCCGCGCCTGCGACATGTTCGCGGCTCGCGTCGAAGAACAGCCGCTCGCCACCGACCAGCGCCATGTCATGCGCGCCGAGCACTGCGGCGATCCGGCCGCGCACGACGCGCGGGTCGGCCTCCCAATAGAGCGACGGCGGATAGCCGTCCTCGAGCCATTGCATCACCAGGCCTTCGGGCCACACCACCAGCCGCGGGCGAGGCCCGGGCCTGCCGCTGAGCGCGATCAGCGCGCGCAGCGTGCGCTCGGGATAGAAGGGATCGTCGACATTTTCCTGGCCGATATTGGGTTGAACCACCCGCACCAACGGCGCATCCGGCGCAGCGATGTCGGGGCGCGTGGCGACCGCATTGGCGGCCGCAACGCCGAGCATCGCAGCGACCGCACCGGCGAACCGCCACTGGCGTTGGCACGCGAGCACGATCGCACCGGCGGCCACGACCGCGACACCCGACAGTGCATAGCTCCCGATCCACGCCGCGCGCGCGGCGATGCCGGTCACCGGCAGCCAGATCACGCCGATCGGGTTCCAGCTATAGCCGGTGAACAGCTCGGCGCGCAGCCATTCGCAGACGACCCAGCTCGCACTCGCTGCGAGCACCACTGACGCCGGAAGCTTCGCCCGGTCACGCTTGCCGGTTTCGGCGAAGCGCCAGGCCAGCCCCATCGCCAGCGCCGGATAGAGTGCGAGATAGAGCGCTACCAGCACCACCGCGAGATAGCCGAGCCAGTGCGGCATCTTGTCCTGATAGGTGAAGGCGTGCTGGATCCAATGGTTGCCGAGCGCAAAATGGCCGACACCCCAACCCCAGCCGAGCAGCAGCGCATCGCGCAGCCGCGGCGCGCGATGCACCAGCCACAGCAGCACCGCGATTCCTGCCAGCGTTGCCGGCCACCAGTCGAGCGGTGCGAAGCCGGTCGCCGAGATCAGCCCGGCGCCGACCGACAGCAAAAGCGAGCGGCGGAGCATCGCCGCGGTATCGCGGGCCCTGCCGCGGCTGGCAAGCCGCGGTATCGCGACCCGCGCGACGCTGCTACGAGAAGCGCATGCTGCGCCCGTTCCACCTCGCCTTCCCGGTTCATGACCTTGCCGCGGCGCGCGCCTTCTACGGCGGCGTGCTCGGTTGCGCCGAGGGGCGCTCCTCCGCGAGCTGGGTCGATTTCGATCTCTATGGTCACCAGATCGTCGCGCATCTCGCGCCCGATGCGCCGACGCTGATCGCCGCGAACCCAGTCGATGGGCACAATGTCCCGGTGCCGCACTTCGGCATCGTGCTGACGATGGCCGATTGGGAACGGCTTGCCGCCCGGCTCGAAGCGGCCGGCACGGATTTCGGCATTGCGCCGCACATCCGGTTCAAGGGGCAGGTCGGCGAGCAGGCGACGATGTTTTTCCGCGACCCGAGCGGAAACGCGCTCGAGTTCAAGGCGTTTGCCGACGATTCGATGCTGTTCGCCACCTGAGGACCCCATGCCCGAACCGATTGCAGTCGATATCCCCCACAAGCTCGGCCGCGACGCCGCCAAGGCGCGCGTGTCCGGCGGCATCGGCAAGCTCGCGGGCATGTTCCCGGGCGGCGGCACCGTCGACCATCGCTGGGAAGGCGATTCGCTGTTCTTCACCGTGAGTGCGATGGGCCAGCGAATCGCCAGCCGGCTCGACGTGTTCGACGACAAAGTCCACGCCGAAGTCGACTTGCCGCCGTTCCTCGCGCTGTTCGCCGACAAGGTGCGCGAAACGCTGCGCCGGGAGGCACCAAAGCTGCTGGAATAGCTCGGTCAATCGTCGAGTTCGTGACCGGGAGGGGGAAGGATCGATGCGGAGCAAATATTTCTTGTCGCTGGCCTTGCTCATGCTCGGCGGCTGCGGCGCGAGAGTGGCTGGTGCGGATGGCTCGGCATCTCACGGCGGTCGCTATGAAGGCATCGGCGTATACGACGCGGGACGCGGGTGGCAGCATATGGCCGGCGAAGAGAAGCGGGGTGACGCGCGCGCGACCTTCGGCAAGGACGAGCATGTAATTGTCACCGTCGACACCAACAGTGGCGAAGTCCGCCAGTGCGGCGATCACAGCGGCTTTTGCGTCTCCATGAACCCCTGGACTCGCGCCCTTGGCCCAACGCAGCAGTTGCCGGTTGCGCTGACTCCGGAAGCGGAGGAGCCGCGGTCAGGCAACGTCGAAGCGGCTGACCTGCAGGCCAATTCCAACGCCAAGTAACGCGTGGCGGTCGGCTGCCGCGAATCGCGCGATCAGTACCCCGACGGCCGGCTCTATCGATCCGGCCCATGCTTGGCACCTCGATATGCGCCGCGCCAGACAGGCGTTTGGTCGCTGAATCAGCGTGCGACGGTCACGCGCCAGATCACATTGCCGACATCGTCGGCAACGAGCAGCCCGCCCTTGGCGTCGGCGATCACGCCCGCCGGCCGGCCAAAAACATTCTTGCCCGCACCATCGGTGAACCCGGTGAGCACGTCGATCGGCTTGGCGTCCTTGGCCGGATAGCCCCGGTCGCCGAACGGCACGAACACCACGCGATAGCCCGAGATCGGAATGCGGTTCGACGAGCCGTGCTCGCCGACGAACGCGCCATTGGCGAATCGCGCGCCGAGCCGCGCATCGGGCGCGAACGCGAGTCCGAGGGGCGTGACATGCGGCCCCAGCGCGAAATCGGGGCGCTTGTAATATTGCAGCATCTCGGGCTGCTCGGGCGACACGCGGTGGTCGGTGTATCCGCCCCAATAGGCCCAGGGCCAGCCATAGTGCGCGCCCAGCTCGACTTCGGTGAGATAGTCGGGCGGCACGTCGCCGCCGAGCCCGTCGCGTTCGTCGACCACTGCCCATAGCCGTCCGCTGTGCGGCTCGAGGTCCATCCCGACCGGATTGCGCAGCCCGGCGGCGAAGCTGCGCCAATAGCTGGTAGCAGGGTTGAGCTCGATCACCGTCGCGCGAAGCTTCTCGGCGGCGACGCCCTGGTCGGCGATGTTGGTACCCGAACCGACCGCGATATAGAGCCGCTTGGCCGCCGGATCATAGGCGAGGCTGCGAGTCCAATGCGCGCCGCCGGAGGGCAGCCGCATCATCTGCTCGGGCTTGGCGATCAGCTGCGTGTCGCCGACATGGAAGGCGAAGCGCAGCAGCGCGTCGTTGGTCGCGACGTACAGCCGGTCTTCGATCAGTGCCATGCCGAACGGCGATTTGAGACCCGAGCGGAAAGTGAAACGCTGCTCGGCGACGCCGTCGCCGTTGGTGTCGCGCAGCAACAGGATACGGTCGGGCGATGCCGCGTCGGGTCGTCCGCCGCCGAGCCACTGCGCCAGGCCGTCGAACAGGCCGGCGGAATGCCGCGGCTCGGGCGCGCCGGTCTCGGCGACCAGGATATCGCCGTTGGGCAGACGATAGAGCCACTGCGGATGGTCGAGATCGCGCGCGAACGCAGCGACCTTGAGCCCCTTGGCCGGTGTCGGCGCCTTGCCCTGTGCCCAGCCCGCCACGGCAGGCACGCGGACGACGGGCAAGGATTCTTCGCGCGGGTCGGTGATCTTGGGGCGCGCGCCAGTCACGGCTTCGACCGAGAGATGCGCGGGCTCGGGCCAGGCCAGCCAGGCGAACAGCCCGCCGGCGACAAGCAGGATCGCCGCCAGGATCAGCAGCACGCGTTTTCGCATCGATTATTCCTCGCCCTCGCGCCGGTCGGCGGGCGGATGCAGCCGCACCCGCGCCACGCGCCGCGGATCGGCTTCGACGACTTCGAGCGTCCAACCGCTGGGATGGTCGAGAAACTCGCCGGCCTGCGGGACATGGCCCGCGAGCACAAAGGCCAGCCCGCCCAGCGTGTCGACATCCTCTTCGACTTCGCCGAGCCGCGAGTCGATCGTCTCGGCGACATCCTCGAGTTCGGCGCGGGCATCGGCTTCCCAGGCGCCGCCGTCGATCGGCACGAGCAGCGCGTGCGGCGCGTCGTCATGCTCGTCCTCGATCTCGCCGACGATTTCCTCGACCAGATCCTCGACGGTGATCAGCCCCTCGGTGCCCGAATATTCGTCCAGCACGATCGCGAGATGCGTACGGCTCGCGCGCATCTGCGCGAGCAGATCGAGCGCGCCCATCGATTGCGGCACATAGATCGGCTGGCGGATCAGCTCCGATATGTCGCTGGGATTGGGCGCGTCGGTCGCGAGGATCGCGAACACGTCGCGGACATGGACCATGCCGACGACGTGATCGAGACTGTCGCGATAGACCGGCAGCCGGCTGTGCCCGGACTCGACGAAGGTCGCGACGACTTCAGCGAACGGCTGATGCTCCTCGATTGCGATGATGTCGGCGCGCGGCACACCCATGTCGCCGGCGTCGCGCTGTCCGAAATGGAGGAGGTTGCGCAACATCTGCCGCTCGACCGGGGCGAGGTCGCCCTTCGCCGCCTTGCCGTCCTCATCGGCTTCGTCGATGACTTCCTCGAGCCGGTCGCGCAGCGTCTCTTCGTTTTCCTCGCCGAACAGCAAGGTGCGCAGACCCTTCCATATCCCGCCCGATTCGTGCGTTTCGTTCGTAGTGCTACTTTGGCCCTCAGGCATGGTCGGTGTCAGTCCTCGCGCACGGGATAGGGATCGTGAAGGCCGAGTCCGGCAAGTGCAGCGCGCTCCATTGCCTCCATCGTCTCGGCTTCCGCGTCCATTTCGTGATCGAAGCCTAGCAAATGCAGGGTACCGTGGACAATCAGATGCTGGGCATGCGCTTCGACACGCACGCCCCGCTCAATGGCTTCGGCGGTGCACACGCCATGCGCGAGCGCGATGTCGCCGAGCAGCACTTCGCCATCGTCGCTGTTGAGGCTCACGGTGTCGAGCAGGTCGCGCTGGACCATCGGGAACGACAGCACGTTGGTCGGCTTGTCCTTGCTGCGATATTGCGCGTTGAGCGCCTGGACCTCATCATCGTTGGTCAGCCGCACCGAGATTTCGAACGTCGAATGATGGTCGACCCATTCTGCATAGGGCGATTCGGCGAACGCCGCGCGCACCGCGGCACCGGCGAGCGTTTCCCAGTCAAGCTCGGGCCACGGCGCTTCGCGCTGGATCGCGACTTCAAGCACTGTCACGCTCCCGTCGTTTCGAGCGTATCGCCTCCAAGGTGACGGGCAGCCACGGCCAGACCATCGCGAGAGGCCAAAACAGCCAACCCGCGCCAGTTGAGAAGGCGGCAATGAAGCCGGGAATGTCGTGGGTTTCCACTGCCGCCGGAATCAGCACGAGCAGGAGCGGAACGGGCAGGACCAGCGTGTAGATCACCGCGAATTTCAGTTTGTTGACGATCACGCTTCGGGGCCCTCATATGCCATCACGATCCGCCCGACGATCGGATGTCGCACGACATCGGCGGCGGTGAATCGGCAGACCGAAAGGCCCTCGATCCCCTCGAGCCGCATCACGGCGTCGTTGAGGCCCGAGGTGCCGCTGGGCAAGTCGGTCTGGTTGGGGTCGCCGCAGATCACCATCCGCGAGTTCTGGCCGAATCGCGTGAGGAACATCTTCATCTGCCCCGGCGTGGTATTCTGGGCCTCGTCGAGGATGACGAAGGCATCGGCGAGCGTGCGGCCGCGCATGAACGCGACCGGCGCGATCTCGATCTCGCCCGAAGCGATGCGGCGCTCGACCTGTTCGGGCGGCATGCAGTCATACAGCGCGTCGTAGATCGGGCGGAGGTAGGGATCGACCTTTTCCTTCATGTCGCCCGGCAGGAACCCGAGCCGCTCGCCCGCCTCGACCGCCGGGCGCGACAGGATCAGCCGCTGCACGCTCCCGCTCATCAGCTGCGCCACCGCCTGGGCGACGGCAAGATAGGTCTTGCCGGTGCCGGCAGGCCCGAGCGCGAAGATCATGTCGTTCGAAACCAGCTCGCGCATGTAATGCGTCTGCGCCGCCGAGCGCGGCACGATCGTCTTGCGCCGCGTGCGGATCATGATCGGCGGCGTGCCGCCGCTGCCGGCGTCGGCGCGGATGATCCCGGCGAGTGTCGGCTCGTTCGACATTGCGATCACCGCGTCGACCAGTCCCGCGTCGATCTCCTCGCCGCGCATCACGCGCGCATGGAGTTCCTGGAGCACTTCGCGGGTATAAGCGACGGCTTCGGCCGAGCCTTCGATCACCACGCGCTGCCCCCGCGCGTGAATGTACACGCCGAGCCGCTCCTCGAGCATCAGCAGGTTCGCATCATATTCGCCGAACAGCTGCGGCAGGAGCTGGGGCCTGTCGAAATTCACCTCGACCCGTGAACGATCGCCGGATTGGGCGGGAACAGGCTTGCGGCTCATGCGGTCCTTTCGATGGCGAGGGTGGCGCGTGTTGCTTTGGCCGCGGAAAACGGCAGGCCGATGACGGTCAATCCGGATCCGGTACGGGTGGTTCCGTGGAACATGCGCTGGGCAAGTCTGGCAGGTTTGCGGAGGACGGGACAGTGGCTTCGATCATTGCGAGGCAAATTTCGCCAGGCGTTACATCTCGGTCACGCCCGGCATCAGGCCGCTGCCTTCGCTCGCTCCACTCCACCCAGCGAATTCGGTCCAGCCTGCACGACCTCGACCTCGATCAGATCGCCGATCGTCGCATCGGTCTGCAAGTGCACCGATTGCAGCCACGGCGACTTGCCCGCCATCTGCCCGGGGCGCTTGCCGGGCCGTTCGATCAGCACCGCGCAATTCTTGCCGACCGTCGCCGCGTTGAACGCCGCCTGGTCGCGGTTGATCGCGGCCTGGAGCCGCTGGAGGCGTTCGTCGGCAACTTCGGTCGGCACGAACACGTCGGTCATCTCGGCGGCTGGCGTGCCTGGGCGCGGCGAATATTTGAAGCTGAAGCACTGCGCATAGCCGACGGCGGCGACCAGGCTGAGCGTCTCTTCGAATTCGGCGTCGGTCTCGCCGGGAAAGCCGACGATGAAGTCGCCCGACAGCGCGATGTCGGGTCGCGCGGCGCGCACGCGGTCGAGAATATGCAGGTACGAGTCGCGCGTGTGGCTGCGGTTCATTGCCTTGAGCACGCGGTCGCTGCCCGACTGCACCGGCAGGTGCAGGAACGGCATCAGCTTCTCGACTTCGGCGTGCGCGCGGATCAATCCTTCGCGCATGTCGTTGGGATGCGAGGTGGTGTAGCGGATCCGCGCGAGGCGGGGGAGGCGGTCGAGCGCGGCGATCAGCCCGTGCAGGCCATTGCCCCGGTCGTCGTCCCACGCGTTGACGTTCTGCCCGAGCAAGGTGATCTCGCGCGCGCCGGCGTCGACCAGTGCCTTCGCTTCGTCGAGGATCGCGTCGAACGGCCGGCTGACTTCGGCACCGCGCGTATAGGGCACCACGCAATAGGTGCAGAATTTGTCGCAGCCTTCCTGGATCGTAAGGAATGCCGACGGCGCGACCTTGCGCCGCTTGGGCAGCGCGGCGAACTTGCTCGCGGCGGGCATGTCGGTGTCGAGCGCGAGCGTGCCGGCAGCCGCTTGCGACACGAGTTCGGGCAAATGATGATAAGCTTGCGGGCCGACGACCACATCCACCTTGGCGCGCCGTGCGATCTCCTCGCCTTCGGCTTGCGCGACGCAGCCGGCGACCGCGATCATCGGGCGCGTGCCGTCCTCGCGTTTCAGGCGGCCGATCTCGGAATAGACTTTCTCGGTCGCCTTCTCGCGGATGTGGCAGGTGTTGAGCACGACGAGATCGGCGTCGGCGGAATCGGTCGCGGTCATGCCCTGCTCGCCGAGCAGCTCGGCCATGCGCTCGCCGTCATAGACGTTCATCTGGCAGCCGTAGGACTTGACGTGAAAAGTCTTGGGGGAAGTCATGCGGCGGCCCCCTACACCAAATGGCGCCGGGTGCCGACTCCCTCGTTGGTGTGCGCGTTCGACGCGTGTGGTCCGTTCGCGTGCGTGCCGATCGTGGTGGGCGCCTCGGCAATCGTGGGAACGCTGCGCGCTTGAGCGTCAGTCGCCCGCAGAGCGCGCCGCGAAGTCGCGCAGCGGTGGATCGAGCCCCAGGCTGGTACGCGCTTCGGCGGTGATGTGCTCATGCGTGCGATAGGGCTCGAGCGGATGACCAAGCCGCCGCTCGAGCGCCAGTTGGATGCGTCGCCGGCTCTCGGCCGCGATTGCCTTGCGGCCCGGGAAATCGGCGGGAAGGAAGGGGTCGAGGAACTCGACCGTCACGTCGAAGCTGCCCGGGCGCGAAAGCACGCGAATCGCATTGTGCTTGCCGCTTTCGAGGCCGATCCAGGCGATCTCGCGCCCTGCATCGTGGAAATCGAGCGCCACCGGCTGCACCATTACCCCTGGGGGCGGCGGATCGAGTACCTGAAGCAGCGGCGTGCGGAACGGGAGCAGTGAATGGCCATCGGTAGTGGTGCCTTCGGGGAACACCGTGACTGCCCAATTCTCCGCGAGTGCGTCGCGCAGCCGATTGATCTGGTCGGCGACCCCGAGCCGGTCTTCGCGGCTGACGAACACAGTACGATTGAGCCGTGCCAGCCATCCCACTATCGGTGTTTCGTCGAGCTCGGCCTTGGCGACGAATGCCGATCCGCTGGTGCCGGCGATCGCGAGGATGTCGATCCAGCTCAGATGATTGGCGACGTAAAAGACGTCGCGGCGGAGCGGCACCCC